>Ga0187892_10007956_pt1 | contig 14794 bp, 10 predicted proteins | sample MA1701073metaG_FD_139345 | JGI IMG/M metagenome (GOLD analysis project Ga0187892, IMG submission 139345) | Bio-ooze microbial communities from a basaltic lava cave in the Kipuka Kanohina Cave System on the Island of Hawaii, USA - MA170107-3 metaG ... | reverse complement strand
TTCATCGAGCGCCTCAAGGTTCACACGCTTTCGGAACTCATCAATGCCCTCAGTAGGAGCGATGACCGCAAACCGAAGCCCATGCGAGGCGTAGCGGTGGCGTTTGACCCAGCCCCTTCGCGCTGGATTGGGTTCGATGAAGTAGGAGAGCGTGATGCGCAACCGAGTTGGGGTCTCCTGAAGATCCTCAAGAACCTCCTTTGCCCACGGCAGTTGATGAAGTCGCATCTCCCGCAACTTCCCGCCGTTGAATGGCCGTATAGAGCCTTGAACGACAAGCGTTGTAGCGTTCCTCGCACTCTGGGCAGCGCGGGCTTCGTCGGGAATCCCAAAACCGAATCGACGAACGGCGTTCTCGACGGCAAGTTTCTGACCGTGCGCGCCTCGTATCACGCCGAGCATTCTGGGTGTCCATTCCGCAGAATGCACAATCAGTGCTCGGACTGTTTCGGGCCACAAGTTTGGGTATTTGGCCCATAGCCTTGCCGCAATCCGCGCGACACTGGCAGTGGCAGCGCTGGTACCCCAGAAGGCTGAAAACGGACGGACAGCGGGCTGAAAGTAGGTAGAGAGCTTGCAAAGAGAATCGGGGATATCAACGTCCTTGCCATCTTTTGAACAGACTGCGTTCCCCGCCTCGAAAACCACATCGGGTTTCCGTGGCCACTTCCGAACAAATCCAACCGAGGTCGTGCTATGCGGAGATAGTTGCCCTGCTTGAGCGACCAGGGTTTTCCCAGCCCACTTCCCTTTATTGGTGTCTACATTTGTGAGTTCTGTGCATCCTCCAACGGTCAACGCATTCCACGCCTGTGCAGGATCTTGGACGGTCTCGTTATCCAGGAGTCCCAAATCCGCGACGGGATCTTCTAAGGTGCCGCTGGAAATGACAAACAGGCGTTGTGCATTCTCCGGAGCACCGAGGTATACAAGACCGCCCTTCTTGTAATCCAAGCTCCTACCAGCGGCAAGCGCGTCGATTGTTGCTGACCATGATGTAGGCGCCCCAAGATCTCGACCGTCCGTTGTCACAGCCAACGAGAAGGCTCGCCGTCTCTTCGGTACCTTGCTCTCAGGCAAAGAAACCGCCTCGGATGTGATCGCCCCGTGGAGATCCGGAGGATTCTTTCCCTTCTGAGGGAGAATCTTGACGGATTCCAAACAATGATTGAAAACGATTGGCCCAGACGACAGCAGCATTTCCATTAGATTCCCATATGCAGCGAGACCGGCCATTTCGGTACCGTGACCCGGTGCGTGATCGTCAGTTCTCCAGTTAGGATTGCATGTGTAAAGATCAGCGGGGCTGAGATGGGGATCCAGCAGAGGATGCGCTCGGTTTACACCAGTATCAAGGAGGCATACAGCCGGAACATTACCCTTGGCGGGTCTCACCCGATCGGTGAGTGTTTTTAGCCATTCCCTCTGTTCTTCGGGTGGAAGCGAAAGAATTGCCTCGGCCGTCTCCTTCGCTCTCCGAACCTCAGCGAGATCCCCGAGGACATCAATGGAAGAGCTAAGCTCTTCCGGCGTTGCCTCAACCAGGGTAACGATTCTGTCTGGAAATCCGATCCAGCGTTCAACTGTGAGAATCCCAGAGACTTGGGCGAATTGCCGGAGCCTGTTAAGCTCCTTTCCTTCCTGGCGGCGAAGCCACACTTCCCACCAAGCTTTTTCATTTGGTTTCGGAAAAAGATCGTCCCGATCCGTCCAAAGTGCCCTCAACGTGCCAGCACGAAGTCGAGCAACCCCCTCGACAAGTTCCTGGTTCCTCGGGTTGCCTTTTGCGGTTTGCTCCTTAGCGTATTGCTGGAATTTTTCGAGAAGATGCCGAACCTTCCCATCTGGCACAAAGATGGTGGCAATCTGGACGTCGTCTTCCTCCCTGAAGGCGACAATTTCTATCCCAATCCCTCTTCGTCTGTCCTCGAGTTTCTTCACAGGAAGATCGAACCCTTTGTGAGATTCGAATTGCACGTAGAGTCCTGGTGCAGCGCCTGCGACCGTGATTTCGAGTTCCTCACGGCTCTTCGCGGCTTGGTTTTCGATCCCCTTCAGTGTCCGACCCAAGTTAGCGGCGTGAAGCGCAGGATCCTTAGGCCGGGGGAATTGTTTAGGTTCTATCTTGCGTGGGTGAGGAAGGTATTTCTCCGTCTTCCCAACATCTTTGACAAAGATGTGGTCCTTGTCGCGCTTATTCCCCTCGCGAACGCCGTTCGTCATGCTGAGCCATCCTTCTCTCTCTCAGTGCGGCTACGACGTCCTTCGTAGTGACCTGCGTCGTGCGTCCCAAGATGGCCCTCTTAGCTGCAAGTTCACATGCACGAGCAATATCAGCGTGGCTCAATCCCCGAGCCGCGCGGGCGCTTGTCTTCCAGTCGACACTCTTCACATTCACAAGCCCCAGCCTCGCACGCATAATGCTCTCTGCAATTTCAACCGTTGGAAGCGAGTAACGGAGAACACAGTCAAATCGACGAAAGAGAGCCTTGTCGAGAAGCGTGGGATGGTTAGTTGCCCCAATGATGATGCTATCGGAATCGTCTTGCTCCAAAAACTGAAGGAATGAATTGAGAACGCGGCGAATCTCACCTACATCGTTCTTGGCTGCCCTCTCCCCGCCAAGCGCATCAAACTCATCGAAGAAATACACTCCCCTGGTTTCTCCGATGGCCTCGAATATGAGCCTGAGCTTTGATGCTGTTTCACCCAGGTACTTCGTGATCAGTCCGTCGATCTGGATAGTGAATTGCGGAAGAGCGAGTTCACCTGCGAGCACCGAAGCCGTCATCGTCTTGCCCGTACCAGGCGGTCCCAGTAGAAGGAGCTTCCTTAGAGGCTGATACCCGTGTTCACGAATTCGATCGCGCTGTCGCTGCTCCGATAGGATCTCTTCGATCTGTTTTGAGACGGAAGCATCCATGACCATGTCGGTGAGCCGGGCTTTTGGATACGATGCTGTGAGAAGTCCGGCAAGCTCCCCATGTGGTTGGACAATGGGAATGGTCTTCGAGCGCGATGGCTGGAAGTGCTTCTTACGAACATCCTCGACAAGATCGCGAAGTTCCTGGGCGAATTTGGCATGCCCGAGGCGAGCCTCCTGGGCTGCCATCTGAAGCGCGATCGAATAGAATCTTTCTTCATCGCCCTCTGCGTGGCTTCTGATTAGCGCCTTCACATGCGCCGAGCTGGCCATTGTTTCTCCATATGCCCTACTGATGTCAGATCCGGGCCCACTCGCCGCGGTTACTGTCGATCGGGCAGCAAAGGGGAACGACCACGATGAGCATCAATCTAAGAACTGCATGGGCGAGATAGTACTCATATAGAGTATCGCTCTTAACAGAGGAATTCTGCACTCCGGGTGCTAAGTCCGACGGAACTTGCGTAGATGACATGAGCGTGCCTCCTTCGGGCAGACTTACCAGCCCAACCCCGGCCGCACGCTATTGCAATTGCGAAAGTATACGTGACCAACAGAACGGTCAAGCAAAAATGGACCACTCGCCCAGCCGCCACGGTACATCGGGTCATCGAAAGGGGGCGGCCCCCATTCCGATGAGAGGGTCCTTGTGCGCACCCTTGAACCCGGCTGGTAGGCATTCGAGACCCACAGTGCAACAAGACGCAGGATATGGTTTGCAGGAACGTGGGCAGCTCGCACCACTTCCGCTCGAAAATGGAGAGTAGGGTCGCCTATTAGCGTTTCCGATTCTTGGATAGTTTCACGATCTGCTTGACCAGCTTCAGGATGTGGGTTCTCGTCGGTTTATCGCAGCGGGACAACAGGTTCGCGAGAATCTTCTCGTCAACCTTCTCCTCTGACGCAAACGTCCCCGGTTCAAATGTAAACAGCACGCGGGCCTCGATGCCAAGAGCCTTTCGGATCCGTTCGACGTTAAATAGGGTTACGTTACGTTCACCGCGTTCGACCGCCCCTACGTAGCGATCCGACATCCCGGCCCTTTCACCCAATTGCGCTTGCGTCAGAAGAGCCGACTCGCGCAGCTCTCGTAGCCGGCGCCCAAACGCCCTATTGAGGTCCCCCATGCCGCCTCCCAGAAAGCGGCATGGTAGGTGTGCATCCCAGGGCCTTCAAAAGCCGGATAAGTTGTCATACACAACGTATAAGGTGTTATCGCGCTGTATAATATTGCCGCAACAGCTCAGGCCCCTAACTGGTGGCGGGAGGTATCGGTGACGGGCCGATCTCTTTTGAAGGAGTCTTGTCGAATGGCCATCATCGCGTGTCCCGAGTGTAAGGGCCAGCTTTCGGATCAAGCGCCAGCCTGCCCGCATTGTGGCGGGAAGACGATCCCCGAAACGAGCACGGGCTCGATGCCGCAGCAAGGTCCGCATCGGAGCAGAAGGGTGATCTCCGTCGTAATCCTTCTCGCCTTGATGGCTATGTTGGCGGTCGTCCTGATTGCGCCATGGAGAAAAGAGACGACGGATGGAATGACCTGGTCAGAAGCGATCAAAGAGCACGGACTCGAATGGACCGACCTCATCAACGAGACGACCAAGGTGAAGGACGACGGATTTGTGATCAGGACCGTCGACGTGAAAGAAGAAACTCTCCTGGAGATGTCCCTAAAGGTCGTGGGGGGAGGCAACGTGGAATTCAAATTCCTCGATCATGAAAACTTCAATCGGTGGATGGACAAGAAGGCCTACGCTGGCTTCGCCTCCCTATCGTCCGAAGAAGGAACCAACTCCAAGTCCCACACTGGTCGGATCCAGGCCGGCAAATACCACTTCATTATCAAAGAGGCCAGTAGCTCGAACATTCTGGGGTCGGCCGACGAGGCAACGGTGTCGATCCAGATCAGGGTTTTGACTCGATCCCGCAAGTAGGCCTGGACCTTCCAAGAGGGCCTGACCATGGGGTTATTCGACATCTCACCACCGACTTGCGGCGTATGCGAGGATCGTCATTACCTCCCGTGCCCCATCTGCAAAGGGACGGGGAGAATCATGGACACTCCATTCGACGCCGTGATCATGCAGAAGTTGCCCCTGTGTCCCGAGTGCAAGGGAGCCAAGCGGAGGCTTTGCCCGAATTGCATGAACCCGAGAAGTCCCACGGTCATGATTGTCAACAACGTGGGGGCACCCACTTCCGATGCTTCCCGGCCAGCCTTACCGCCGGAATCCGCGGGCTGCCTGTTCATCCTGATTTCGATTCTCGGTTTCTGGAGATGACCTGAGCGGGGGCTGTACTATTCTTGGCGCCGGGGGACAGGCGACCGGGGTTGGCGCTGAGCTGTCGGCGCCCAGTTCACCGCCGCCCCCGGCGCCTGTATGTGCGTTTTCCGGGTCCGAGTGGAACTTGCGGAGATCGAAGGATGATGAGAGCAATCGGCCCTCCGCCCACTTCACGAACGATCAAGGTCCTGATCACCAACAAAGAGGTTGAAGCGCTGGAGGACCTAATATTTTGCGTCCTGAGCGACGAGGAATCACCAAAGGCCCGAGAATTGAGCGGGAAGTTATGGCGGAGGATTGCCCGAATCTACGACGGCCCGCGGCTTCGGGCCTGGAAGCTCGGGCGGCGGTCCTGATTTTCGACCTGCGCTGACCAGAAGGGTACGAACGAGATTATCTCAGTTGAAGCGTCACCTGACCCAAAAGAAGACGGCGGCCACCCGCGCCGAACGCATGAGGGGGCTTCCGGAGGGGGAAACATGAATTCCGACTGCATCACCGAAATGCTTCGGACGTCGTGCGAGGGGCCGCGCTGTGGCCGCGTGCTCGTCGCGCTTCCAGTCCTGCCGTGGTATCTCGGGAACCAGATGACCAAGCAGGACACGGTTCCCGAGCGTCTCGACAAGTATGGTTTCGCCTTCGCCATGGAGGGTTATGAAGTCCTCTTCCCCCGCGTGGCTTCGGTCAAGGCGCTCGCCGCCCTGAAGAGCGGCCATACGGACCGATGGGGGATCAAATGCCTTCTTTGCATCGCCGATCTCTTCATCGAAAGGAGCCGCTATCAGCCGGAATTCCGGTCGTGGAGCGGTGAGATCTTCGGCCGCGATCTCGGCGAGAAACTCCGGGGCCTCCGAGGCCATCCACACCGCGGAATGCTCCTGCCGTGGATGTACGACCAGCTCGAGGTGTTTGTGGTCGGTCAGGTCGAAGGCTTCCTTGCAACGGACAACCTCCGATGGCGGCCAAAGACCCGATCCCCCGGGGTCCGTTAGCCGCCTCTGCTGAGAGCCCCGGACAGATGTGAGATGGCATGGCATCGTTCGAAGATCACTGCTTCATCGACGAGCGGCATCTTGGCCGACGTTACCCACTGGTTCATCGCTGGCTGGACGAATTCTTCGTCAAACGCGGCAACGCGCACCGACGCGAGCGCCATCATCAGGAGGGGGTCGAGGAAGTAAGGACAAAATGGGGGCATGACGCGGCGCGCTCAGCGGAGCTGCATATTATCATCGACATGGGCCACGTCCCGACGATGGCAGATTGGGACGCGGGCGGTATCTGGCGTGCTGGGCTTAACTCGGCCCAGCTAGGTGTAGCTGCACGGGCAGGCGCTGCCCCTCAGCAAAGAATAGCGCCTCGAATTTCGACAGGTTCTTGATGCGGTCGGTGATGCGTCGCTGCTGATCAGACGGTCCCACATTCCGGGCCATGGCACGGGCGTCGGTATCGGTCAGACGCAGCATGAGATAGTTGGCGATGGCGGCGAACAGGCCGGGATCGAAGTCGCGCGCCTCTTGCGATGCGACGATGAGGGCAAGGCCATACTTCCGGCACTCCTTGGCCATCGTCGGGAGTAGCTTTAAGCGGCTGGCCCGGTGAGCCTCATCGAAGACGATCGCGTGAGTGAGCCGATCCTGTCGCCCACGCCGGAACATGTCCTGATACACGCGGTAAAGCACAAAGCTGGCGTAGGCCCGCTGGACAACTTCATTGGAGACAGAGTGAATGCGAATGAGACCGGGTGTTGCGGTGTCGAGCAGGCTGGCATCACCCACCCCTGCGGCAAAGAACCCGAAGTCGTCTAGCTCGGTCAGCCGGGCGAGCAACGTTTTTGTGCGCGCATCTGGTTTGCCAAGACTACGTAGGCGTTTGAGAAAATCGCGGAAGGCCGGAACCGTTCCCGGGGGTCGAGCACCACCCCATCCAGCGGCTTCATAGCTCTGCTTGATTGCTTCGCGCAATTGTTCAAGCTGCAAGTCGCCGAGGTCGGAGAAGATTGCGCTAAAGATGTCACGCAATTGGCCCGCAGCTTCCACGTGTGCCACGGGGCCAGGCTGGACGATGCGCATGGGGTTAAACCCCAGATCTCGGCAATCATGTCTTGCGATGTTCGGGAATAGTTCCGCGAGCTGTTCGTCAATATCGTCGTGATACGAGAACACGATGGGCGCGATGCCACCCGCGTAAAGTTGCCGGCACAGGTTGATGAGACACGTCGTCTTGCCCATGCCGGGCAAGCCCACAATCATCAGATGCGGGTTACCTCGAATGGAAGGGGGCCAAGTGACGGGTTGGCCGTCCTTGGTCGTTCCTAGCGTAACAGTCCAGGGTGCAATGTTCTGCGACTCGGACGACTGCGGAATGACCGAATGTCCCGAATCTACGCTCGAAACGCTATCCAGTTTCGAGGTCGACGGTGTCCGCTTAGAAGTGGACTTAGCCGGCTCTGAAGTGGACTGTGCAACTGGGGACCCAGCAGATGTGGCACCAGCGGGCGGCCACCCCGTCGGGCTCTTCGGCGTGTCGACACCGCCCCCCGTCGGATCATCCTCTGGCGGTTCACCGCTCGCTGGCTCCAGCAACCGCTGGATGTCCAATTCATTGAGGTGGCGCAATCTCACCGTCAGCCCTTCTGCAGTGATGCTTTCTTCGAGTTTTTGTTCTGCGCTGCCAAGTGCTACATCCACCACCACACCACGCATCTCCGGCACCTCCGGAGTCGGGCCAAAGAGTCGCGTCAGCCAGCCGGCCCAATGCCCGCGCTCGGTTTCAGTGGCAAAGCGGCCCATGCAGCCCTGGACCAACACCTCCTTGAGCATCTCGTTTCGGGGCGCGGCGAGGAAGTGGCCAGAGTGCTCAGCGCTGGATGTGTCGCCCAAGCCTTCGCGCACCGCGGCTAGTGTCGCTGCAACCTGCTTGCAGGCTCCTGATATTTCCGTGTCCGATTCTCCACGCGGCGCGCCCTTGGTGGTCTTCACCTCCATGCACTCCATGATAAGTCTGCCAGCGCTCTCATAGACTCCGACCAAATCGGAGCGTTCGCCTTGAGTTCCCAATCTAAGCCATGTGCGCGCAAGCTGAGAATCAGTGGATACCATCAATGCGCCAGGATGGCGCCGCATGAAATCCCGCGCAGTTAGCAGCGTCCCCATCAGCCCGACCACCTTTCCGGGCACGACGCGCCCCTCCTGCGCCTTCACAAGATCTAGTAACCCCGCACCGATCAGATGCGCACCCTCGGAAAGCAACTCATCTAGCCGTTTCGCGGGCATTAGCAGATTGGGCGTGTCTTCCTCAAAGACGGGCAGCATCAGCCGCGCGAGTGCTCCGTAATCCCGCGCCGCCAGGAGCACGTGCCGTTGGCCCTCTCGCCGCCGCAACAGCCGCTGGGCTTTCATTGCGCCCTCATCGGGTAATCCGCGGTCAGCGAGGAATAGCCAGTGCGCGCCGAATTCTTCTGGGGAAACAACACTATCTACCGATTCGCGCAACGCTTCCGCCTCGGGCCATGCATAGGGTGTGCCCTCACCCTCGTTGGCCTCGATGTGTTTGATGAGTTCGATAAACTCCAAGAATGGGGGATCACACGCAACGGGTTCGAGGCGCAGTTCGTTCCACCTCTTATGAAATGCCACTTTTCGCCGCACGCAGAACGGACTCATCGGCAGCCGTTGACCTGCGCCACCGCGACGAACAGTCACCGTCGATTCATCGAATACCGCGACCAAGTGTGACGGTTGGTCTTTCAATTCAGCCAGGAGGTCATTCAGTAGCTTAGCCTCACGATTCACAATCAGTTCCAACTGGCCGGACGCCACCTTTTCCTCGATAATTTCCCGCTCTCGAGTATTGAACAGAAGCGCATCTTTGAGTCTCGACTCTTGCGCTTTCGTGCCACGCACTTCGACACGCAGCCTATCCACCAAGCGCTTCTTGCGGCCATCGAGAAGCTTCAGCAGGTCCAGCAGAAGCGCGCCCGCATGCGGGGCATTCACCAGGACGACCCGGAGGGGGTTCACATGCAGACGGTGCGCTGCGGCGAAACGCTCTACCGCATAAACGAGTGTCCCTTGACCATCCGGTCCGTTGTAGGCGTTCCGCAGATTCTCAAAAGTGGCCAGGCTGTAAAGGTCGTTTGCGACCGGGAGAACTTGGGCGGCGCCCTTGTTTCCCGGAATAGGACTTGCGTAGATGACGCTCAAGAATTGCACTGGCGCGCCCGCCTCCGCTATCACCGCCTTGCGGTCGGCAGGATTCAGTTCCTTGCCCAACCCGCGTAACAAATTGCTTAGCCGCCAATAGCGCCACAAGTGCAGCGGATGGGTGGGCAGCAGCACCGCCTTCGACGAGCGTCTGCCATCCGGCAACATCGTGCGTACCTGCACGACATCGAGGGCTAGCAATGCCTCCAGTGTCGTCTTCGCCCAATTTCGATCGGACTGCGCCATCGCGCCGTAGTGCCGTGCCGCCAACCCGAACAATTGGCCACAAGTCTTCAGGTAATCCTCTGCAACCGCCCGCAGATTGGCATTCCCGGCGAACCATTCCAGCGGAAAGTGGGTGAGCTCCTCCAGCGAACCAAGCAGTTGGCTTCGTAGTTCCTTGAACCGTTGCCAAACCGCCGCCAGCCCCAGCTTACCCTTCTCAAGGAGCTCCAAGTCCTCGTCCCATCCCGCGAGCAGCTTGCTCACCGTTAGTTCCCCACGGGGACCGATGCCAAGATGCTCCGGGTCGAGTGTGAGGGTTTCGGGACGGTCGAAGTCTTCGAGTGCCCGCTTTATGTCTGGCACCGTCGATTCGACAAGCCCGCCCCAAGCTTCGCCTTTGCAAAAATGCCGCACCCATGCGACGAAGTGCCGGTCCAGGGACGCCCTGACAGTCTGGTCCTCGCCCTTGACTTGAACCTCGCATTCCCACTCGTCGTCGCCGCCGTCCTCGCCCCCATCTAGCGCCGCGCGCAATGCTTTGCTTAGTGCCTTGGCGTTGTTCTCGAGTTCTTCTTCCCGGTCGTCGAGCAGGGCATCTGCACTGGCGCGTTGCAACCGCTTCTCGTTTAGCGTGGCTGGCTCGTCTTCGTCCCCTGTCTCATCGGATTGCGACTCGTCGTCCGGTTTGGGAGCGGGCGGAGTGAAGACTTGGAGCGCCTCGTCGAGTGTCACCGCGCTCAATGCATCCGCCGTCGGATTGCGGCGAATGTTCTGCAGCTTCTCAAAGATTTTCAACAGCGCGCGGAACTCCGCCTTGTTTTTCGCCTTCTCAAGCGACACAACTAGCCGTTTCTTCACCGCGGCCATCTGGCCGGCCGAACGGTCGCGCAGGACGGCCATCACCTTGACGCTACGTTCCAGCCGTTCGTGAATTAGGTTGGCGTCCGCGAACAGATTTGGGTCGCGCAACAAGCCCAGCGCTGGTAAAGCCTCGCGCGGCGCGCCGGCACCACCGCCTTCGCTCCATGCTTCCAGAAACGCCCGAACCTGCTCGAACGAGAATGTGTCCTCGTTCTGCAAGAGTAAGGAAAGCTGATCAAGTAGGCGCTTGTGCGCTTCCGTCAGCGTGAAGGTCGGTTGCTTCGCGGCCCATTCCAGGAGCTTCAGGGCAAGGTCCCGCGATGAAGGCCCGTCGAAGTGCCTCAGGGTGTTGACGCCAGTGACGGTCCCACGCGCATAGGCGATGATTAAGGGATGCCGACGACGATCGTTCCGCCATGCGGCGGCCTCGTGAAGGTCGGCGGCTAAGTGCGCGATGCAGGACGCTCCGGCCCGTTGGCCCAATTGTCTGAGTTCAGCAGCGTCCACACCAAAGCCGACCATCGCAAGCGAGATGTCTTGCCTGATACCAGCTTTGGCGAGGGAGCGAAAGAAGCTGCGCAGATCCAGGTCCGGCAACTCTTGACGGGCCAGTGAGGTTTCTCCCTTGGCCAACGCGTCGTAGGTCCAAGCCACCAGAGCTTCCGAAGTGAGTTGGGAACGCTTCATGAGAATCGTGGCACGCTGTGGCACATGACTAACCCATCTGAAAACCTGGTAGCCAGGCCGAGTTCTGCAAGAAGACTAACGAGTGCGTTGACGTTCGGAGCAAGGTTTTGGTCTTGGTCCAAGCCAGCGTAGCCTAGATCACGTAGCAACCGGGCATCATCAGATCGTCCGCCATACACCAATCTCCACGTAGCGTGGAGGCGTTCGAGCAGGCGTGAAAGTGGAACCATTGGCTCATCATGTGCAAGCACGCTCCAGACGAGGATTCGCAATGTGTCAGGTTGAGGCTCGAAATGCTTGGCAGGAACACGGCTGGCGCGTGGCTGGGCAAGACCGCTTCGAAGTGCGATGGTGCCGTAGCACTCCTCGAATTTCGACCTGCCGTCTAGGTAAGTCTGAACATAACTCCAAGCCTCCTCGCATTCATCGAAGCGGCCTTGGTCTGCAAAGGAAGCGAAGCCAGCAACTAGCGCTTCGCGCAAGCGTGCGTAGGACCAACGACTTTGTTCTCGCATTCGCGAGGCGGTATCGCCCGTGGCATCGGCAAGGAGCACAAATGATTCGTCCCGAAGGGCGACCCCCTCTTCGACCAGATATCGGAATAGCCACAAGCACAACCCTACAATCAGGCATCGTAGTCGGGTTTCAGTGGCCGTCAATGCCTCTGCATTGCGGCATAGAGTTCCAAGCGCAGCGGTCTGGACGCTCATCTGCTTCGCGATTCGCTTCACACGCGGGGAATCAAGTTCGCCAAGCTTGGCGATGTAACGTTCCGCCATGTCGAAGTCTTCTGGCTGGTCCTCTAGCAACGGCAGGTAAATCTGACGAAGCGGCGCGCTGGTCTGCTTAATCCAAGCTTTTGCGAACTCCAGAACTTTACGGCCCTCAGGGGTTGCCTGAAGAACTGCGTGCGCGAGGTGACCGGCGAAGCCGTGATTGTCCCGCGTTCTTGTCAGCATGTCGTGCGAGGCAGTGGTGTAGTCACAACCATACTCTTTCTCGCCATACACCGGAAAGACCGCCTCGTCGTTGTTGGCCAAAGGGCGCAGGTGCTTTCGCAGGGTGTGAAGCTCACTTTGTCCGACGCCAGACTCGAGCTTCTCTCGCGCTCGTAGGGCTTCATGCAATGCCGGAAGGGCATAATAACCCGTGTGGTCCTTTCCATCCGTGAACGCGACAACGTTATTGAGGAGCTCTAAGGGATACCGTCGACCCAGAAGTGACAGGAAGAATCCGGTGGCGAGATGCACCGGTTTGACACGATGGTCTGTGTTGAATCCGAACGCCGCCCAGTAGAAGGGGGCCATGTTGGGCTTCTTTGGTTTCGGTTCGCTCATAGTGACTTGATGCTTTCGTACTTAGCGAAGTCCGGGGACAAAGTTATTTTCGCCGTCGTGCGCTCGTTGTGATTGTGGATGTAGAACTCGCGAGTAGTGGGCACGCCGGCACGGCGTAGCTGTTCGAGGAAGTAGTCTAGCCGATTGAGTTCCCTGTCGGGCAGAAGTTGCCGGGGCAGTCCCTGCCGCAGGCGCTCCAACGCGACGAACAATGGATGGTCCACACGTAGCCGCACCGGTCCGACCTCTGGTCGACGCCATTCGAGCAGGAGATGGTCGGCTTGGTAACTGAATGCGCCCGCCATCCGTGACGGCAGCCGGGGACGAAGCAGTTTCAACTCATAGTCGGAAACGCTCTGGTTAGCCAGGTGAGCGTGCGAGGGTTGTTCATGGAACCGATGTCCGATCCAGAGGAAGAGCAATGTCTTCATCTCGGGGGATGGTACTGGGCAGTAGGCGAGGTTGATAGACTCGATAAGCAGGCGCCTGAAGCCGTCTTCCGGCACTCTGGAGCTGCGCAGAATATTCAGCAGACCGTCTCCGGGCCGCCCGTCGAGTTTGAGTACGTCTTCGCCGGCCTGATGCTCAAAGTAGAAGCGGCGCTTGAGCGCGCGGAAATTCGGTTCGTCCATCCGCAGCAATGAAGGCGCACCATCCACAAGCCACCCAGTTGTCACCTGACCGGTCTCGAGCCGGTAATCCCAACGAGGGTGGCTGTGCGCGGCGGGATCGGCCAAATCGCGCAGCAGCCTGCTTACTCCAAAGCGTTCGTCCGGCTCGAATAACCGGCTGGAAAACAAACGCTCGGGCGAACGAACGGGCTTGAGGTCCTTTTGTCCTGATCCGAATAGCAGTCGGGCAGCCCACACCCACAGTTCGCGCACCGTGGTGCGGTGTCCAGCGGCAGCCAGACGCACGAGCAAATTCAGAAATCGCTCGCGAATCATCGGGTGCAAAAGGTGACGGAGATTCCAAGCAAGGTCGCTATCAAGGTCGGCCTGGGCAGCGGCCTGAATGTCGGGCTGACCTAGCAACGAGTCGAGAAGCGGCCCGGCGAATCCTCGCGCCAGTGGGTTGCGCAGGCTCAAGTCTACCACTACCACTTTCTCACGGGCTTCCTCGTCGGGACCGACCTGTGGGTCGTAGGCCAGGCGATGTTCGCACTGGCGCTCGACCTCATCTAGAGGAGCGAAACCTCTGCCCGACTGCCGCAGCAGGTAGAGAGGGTATTCGTTGGCCGCGAGGCAGAACGGGCGGCCCTCGCGATGCGACTTCTTCCAGCGGCGTAGTATGGCCGAGACATCGTCGGGCTTCATCGCGGCGGTAGCGTCCGTCTCGACTTCTGCGCCGAGCTCTTCCAATTCCGGTGCAAGTTTGCGAAGCATGTGCGTCTTGCCATCGCCGGCGTTGCCGGTAAGTACGAGGCTGAACCCCTCGCGCACTCGTGAAAGAAGAAAGTCATCGATCTGCTGCGGGACGTGGAGTCGTGCGAGTTGCTCGGGCGTCAGCTCGTCGGCGCAGGCTTCGGGACCGGCCTGCGCAAGATCGCGCCAGAAGTGCAAGTTATCGTCGGCGTTAGGACCAGAGGCTGCTCTAGCAGGTCTTTCCGATTGTTCCAGTGCCTCGACCGGTTTGTGTTTGCGCGGACGAGACTTCACACTCCGCTCCTTGATGGGCACAGCCGCGACTTGCTCGTGCAAGGACCAGGGCGCAGATGCGCGCAGGGACTCCAACGCCGGAGCATAGTTGAGGCGGCTGGCCAACCAACGCGTGCGCCAAAAGTCAGCAATGCATTGGGTGGCGTTTCGGAATTTGTACGGGTTGCGTGCGTAAGAAGGCAGGGCGGTTGATTCGGCTCGTAGGAACGAGTCCGCTTCTCCCCACATCGGCACGCCATACATACGGCGGGGCTGGTCATGGCGCATGAGCACAGTTCCGTTGAAGCCGAGCGCAAGCATGCCATCGCGCAGCTTTCGGAACTTCGGGCTGAAACCTTCGCCGAAGATACTGTTCACATTGCGAAACTGGTGGCGTTCTTCGAGTGCGGCTTGCAACGCCTCGATCGTTTCCTCGGAGAATTGCACGGTACCATAGCCCTCTGTGTCGCCGAGATGCAGGTATCGCAGTTCGGGCTGGTCGGGCGCGATCGTGCCGGCTGGCAGGCGCAGCCGTTCGTATTGACTGCTACCCACGGCATAGAGGCTAGTGGTATTTAGCCACGCGAGGGTGCAGTCCTTGGTGCGCTCGGCATTCTTGAGCTGCGAGCTGATG
>Ga0187892_10007955_pt1 | contig 14795 bp, 17 predicted proteins | sample MA1701073metaG_FD_139345 | JGI IMG/M metagenome (GOLD analysis project Ga0187892, IMG submission 139345) | Bio-ooze microbial communities from a basaltic lava cave in the Kipuka Kanohina Cave System on the Island of Hawaii, USA - MA170107-3 metaG ... | reverse complement strand
TGGCGGAAGGGGTGGGATTCGAACCCACGAGACTGGTCATTAACCAGTCATGGTTTAGCAAACCATTCTCTTGAGCCGCTCGAGCACCCTTCCAGTTAATTAACAGGGAAATTATAGCAGACCTTAAGATAAACGTCACGACAAAAAAGGCCGCTAAAACCGTTGACTTTTACCGAGATTTCTGGTAAAGTACCGCTATCATCTTTCGGGTGGAAAACGCCCGAAAGGGCGCACCCGAAATCAGGAGTCAAAAAAAATGAAGAAAATCGGTATTCTCACTCTTGTGCTGCTGTCGGCGCTGGGCCAGGCCCAGCAGTTCGACGACCTGGGCGGCAAGGCCAAGGCCCAGCTGAGCCAGTCTCAACTGGCAGAAGTTGAGGTCAATGAAAACCGCTGGCAGCCGCATGTCAGCAACGCCGAGCTTGTCGCTCGGCTAGGTTGGCTTCTTGGTAAGCACGGCATTGAGCTCGGCCCGGATACCGCCGAGCTGTTGCGCGAGGTGCAGGACGCCGAGATTCGAAGCTCCGAGCGCGTGCGCGGTTGGATGAAAGATTCCAGTCGTCATCAAAAGGCTCGGATCGAAGATGCCACTTGGCGTCTTGAGCTGGTAACCAGCGGTAGTTCAGCGTCGCACAGCGATCGGTTAGACATCGGTCGCCTTGGCGGCCGTCTCGAATCTGGTAGCTCAACGGCTACCCTGCAGGTGAAAGCAGTTCACCTGCCGTCGATGCGTTCCAAGGTCTTCGCCTTCGAGGCGAAGTACTCCTCGAGCAACCTCGAGGACTTCGATCTCCGGCGAAACCTGGGCGATGTCTTTCGCCGCTCCGGGTTGCCGGAGGTTCGCTTCTCGCGCTACGAGCGCGAGAGCCCAGAAGTTAGACGTGGCTTCATCGCCATCGCTAAGCTCTGGAGCAAAGTCAATGAAGGTCTGCCGGAGATCATCCGGTGGATGGATTCAGTCTCCGCCCGCACCAGAAATTAGGTGTGGGCGGACCCCTTGGGCCCGTTGCCTCTCAGGCAGCGGGCCTATTTTCTTACCCTTGACAGCCAACGATCATAGTCGTTTACTAAAAAAGATCTCTGAAAATGAGATTTGTACGTTAGAGAAAAACGCAGAAGGTCGCTCGCAAGAGCGGCTTTTTGCGTATTAGGGAAGGAAGATCGCCTTGCCGACCCAACTCCTCGGCCCCAGCGAGGCCTCGGGTTTCTAGCTCGGGCTCGCTCTCGCGCTTGCGCTTGAACCGTGCCCGCCCGCCTTCCGTACGGTCGTCAAGACAACTTTCCTTCCCCGGTGACTGTTGGTTTAGAGTAAGATATAATCTACCGGATTCGGAAGCGTGCCAGAGCGGTTGAATGGGGCGGTCTCGAAAACCGTTGCACTCGCAAGAGTGCCGTAGGTTCGAATCCTACCGCTTCCGCTACAATAAGCTCATGGCTCAAGATTTGCGCAACGTCGTCCGGGCTTACGATCGGCTCAAAGAAGAGCAGCAAACGATCGAGTTTGCCACCGCCAAAAACCTGCCTTACGTCAACCTAGTTAACTACCCGTTTGTCGGCGAGGTTTTAAGTTTGATTCCGGAGCGATTAGCTCGCGAGAACCAGATTGTCGCCTTTATGAAGATCGGCGAAGTGATTCGCGTTGCCACCCCCGATCCCTTCCAGCCCAATCTAGCCGCGGTGATGACCGAGCTCGGCCGGCGGCTTGGCAAGCGGTTCGAGCCCCATATCTGCTCGTTATCGTCGCTTCAATACGCTCTCAAGCTGTACCCAGTACTTGCTCCAAAGCCAGCCGAAGCGGCCCGGGTTCGGGCCGAAAGCGAGTCGCGCGCCGAGTTTGCCCAGAAGATCTCTAACCTCAGAGAGTTAAAAGAGGCGATTACGAAAGTTTCGACTACCGAACTTTTGGAGGTGATCCTCTCCGGAGCCCTGGCCTTAGAGGCAACCGATGTTCATTTTGAGCCAGCGGCCGAGGCAGTCAATATCCGTTTTCGCATTGACGGCAGCTTGCTGCCGATAATTGAGATCCCGGAGAAAACCTATCGGTTACTCTCATCGCGGCTCAAAACCTCGGCCCGAATCAAGCTTGACCAAAAACATCTTGCTCAAGACGGCCGGTTCTCGCTTGTCATCGGCAACGATCAGATTGATGTACGGGTTAATGTGTTACCGAGCGCTTACGGCGAGACGATTGAGCTACGCCTGCTGACTTATAAAAATTTCTTAACTTTGGAGGCGCTGAACTTCCCACCGGCCACCCAGCAGGCGATCCTCGAAGCAGTCGGCAAACCAGAAGGGTTAGTACTTTTCACTGGCCCAACCGGTTCTGGCAAAACTACAAGCCTCTACGCCGTTCTGCAGCTTCTGAACCGGCCCGATCGTAAAATTGTCACTATTGAGGACCCGATCGAGTATCGACTTTCGGGCATCGAGCAGGTTCAGGTTGAGCCCGGCTCAGGTTTTGATTTTCCCCAGGCGCTACGCGCCACTTTACGACAAGACCCCGACATCATCATGGTTGGCGAGATTAGAGACGCGGAGACGGCTGGCATCGCCGTGGACGCCGCCTTAACCGGCCATCTTGTTCTCTCCACCCTGCACACTAACTCGGCCGCGGCCGCTTTCGCCCGCTTAATCCAAATGGGGGTAGCGAAATATCTGCTGGCTGATGCGATCACGCTGGTGGTGGCCCAGCGGCTGGTGCGGCGAATCTGCTCCAACTGCGGCGGCAAAACTTGTGAAATCTGTAATTTCACCGGCTTTAAGGGTCGCTTTCTAATCGCGGAGCACTTTGTGCCCGAGAGTCAAACCGTGGAGCTCATCAAGCGCGAGGCCACTCTTTCCGAGTTCGAGGAACTATTTACTAAACTAGGTAATCGCAATCTACTTGACGACGGGCTGAATAAGGTTGCGCAAGGACTGACCACTGAGGATGAGATCAGAGCCGTGACCGGTTAGGGTTGTGGGTTAGGGAGCTTGAATAAAACCAGCAACGTAGCGCAACACTAAGTAAGCAACAATGATAATGACGATACCGATTAAGGCGTTGACGATCCCAACACGAGCCGTCTGGGCTTTAGCGGCGTCGCCGCCGGCGGTAATGTAGTTGAATCCGGCAATGAGCAGGTAGACAAAGGCGACAATCGCCGCGATCGTGAGGATGATCCCGATGACTCGGCCGATTAGGGTACTCAATGTCTGCTGGGGATTATTGGTAATAAACGGGTTAAGGAAGAAGAAGTTCTCCAGCCGGAAATTCGAGCTTGGCTGGGTGCCGCCGCCGAACTGGGCTAATGCTGTCCCGACAAACCATTCCATCATTTTCATCGATGACCTCCTTATACCAGCAAACGCGGTTTTGAGGGGGTTGTCAAGCTAGATGACTCTAGATGAGTCTATGGCGTGGCAATCGGCGCGTTTAGGAGACTAGCTACTAGGCGAATCACTAACCACGCTAGCGTGGCCAACACCGCCCCGATTAGAGCGCCAGTAAGGGTTTTTTTAGCAGCAGCAGCTTTACTCTCATCGCCAAAGGCGCCAATATATTGAGTCGCTCCATAAAGCAGGTAAATAAAGGCGCCGATCGCCACCGCCGCCGCAAGCAAGCCAATGTAGTGATAGATCGTATCCAAAACGCACTGGCCGCCGGCGGTCTGGGCCTGGTTAACGTCGCGCAGGCACGGCGGGTAAAGATAGCGGCCGGCGATTGTTTGGCTGGGGGTAGTCTGGGCCCAGGCCACTGGGACTAGAGAACTTAACTTGCTGATGAGCTGGTCCATTGTCAGCCTCCGGCAATCTCGACAACGTAAGCCAAGACAACATACGAGGCCAGTGCCACGACGATGCCGATCAGCGAGTAGATGATGTTGCGCCGCGCAATAGTGGTCTTGGCCGCATCCCCACCAGCGGTAATATACTGAAAGCCGGCGTAAAGCAGTCCCAAAAACGCGAGCAAAGCAATCAGCCAAAAGACGATGCGGATGGTGCGGGTGAAGACCGTCTCCAGATTAGTTTGGGCTCCCGGCAGGGTGCTAAAATTGATCACGCCAGCGTTTGGGTCGCCGGTGTTGCTTGCGGCAGAGCCAGGGTTCACCGCAGCGACGCTAATAGTTTTAGTCTCGATTCCTGAACCGCTCAATGTTAAGGTCGCTTTCTGGCCAGCGGTGACTTTCTTAGAAAAGAGAAGCTCAATTTTTTGAGCAACGTTGTAGTTCGAGGGGGTAAAAACCAACCGAGCCCCGCTCTTAATCTCAAACCCTGGGATATTGCTGTTTGAGATCGTTGCGCGCAGCGTCACGTCGTTGCCCGGGGCGCGCTCAAGGCGGGGGCTTAGCGTCTGACCCGATTGCTGGGTATTGCCAGCCTCGGCAGCCTCGGCAACAATCTCGAGCTTGTCGTGAACGCCTAAGATTTTGATTGCGCTTTGTGCTATCGCCGTTCCGGCCACCGCCCAAGCAAGGACGATCAGCCCGCAGAGAGCTAATCGTTTCATGGCTGCTGGCTAATGCCTAAAATCGGCACAATTAGTCGGATCAGAACCAGTAGGGCAAAACCAATTACCGCGCCTAAAATAATATCCTTAGCGTCCTTGGCTTTAGCTTCGTCGCCGGCGCTAGTAGCGTATTTAAAAGCGCCGAAGATAACGACCAGTACCGCTAAGGCGGCACCGATGTTAATGGCGTAACCGATCAGGTCGCTGATGTATTCGCCAAAACTGGTGTACTCAGTCTTACCACCCTTAGTAAAAGGCACGTTAATGGTGTAGGCGTAGGCCCGCTCAACGAGCCTGATCATGGGTCAGAGCTTTTGATTAGCGTTTTGAGACGCTCCGCTGCCGAATCAATACTGTTTTGAGCGCTAACCCCGGTGTTAACAACTTGAGTGATCGCATCTTGCAGCACCTCATCAACTAGCTGCCATTCTGGTTTCTCAAAAACTTTGGCACTTTGGAGCTGAAGCCGGAAAAGCTCCTTGGCTAAATCCAGATCATAAAGCTGGCTCTGTGGCCGGCCGGCCGCTTGCTTGCGGGCCGCGATCCGCCCAGTCGCCTCAGCGTATTTGTCTTGGTGGCGTCCATCTAGAAATGTCGCTAGATAGTTCCAGGCCAGGGCGCTCCGGACGCTCTGACGGTTAACTAGATGGGTCCAGCCCATGGCAAAATCCACTCTAGAGTGATCGGCGGCTTTTTGAATCAGTGGCGCCACTTTAATAGTGAAGTCAGGGGTTTTGGCTTGGATCGCTTGGAGCGTTGAGTAATAACCGATGAGTGCCCCGGTCTTGCCTTGAATAAAGGCTTCAACTGGGTCACCAAGGGCGGCACTCCAGGAGTAGTGGGCCGCTTCAGGCTTAGCGAAACCGGTAAAGAACTCTAGGGCCTCTGTGGCGGGGAAAACCGGGGTACCATCCTTAAACTGAGCCAGATTTAGGGCGACGGACTTTTTATCTGCACTCAAGACAGTGGCACCGCTTTGATTGAGCAAGGCGCCCAAGACGTCCACCGAGGCAAAGGTATTCGCCGCCGTGCCGAGCGCAATCGCCGAACGAGTAATGACATTGCCGCGAGCCTGGCTGACGATGTCTGTTTGTGCTCTTAGCTCCTCCCAGGTGGTCGCAAGCCTGCTGAGGACTGTCTGCTCGCCGCTACTGGCGCTTTGGTGAACCGAGTCATAAAGGGTGCTGTTATAGATTATTGCCAGAGAATCGGCAAAGAGCGGGATGCCGTAAAGCTCGCCTTCGTAGACATTGAGCCCGACAACGGCCGGCTCAAGGCTTGCTTTAGCTGCCTCGACCGGATCAATCTCTCGACTTTCAGCAATTGCCGCTTGGGATTTGGCGGCGTGTTTGGGGATCCAATCGAACCGCGCCAGCCAGATGTTTGGTCCCTCGCCATCAGCAATAGCATTAACCACCTTCGCTTCATACTCCTTGGCGTCCTTGGCCTCAATGTGCTTGAACTCAAGCTTAACGCCGGGGTTCTGGGCGAGAAAATCTTGCGAGATCGTTTCGTAAATCTTGCCTTCGTCAAACGGCGACCAGATCTCCAAGGTTACCTCGCTTGGAGCAGTACCGCGGTTTCTTGTTAAGAGAATGACGACCGTAGCCAACGCCGCCAAGACTACCAAGCCGATCAGTAAGAGCACCCCCCGTTTCATGAGCCCAGCGTCTCGAAATTTTCCTTCTTATTCAAGCGGGCGAGGATAGGAACGAGGATACTCCTTTCGGGTACGAGTCCTTGCGCCCAGCGAGCGCTCGGCTCTCGTACTCCTCCTCGCTCACCGCAGTAGGCGGTACCTTGCCCGCTCGTCGTCCGTACGCCCCTCAAGCAATATCCTCGCTAAGTAGCTGGGATCTTGAGGGAGCAACATCTTTGCAGCGACGTACGCAGCCGCCTGGCACGGTCGCGCCGCAGGCGCGCAGGCGGCGAGAACTTAAGCGAAGTGAGTCGCTGGAACGGTCGAGCGGCTCCGAGAAGTTCGTTTGTCGCCTATATTTACTCTACTTGCACCTTGAGGACTCGGGTTTTAGTTTTCTCTTGTTTGGGAATTTTAATCGTCAGGATACCGCTACGCAGGCTGGCTTCGGCTTTGGCCGCATCCACCGAAACTGGCAGAATGTAGGAGCGCATAAACGAGCCCCAGTAACACTCTTGGACGAAGTAGTTCTCTCGGTTGAGCTCAATGTCGTTACGCCGGGTGCCTTTAATCGTGACCACCTCATCGGTAATGGCGATCTCAAGATCGTCAATACTCACTCCAGCAATCGGCGCCTTAATGAAAATGTTGTCTTCGTCCTGGTAGGCGTCAATCGCCAGCTGGCCCTCTTCCTCTTCCTCGAGCCACTCCTCCTGAATTTGTTCTTCCTTCTTTGCCATCTTACTCCTAGTATGTAAGAGGAACCAGGAGGCGTCAAGGATAGAAAATGCTAGGCGGTGGCTTGAGGGTGATGCTTAAAGCCTTGGTCCTGCCGGTTAACTGCTTGGGTTGCGGTACCGAAGGCGACTGGCTCTGCCAGGAATGCCGGCGTCAGCTGCCGCTTCGCCGAGCCGAGCGGTGTGCCCTCTGTGGTAAGGCCGCAACGGAGGGGATCTGTGAGCGCTGTGGCGCTCAAACCAAACTTGACGGGGTTATTGCCCCTTTTGCCTACGCCGAGCCGATGATTAGAGCGCTCATCCAAGCGGTGAAGTACCGAGGTTACACTGATGCCCTGACGTTTCTCATGCGAGAGTATCGCCGCGCTTTCACCGGCTTACTCCCTCCCGGAGCGTGGTGTTTGAGCCCAATTCCGCTTGCTCGCGTTAGGTTTCGTGAGCGCGGCTTTAATCAGGCTCAAGTGCTCGCCCAGACGCTCTGCGAGCCAGGACTGCCTGTGAGAATGTTGTTGCAACGCCGGCGGGAGACGTCTCCCCAGGTTGAGCTCTCCAAACAGCAGCGGCAGCATAACGTCCGAGGCTGCTTTGTTCTTGGTGCCTCCCAGGGCTTGGTCCCGCCAGCGGTTATTCTAGTTGATGATGTAATCACCACCGGCGCCACTTTGGGGGAAGCGGCAAAAGTTCTACGCCGGGCCGGGGCTGGGAAGATCTGGGCTCTCACCGTTGCTCACGGCTGATTGCGTCCCCGACAGGATTTGAACCTGTGGCCTCAAGATCCGCAATCTTGCGCTCTATCCACTGAGCTACGGGGACAACGCGGTGGGTGTAGGATTCGAACCTACAAGGGATCGCTCCCGGCGGTTTTCAAGACCGCTGCCTTACCGTTCGGCCAACCCACCTTTACAGACCTGGCTGCGGGCTCTATTTTACCTTAAATACTGCGGAAAGTCAGCGGCTTTTTGTTCGTACGGTGACCGTTGCTTTGGGGCTAGTTGGCTTAAAGGTCTTGACAGCGTACATCTGTTGCAGCCAAGAGATGCCCGTGGTGGTGGCCCAGTAAAGCGCTAAGCCGGCTGGCAGCGTAATGCCAATAAAGTAAGTCATCACCGGAAAAATCAGCGTCATCTGACGCCCCATCAGCGCCATCGGCTCGTTGCTAGAACTACTGGTCATTGGGTTGATTTGTTGGTAGTGGCGAGCCTGGGCAAACTGCAAAAGAGCGGCGATTAACGGCAAGAAGATTCTATCTTGTTTTGACAGATCAATCCCAAAAAAGAAGGCGTTGATGCTATCAAGGTGCGGGGTGAAGGAGTAGAGTAGGTCCGGCCGCAGATCGCTTAGGCCCACAATGAAAACACGGTAAAGAATTAGTAAAATCGGCAGCTGGATTAGAAGCGGCAGGCAGCCGCTAAACGGGCTCAAGCCCTTCTCGCGGTAAAAAGCCAGCATCGCTTTGGTTTGGGCGGCCCGGTCGTCCTTGTAGCGCTCTTGCAGGGCCTTAAGCTCGTCTTGATGCTCGCGCATCAAAAGCGGCATCCGCAAGCTTTTCATTGTTGGCACCCACAGAGCGGCCCGGACCAGGATTGTCAGGATGATAATCGACCACCCCATCGAGTGACCTGGCACCAGCCAGGCAAAAAAGACGAGCAGATTAAAGAGCGGCTCGTAGAGAGTGACTTTAAAAAATTCTTTGATCATCGATTTTCTTCGAAAATCTCAGAAAACTCGCCATTAGATAGTTGGCTCGTTATCATTAAGGCTCAATCCGCTTACTCGTTGTCGACTTGGCACCGGGTCGTAGCCGCCCAGCGTGTATGGGTGGCAGCGGCTGATGCGGCGTAAGCTCAATAATGTGCCGCGCCAACAGCCATATTTTTGCAGCGCCGTCTTAGCATACTCGGAGCAGGTTGGCTCAAAACGGCAGGCTCCGCCGCCAAAGAGGGGGGCGAGCGGCCCGTGGTCAGGCGAAAGTGTTTGCTGGTACAGCGTAATTAATCTAATGACAGCTTGCGTAAGCATTCCTCTAAATCACTCTCAAGCGCCTTTTGATCAGCTGGGCTCTTGAGGACCGTTACTACAATAGCACCGATCGGGCGGCTGCCCCAGCGGCCAAAATACTCGGCTAACACCTGATTAATGTGTCGGCGCCAGCGGTTACGCGCCACGGCCGTGCCGGCTATTTTTCTAGCAATTATTATCCCCGCTTTCGGCTTTGGCCAATCCGTCGGGAGGAAGCAGCAGCGCAGCACACCCTTGCCGGCGCGACTTTTCGAGGCCATTGTTGCCTTGAAGTCGGCTGGGCTCTTGAGCCGATTGCCCCGAGGTAGCATCAAGGCGCTAGTTTCTGGCGGGATTTCGTGCGGCGACGATTTAAAACCCGGCGTCCGGCGGCAGTTTTACTGCGACTGCGGAAGCCGTGCGTCTTGGCGCGGTGCCGTTTGTTTGGCTGATGGGTCCGTTTAACCATTGTCGTAAAGCTATTTTAGCTAATAGCGAGACACTCAACCAGGGTTGCCGCTTGTGGAAAACTCTAGTACATTCTCGGAAAGCTTTGTCACAATAACGAGCACAATGAGCACGGCAATCTGGCAGGACGTCTTGAAAACTTTGGAGCCCATTGTCGGGCGACCAAACTTTATCACTTGGCTAAAACCGACCAGGCTCCTCGACCAGACCAATGACTACGTCACCGTGGCCGCGCCGAACTATTACGCTAAGAGTTGGATCGAGCGCAATGTTGTTGACGAAATCAGCAAGATTCTTGCCAGGCAGTTCGGCCGCCCCGTCGAGGTGAAAATCGTCGTCGTTAAAACCGAAGCGAAAACTGATGGCGAGCTACCGCTCTTATCGCTCGAGCCGGAGGAAGCCACCACTACTAAGCCCCGTAGCTCGGCTTTCAATAAAAAATATACCTTCGCGACTTTTATTGTCGGCAATAGCAACCGCCTTGCTTTTGCCGCGGCCCAGGCCGTCGCGGAAAAACCAGGCGAGGCTTATAACCCGCTGTTTATCTACGGCGGGGTTGGCCTAGGGAAGACGCACCTGATGCAAGCAATTGGTAACGCCCTAACTCAAGACAAGCGCAATAAGAAAATCATCTACACCTCTTGCGAGAACTTCACCAGCGAGTTCATTAACGCGCTCCAGACCAAAACAATCAACGAGTTCAAAACCAAATACCGCACCGTTGACGTGCTGTTGGTTGATGACATTCAGTTCCTGGCTAACAAGGAAGGTACCCAAGAAGAGTTCTTTCACACGTTTAATATTCTCCACCAAGCTAACCGCCAGATTGTCATTACCGCTGACCGCCTCCCTAAAGAAATCAACGATTTAGAAGAACGGTTGATCTCACGGTTTGGCTGGGGGATGATTGCTGACATTCAGTCGCCTAATTTCGAAACCCGGCTGGCGATTCTCCAGGCTAAAGCTAAGGAAATTGGCGCCGATGTGGAGCCCGAGACACTCTCTTACATCGCCAGCACCGTCACCTCTAATGTCCGAGAACTTGAGGGCTGGCTGACCAAATTAGTGGCCGCTGCCCAGCTTGAGAGACTGCCGGCCTCCGTTGAGCTGGCCCGTCGCAGCCTGAAGGATCTGCATCGCCCGGCCGCGTCTCACCTCACCACAAAAAACGTGGTGGGCGAGGTCGCGCGCCATTTCGGTATTGAATCGAGTGAGATTCTCGGCAAAAAACGTCCGAAGGAATTGGTCTACCCCCGCCAGATTACGATGTATTTGCTCCGTGAGCTCTTGGGTCAGTCCTACCCGCAAATCGGCGAGGGACTGGGCGGGAAAGATCATACCACCGTGATGTACGGCGTGGGAAAAATAACTCGTTTACGGAAGCGTAGCCAGCAGACCGATGCTGATCTAAAGGCGATAATCGAGACCTTAGGTTAGGGAAAAGATGTGGAAAACCTTTACCTTAAACCCTGTCCAAACTCTCTCTAAGCTGCTACAACAGATAAGCGCAGCTTCCCCAGCTAGTTCACAACTTATCCACAGGAATGTTTAGTTTATTAACACTATTCACCTCAAGCCCATCCCCACAATCCCCAGCCTTATTAATAACACTATTCCTAAAACAAAGAGATGAAATTTAGAGTCAGCCGGGAAGGGTTGGTTCGAGCCACCGTTATTACTAGCCGACTAGCTACTAACCGTGCCACGCTGCCGATCCTGCAGAACCTCTATCTCGAAGCAACTAAAAAGGGGTTGGTGGTAAAAGCAACCGATCTGGAACAGACTCTCGAGGTCGAGCTTCGTGGCGAAGTCGAGCGGTTGGGTAGCATAACTGTCCCGGCGCGATTACTGGTGGAGTATCTCCAAAATAACGCCGATAACGAGGTCGCCCTTGAGAGTAAAGAAACGACCCTACTCGTTAAATCGGTTAACCATCAGGCCCAGATTAAAGGGCTGCCCGCCGAGGAATATCCGACTGTCCCCGAGATTAAGGCCGACCAATCGGTCTCGCTTGATGCGAGCCTAGTTGCTAGCCTCATAAGTCGCACCGTCTTTGCGGCTGCTAACGATGAGACTCGTCCGATCCTCAATAGTCTACTGTGGCGGTTTCAAGATAAAACCCTCACCGTGGTTGGTACCGATGGCTACCGGCTTGCTCACTACAAGGTGCCGATAGAGCGCGACTTCGTTGGTGACTACGTGCTGCCTAAACGCACTATCCAGGAACTCTCAAAACTGCTTGGCGAAGGGGAGTTAGAGATGTTGGTCGCCGGCAACCAGGTAAAGTTCCTCCGCGACGGCACCTGCTTGACCAGCCGGATACTTGAAGGAGCTTATCCTGCTTTTGAGGGCATTCTGCCCAAGCAAAACGCCGAGGAGGCCTCCCTCTCCAGCTCAACGCTGCTGCAAAGCCTGCGGTTGGCCAGCCTGTTTTCGCGCGACTCGGCCTATAGCACCAAGCTGGTCCTTGACGGTCAACGCCTCACAATCGCCGCTACCTCGCCCCAGGTGGGAGAGAATACCAACGAAGTCGCGCTCAAAACAGCGGCGAAGAAGCCTATAACCGTCAACATTAACGCCCAGTATCTCATCGATGTCCTGGCGGTAGTTTCTGGCGAGGTGAAGTTAGGCTTGACCGATGCTAAAAGCCCAGTTGTGGTACAGGATACCAAAGACGACCGCTACCTCTATCTGGTGATGCCGCTGCGCAGCGAGTAGCACGGCCGATGCTGCGGCGGTTAACCCTGGAAGGCTTTCGCAACTTTGCCGATATTGCCACATTCGATCTGGCGCCTCACAGCCTGCTGCTTGGCCAAAACGGCAGCGGCAAAACAACGGTGCTTGAGGCAATCCGGCTGCTGTCGGTGGGCAAAAGTTTTCGCACCAGCCGTTTAGAGGAGGCAATTAGCTTTAACCGGCCGTATTTTCGTCTGGAGACAACGGCGAAAGCCCCGCCTAAATTTGTAGCTTCGTTTTTCTACGGCTATCCGCACCAGGAGACCGCTTTAATCGAGCGCCGCCTAACCATGAACGGCAAGGAGAAACTGTACCTAAACTGGCTCGGGACACTGCCGACGGTAGTCTTTGTTCCTGACGACGTCGGGATAGTTTTGGGCACTCCGGAGGCACGGCGGCGGTTTCTTGACGGAGCGCTCTGGCAAGTTGACCGAGCCTATCGCCAGCACTCTCTGGAGCTGAGCCGGATCCTGAAGGAGCGTGCCGCCTTATTGTTTATGGTTAAGCTCAACCGGGCGGCGATAAGCGAGCTTCATCCCTGGAACGAGCTTTTAGAGCGCCAAAGTACAGCGATGCGAGCCAAACGCCAGGAGTTAGTTGAGTTTATCGGCGGCTGGCTCGAAGACCGCCATACCAGGGCTAAAGTTCGCCTTGAGTATGTCGTGGCCAAGAACACCGTCGAGCATTATATCGAGCAGGAGGTAAGATTAGGCCAGAATCTTTACGGGCCGCAGCGAGACGAGCTGACGATTAGTGTTGAGGAACGAGTCTCCCGGCGTTATGCCTCGCGCGGTCAAGCCCGATCAATCGCGGTGTTGCTGCGACTGGCCGAAGCCGCCTTTATCGAACGAACGGTTGAGGCCGCACCGATCATCCTCCTCGATGATATGTTAAGCGAGCTCGATGCGCAGAATGCCAAAACCCTCTTTGAGCTACTGCCCAATTCTGCCCAGGTGTTGGCCACCAGCTTAACGGCTAACCCGACGATTAAGGGCTACCAAGTAATCAATCTTGGCGATGCTTGAACCGATCGGTCGGTTTTTTGAGGGTCGCGGCTCGAAGGAAGGGTCGCTGCAACGGCTCTTTATGGCCCAAAAAATTAGCACGGCAATCGCGCAAGAGTTAACTCAAAACGTTCGGGTCGTGGTTAAGCTCGATCAGATTATTATCCGTTGCGCCGATCCAACCGCGGCCTACGCCCTAAAACTAAAAAAACGACGGGTTGACCGCATCGTTCAGTCTTTTATCAAAAAACCTCTGTCAAATCGGCAGATAAAGATTACCAGCCATCCCTAAGGCGCCAGCCCACTCGAGCCGCCTACGCCAGGGATCAGATAAAAACTAATCTCGGCGTTAGCCGGAGTTACCCCATGGCTACTTAAGAATTGTAGCGCTTCTTCCTTGACCGCCTCGGCGGGGTCTTCAAGGACACTAACCGAGAAAAAGTCACCCAGCTGGTTGTAGTCAATCGAGAAGCGGTCGCCGTTATACGGCAGCGAGGCGATAAATTGAGCCCGCCTCTCGTCGTAGAATGCGGCTTGGATGCTAAAACTCAACCCCACCGAGGGCCCGGCTTGGCCTGTTTTTGCTCTCACTTCAGTTAAGCGAAGCACGTAGCGCTGCCCAGCTTCGAGGCGACTGGTGGGAGTGAAGGTCAGTCGTTTCCCCTCGACCCTAATACTGCCCGTTGCTGGCGGGGCGATCTTAAGAAGGTTGGTGGTGGCGTTCTCGGTGCCCAACGGGGCGGCCGGCGCCAGCTCTCGGTTAAAAACCAGAACGATTTCTGCTGGCGGCTCAACATTAACCGCGCCGTCTTTTGGTTGGCTTGAGACTAAGCGCATACTCTGAGTGCGGGAAACTAACACGATTACTGCCACTAGTAGAGCCAGCCCGACTAAACCGAGTAATAAAAGGCGCTTCATTGTACGATTGCTCCCCCTGAACAGCGTACCGCCGATCCGGCTAGTGCCATAATCTCGCCAACGTACTTATGCATATCCTGGATGTACTTGGCGGTGTTATTCTCCGAGCGAGGCGCGTAGACTTCAATGATTTTCTCAAATGTATCTAGGCCGCGGTCCAGATAGCGTCGCTTGATAAATTCCGGCTGGCCATAGAGGCTCTGCTGCCAGGATTCGTATCGGTACCACTTCACCCCGTTCAACTCAACGTGCGGCTGATTCTCGCCCGCTTTCCGGCCGAAAGCATTGAAAGTGCCTCTGGTGGCTATCCCTTCTGTGCCGTAAGATGACTCTTTTTTTGCGATTGCCGCAATGTAGGCCGGATTGACGCTAAACTGAACCCCGCCTTTAACGAAATCAACTCCGAGGCTGCGTAACGGCGAGCTAGTCGGACCCTTCGCTACGTACTGATTTATCGCCTCAGCAAAACCGTTCTCATCTACGATTCGAGGCAGCCGCGGCGTGTTGCAGTCATCAGAGTAAACAACCGGCCCTCCAGTTCCGGTGGCTTTGGCGATCTCGCCGTTGGGAAAAGCGCCGATAATCATAAACGGCAGCAAAATTACAAATAGCATCAGTACCAAAACCACCACCAGGATAATTAGGCCGATCGCGCCGCGCTTCATCTAGAAAAGCCCCCCGTAGCTAACATGAACGTAATCAGTGGTTTTGGTTGATTTCTGCGAGTAGCCCAGCCCTACCCGCGGGTTATTAGCTTCGTACTCGCCGAAGGCTGATCTAGCCCGCGAGGCGAAAAACTCAACGTT
>Ga0187892_10007952_pt1 | contig 14804 bp, 20 predicted proteins | sample MA1701073metaG_FD_139345 | JGI IMG/M metagenome (GOLD analysis project Ga0187892, IMG submission 139345) | Bio-ooze microbial communities from a basaltic lava cave in the Kipuka Kanohina Cave System on the Island of Hawaii, USA - MA170107-3 metaG ... | reverse complement strand
TGCGTTTAATGATTGGCTTAGACGGGAACCTGCCGATTTATTTCCCATTCGGGAGTAGCTTGTCCCGGATTGGTTTAACCGATCGCCTGCAACAAGTTTTAAAAAGGAAAGATCATGGACTCGCACAGACCAAGCCTCATCGTCACCGGCAGCACCGGCCGGATCGGCGCAGCGCTACTCCAACGCTTCAAAGGCAAATTCAATCTGATCGGCTTCGATCGCGAATCGTCTCCGCATCCGCCGCCTTTTGCCGAATGCGTGTGCGTGGATTTTGGTTCCGACAAAAGTGTTGAGTTAGTGCTAGAGCGGGTGCGCGAGGGCTACGGCAAACGGATCGCCTCAGTCATCCATCTCGCCGCGTATTACGACCTCTCGGGCGAATGGAATCCCAAATACCAGGAAGTCACAGTGCGCGGCACCGAGCGGCTGCTCAAGGGCTTGCAAGAATTCGAAGTCGAACAATTTATACCATGCTGGTCCACGCCCCTTGCGAGCCGGGCTGCCGCATCAACGAAGAGTCGCCGCTGGAGCCGAAGTGGGCGTATCCGCAGTCGAAGGCCGAAACCGAGCAATTGATCAAGCAACAGCGGGGTTCCGTTCCTGTGGTGATTCTGACCCTCGCCGGCATTTACGATGAGGAGGGCAATTCCACTTTCCTTGACCGAGCAGATGGCACGCATCTACGAGAAGAAGCTGGTCAGTCATTTTTATCCTGGCGATTTGAATCGCGGGCAATCGGTGCTGCACATGGACGATCTGCTCGACGCTTTGTGCCGGCTCGTAGACAAGCGCAAAGAGCTGCGGCCGGAACTCACATTGCTCATGGGGGAAGAGGAAACCCTGAGCTACGGCGAATTGCAGCGCGAATTCGGCCGGCTCATACACAACGAAGAATGGGAGACGAAAGAAATCCCGAAACCGCTTGCAAAGGCGGGCGCGTGGGTCGAAGACGCGCTTCCCGGAGAAGACCCTTTCATTCAGCCATGGATGGTCGATCTCGCTGATGACCATTACGCGCTCGACATTTCGCGCACCAAAGACATTTTGGGTTGGGCTCCGAAGCGCGGCCTGCGCACCATGCTGCCGAAAATGGTCGCAGCGCTCAAAGCGAATCCGCTCAAGTGGTACAAGGAGAACAAATTGGAACCACCAACCGAGCTTGCGGCCGCTGTGCCCGCGCCTGATCACGAGCAGATGAAAATGGTCGAGGACGATGGCGCACATGAGATAGCCGGTATGAACGGGCACGAGCACGGCGACATGTTGCGGGAGCAGCACCGCAACATGCTCTGGCCGCATTACGCCAACATCGTGCTGGGTCTCTGGCTTGTGACGAGTCCGTTCGCGCTGGGGTACATGAGCGATTATGTTCCCGACGCGAATGTGCTGCGCGTGATGCAGGAGCGCAATCTCCCTTCCGTCGAGTGGCGCAATTTCGCGATGACGTGGAGCGACACGGTGAGCGGCGCGCTGATCGTGATCTTGAGCATGCTCGCAGCCTCACCCTCGCGCCGCGATAGCTGGTCGCAATGGGCAAACACCGCGGTCGGCTTCTGGCTCCTCTTCGCGCCGCTCGTGTTCTGGACCCCGCTACCTGAGGCCTACAACAACGGCACGCTGGTCGGGGCGCTCGTCATCGCGTTCTCCGTGCTGATTCCGATGATGCCGGGGATGAGCATGGAAGGCATGATGGGCGGCCCCGACATCCCGCCCGGCTGGAACTACACGCCGTCGAGCTGGCTGCAGCGACTGCCGATCGCTGCGCTCGCGGTGTTTGGGATTTTCATCTCGCGCTATCTCACGGCCTATCAGCTCGGGCACATCGACCGCGCCTGGGATCCGTTCTTTGGCGATGGAACGATGACCATTATCACTTCCGAAATGTCAAAGGCCTGGCCCATCGCCGATGCGGGCGTCGGCACCGTCGCCTATGTGATGGAGCTGCTGATGGCAGTAATGGGCGATAAGCGGCGCTGGCGCACGATGACCTGGATGGTGTTGGGCTTCATCGTTCTCGTCGTGCCATTGGGCGGCGTCAGCATTTTCTTCATCATCGTCCAGCCGATCGTGATCGGAACCTGGTGCAGCTTGTGCCTGATCGCTGCGCTCGCGATGGCCATCATGATTCCGTATTCGCTCGACGAGTTCGTCGCGATGGGCCAGTTCATGCTGGACGCGCACCGCAAGGGCAAAGCGTTGTGGCGCACGTTCTGGATGGGGGATGCCATGGACGGCGGTAGCGAGGACCACGCCAAAGAATTTGCCGGCACCACGCGCGAGATGATCGCCGAAGGAGCGCGCGGCGTGACGGTTCCTGCCGCGTTCGTCCTGAGCATCGCAATCGGCATCTGGCTCATGTTCACCCGCATGACGTTCGACAACTCCGGCTCGATGGCGAACAGCGACCATCTGGTCGGCGCGCTGGTCGTGACCTTCTCGATCATCGCGTGGGCCGAGGTTGCGCGCCCCGTGCGTTTCGTGAACATGCTGTTCGGCGCGTGGCTGCTCGCTGCACCTTGGCTGCTCGATGGTGTCGGCTCGAGCCTTGCCGTCTGGAACAGCGTGGCGAGCGGCGCGCTCCTGATCGTCCTCGCGATTCCGAGGGGGCCGGTGCGCAACTCCTACGCGAGCTGGGACCGATACGTGTTTTGAACCGAGAACGTTTTAACCAGCTGCGACGCGATTTGCGACGCGGCGATTCAGCGAAAGAAGGTAAATGCAAGCGAAAGACATCATGACAAAAGATCCGGCCCGCTCGCCGAGGGTAAACCTTACAGGGTAATTGTAATTCTTACCGACAACTCCTTCGAAGAACCTAATCGCCCCTCATGCGGAAAAGGCTCTGCCACTGTCAGGGGCTTCCTTAACGCAGCATCGGAGGGTGCGGCACGGATGTTTTGCCGAACTCAACTTAAAAGTATGCCATCGCATAGGGACGGGGGGCGTAAGACGATGAACTAACGAATGTAGCCTAAATGCATTGACGATTCAGCATGACAAGGAGGTGTCTCAGCCCACCGAAACGGCCTCTCGCGTGCATAAGGGTGCGGCGGTGTAGCTCGATAAGGCCCAAAGCTTGGGATAATTTCGTGGTAAGGGTGGCCACTCGCAACACTGTATCCGAAATTCCTGCTTAAGCTGCGGATCGCTACACTTTCACCGTATGACTCTTTCATTCACGACACCATGCCGGTTTGACCGGCGCATAGGAGATTTGCCATGAACAGAGCAGTGCGTTGGATCTTTCTTGCGCTGACGTTGCTTGCGTCAGTTTCCGTTGCGCAGCCTGGCAAAACTGAGGCTCAGCCGGGACTGACTGCCAAGCCCTCGGCAGCAGATCAGCAGGGCCAGCGCGGTCAGCAGGGCATGGGACAAATGCAAGGCATGGAGCTGACGCAGAACATGGACAAAATGGCCACAACGGTGACTCGCATGGCGGAAATCTGCGAGCAGATGATGAAGAAGGAGATGGCGGCCATGCCCTACAAGCTCGCTGCCGGCATTAGCGTTGGGATCCTGGTCACCGTCGTTCTCCTGCTGCTTGTCGTGCTGGAAGTGGAGTGGATCATCTACTGGAGCCGGCTGCTGAAAGAGCAGAAGCGGAGATCCTAGAGATGTGCTTCGTCCTTCTTCGACTGTCCGGAGGCATTGCCTCGGCGATTTCCTTCAACTTCTCGGTCGCGGTCTGGGTCGGTTATATCGCGCTCTACGGCGTGGCGGTCCAGACCGGCGTCATCATGGTGGTGTACCTCCACGAAGCATTGGACAAGCGTCTTCACCGCGACGGCGAGATCACCGAGCGTGACGTGCTGGAAGCGACGATCGGCGGATCGGTGCTGCGGCTGCGGCCGAAGCTGATGACGGTGAGCGTCGTCATGGCATCGCTTGTGCCGATCATGTGGAGCAGCGGGGTCGGTTCCGACGTCATGCAGCCGATCGCAGCGCCCATCATAGGCGGAATGATCACCTCGACCGTGATAGGCGGTGGTTACATCCGTGGCCAGACCATCCACTACACGCGGGTGCCGAAGCGGGATGCCCGCGCTGTCCGCAGCGATCCACAGCCGCGGGCGCCGAGAAGGAGAGGCAAGTGAAGAGAATCCCCACAGTGAACGCCGAAAGACCCGTATGGCTGGCCGCGGGACTGCGCACGCCCTTCACCAGAGTCGACCGCGGACTCACCAAGCGAGACGCGATCGGCCTCGGGGTTCCGGTCCTGCAGGCGATGGCCGGCCAAGTGGAAAAAGGCGCGCGCATCGACTTTGCCGTGTGGGGCAGCGTCATCCCCAACCTCGGCTACAGCAACATCGCGCGCGAGAGCTGGCTGGACGCCAAGCTCGATCCGACCGTACCGGCGACGTCCAACGTCATGGCCTGCGTCACGAGCATCACCGCGGCGATGGAGGCGGCGGCGATCGTGGGGCGGGCGAACGCCGATCTCGCGCTCGTGGGTGGCAGCGAGAGCATGACGCATATCCAGGTAGGTCTTTACCCAGCCGCTCTCCGACTGGCTGCGGCGCGTGAGACAGGCTCGCGACTGGAAGCGCCGTGCCTCCGTCACTTGCGAGCTGCGAATGCGCGACGTGAGGCTACACGTTCCCGCTATCCGTAACCGCGTGACCGGCAAGAGCATGGGCGAGCATTGCGAGGAGATGGCCAAGACCTGGGACATCGGCCGCCAGGAGCAGGATCAGGTCACGCTGCAAAGCCATCAGCGCGCAGTTGCTGCACAGGAGGCGGGCTTCTTCACAGACCTAGTGATCCCGGTGGACGGGGCCACGCGCGATGCCTTTCCCCGCCGCGACACCTCGCTCGATGCGCTTGCCAGGCTGGAGCCAGTGTTCGACAGAACGAGCGGGAAGGGCACGATCACCGCCGCAAGTTCCTCGCCTCTGAGCGACGGCGCGGCCGGCGTCTGGGTGGCGAGTGAGGCCGGCCTTGCACGCCTGCCGCCAAGCGTTCGGCGTGCACGGCTCGTGGATTTCCAGTTCGGCGCGGTCGATATCGCTCGCGACGGCCTGCTTATGTCGCCGGCGTTCGATATCCCGCGCCTGCTCGCTCGGAACGGACTGACGTACGACGACATCGGCCTCTACGAAATACATGAGGCGTTCGCGGCGCAACTGCTCTGTCACCTGAAGGCGCTCGATTCGCCCGCCTTCGTGCGCGAGCGAGCGGGCGTCGATGTGAAACTCGGCACCGTCCCGCGCGACCGGATCAACCCGAATGGCGGCAGTGTGGCGCTTGGTCATCCCTTTGCCGCCACCGGCGCGCGCATTCTCAGTCAAACGGTGAAGGAGCTTGCCGGCGCGCGCCAGGGAACCCGCGCAATCGTCAGCGTCTGCGCGGACGGCGGCGTCGGCTGCGTGGCGCTGCTCGAAGCGACATGACGATCGGAGACTCGGGACGTCATCGTGGTCGGTGGAAGGCCTGCGGGGCTAAACGTGGCGCTGGTGTCAAGGCCTGTCGACAGTGTGCACAGGAATGCCGGAACGTGGTCTGACAGCCGGTGCCACGATGCAACGGCCTAAAAGGGTAGGCTGACTCGTGGACGGTGGTGTGCTTCCAACTCCTTCGCCCCTGTGGTTCTTCAGACTCGTCGATGTTTAGTGGAGGCATCATGAAAGAGACCGCTACTCCTCGAGAGGTGCTTAACAGACACCTGGAACTCTCTCGGTCCAATCCCGAGCAGGGTTTCTTGGAGTGCTACCGCGAGGACCCCTTGGGCGAGGGCTTCATCGTCCTCGCCAGCCTGAGCAAGGTGGCTCTGCCCTTAATTGCACGATGGCGTTGCGCTCGGGATTGACCGAGTCAGGTGACCACTCATCTCCCGAAAAAAATACTTAACTCCGTAGTAGGGTACGGACTGTAGAATGATTTCAACTGAGGTACGGAGGTATTTATGTCTGCACTGACTATTGGGCGAGTCGCGCGGCTAGCCGGCCTGGGTGTGGAGACCATTCGGTTCTATGAGCGTGAGGGATTGATTGCAGTCCCGCCGCGGATGGCCTTCAGCTACCGGCATTACCCGCAAGACACCGTCTCACGCCTTCGTTTCATCAAACGAACCAAGGCGCTCGGCTTCTCGCTCAAAGAGATCAAGGAATTGTTGTGCCTGCGCGTCTCCCCCGACGTCACCTGCGAAGACGTCCGTGTGCGCGCGGAGGCCAAGACCGCGGACATCGAAGACAAGATCCGCCAACTCCAGACGATGCGCCGTGCCTTGGTGCGCCTGACGGAGACCTGTCAGGGGAGCGGCCCGCTGAGTGAATGTCCTATCTTAGAGGCACTCGCGTTGGAGGAACCTGATTATACCCACCGTTGACCTGATTTATCACCGCGACTGTCCCCACGCTGCTCAGACTCGAACCCATCTGCGTGCAGCCCTCACTGAGGTGGGACTTGCTCAGCGTTGGTTAGAATGGGACCGGTTGGATTCGGCCACACCTCCCGAGCTACGCCGCTACGGTTCCCCGACGATCTTGGTTAATGGGCGCGACGTGGCTGGGATCGAACCTACATCAGCCGATTCGAACTGCCGCCTCTACGAAACCCCGTCCGGCGGACTAGCGGGTGTACCCTCGATTGGGCTAATCGCCGCCGCGCTGCGCTCTTACCATCGTCCCTCAATGGCCACTCCGCTTCCTCCGCCACGCCTGGGCTGGCGCCGCTCCTTGGCGACCTTGCCGGGCATCGGGGCGGCGTTGCTTCCGGTCGGCGCCTGTCCGGCCTGTATCGCCGCCTACGCGGGGGCATTCAGTGCCCTCGGCCTTGGGGCCTTACTCCAAACCCGCTACGTCTTGCCCCTGACCGTGCTCGGTCTTCTCATCGCGCTGGTGGCCCTCGGGTTGGGCGCCAAAGGGCGGCGAGGGCTCGGTCCCTTCCTCCTCGGTGTGCTGGGATCGGCGCTGGTGATTACCGGCAAGTTCGTGCTCGATCTTGAGCCGCCTGGTACGGCGGTATCAGCCTGCTTGTGATCGCCTCGGTTTGGAACGCTTGGCCTAAGGCGCAAAGGACAGGCCGCTGCCCCGCCTGTGTTCCCGCGGCGGCGGCCTCGGTTGAGACAAGGAACACCGATTCAGAGGAAAAAGAGGCTCTCGATAAGTACTAAAAGCAAGGTGAATAGTATGGCAACGAAACTCGCTGTGGACCCTTTAGCTGCGGAGATCCCGACGGACGAGCACAGGAGGCTGGTGCAGATCAAGGTAAGCGGCCTGATGTGCTCGTTCTGCACGATGAGCCCCGACGTCAACAGCGTGCTCGTCAATATGGTTCACCGCGTCGTCCTGGTCGAGGCCGACATGTCCAAGAGTAGCCGGCAGGAGCTTGCTGCAAGGTCTAGCATTGATACGGAGGTGTCATTATGAATACCGCAACAACCGTTGAATCTGCTCCGCGTTTCTGGAGCGAAGAACCTTCCCAACTGCCGGGCCGGCGGCGAATCCGTGCGCATATCGGGGGGCTGCACTGCTCGTTGTGCACCGGCACGATCGAAAAGGCGCTGGGCCGACGACCTGGCGTGGACAAAGTCTCGGTGAGCCTGACCCACGAGCAAGCGCTGATCGAGTATGACCCGAGCGCGGCGCGATCCGAGGACTTGTTGCAAATCCTCAAGGACATCGGTTACACCGTCTCCGACCCGCGCAAGGTGCAGCCGTTTGAGGAACAAGAGCGCGAATTGGTGCGCGAGCGCGGGCGTTTCCTGACCGCGCTGATCATGAGCATTGCCGCGATGGGATTGGCCGGATACCCGGTCAACACTTTGTGGTTCTGGCTGTGCGTGTTCTCCATCGCGAGCCTCGTCGTATTCTCCTTCGTGGTCTTGCGCAGTTGGGGCATGCTTACGGCGGTTGGAGGCTCCGCCGTGCTCGCTGTGTTTGGCGCCGGCGTTTACTATTTCCAATTGCAAGGCGCGTTCGGCGCAGCCACGCCATGGTTCGCCGGAGCGCTCGCTCTGTTTCTGATCTTCGGCGTGGGCTGGCACATTTTGCGGATGGGCGCAGCGGCATTGCTGCGCGGCATCCTCAACCAGCACGTGCTGGTTGAATTCGGGGCATTAGCGGGGATTGTCGGCGGGATAGTCGGCCTGGCATTTAATCCGCCGGGTTTTCCGACGACCGCATTTTTCTCGGTGGCGGTAATGGTGCTCACGTATCACATCTTTTCCGAGTGGCTCTCGCTGATCGTGAAGACGCGCAGTTCGCAGGCTGTCAAAAAGCTGTTGGACCTTGAGCCCGACGTTGCGCATGTCGTAAGGGACGGCAAAGAAGAAGAGGTGGCGCTCGAAAAGGTGCGCGTGGGCGACTTGGTGCGCATCCGCCCAGGTGAGCGGGTGTCGGTAGACGGCGTGGTCGAATCGGGGGAATCGGACGTGGATGAATCGCTCGTGACTGGCGAGCCAAAACTTATCGAGAAGCGGCCTGGGGATCGGACTATTAGTGGATCCATGAACGGTCACGGCACGCTCCTCGTGCGGGTGACTGTGGTGGGGGAAGAAAGCTTTCTCAGGCAAGTGATACGGAGCGTGGAAGACGCCCGGGCGCTAAAGCCCGGCCTGTTGCACCTTGTGGATCGCGTGCTGCGCGTTTACACGCCGCTCGTGCTGCTGACCGCGGCTGCCGCGACCATCTTCTGGCTGGTCTTTCCAATGATTGACGGAGGGTCACCCGACTTGCAGCGCGCGCTGTTCGCCGGGCTGAGCGTCCTCGTCATGGGCTATCCCTGCGCAGTGGGGATCTCGGCGCCGCTGTCCATTGTCCGTGGGGCAGGCGAAGGGGCCGAGCGTGGCGTGCTGATGCGAACGGGTGAGGCCTTTCAGGCGCTAAGGCGCGTGCAGCACGTGGTCTTCGACAAGACCGGCACGCTGACCGAGGGCCACCCCGCCTTGCGGGCGATCGTCCCCGTGGGCTGCACAGAAGAGGAACTACTCGCGCTGGCAGCAGCCGTAGAGGCGTCTTCCGAACATCCGCTCGGTCGGGCGGTGGTTGAAGAGGCGTTTAAACGCAGTATCGCTCTGCCCGAGACGCAGGGATTCGAGGCCGTTGCGGGCCAAGGAGTCAGAGCACGCCTTGGCGATAAGAAACTGATTGTCGGCAGCCCGGCTTTTATCGCGAGCCAAGCAGTGAATCTCGCGGGCCAAGACGAACGCATCAAAGAACTGGAGGGGCGCGGACTCACAGTCATCGTCGCTGCACGGGAAGGCGCGCTTCTCGGGCTGCTGGCGCTTGGCGATGCGCTGCGGCCCGACGCAGCCGAGACGGTGCGCCGCCTCTACGCGCTCGGCATTCGCACCAGCCTGATCACTGGCGATAATGAGCAGGCGGCACTCCATTTCGCCCGTGCCGCCGGCATCCAAGAGGTCCACGCGCGAGTATTGCCAGCCGAGAAGGCGACACTGATCCGCAAGCTTCAGGAAAGCGCGCGCGTGGCCATGGTCGGCGACGGCATCAACGACGCGCCAGCCTTGATGCAAGCCGAGGTCGGCATCGCCTTCGGCAGCGGAGCCGACATCGCGATCGAATCCGCCGACGTGATCATCCTCAACAAGCGGGTTGGCGCGGTGCTCGATGCCTACGAGATCAGCCGTTACAGTCATGGAAAGATGCTGCAGAACGTAATCCTCGCATTCACGTTCAACGGTATCGGGATTCCGGCAGCCGCGACGGGATTGGTTTATCCGATATGGGGCATGGTCGCCATGGCGGCAAGCGTGACCTCAATTTTCATTAATTCTCTTTGGAGCCGCGGCACTTATTTCTTCCAAGCCATCAAGACGGTCGGGCAAGCGCCGCAGATTTCATCTGCGGCGCAGGCATAAGAACGGAGGTTTACGTATGTTTAAGTCCATCACTTTCGAAGTAATCGGCGATCAGCGGCTGGTCTGTGAGGGCTGCGAAGAGCGCGTCGAGCACGTACTCAAAGGTGTACAGGGCGTGGGGCAGATTCGCGCGCAGGCCCACAACCAACGTATCGAGGTACTGTTCGACACGGCGGTGCTGGACGCCAACGCGATCGCGGAACGCATAGGTAAGGCCGGTTACCAGACCCGAGTCGTCAGTTCAACTTCCGATTTGGCCAATTCTGCCAACAGGCGAGTTGATTGAAGCCAGGGGCACAACACGGCAACTATTGAGACCTTAACGAGTGACAAACTCGAAGCATAGGCGTTTCACACAATGCGGCCGGTAGCACTGGATTTTTATCAGGCGAGCGGCCCACCCTGTCGGACTCTGGAGCCACAGCAGGCTAGCGATGAAGCGCTGCGCGACAGCCTCAAGCGGTTCGGCTACTTGTGAGCTTCGAAACCTAAAAGGTAGGCAGGTTACGTAGCCTGCCGCTGGGGAGGTTTACGGCACGCTGAGTCGGAAGCGCATCACCGGTCAGGGAGTGAGCCCAACGGGACCTTAATCAATCCGAAGTATCGATTGTGGAAGAACGGAGATTATTATGACTAAACAATACCAAGCCTGTATTGATGCCTGTAATCGGTGTGCTCAGGCGTGTGAGGACTGCGCCAATAACTGCTGTACGCAAGGGAACCTGGCACAGTGCACTCAACTTTGCATGGACTGCGCGGACCTCTGCCGGACCTGCGCGGCCCTCTTGAGTCGAGGCTCGCAGTTGGCTGCCGGCCTGTGTCGGGTCTGTGCGGACGCCTGTGACAAGTGCGCTGCAGAGTGCGAGAAGCACTCAAATCTCGACTACTGCCAACGCTGCGCCGAGGCCTGTCGGCAGTGTGCGCAGGAGTGCCGGAACGTGGCCGGTGTGACGGCCAGCGCCACGATTTAACGGCCTGAAAGCGTAGGCTTACTCGGTGGGCGGTGGTGTGCTTCCGACTCAGCGTATCACCCGTTCTCCTCCGTCCCTGTGGTTCTTCATGAGTGCATGGAACGACACAAGAGGGAGGTAATCCGCTATTCCTTACGAAGCGAGAAAACCGATCAAGAGATGGCGCTTTCGACATGATAAAACTGAGGTGGCGACTTATGATACTGGACCAACCCGCCCAGTGATGGCGCGTTTCCGTCTCCGCCTATGGCCAGTGTGGCTCCATCCTTTGTGGTCGTTCTTCACCGCCCTGTTTATGACGGCATTCGGCCTCAACTGGCTCTGGGAAATGGCACAGATGCCAGCCTATGCTGAGATGGCGGCGCACTCTTGGGGCGAGATCGTGCTCACCTGCACGGTCGCAACCGTGGGCGACGGGGTGATCACGCTCGCCATCTACGGCGTGGGAGCGCTCGCTACGAGGCGGTTACGGTGGGGGCTGGAAGGCGGGTGGAACGTCTATGCGACGGCGGCGCTGCTCGGCGGGGCGTGGGCAGCCGCTATCAAGTGGCGGGCGCTCGCTTTCGGACGCTGGTCGTACACCGACCGGATGCCTATCGTGCCGGTGCTCGACATAGGGCTATGGCCGCTTCTGCAACTTACGGTGCTTGTGCCCCTAGCGCTCTGGATAGCGACGACGTGGACACGGCGGCGGCAAACGAGGGACATGTGAATGAGACTAAATAAAGCGAGGGAAACAGCATGGCGAATATTGAAACTCTAACGACCGGTGAACCTGAGGCCAAAGTGCTCCGAGCACCAGGGCCGGTGGCACTCGATTTCTACCAAGCGAGCTGCCCGCCCTGCCGGGCTCTGGAGCCAAGACTGGAGCGCGTGACTGAGGAATATCTGGGCCGGCTGTCTGTATATCGCGTGGACATTGAGCGCGATATGCCGGTCGCAGAGAGCTTCGGCGTCAAGAGCATTCCCACCGTGCTCATCTTGCGCAACGGCAAAGAGGCTGAGCGTCTTGACGGGCTGATCACGGAGGGTGATCTCAAGGCAGCCTTCGACCGGGCGATCCGCGCCTGATCGCAATTTGTCCGGGCATTCCACCGTGGGTCGAGCGGTGGTTAAGGTAGAGAATTCTCGATGCTTAATGGAGGCGTCATGAAACACACCACTACTCCTCAAGAGGTGCTTAACAGACACCTGGAACTGTCTCGGTCCAATCCGGAGCAGGATTTCTTGGAGTGCTACCGCGAGGATTCCTTCCTGATCATGCCCAGTGGTGTGCGCCGTGGGCTTGAGGGGATCCGCGCCTGCTACCACCAACTGAATCAGGAACTGCCAAACGCTCGCTACACCTACAAAGTCGTCATCATAGAGCAGGACGTCGGCCTTCTTGAATGGTCAGCAGATTCCGACACCCACATTGTTATGGACGGCGTGGACTCCTACGTCATCCAAGACGGGTACATCCGCGCGCAGACTATTCACTACACCCTTATGCCCAAAAACAAAGGTTGAGCGGCGGTAAGATGACTAAGGCAGAGAAGAAGCTTTCGTCTCGCGTTGAGACGCAGCGCAGCAGGTCGCCATGGTGGACTCTTCGGAGCATATTTGTGGTTGCCGCTGTCTTCAACTATGCGTTGGAGCTAGCACAGTCACCGCTCTATGTGGGAATGGGGAGTTGGGACCAGGTATGGTGGCACTGCTTCGTGGCGAGCCTGGGCGATGGCCTGCTCGTGCTACTCATCTTCTCTGCCGGCTGGGCGATATGGCAACGCCAGGATTGGTTCGCGCAACCCGGTGTGGCGGGATATACGGTGATGCTGCTTGTGGGGTTAGGGATCGGCATCGGCGTCGAATGGATAGCGGTGCATATAGTGGGAAGGTGGGCGTACACTGAACGCATGCCGCTTGTCCCTGGACTCGGTGTTGGGCTTTTGCCAATTTTGCAAATGCTTATACTGCCGCCGCTGATCTTCTGGGTCGCCACGGCATGGGACCGGGTACGCCGTTCATCTCGAGCACGATGAAGCCGTGGCAGGCGCTCGAAGGGGGCTTGACTCCGTAGCAGGGTACGGATTGTAGGATGCCCTCAAAGAGATACGGAGGCTATTAATGAACACCCTAGGGAAGCGATGGTGGGGATTCATCCGTTCGTAACGATCTGGTTGAGCACCGCCCTCTTGTTCGGCGGTCTGCTGGCCTGGGCGGAAGTGTCCCGCAACCAGTTGGACGATCCGGACCCGGCTTTCCAACGCACCGGCTTTCTCTTACCCGAAGAGAAGCTGCGCGCGCCCGATGTCCTACCAGGCTACCCGCGAGCCGGTCATCGGCTGGCGGTGCTGTTCGTGCGCTCTGTGGACGGGCAGATGCTGTTCCACGATCTCGCCTTGCAGTCGGACTTCGATTCCCTCGCCGACATCGTCCTGGTCACTCACGATGGGATCAGGCCCAACATCGTGCAGGGCCTCGACGCCATCGTCGCCGACCGCGATGAGGCGATCGTCAATGCCTTTGGGCTGCATCGCCCCATGGATGGCGGATATCCGGTCGGCTACGCGCTGGTGGACCGCGACGGATACATCCGCCATCGGACCCTGGACCCGCATTGCTTCGGCATGGGACACAACTACGAGATCAAAGCGCTGCTGCGGGCGATCCCATGACGCGCGCGAGCCTGAAGCTATGCGGATATTGCGCGCTGTTCGTGCTGGCCGAAGTGCTGTTGTATGCCAGCTATCGGCATCACGATGCGCGCTTCCACTGGTTTCTGCATTTTTTGGTCGGCGCCTCGGCGGCCTTGCTGCTGATGGCGCTCATCGCCTGGCGCCGCCGGGCGGCGGCACCTTTCCCTTTGCTCTGGATTCTCGCCGGCCATCTGTTCGCAATGACGCCGGACTTCCTGTTTCTGTTCTTCTCCATCATTCACCGGGGCTGGATGGACGTATTCCTGCTGCATATCCAGGCGCACTTCATCCCGGGCCGCAACCTGACCTGGTATCTGATCTTTCTGCTAAGCCTGGGCGCCTACTTGAAGGTGGTGGCGTCCTTGCCGCACAGTCACGGCGGACTTACTTCAACGCGATAGAAAGCCATCAAGGCGGCTCGCCACAGGCTTGGCGTGCGTGAAGATCAGGTCGTGTCCGGCGCCCAGTTCCTCAAGCACCGCGTCGGCATGATGGGCGGTCCCCTGTTTCAGGTCCGAGAGCGACGCCACGCGGTCGTGCGTGCCGTGCACGAACAGCACCGGCTGGCGCATGCCGCTCAGCCAGTCGGCGGGCTGCAATTCGATGATTAGATGCTTGAGCGTGCGCGAGTAAGACCACCAGCGGTGCCGCAGGGCGTCGCGCGCCGCCATCGGCGGCACGCTGCGCATGAACCAGGGCATGAGCGGCAGCAGCACGGGCCGCAGCAGGCACATGAGCGTGCAGGCGAAATGGGCGAGCGGAGTCTCGAGCGCCAGGGCGCGGGAACAGCGAGCTGCGCGCAATGGTGTGGCGCGCCTCTGTCTCGCTGCGATACCACGGCATGCCCAGCAGGGCGGCGCGCCGGACCTCCTGCGGGAAGCGTGCGGCGTACGCCAGGGCCAGCAGCGCGCCCATCGAATGGCCGACCACGTCCACCTGGCTTACACCGCGCGCGCTCAAAGTGTCGCGCAGCGCTTGCAGATGCTCATTCAGGCTGTATTCCGCATCTTTGGGCTTAGGCGAATAGCCGAAGCCCAGCAGGTCCACCAGCAGCAGGCGGCGATGCCGAGCCAGGGCGCGGAACGGCGCTGTCCACGAGGCGGACGAGCCGACCATTCCGGGGATGAACAGCACGCTGGGCGCTTGGGTTTCGCCCAGGTCTTCGCAATGCAGCAGCGTCACTTCGCGTCCTGGGGCAGGTGCGCGGTCGCGGCCACCTCAAGTCGACGTCGGACATCGAGAAGATTTCGCTCGGCGCCGATCCAGGAGGCACCCCGATCCGAGTGGGAGACGTGGCGCAGGTACGCCTCGGCCCGGACATCCGCCGCGGCGTTGCCG
>Ga0187892_10007951_pt1 | contig 14806 bp, 11 predicted proteins | sample MA1701073metaG_FD_139345 | JGI IMG/M metagenome (GOLD analysis project Ga0187892, IMG submission 139345) | Bio-ooze microbial communities from a basaltic lava cave in the Kipuka Kanohina Cave System on the Island of Hawaii, USA - MA170107-3 metaG ... | reverse complement strand
GCGCGGCGATGGCGGCGCCGACCGTCGGCCAAGTGTCGCACTTCGTGATGATCGCGTCCTTGGCGGGTTCGCGAAGTCCCAGACAGCGGTGCCAGGCGGCGTAACCCAGGGCGAGGCCGATGACGTTTCCGGCAAACGAGTAGCCGAAGGCCCGGCTCGACGGATGCGTACGCGTGTCCGTGCTCCAATCGTAGCTGCGGAGCCCTCGGACCACGGGCGGTGACAGGGCGCGGCCCGGCCGGCGCGTCTCGATCAGCAGCGCACCGTAGAGCGCGTTGGTGCCGAAGCGCACGCCGGACTCGCTTGCCGGGATCACCTCGATACTCTCGATCATCTCGATATTGAGGGACGCGTAGAGCGAAGTCGGGTTGCCGATCGGCACGCCGTCGAGGTAGACCGCCGGCGACAGGCACTCACCCTGGTTCACCACGGCACGGATCGTTCGCAGCTCGAGGCAGATGGGAGCCCCCGAAATCCGTTCCTGCCGCCGGATCCGGACATTCGGAATGTATTGCCGTACCACGTCGGCCAGGCTCGCATTCGTGCTCTCCATCGAAGACAGCTGGTCGCGGGTGACCAGGGAGCGCCTCGTGCCGAGTGCGCGCTGCGCCCGATCCTCGTTGCTCAGCACTTCGACCTCGATGGCCTCGAGCCGGATGGCGGACCGCGAGAGCGCCAGCCGCACGTGCGTCGGCGAGTTGCCCACAATGTCGACAGGGATCGTTCGCTCGCCGTAGACCAGATGGCTGATGCGCAGCGTGACCGTGCCCGCGCGCAGGTCCTGCAGCACGAACTCGCCCTGGTCACTCGTCAGCGCCGAATACGATGTCCCCGGTACCGTGACCAGCGCGCCGACGACGGGCGCGCGCGTCGTCGAATCGAAGACCACGCCCACGATCGCGGCCTGACCCTGGACAGCCGTAGCCGTACCCATGGCCAGGATTCCCGCCAGCACTGTTCCGATCGCCTTCGCCATGAGATCCAACCTGCTACGGAGCCCGCTCGCCCGCCACCGGGCTGCCCATGTTCGATGGTTTTCCGCAAAACAATTTAACGCCGGACGGGCCGGCCGCGTGACGCCGGGTGTCTGGCTGGACAGGCCCCGGCGTGGTACTCTCCTTCGCCCTGATTCGAGGCCGTTTCGTGCGCGTCGGCCTGTCCGATTCGGGGGCTGTCGCGCGTTTTTGATCTGGCGCATTGCTTCAACTCGAAACGCGGCAACACCCTGCATCGCGGCCCTGGTCGCCGCGAGGCTGTACGTTTCCGTGCAGCGCGAACCCATGCCAACGTGCGGAGCGGGTTGCGCGTTGTATTCAGAATCGGATGCGTCTCGTTCGTGAACATTCCTTTTTTCGAACCCTCCAGGGAGGTGCGACGTATGCCGCAAAGGCGAAATCCCAAAGAAGGCAGGCCGATCGCCGCAGTCCTGGGTTCTCTGGCGATCCTGGCCCTCGCCTTCGTCGCGCCGGTTTCGGCGCAGAACACCGGCACGGTCCGGGGTACGGTCACCGAGACCGGCACCGGCCGCGGGCTGGTCGGCGCTCAGGTTGTCATCAAGGGCACGACCGTTGGCTCGCTCACGGACGCGCGAGGTTCCTACGTGCTGACTGTGCCTGCGGGCAACGTCATTGTACGCGTCGAGTCCATCGGCTACCGCTCGATGGAGCAGGCCACCACGGTCGCGGTCGGACAGGCGTCCGTCGTGAACTTCGAGGTGCAGCAGTCGGCGATCGGCCTGGACGCCATTGTCGTCACGGGCACCGTCGGCCGCACCACCAAGCGAGCCCTCGGCAACAGTATCGCGACCGTCAACGCGGCCGAGGTCACGGAGGCCACCAACATCAACAACGTGCAGCAGCTGCTTCAGGGCCGCACGGCGGGCCTGACCATGGTCGCGCCCGCCGGCGTCGTCGGCGGCAGCACGCGCGTCCGCATTCGCGGCAACAGCTCCGTGAACGCGGGCAACGAGCCCGTCGTCTTCGTCGATGGCGTGCGCGTCCAGTCCGGCACGTACGCACCGGGCGGCAACGCCATGCAGGGCGTCAACCTGCTCGAGGCGTTCAACCCGAACGACATCGAGTCCGTCGAGGTGATCAAGGGCCCCGCGGCAGCCACGCTGTATGGCGCCGAAGCGGCCACTGGCGTGATCCAGATCATCACCAAGAAGGGGCGCGGCGCGGAGGGCATGAAGTGGACGGCCAGCTTCGACTACGGCAACGTGGACTGGGCCGTCGACCGCATCACGACCTACTGGCTCTGCACGGATGCGCAGCTCGCCACACCGGCCACGCACCCGGGCTGCCAGCTCTTCAACGCGAGCACGCCGCTTGCCGATCGGCTGCTGATCGACCATCCGCTGGATCCGAAGAATCGTTCGGCGGCCGTCATCGACCAGTACCAGCGGAATGCGGCCGCAGCCGACGCAGCCGGCAACACGGCGCTGGCCGAGCGGTGGCGGACGCAGGACTATCCCTGCATCTTCGCGCAGCAGCAGCCCTGTGAGCCGTCACCCCTGCGCACGGGTGACCTGCGCAACATGAACATTTCGGTGCGCGGCGGCGGCCAGAGCTTCAACTACTACATTTCCGGCGAGAAGAGCGACGAGAACGGCACGTTCTTCAACAACTTCAACGACCGGAAAGGCGCGCGCGCCAACTTCACGTTCGTGCCGAGCACGAAGTCGAACTACACGGTGAACGTGGGCTACGCGTTGACCGAGCAGATGACGCCGCCCTCGGACAACTCGTCGAACAGCGTGCTGCGCAACTCGATCCGCGGTCAGGCCGGCGGGCCGAATTCGCAGTACCTGCCCGGCTTCCGCAACTTCATGCCGGAGTTCAGCAACAAGCTTCGCGACCAGGTCAACAGCGAGCGGCTGACCATCGGCTTGACGGCGAACTACAATCCGTTCACCTGGTGGCAGAACCGCCTGACGCTCGGCATGGACCGGAACGACCGGAACCTCGAGCAGTTCCGGCAGATCGACCAGACGGGACTTTCGCCGTTCGGCACAACGGCGGCGATCGGCTCGATCAGCATCGACTATGATCTGTTCCACTTCTGGACCGTCGACTACTCGAGCACCGTCACGGCCAACCTGTCCGAGTCCTGGAACTCCGCGTTCTCCGGCGGCATGCAGCTGACGAAGCGGCGCCGCCGCAGCCACGGTATCTCGGGCAACGGCCTGGTGGCCAACACGCTGAACCTGGTCAGCTCGGCCGCGAACCGCTCCGCCTCGCAGAGCTACGAGGAGCAGACGTCGCTCGGCTTCTTTGTGCAGGAGCAGGTCGGCTGGAATGACCGGCTCTTCGCGACAGCGGCCGTCCGCGTCGATGACAACTCCGCTTTCGGTCGCGACTTCTCACTCGTCGTCTATCCGAAGGCTTCGCTTTCCTACGTCATCTCCGACGAAGACTTCTTCAATGTCGGATGGATCGACGATCTGAAGCTGCGCGGCGCCTGGGGCCAGGCCGGCAACGCGCCCCGGCCCTTCGTCGCGGACCGGACCTACAGCACCGGCCGGAGCACGGTGGGTGACGCCGCAGTGAACACGCTGGCCACAGCGGCCTACGGTAACCCGGACCTGAAGGCAGAGACCGGCCAGGAGATCGAGCTCGGCTTCGAGTCCTCGATGCTGGCCGGCCGGATGGGTGCCGAGTTCACGTTCTACTTCAAGCAGACGAAGGACGCGCTGCTCAGCGTGTCGGATCCGCCGTCCAGCGGCTGGTCCGGCTCCCACTTCGTGAACGTGGGCGAAGTCCGCAACCGCGGCATCGAGCTGACGCTGAACGCGTCACCGATCCGCAAGCCGAACTTCAGCTGGGACGTGATCGCGGCGCTGGGCACGAACAACAACAAGCTGGTCAGCTTCGGCCGTGACGCGAGCGGCCGCCCGATCCTGCTCGAGGACCGGTTCGGCGAGTTCGCCTCGGTGCAGCGGCACCGCGAGGGATTCCCGCTCGGCGGGTACTGGGCGACGGATGTCATCCGCGATGCCAACGGCGTGCCTGTGCTGAACGCATCGAACCAGGCGACGGTCGTTCCCTGCGTGTGGGATCTGGACGATCGGTCGCTCTGCCAGGAAGAGTATCTCGGGCCGTCGCTGCCCACGCGCACGCTCGGCCTCACCAACACGTTCCGCCTGTTCAACGCCGTCCAGGTCTACTCCTTCTTCGACTACCAGGGCGGCCACTGGCAGTGGTGCGCGATCTGCTCGGTACGCTACCGCCTCGACCGCAACACGAAGCAGATCAACGATCCAGGCATGATCGGCGGCGCGGCCGCGAATCCGCGCAGCCCGGAAGGCATCGAGCTGGCTCGCCTGCTCAGCCTCCAGACCAAGGAGTTCATCTACAAGGCCGATTTCATCAAGCTGCGTGAGCTGGCCATGACGTATGACCTGCCCGCCCGCTTCACCACACGGTTCGGTGTCGAGAAGGCTTCCGTAACCTTCTCGGGTCGCAACCTCGCGATCTGGACCAAGTACAAGGGTGCCGAAAACGGTGGGTCGGAGGATCCGGAAGTCGCGTTCAACAGCGCGAACAATCCGGGCACGTCTTCATTCACGGTGACAGACTACGCGGCCATCCCCATGCAGCGCCGCTGGAATCTGTCCTTGAACTTCAACTTCTAAGCCGGCGAAACGAAAGGAGACCCTTATGATGACCAGAATGTTTCGCCGCTTCGCCCTGCCGATGGTCGCGGGCGCGTGGCTGCTCACCGGCTGCTCGCAGGTCGACAAGCTGCTCGAGGCCGACAACCCCGCGCAGATCCGCGAGGATCAGCTCGATGATGAAACGCTTGTCACCGTGCTGGTCAACAGCGTCATCGGCAGCCTGAGCGGCATGTACACCGGTTTCATCATCCGCCAGGCCGTATTCACGGATGAGATGTTGTACGGCATCAATGACGAGCAGAGCGCGCGGCTGAACCAGCGCATTGTCCGCTTCGATGAAGGCAATGCAGCCACGGCGTTCAGCACGGTGAGCCGGCTCCGCTTCCTTGCGGACAGCGTGAACGGCCGCCTGCGCAATCTTCTGCCTCGCCTGAACCCGCCCCGCAATCCGGACGCGGACCGGCGTACGGCACTGACCCTGGCGTACGCGGGGTATGCGCACGTCCTCATGGGCGAGGCGATGTGTGAAGCCACGATTGCCGTGGGTGACAAGCTGTACTCGCCCAAGGAGCTCGGCGACCTCGCGATTCCGAAGTTCGAGCAGGCCATCACGATCGCGACGGCGGCCGGCGCCAGTGCCACGGACGTGCTCAACCTCGCGCGCACGGGCATCGGCCGGGCCGCACTGCTCGCGGGGCAGCCTGCCAAGGCCGCGCCCGCAGGACAGGTGCCCGCCAACTTCGTGTGGTGGATCGAGTACAAGGATCAGATCAACAACATGGGTCTGGTCGGCAACGTCACGGGCGCGAACCACAACACGGGTGTGGGCGTCCGGTTCCTGAACGGCACGTATCCGAACCAGGGCCTCGTCGCGGGACAGACGGACCCGCGCATTCAGCACATGCCCAACTGGCGGCTCGGCCACAACCAGCTGACGCGCCTGTACACGCCGTACCAGCCGCTCCGCTACAGCGGCTACAACGGCGCGACCATCGCCACGGGCGGCACGCCCATCCTGTTCCAGAACGACACGGATGTCGCGCTGGCGACGGGCGTCGAGGCATGGCACCACTACTATGAGGCGAACGGCCCGACGGCGACCGGACCCGCCGGCTCGACGCTCGATTTCGTCAACTCGCGCCGGACCTTCGGCAAGCAGACGACCGTGAACCTCACCGGCGCGGCGCTCATGGAAGAGCTGCGCTGGCAGCGCGCGAAGGACACGTTCCTGGCCGGGTTCCGCCAAGGCGACCTGCGCCGCTGGAAGGCCTCCGGCGTCGCGGACTATTTCCCGACCGGCATTCACCCGAACGCGCAGTGGGGGCCCTACGGTGATGCGACCTGCTACCCGCTGCCCGACGACGAATACGAGGGCAACCCGAACATTCGTCGCTGATCTGACCACTGCAGGGTAAAACATCGCAGGGGCGAGCCGAGCCTTCGGCCTCGCCCCTGCGGCTGCTTCGAGGGGCGTCACCATGCTGGTTTCCACGAATTGTTGGCGATCGCGCGCGTACACGGGCGCGCTCGTACTTGCCGCCTGGGTTGGCGCCGGCTGCGACTCGATCCTCGGCACCGACCAGTCCGCTTTCGCCAACGAAGCGCGGATCCGCGTCGATGGGACCTTCGTCGCACCGCTGCAATTGCTCACTTCCTCCAACTTCATTGCCACGCGCGATGAGACGGGCGAGCTCGTCGCGCAGGAAATCGTCGGCCAGACGCTCACACTCACGCAGTTGCCATTCGACCGCGTCTTCGATCTCCGCGGCACGGACCGGTTCCTCGTACGCCTCGCGAACCCGGATGCGAGCGTGACCGTCAATGTGCACTTCCGGATCGAGCTCGACGGCCGCGAGGTCTACAACCAGCGGGCCAACATGACAGACGCGTCCATGCAGTACATCGCGTACTTCCGGTTCTAGCGGGCGCGGGGACCGCTCTTAGCGGGCGAGGGAACGGATTCTTTTTTCACGCAGAGGCGCAGGGGAGTGATACTGTCGCTCCTTGTGTATACGGGTTTCGGGCTGGCGCTGGTTGGCCTTGTTTGTGTGATCCGACCGCTCCGGTTCCTTCGCATCACCACGCGGCAGCGTGGCGCCACGCTCGTGGTCGCCGGTCTGCTCATGGCGATTTCGGCGTTCGCCGTTCCTGCGCGCGAAAAGCGCGTGACTTCGCCTGCATCCCGGCTGGACGAGTTCATGCCGGTGTGGCAATTCGAGGAGCACCACGCGACGCGGGTCCGCGCACCCGTGGACCGGGCGTGGCAGGCGGTCCGCGGTGTGACCGCCGGCGAAATCGCCCTGTTCCGAACGCTGACCACGCTCCGGCGATTGGGCCGAAGCGGGCCCGAGAGCATCCTCAACGCGCCGGAACGCCTGCCCATCCTCGACGTCGCGATACGAACGTCGTTCGCGCTGCTGGCCGAGGAACCACCCCGCGAGATCGTCGTGGGCACCATCGTGATCGCACCCCGCGGGTTCGACGCGGGCGGCGCGCTCGGGCCCGATGTCTTCCGCAGCCCGCCCGCCGGCGTGGCGCTGGCCGCCATGGATTTCCAGATCACGCCTGACGGGGAATACTCCATCGTTTCCACCCGGACCCGCGTGTTTGCTAGTGATGGCCTGGCTCGCCGCACGTTCCGCGTCTACTGGCGCCTGATCTATCCGGGAAGCAGCCTCATCCGGGCCATGTGGCTGCGCGCGGTACACCGCCGCGCCGAGGCACCCGTCTAGCCCGGCTCGGCCGCCTTAGTTGTCAGATTCTCACCCCATGAGGCGGGCCGATCCACCGAATGCTATCTTGTCGCTTCAGCTCAGGCCGCCGTGCAGGTCCGTCATCCGGAGGCTCTCCATGAAACGACTCTGGCTTGCCCTGGTGTCCACCTGTGTCCTCGCCGCGCCCGCACTCGCGCAGCGTCCGCCAGACACCGTCTTCCTCGAGGAGCTCACCTGGGAAGAGGTCCGCGCCCTCATCGCCGCCGGCAAAACCTCCATGATCATTGCCACCGCCGGCACCGAGCAGAAGGGCCCGCACATGGTCATCGGACAGCACAGGTTCGTCATCGAATACGCCGCCGATCGCATTGCGCGCACCCTCGGCAATGCACTCGTCGCGCCCGTCATCACCTACGTGCCGGAAGGCAGCTGGGACAACCCGCGCGGCCACATGACCAAGGCCGGCACCATCACCCTGCCCAATGACCGCTTCATGGACCTGATGCTCCATGCCGCCCGCAGCCTCGAGGCCGGCGGCTTCAAGGACATCATCTTCATTGGCGATTCCGGCGGCAACCAGAACGGCATGCGTGATGTGGCCGCCCGGCTCAACGAAGAATGGAAGGGCACCGCCCGCGCCCACTTCATCGGCGATTACTACGAGAAGTCGCAGGCCGACATCCGAACGTACATCACGGAGAAGCTGGGCCTACCGGAGAGTGACATTGGCAGCCATGCCGGGATGTCGGACACGTCGCAGATGATGTTCGTGAATCGGCAGCACGTGCGGCTTGACAAGCGTGCGCCGGGAGGCGGTTCGGCGGACAGCGGGGTGAGCGGCGATCCGACGAAGGCGAGCGCGGAGCTGGGCGAGATCATGATGAAGATCAAGATCGACAATGCGGTTGCGCAGATCCGGGCGAGCCTGGGCGCACGGCAGGAGGAGACGCCATGAACGCGCATCGCCGGTTGTTGCCTCTTGCGTTCAGCCTGTTTGCGGGCACACTCGCCGCGCAGACGCCCGGCGCACCCTTCATCGAGCAGATGACCTGGGACGAGATCAGGGATGCGATCCGCGCCGGCAGCACCACCATCATTGTGCCGATCGGCGGGACGGAGCAGAACGGGCCGCACATGGTGCTGGGCAAGCACAACTACATCATCACGTTCACCGCGGCGCGCATTGCGGAGCGACTGGGCAGCACGCTGGTCGCACCCACCGTGCAATACGTGCCGGAAGGCAACTACAGCGCCGCGGACTTTGGTCAGAAACCGGGCGTCATCTCGAATCCGTCACCCAGCTATGAGAACCTGCTCGATGCCGCGGCGCGCAGCCTGAAAGTGCACGGCTTCACGGACATCATCTTCATCGGTGACAGCGGCGGCAACCAGGCGGGGATGACGAGTGTAGCGGACAAGCTGAACCAGGAATGGGGCGGCAGCGGCGCTCGTGTCTTCGCGCTGACCGACTACTATCGCAAGTCGAGAGAAGACCTGCGCGCGTGGCTGCTCGAGAAGTTCGGTTATGACGCGGCGACAGTTGGCAGTCACGCCGGCATCGCGGACACATCCCAGATGCTGTACGTGCATCCGGAGGGCATCCGCAAGGATCGCATCATGCCCGGCGGCGGCGGCCCGGACGCCGGCGTGAGCGGCGACCCGACCAAGGCCACGGCCGAAATCGGAAAGCAGGCGATCGAATTCAAGGTCGCAGCCGCCGTCGCGCAGTACCGCGCACTCAAGGCCGCTCGCTGAGCTGCCGCGCGTGTACGGAACAGGGGACAAGGGGATGGGTGCAGATCAGGAGATGGTTGTCGCTGTTCGGTCACGCGGCCACACGTAGCCGGGAACTCGACAATGGCCGCCGGCAATCGGGCCGATGTCGAGTTCTACCGGCTTCATGACGGATAAGTCGACACCGGGCCATCGCTGACCTCGCGTGTATCGAGTTATCCGTCCGGTGGGCGGGCTAACTCGACACTCGCCCCCAATGCGGCCGCCGTTGTCGAGTACTCGTCATCACGCGCACCGCCTTGAACTCGCCACGCGCCAGATGACCCGTGCAAAACCCGGAAGAGACTGTTTCTTCAACAGATCATCCCCCGGATCTCCTGCCAATCCCCGGGATCTCCGTTCTTTACACGATCTGTTGTTCAGACGAGCGCTGGAGCGCGGCGGTCCTGTAAGAAGGGGAATTGTTCACGGACGCGCGTAACTTCTGCGCTGTCCAGCGTGACGATGGCGATCGGGTCGGTGGCGGCGTCGGTGTCGCGGGCGTGAGCGAGGCGTTCGCCCCATGGGCTGTAGGCGGCGGATCCGCCGTCATGCTCGACACCGCCGCCTTCGCCTGTACGCGTTACAGCCACGAAGTAGCACTGGTTCTCGATTGCGCGCGCCTGCACGAGCACATCCCAGTGCGGTCGGCGCACCTTTGGCCAGCTCGCGATGAGGATCATCGCATCGACTGTCGGCGCCAGCGCGCGGAACAGTTCCGGGAATCGCAGGTCGTAGCAGATGAAGATGCCGAAGCGGATCCCGCCGATTTCCGCGGTCACGGCCTGGTCGCCGGGCTGGTAGGCCAGGTCTTCACCGCCCACGGCGAAGAGCCGCTGCTTGCGATAATGCGCGACGAGTAGGCCATCCGGGCCGAACAGCAGCGCGGAATTGCGGAACACGCGCGCGCCGTCGCTGGACTCGCGTATTGCGATGCCGGCGAGCACGTGTACGTGGTGCGTTGCGGCCAGCCGTGCCAGCGTCGTGGCGGAGCGGCCGTCCAGTGGCTCGGCAAACTTCGCGGATTCCATCGTGAAGCCGGTTGTCGACGTTTCCGGAAGCACGACCAGCTCGGCGCCCTGCGCGGCGGCCCGCTCGATGACGCGCGCCGCGCGCGAAAGCGAAAGCGGCGGATCCTCCCAACCCGTATCGTACTGACCCAGCGCAACGCGCAGCGTCATGTTCACCTGGCTTTCCAGCCGAAGCTCAGCGCCACGAAAACGCCGAAGTTGCTCTCCGCATCATCGACGCCGAAAGGAATGTGGAACAGCGGCTGCAGGCTGACGCGGTCGCCGAATACGAGCGCGAGCCCGAGATCGACGATGCCTGAATTCGAGCTCTCTGTCGACGAGCCCACGTTCTCCTCCTCGAGCTTGATCGACAGGTACTCGTACCTGACGGCGGCATTGGGAATGAAGGTCACCATGCCTGCACGAATCGGCAAGCCCAGTGCTGCGCCGGCGGACGCGCCGCGCGACGTCAGCTTGATGCCGGCCAGGTCATCATCGGGGCCGGCGCCGAAGTAGCCGCCCGCGATCGGGCACAGCTGCGCGCCGCCGAGTGCGAGCTGAAAGCCGATCTCGAGGAAACCGAACGTCGATTTCTCATCCAGCCCCTCGTACGACGCCTGACCCACACCCAGGTTGCCGAACAGATTGTCGGGGCGGCCGGCACCAATGCCGACGGCCCAGGCCGTCGCCGAGTCCGGGAACTCACCCGCCGCGTTCAGGTGGACGGATCCGTTCGTGAAGGAAGGCAGGCCGAGACACGCCTGCGCGCTCACGCGTGACGCCGCAACCAGCAGCACGGCGCACACCATCATCATCGTTCGCATGAAGGCTCCATTAACGGTTTGTGAGATCCGGCCGTCAGAACTCATGCGGGGTGCGGGCATTGCCCGAATCCGGCAAAGTGACGAGACTGGGATGAGCACAGCCCATGAGGTTCGCATGAATCGACTGATCGGGCTCGCGGCCGCCGCGCTCGCGCTGGCCGCGTGCAGCAGCAAGGACAGCACCGGGCCGGCGGAAGAGGCGACCGTGTCGATGCCCGGCTTCTCCTTCGTTCCATTCACGACGACGATCCGTGCGGGTGGCCGGGTCATCTTCGATTTTCCGGCCGAATCCCACAACGTGATCTTCGAGCGGGTCGCGGGCGCGCCCACGGACATCCAGGAGACCGTGAATCAACGGATAACGCGCACGTTCGCGGCCGCGGGCACTTTCCCGTACGACTGCACGATCCACCCGGGCATGAGTGGTGTTGTCGTAGCCCGGTAGCGCCCGCACGCGCGCTACTTCGTCACCCCTCGCATCGTCGGAACGAAGTCCGGGAATACCACGCCGAGGTTGGAATTGCCCAGCCGGTTCTTCACGATTTCGGCCAGCACGTCACGATGGTCCATGGTAACGCGCAGGTCCTGACTGTTCTCGAGATTCTCGCGCGCCAGCCCGGGCCAGTTGTTCACGAGCACGCGGCCGCCCGTGATGTTCCGGCCCATCGCGAACATGCAGTTGCCGCGGCCGTGGTCGGTGCCCAGGCTGCCGTTCTGCCGCACATTGCGCCCGAACTCCGACATCACGACCAGCGTAACGTTCTGCGTGAGCCCGCTCGCAATGACATCGGCATGGAACGCGCCGATAGCGCCGGCCAGATCGAGCATGCTGCGATACATCGAGCCCGCCAGCGGATCCTGGTTCGAGTGCGTGTCCCAGCCGTTGAGATTCAGCTGCACGGCCTCCACGCCAATGTCCGCCTTGATCAGTGCAGCAGTCGAGCGCATGCCGCGGCCGAACGCGCTGTTGGGATACACCGCGCCATTCGCTGTGCGGTATCCCGCGAAATCAATGACGCGCAGCAGCTCGAGCGTGTTCAGCGCATCGAGTGCGGACGAGCGAACGGGCTCCGCGCCAGGCGTATAGTCCTCGCGCAGCCAGTTCGCGCGCTCCGTGCGCGTCGCGGTCGAACCGCCGATCGCGAACGTCGACGGGTCCGGGATCGGCAGGGTCTTGGGTGCACCGACGAGCTGTTTGGCGAGCCCGCTCGATAGACCGAGCGCGCGCAGCGGCGCACTCGTACGCATGGGCTCCGACACGGCGAGGTGCCGGCCGAGCCATCCCGTTACGATCGACGGATCGCGCGGCTTGCCGACTTCCATGAATCGCTGCGCATCGAAGTGCGAGCGGGACGGGTCGATCGAGCCCGTCGCGTGAACGATCAGCAGCTGGCCCGACTGGAACGCCGGCACCAGCGCCGCCATTCCCTGCGGAAACGCCCAGTTGCCGTCCAGCGCAATGCCGCGGTTTGCCGCGGTGCTGTCCGGCCGCGGAATCGCAATGTTCGGGCGGCCCGCGTAGTAGTTCGCGTCAAAGAACGGAACGCACAGGGTCAGCCCGTCCGAGCCGCCGCGCAGGAAGACCGAGACGATGACGTCGCGCGTCGTGTCTTCGGATTCGGCCAGCGTCACTTTCGGCAGCCACGCCGGGTAGATCGGCTCGAACACCGTGCCGCCGATCATGACGGCGCCGCCCATGCCAATGAACTGACGGCGTGAAAGCTCGTTGTATTCCTGGCAGCCGCAGTCTTCGTGCTCGTTGTCACTCATGGTCGTGCCCTTCGGACAAGGGGAATCCCGCTGAACGCACGGCGTCGCTCGCTCAGAACCACTGGAACTCGGTCGAGCTGAGCGTCAGCGCCAGCGCTTCCCGTACACGATTTGCCGTGAGCGTCGATGCAGACAGGTAGGCCGTGATCCGCTGTCTCAGACTGGCCGGCATCTCGCCGCCGAACGTGCGGCGACTGATGGCGTCCGCTACACCGTCCGGCGTGGGCACCAGCATCAACGGCGTCACGTCCACGTAGACTTCCGCGTTCGCATTGGACAGGTTGGCCAGATAGCTGGAGAAATTCCAGCGCTGGAGAATCGTGCCTGCCCACCAGTCGACGTAGTCCGGGTATCCGTCCGGGTCTTCCCACTGGAACAGCGGCTGCCCCAGCGCGAGCAGCTGTCCGCCCGCCAGCGCGGTCACGCCGCGTGCTGCCGGCTGCGTAGCCCGCAGCGCCGCCGTCATCAGCTGATACGGCTGCCGATACTTCGCCGGCGCCGCCTGCAGATTCGCCGGAGTCACGATATCGCGAATCATCGACGGGATATCGCCACCCGTGCGCGTGAACGTCGCTGCCACCTTGTCCAGCAGCGATTGCGGCGGATCGTACTGCAGCAGCCACTGGCTCATCTTCTTCGCAATGAACTTCGCCGTGCTCGGGTGCGCGAGCAGCATGTTCAGCACGGTCTCGCCGTCCTGGATGCCGGCCGCTCCTTCGCTCGGGGACATGGCCGGGATCGTGCTGCCCAGCACGACCTTGGCCGTGAAGTCATGACCCGTCGGATCGAAGCGGAACAGACCGCGGCCCTGAATCGTCCAGCCCGTGAGACAGCGCGTGACTTCCTCGACATCCGTCTGCGTATAACCGCCGTCCACACCCAGCGTGTGCAGCTCCATCAGCTCGCGCGCGTAGTTCTGGTTCACGTTGCGGCCGCGGCTGCGCGTGTTGTCCAGGTACTCGAGCATGGCAGGACTGTGCGCGCTTGCGCGCAGCATGTCCGGGAACTTGCCCAGCGCGTGCTTGCGGATGACATCGCGCTCGTCCAGCACTTTCAGATAGTTGACCTTCGGGAAGTAAATGTTGAAGTGGTCGCTCCAGAAGTGAACCATTCGCTCGTACAGCTGCCGCTTCGAAAACGCGGCGCGATAGAGCGTCGCCTGCGACAGCTGGGCCATCAGCGTATTCTGGTTCAGCTGATACAGGCCCTGTCCATCGAGCGCCATCGACGGGTACGTATTCGAGACAAAGGTCTCGACCGCGCTGTCGTCGATGGCTGTGTGACGCAGCTGGTACTCGAGATAGGCGCGGAACCCCAGCGTCTTCGCGCGGTTCAGCTCCTCTTCCGTGACGCCGTTCGTGATGCGGCGCACCAGACGAAGCAGTGTATCCCCGTCTGCCGGCGGCGCCTTCGGCCGCGCGTTGTGCGGCCGCGGCCGAACAATCCGTTGCGCCGATGCCTTCCGCGCCGGTACCAGCACGGCTGCGGCGAGTGCAGCGCCCGCACCGAACAGTGCGCGCCGCGACGTTTTCGATGGAGCCTCGGCCGGTTCGGACACTTCGTCCGTCAGCGTCGTCGGCTCGGGCAGTTCGGGAGTGACCGTGGGATCGGAGGATCTGCTCATCATCCGCCTCGCAGGCCTGCGTACGAAGTATGGACGACTCGGAAGACCTTACTGTTAAAGCCGGGCCCCCGTCAACGTTCGTGCCGCGGCTGGAAAATCTCGCGTTTTGCCGGGTGCCATGACTATCTCATGGCGCCAGAATGGGTTGGGTCGGCACCCCCCGTAGACGCCCCCATTCCGGCCGGTCCGGCGCGATTCGAACCCCGTGCTGGAGGTTCAAGAGTCGGGCCTGACTTCATGGTGAACGCAAGGCAACCAACGGGTCAGCGCGGCCAGCGCGCGCCGCCGGCATCATGGCTGCGGCGACCGTGGCCAGCACCAGCACCAGCGCGGAAACGCCCAGCGTCAACGGATCCACCGGCGCAACGCCGAACAGCAGGGAAGTCATCAGCCGACCGGCGATGATCGCGCCAGCAAGTCCGATGATGACGCCTGCGGCACACAGCCGAAGCCCGATGCCCACGACCCCGCGAACG
>Ga0187892_10007950_pt1 | contig 14806 bp, 12 predicted proteins | sample MA1701073metaG_FD_139345 | JGI IMG/M metagenome (GOLD analysis project Ga0187892, IMG submission 139345) | Bio-ooze microbial communities from a basaltic lava cave in the Kipuka Kanohina Cave System on the Island of Hawaii, USA - MA170107-3 metaG ... | reverse complement strand
ATCAGAGTCACTTACACCGCGCCTTCCGCCAGATCATGAACGTGACTCCCGGGCGCTACGCGAGCGCGTTCCGGGGCGCGGGGGAGAAGAATCGTACAAGACCGCGGCCGCCCGGCGCGTAGGCTCGGCGGCATGTTCGTCGCTCTCGCACGCGGGCGCGCCTGGATCGCGGCGGTCCTCTCGCTCCCTGGAACGGTCGCCGCCCAGAAGACTCTCGACCTCGACGCCGCGGCGATCGAGGTCGCCGTCGAGAGCGAGCAGCGCGAGAAGGGAGTCCCCGGCTACTCCGTCGGCATCGTCGTCGGGGATCGCCTCGAGTTCGCGAGGGCCTTCGGTCAGGCGAACCGGAGCACGCGGGAGCCCGCGCGGGTCGAGACTCCCTATCAGATCGGATCGATCACGAAGGTCTTCACGGCGACCCTCCTCGCGCTCCTCCGCGACGAGGGAGCGCTGCGCCTCGACGATTCCCTCGCGCAGCATCTGCCCGTGGAGACCCGGTTCGGAAAGATTCCCGCCGGAACGATCACCCTGCGACACCTCGCGACGCACGCCTCCGGGCTACCGAGGGATCCGGTGGGCGTGGATCGGAAGAGGCCGATGACCGCCGCGGCCCTCCTCGGCAGCCTCGGCAACGCCGAGCCGATTCTCCCGACGGGGATGCGGTTCTCCTACTCGAACCTCGGCTACGCGCTCCTCGGGCACGTGCTGGAGCGGGCTTCCAAGCGGAGCTACCCCGATCTCCTGCGCACGCGGCTCCTCGATCCACTCGGGATGAAGTCCACCCGCGTCGCCCTCGGCGAGGCCGATGCGGAAGGCCTCGCGGCCCACTACTGGACCGAGGACGGCGGGCGGGTCGAGCACCCGCCCTGGCTCTTCGGCGAGGCCTGCGGCGCGGGGGGGATCCTCTCCAACGTGCCCGACCTCGCGAAGTTCCTCTCGATGCAGTTCCGGACGTACCCCGGCGCGGACGGCCCGGTTCCTCCCGACACCTTGCGCGAGCTGCACACCCCTCAGCGCCTCCACGACGATTCGTGGGAGCGCGCGATCGGTCTCGGGTGGTGGATCGTCCATGGCGACTACGGCGACGTCGTCCATCACGGTGGCGAGGTCGACGGCCAGTCGGCCGCGATCGGGTTCGTCCCGGAGCACGCCGTCGGCGTGATCGTGCTCGCGAACCTCGGAGGCGACAGCGCGGAGCCCCTCGCGCGCCGGCTGATGCGGATCGCCGTCGGTGCGGCCGCGGCCGAGCGTGCGGAGGCCCGGAGGCTCCACCAGGCGCAGGAGTGGGAGGCGTCGATGGCGGCCTGCGAGCGGCTTCTCGAACGCAATCCCGGCGACGGCTGGGCCCACTACGCGCTCGCCTTCGCGCGGCTGCGGACGAACGACTTCGGAGGATCCGCAGCCGAGTTCGACCGCGCCGGGGAGCTGGGCTTCAACATCGCGGTGTGCGCCTACAACGCCGCCTGCGCCTTTGCGCTCGGGGGAAAGAAGGATCTCGCGTTCGATCGACTCCGTCAGGCGAGGCTGCGAGGGTTCCGGGATCGGGAGCAGGTGTTGAGCGATCCGGATCTCGCGAGCCTGCGCGACGATCCGCGCTGGAAGGCGCTGCTCGAGGGAAGGTGATCCCGAAGGCTCTCGGACTCGTCCTCGCGGCGGCGGCCCTCCTCCCGGACGGCGAGATCACTCCGGCGGAGATCCGCGCCCATGTCGCGTTCCTGGCCTCCGAGGATCTCGCCGGGCGCGGCGCGGGGCACGCCGGCGCGGAGCGGGCGGCGGACTACATCGCGAAGCGATTCGAGTCGTACGGATTCCGTCCGCTGCGTGAGTGCTGGCAGATCCCCTTCCCCGTGCGATGTCTCGCCCGCGGAGGCGAGGCCAAGCTCCTCCTCGCGGGGGAGAGGATCGAGGACGGAACTCGGGTCCAGGTGCCGAACTTCTCCGCCGCGGGCGTCGTTCGCGTTCCGGTCGCCACGGCGGGCGCCGGCGCCGTGACCGGCAAGATCGTCGCCGCTCCCGCCGAGGCCGACGAGCGCGAGCAGGCCGCGCAGCTCTTCGATCGGGGCGCCGGGGCCGTCGTGCTCCTGCGGGATCGGGAGACCCTCGAGCCGACGCCTCCTCCCCCCGAGATCCAGTTCGTCGGCGAGGTGGAGATCGAGGAGATCCTCGCGGTCTCCACGGAGGAGGAGCGCAGGCAGCTCCTCGACACGATCCGCCTTCCGGGTCCCGTCGTCGCGGTCTCGACGAGGGTGCGGGATGCCGTCCTCGAGTGCGCGTCCTCGGGCCGCGAGATGTCGGTCGAGGTCGCCCGCGTCGGAAGGGACGAGTCGACGAGCGTGCTCGGGATCCTCCGCGGAGCGGACCCGGAACTGCGCGGGGAATACGTCGTGATCGGAGGGCACTACGACCACATCGGGACGGACGAGAGCGGCACGATCTTCCCCGGGGCGGACGACAACGCCTCGGGGACGTCCGCCCTGCTCGAGATCGCGGAGGCCTTCGGGGCCCTCGAGCTGCGCCCGCGCCGTTCGATCGTCGTCGCCGCCTGGGGAGCCGAGGAGCAGGGGATCGCGGGCTCGAAGGCGTTCTGCAAGGCGCCGCCGATCGACCTCGGGAAGGTCGCGGCGAAGATCAACCTCGACATGATCGGCCGCAACGATCCCGACGCGATCCAGGTCCTCGCGTCGAGCGACGAGCTCCACCGGATCGCCGTCGCGGCGGCGAACCGCCACGGGTTCGCCCGCACGGAGGGGGATCCCCTCTACCTCGGCGCCTCCGACTCGGCCCCCTTCGTCCACCGGAAGGTCCCGAGCGTCTTCTTCACCTCCGGAGAGCACGAGGACTTCAACACCCCGCGGGACACGGCGGACCGCCTCGACGCGGACAAGGTCGCCCGCGTCGCGCGCGCCGCCTTCGACGTCGCGCTCGAGGTCGCGAACGCCGACACGCGCCCGGCCTTCAGCGCTCCCAGCGGCGGATCCCCAAAGTAGGTCCTCGCGAGAGAGGCTGGGGTCGCCCGGGGAGCGTCGCGTCGGAGCACGTTCGCGAGCAGCGTGCCGGCAGGGAGCAGAGCCCCCGCTATCCGTCAGGACTTACTTTCGAACCGGACGAGGGCGCAGCCCTGATCCGCAAGCGCTCCTCGGACCTTCTCCTCGATCTTGTCGCACGGCTCCTTCAACCGGAGACGGACCGTGCGGGACTCCCCGAAGACCTGGACCGCGATCACCTTGTCCACCCCGCGGACGATTCCTCGGACCTCCGCGCCCGCGGGTCCTTCGAGCGCGGCCTCGTACGTGACGAACGCGGCAGGCCAGTCCTTGGTCTCGAACGACTCGATCACGTAGTCCTCCTGCATCAAGGCGTCGGCGAGCGCCTTCTCGGTGGTCTCGCTTCCCTCTCTCATCGCGACGAGGGCGATCCCCGCGCTGTCGACGGCAACCTCTCTCGCCTCGGGAAGGATCCCCCGCAGCCGCTTCTCCACCGTTTCCCGCTCCACGGCCGGCATCCCCGCCACGCGGAAGAGGTAGGCGGCGACGGTCGGCGCGGGTCCCCCCTCGAAGCTCGAGAGTTTGAAATTGTTCTTCGCGAGCGCCTCCGTCGCGGCCTCCTTCGTCATCGTCCCCCCTTCCTTCATGGTGACCGTCGCCACCTTGCAGTCGTAGGCGACCGTCGCCACGCCGGGGAGGTCTCCCAAGGTCTCACGGACCTTCTTGTTCGCACTTCAGCCCCCGCCGGCGACCTCGATTCGGTAGGTCCGGAGGCTGCGGCCGGCGGCCGACTCGGTCGTCCCGCAGGCGAGCGAGGAGAGGAACGCGAGGGCGGCCCCGAGGGCCGCGGCGGGGAGGGGGGTCGTCATGAGGGTCTGCCGGAAGGTGCCCCTCCAGACTGCGGGGAAAGGAGGAGTGTTAGCGCGACCGACCGGTCGCTGCCGGATCGAGGCGAGGACAGCCCCCACCGGGAACTGGGCGCTCGGCAAGGCGATGCTCGTGAGGGCGACAGGCCGGTCGTTGACGGAGGTTTCGCGCGAGGCGCGTCTCGATCCCGTGTCCCGCGGGCCCGCCCTTGACGACCTCGCCGCCCGCGAGCAGCGTTCGGGCATGGAACGGCGAATCGCGCTCTTCTGGCCCGGCGACGCGCGAGCGAAGCCGAACGAGCTGGCGCTGCCGAACGTCGCCGAGGCGACGGAGCAGATGGAGGGGGCGCTCCGCAAGCTCGGCAAGGAGCCTTACCGCGTCGAGGGCTTCCTCACGAAGCCGCACGAGTCGATCGAGCGGCTGGGGCCCGTGCGCGACCCGATGGTCGCGATCTGCGTCCACTGGTTCTACGGGCCCCACACGACGGACGGCGTCGTCGGGAAGGAGAGCCCGCTGCTGCTCGCGAGCAACTTCTCCGGGCGATGGCCTGGGCTCGTCGGCCTCCTCAACACCGGGGCCTGTCTCGAGAGCCTCGACCGCCCCTTCTCGCGCGCATGGACCGACGCCCCCGACTGGACGAAGGACGAGACCTTCATGGCGCGGCTCGAGGAGTGGTGCTCGACGGGGCGCATCGCGTACGGGGAGGAGGACATCGCCTATCACGCGGCGATCTCTCCGGCGGCCGCCGCGATCGCGCGGAAGGTCGCCGAGGGGTTTCGCCGCCGCCACGCCCTCCTGTTGATGCTGGGCGACACCTCGATGGGGATGATCAACGGCTACTTCGGCCCGCGGCTCCTCTCGCGGCACGGGTTCGCGGAGCACAAGGTCGACCAGGCCTGGATCGTCGATCGCGGCAAGCGGATCGAGGAAAAGCGGATCCGCGACGCCTTCGCGTTCGTGAAGGAGAAGGGGGTCGCGTTCCACTGGGGAGAGAAGGGCGCCTCCGACTTCACGGAGGAGTCGACCCGCGAGCAGCTGCGCGACTACCTCGTCGTCCTCGACCTCCTCGAGGAGTTCCGCGCGGACTGCCTCGGGTGGCAGTACCAATTGGGCCTCATTTCGCTTCGCCCCCCGAGCGACTTCGCCGAGGGGCTCTTCAACTCCGTCTGCCGACCCGAGTCGAACGGGGACACCGTCGCCTGCGCGACGGAGGCGGACCAGGGGAACGCCGTCCCGATGGAGATGCTGAAGCGCCTCCTGAAGGCGAAGGGATTGCATCAGGCCGTGATGTTCCACGACGTGCGATGGGGCGCCGAGCACGAGGGGCGCTTCCTCTGGGTCCTCCTCAACAGCGGCTCGTGCGGCGCCTACGCCTTCAACCACGACCCGAACACGTTGAAGGGCGTCCACTCCTACCGCCAGCCCGCGCTCTACTTTCCGACGCCCGGCGGGACGTTCGCGGGAGAGAGCCTTCCGGGGAAGATGACGTGGGCGCGCGCCTACATCAAAGGAGGGGTTCTCCGGATGGACGTCGGGAAGGGGGAGGTCGCGAAGCTCCCGCCCAAGACGCGCGACGCCTGGTGGGAGGGGACGACGCGGGAGTGGCCCTTCATGGCGGCGGACATGGGGATCGGGCGCGACACGCTCATGGCGCACTACCTCTCGAACCACGTCGCCGTCGCCTACGGCGACGTCTTCGAGGAGATGGTCGCGCTCTCGCAGGAGCTGGGCTTCCGCGTGCGAATCCTCGGCGCGCGTGGCTGAGCGGCTCACCCTCGGCGTCGACGTCGGGACCGGCAGCGTCCGCGCGGGGATCTTCGACGCGGCGGGGCGAAGGCGAGGACTCGGGACGCACCCGATCGAGATCGGGCGCCCGAGGGAGGACTTCGTCGAGCAATCGTCGGACGACATCTGGAAGGCCTGCGGGCGCGCGATCCGCGCGGCGCTGGCGGAAGCGCGTGCCGCGCCGGCGAGCATCGCCGGGATCGGTTTCGACGCGACCTGCTCGCTCGTCGCGCTCGGGCAGGGCGACGAGCCCGTGACCGTGAGTCCCACCGGCGAGGACCGCTGGAACGTTGTCGTCTGGATGGACCACCGCGCCGTCGAGGAGGCGGAGCGGATCAACGGGACGGGGCACGAGGTCCTGCGCTACAGCGGGGGCCGGGTCTCCCCCGAGATGCAGTCGCCGAAGCTGCTGTGGCTCAAGGAGCGGCTTCCGAAGACCTGGAAACGCGCGGCGCGGTTCCTCGACCTCCCCGATTTCCTCTCCTACCGCGCGACGAGCGTCGATGTGCGCTCGCTCTGCACCACGGTCTGCAAGTGGACCTACCTCGGTCACGAGTCGGACCTGGGTGGGAGCGTCGGTCGCTGGGACCCGACCTTCTTCGAGGCGGCGGGACTGGGCGACTTGGTCGAAGAAGGGTTCGCGCGGATCGGGACACGCGTGCGCCCGATGGGCGAGCGGGTCGGGAATCTGACTGCGAAGGCGGCGAACGAGCTGGGCCTCGCCGACGGGACCGCGGTGTCCGTCTCGATCATCGACGCGCACGCGGGCGGCCTCGGCTTGATCGGGACGCCGATCGATGGGCACGCGCCCGCGGAGGCGGACCTCGAGGAGCGGCTTGCGTTGATCGGGGGCACCTCGAGCTGCCACATGGCGGTATCCCGCGAGGCGCGCTTCATCCCGGGGATCTGGGGCCCCTACTTCTCGGCGATGGTGCCGGGGCTCTGGCTCACGGAAGGGGGTCAGTCGGCGACGGGCTCTCTCATCGACCACGTGATCCACTCCCACGCGCGCGGGGCGGAGGTGCGCGACGAGGCGAAGCGCCGGGGAACGACCCCGTACGCCATTCTGAACCGAAGGCTCGAGGCCCTCGCCGCGGAGCACGCCTTCCCCGCGGAGCTCACGCGCGACCTACACGTCCTCCCCTACTTCCACGGGAACCGGAGCCCCCGCGCGAATCCGCGGCTCCGCGGAATGGTCTCCGGGCTGAAGCTCTCCGACACGATCGACTCCCTCGCGCTCCTCTACCTCGCGACGATCCAGGCGATCGCCTACGGGACGCGCCACATCGTCGAGGAGATGAACCGCGCGGGATACCGGATCGCGACGATCCTCGCCTGCGGCGGTGACACGAAGAATCCCGTCTTCCTCCGCGAGCACGCCGACGCGAGCGGCTGCCGGATCGTGCTTCCGAGGGAGCCCGAAGCGGTGCTCTTGGGCGCGGCGGTCCTGGGCGCCGTCGCGTCGGGAGATCACCCCTCCATGATCGCGGCGATGGGCGCCATGAGCGCCGCCGATCGCGTCCTCGAGCCCGCGGCGGGCGCCGTGGCGGAATATCACGAGAGGAAGTACCGCGTCTTCCACCGGATGTACGAGGACCAGCTCGCCTACGCGCGAGAGATGGAGTCACGATGACCGTCTACTTCCCCGAGGTGCGGGACCGGATCCGATACGAGGGCCCGGACACGAAGAACCCCCTCGCGTTCCGCGTCTACGACGCCGACCGGATCGTCGCGGGAAAGAAGATGTCCGAGCACCTGCGATTCGCCGTCTGCTTCTGGCACACGATGCGGGGCACCGGCGCGGATCCCTTCGGGGGTGCCAGCTTCGAGCGGCCCTGGGGGAGGGAGTCGGACCCGAGAGCCGCGGAAGACTCGACCCTCGAGGCAGCGTTCGAGTTCTTTTCCAAGCTCGGCGTCGGGTTCTGGTGCTTCCACGACCGCGACGTCGCCACGCCGGAGAAGACCCTCGCCGAGACCCGCAAGCACCTCGACCGCGTCGTGAAGAAGGCGGCTCGCTTCCAGGACGAGACGGGAGTCCGGCTTCTCTGGGGAACGGCGAATCTCTTCAGCCATCCCCGCTACACCCACGGCGCGGCGACCAACCCCGATCCCCTCGTCTTCGCGCACGCGGCGGCGCAGGTCCGCGGCGCGATCGACGCGACGATCGAGCTCGGAGGCTCCGCCTACGTGCTCTGGGGAGGGCGGGAGGGCTACTCGACCCTCCTGAACACGGACCTCCGACAAGAGCGCGAGCAGTTGGCGTCCTTCCTCCATCTCGCCGCGGAGTACGCGCGGGAGGCGGGCTTCCGGGGGACGCTGCTCATCGAGCCCAAGCCGATGGAGCCCTCGAAGCACCAATACGACTTCGACGCCGCGACGACGCTCGGCTTTCTCCGCGAGTTCGGCCTCTTCGATCGCTTCTGGCTCAACGTCGAGGCGAACCACGCGACGCTCGCCGGGCACTCCTGGGAGCATGACCTGCGGGTGGCGTCGATCGCCGGCAAGCTCGGGAGCCTTGACGTCAACCGAGGGGATCCGACTCTCGGCTGGGACACGGATCAATTCCCGACGGACCTCTACGACGCGACCGCCGCGATGCGGGTGATCCTCGAGCAGGGGGGGCTGACGACGCGAAGGTGCGCCGCGGATCCTTCGACACGGCCGACCTCTTCCACGCGCACGTCGGCGGGATGGACACCTTCGCGCGCGGGCTCCTCGTCGCGGACCGGATGATCCGGGACGGCGCCCTCGCGGAGCCGCTCGCCAAGCGTTACGCCGGTTGGCGCGACACGGAGATGGGGAAGAAGATCCTCCGCCGGGAGGCGACGCTGCCGGAGCTCGAGGCGTGGGCGGAGTCGAACGGGGAGCCCGAGCGCGCGAGCGGGCGCCAGGAGGCGCTCGAGAATTTGCTGAACGAGTACCTCTTCGACCCGCGGACCGAGTGAGGCGCTCGTGGACCGCGTGTTCCGCACCGGCTAGAGTCTCGTCGTGCCGAAGGACTCTGGACCTCACGACGCCGCGGCGCTCGAGGCCTACGCCGAGCGCGTGCGCGAGGCGCGGGACCGGCTCGCGCCGCGGCTTCCCGACATCGATCCGGGCGACCTCCTCCTCATCCTCCAGAGTCTGCTCCGACCGGCGGGTTGGGAGCGGCGGTTCTTCCTGCGGCTGGAGCGGCACGGGGTCCATGTCTTCTGACGAGCGCTTCCTCGAGCGGCTCCTCGCGGCGCTCGAAGAATCGGGCGTCGAGGCGATCGTCGTCGGAACGGTGGCGGCGGTGCTGCAGGGCGCGCCGATCATGACGCAGGACGTCGACCTCCTGCTGCGGGACACCCCGAAGAACCGGGAGAAGATCGATCGCCTCTGCGCCGCCCTCGGGGGCGCGAAGCCCATCCAGGCATCCCCCCTCTCCTCGACGGTGACCCTCGTCGGCCCCTCGATCGCGGTCGACCTCGTCTTCGATCAGATCCCCCCAGGGCTTGGTTTCGAGAAGATCCGCTCTCGGGCCGTTCGCGTCCCGGTTGGTAGCCGGGTCGCGGTCGTCGCCTCCCTGGCCGACGTCGTGACGTCGAAGGAAGCCTCCGCTCGCCCCAAGGACCTCGCCCAGCTCCCGATCCTGCGCGACACCCTCCGGGTCAAGCGCTCGCTCGAGAGCTGAGCCCGCCGTCAGCCGCGGAAATAGAGCATCACCGCGGCGACGAGGCCCACGATCGCGAGCGAGAGGAGGACGTCGAGGGCGGTCCACGTCGCGCGCGAAGTCTTGCGGTCCACGGCGCTCGTCGTCGCGAAGGTGAGGCCCGCGAGCCGGCTCTCGGGGGGCCTCGGCGTCGCGAGGCTCACGAGGACGAGGACGCCGACGCAGACGAGGAACAAGAGGGCGGCGAAGTGGAGGAAGTTGATCGTCGCGAAGTCGTGAAGGAGGCCCGAGAGCGAGCCCTTGTTCAGTTCCGCCACCAGCCGCGCCGCGCCGAGGACGAACCCGGTCCCGAGCGCCGCGAGGGCGGCCCTCGACGTGACGCGCTTCCAGAAGACGCCGAGGAGGAAGACGGCGGCGATCGGGGGCGAGATGTAGGACTGGACGCTCTGGAGATAGAGATAGAGCGTTCCCGAGATCAGCTTCATGAAGGGGATCCACGCCAACCCCAATCCGACGAGGACGAGCGTCGCGAGCCGTCCGACCCGCACGAGCCGGGCCTCGCCCGCGTCGGGACGGATCTTCTTGTAGAAGTCCATCGTGATCAGGGTCGAGCAGGAGTTGAACACGGACGCGAGCGAGCTCATGAGCGCCGCAAGGAGCCCCGCCGCGACGAGGCCGCGCGCGCCGGCGGGGAGGAGCGACACGACGAGCGTCGGGAGGGCCTCGTCCGGCTCGGAGAGGTCGAGGCGGCCCGTCTTCGCCAGCGCGAAGGCGAGCATGCCCGGCACGATGAAGAGGAAGAGAGGGAGTTGTTTCAGGAACCCCGCGAAGATCGTGCCGCGGCGCGCCTGGGTCTCGTTCCGGGCGGCGAGGGTCTTCTGGACGATGTACTGGTCCGTGCACCAGTACCAGATCGCGATGATCGGCGCCCCGAACACCATCCCCGTCCAGGGGAACTGGGGATGGGAGACGGACTTCCAGCAGTCGAAGTACTCGCTCCCCAACGTGTCGCGCAGCGCCCCCCAGCCGCCGATCTCGCCGAGGCCGATGATCGTCACGGCCGCCGCCCCGATCGTGAGGACGACGGTCTGCATGACCTCCGTGTAGACGACGGCGCGCAAGCCGCCGAGGACGGTGTAGACGCCGGTGAGGGCGACGATCGCGACGGCCCCCGTCCAGAACTCGATCCCCATCACCGTCTCGAAGACGACGGCGCCCGCGTAGATCGTGACGCAGATCTTCGTCAGCACGTAGCCGACGACGGAGACGACGGAGAGATACCACCGGGCGGCGGGGGAGTACCTCCGCTCGAGGAACTCCGGCATCGTGAAGACGCCGCTCCTCGCGTAGAAGGGGACGAAGACCCACCCCAGGATCAGGAGGATGATCGAGGCCTGGAACTCGAGGTGGCCGAAGACGACGCCGCTCTCCGCTCCCGTCCCCGCGAGCCCGACGAGGTGCTCCGAGCCGATGTTCGTCGCGAACAGCGAGGCGCCGACGACGAACCACCCGACGTTCTTGCCGGCGAGGAAGTAGTCCTCGGACGAGCGCTGCTTGCGGCGGATCACGCGCCACGCGATGCCGAAGACGATCGCGAAGTAGACCGCGACGAGGATCCAGTCGGCGGGGGCGAGGCGATTCACGCCTTCCCCGCTCCCAGGGCCGACCGCAGGCTCCCGAGCCAGTCGTCGTAGTAATTGGCGACCTCGGCGCGCCGCTTCGACGGCTCGACGACCGCCTTCCGCTCGAGGATCTCGAAGGCCTCCGCGAAGGTGCGGTAGTGCCCGGCGCCGATCGCCGCTCCCCGCGCCGCGCCGAGCGAGCCGTCCGTCTCGTAGAGCTCGATCGCGACCCCGGCGACGTCCGCCAGCGTCTCCCGGAAGACGGGGCTCCGGAAGAGGTTGCCGATCCCCGCACGCAGCACGCGTGGGCGGATCCCGATCTGGGCGAGCACGTCGATCCCGTACCGGAACGCGAAGGCGATCCCCTCCTGGACGGCCCGGGCGAGGTGACCGGGGCCGTGGCGGTTGAAGCGGAGGTGGAGGAGTTGGGCGCCGATCTCCCGGTCCTCGAACATCCGCTCCGCGCCGTTGCCGAAAGGAAGGAAACGCACGCCGTCCGATCCGCAGGCAATCGTCGCCGCGCCGCGATCCATCTCCTCGTCGCTCGGAAACCCCGTGACCGACCGGGTCCAGCGGTTGGCGCTTCCGGCGCCGTTGATGCACAGGAGAACGCCGAGGCGCGGGCTCGTCGCCTCGTGGTTCACGTGGACGAGGGTGTTCACGCGCGACCGCGGATCGGCCTCCGCCGAGTCCGTCACCGCGTAGACGACTCCAGAGGTCCCGGCCGTGGCGGCGAACTCGCCCGGCTCGAGGACGTCGAGCGAGAGGGCGTTGTTGGGCTGGTCGCCGGCGCGATAGGTGACGGGAGTGCCGGCGGCGAGCCCAAGTTCCTCCGCCGCCTCGCTCGTCAACTCGCCTTGGCGTCCGAAGGTGGGGACGACCTCGGGGAGGAGTTCGCCGGGGATGCCGTAGTGATCGAGGAGAAAGTCGGCGCGCGAGCCTTTCTCGAAGTCCCAGAGGATCCCCTCGGAGAGACCGGGGACCGTCGTCGCCGCGCGCCCGGTCATCCTCATCGCGAGGACCTCGCCCGGCAGGAGCATCTTCCGCGCGCGCGCGAACACCTGCGGCTCGTTCTCGAGGACCCATCGCGCCTTCGAGGCCGTGAAGTTTCCCGGGGAGTTCATCAGCGCCCGCAGGCAGCGCTCGCGGCCGAGGGCCTCGAACGCCTCGCGACCGATCTCCGCCGATCGCCCGTCGCACCAGAGAATGGCGGGCCTCAGCGGCCGGCCACCCTCGTCGACGAGGACGAGCCCGTGCATCTGGTAGGCGATCCCGATCCCCCCGATGGCGCCCGGGGAGGCGGGAGCCTCCGCGAGCAGCCTCCGGGTCACCCGCTTCACGCACTCCCACCAGAGATCGGGATCCTGCTCCGCCCAGCCCGGCTGCGGCGCGCGGATCTCCATCTCACGCTCCGGCCAACTCGCCGCCGCGACGCACCGCCCCGATTCCCCGTCGAGGAGCGACGCCTTCACGAACGAGCTTCCGAGGTCGACGCCGAGAAAGCGCATGGGCCGGGTGGGTCCTCCGGCGGTGCTCCCATGGCTGAGATTCAACCATTCGATGGCTGGATTTCAGCCAGACACCGACCTACGGCCGTATCTCGTAGAGCTTGTTGAAGGGGTTCTCGATCGGGACGCGCCGGACCTCGCGGAAGCCCGCCTCGGCGCAGAGCTCGCGGACCTTGGGCTCGTGGAAGCCGAGGGTGCCGAGGCCGGCGCCGCCGCGGCCGAGCGAGGTCGTCATGCAGTAGAGGACGCTGAAGCCGTGGAAGACGCTCCCGAGGGCGCCGAGGTTCTCCTCGAGCCGGTCCGAGCAGTTGACGTCGAGGCAGACGTAGATCCCGCCGGGCGAGAGCGAGCCGCGGATCGCGCGGAGCAGGCCGAGCGGATCGGGGGAGTCGTGGACGACGTCGAAGGTCGTGACGACGTCGTATCGCTCGGGGGGACCCTTCGCGACGTCCATCGCGCGGAAGCGAACGCGCTCGTGCACCCCGGCGGCGCGGGCGTTCGCCTCCGCCTCCGCGATCGTCGGCTCGAAGATGTCGTATCCGACGAAGCGAGCCTCCGGGAACTGCCGGGCGAGCCGGACGAGGGCATGACCCCGTCCGCATCCGACGTCGGCGAGGGTCCCCCCGCTGCGCAGCTTCGCCTCGACGTCGGGCATCGCGGGAAGCCATTCTTGGAGAAGGAAATTGTTGAACCATCCGATCGTGAAGCGCTCCATCCCGCGCCGCATCGTGGGGCCGTAGGCGTCCTGCCGGACACCGCCTCCCTCGCGAAAGGCCTTCTCGAGGGCGTCGAGGACGCCGACGAAGGAGACGATCATCTCGTGGGCGCCGGCGAAGAAGTGGGGGCCGCCTTCCTCCGCGAGGGCCGGAGCGTGCTCGGCGGGGAGGGTGAACCGCTTCGTCCCCGGGGCGTACTCGAGGTACCCCGCGCTCGCCATCGCGCCGAGCCACTCGCGTGCGTAGCGCTCGTTCACCCGGGCGCGCTGCGCGAGCTCCTCGCTCGTCGCGGGGCCTCCCGCGGCGAGCTCCTTGAAGAGGCCGAGGCGATCCCCGAGGAAGGCGAGGATCGTCGTGAAGGTGGCTGCCGTGTCGCCGAGGACCTTGCCGGTGAAGGCTTCCGTCTTCTCGGAATCGGGCTTCGAGGGGGACTTCGACATCGTCTCGTCTCCCGCGGCTTGGTGCTCCGCGATCCTACACGAGGATGCGCGGCAGGCCAGGATCGAGGTGCATCAGGAGGTCGTAGACGGAAACGCCCGTGGCGGCCGCGAGCACGTTCGGGTGGACCGCCTCGTCGTCGGGGCCGAGCAAGGTCGCGAGGTCGCCGATCGAGACCGTGCGGTCCGCGCCGATCGCCACCAGCGAGTGGCTCGCCGAGACTGCGCCGACGAGCGGGTAGTTCCGCTCCCCGATCCGGACGCGCGCGCCCTCCACCGCCGGACGAGGGACGCCGTCGACGTGGCCGGCGGGGAGAGTCGCGAGCCAGGTCGGCTCCTTCGCGACGTACTTGCGGCCGTAGCCGGCGCTGTCGCCCGGTCGCAGGCGCTCCACGCGAACGACGCGGCAACGAAGGCGAACCGCCGCCCGCAACTCGGCCTTGGCCTTCTCCTCCTCGAACCGGTTGGGGTAGGCGCCGTAGAGGGCGATGCCGGGACGGACGAGATCGAGGTGGGCCTCGGGGAGATGGAAGACGCCATTCGAGGAGGCGGCGTGGAGACGACCCAGATTCGCTCCCTTCATCGAATCGACGAGGCCCCGGAATCGGTCGAGCTGCTCGCGATCGAACTCGATCTCCTCCGTGAAGGCCATGAACGTCCCCTCGATGCGCAGGCCTTCGAGCCGCGTCAGTTTCTCGAGCCAGGGGCGCGCCCGGTGATAGGGCATCCCCATGCGGCCCAGCCCGGTGTCGAGGTAGACATGCGCGGAGACGGGTCGCCCCGTCTTCGCGGCGAGCGGGATCACCCATTCGACGGCGTCGTCGGTATAGAGGCTCAGTTGCACTTCGCGGGCCACCATCTCCTCTCGCTCGTCGGGCGAGCACAGGCCCATCAAGAGGACGGGCTTCCGGAGTCCCGCGTCTCGGAGGGCGACCGCGTCTTCGGCCTTCACCACGGCGAAGCCGGCGATCGCCTCGAGGGGCTCGAGGAGGCGGGCGGTCGAGACGAGGCCGAGTCCGTAGGCGTTGTTCTTGACGACGGCGAGGATCGGGCGCCCCTCGGTGAGCCGGCGGACCTGGCCGACGTTGAAGAGGACGTTCTCGGCCAGGACCTCGACCCATGGGTCGAAGCGATCCCGCGGCACCGAACGCGAGCGCGCCGCCGCAGCACTCGCCGCTTCGCGAGGCCACAGCACCGCCGCGGCGCCCGCGCCCAGGAACGACCGACGAGTAAATCCCATGAGAGCTTCCCTT
>Ga0187892_10007947_pt1 | contig 14811 bp, 12 predicted proteins | sample MA1701073metaG_FD_139345 | JGI IMG/M metagenome (GOLD analysis project Ga0187892, IMG submission 139345) | Bio-ooze microbial communities from a basaltic lava cave in the Kipuka Kanohina Cave System on the Island of Hawaii, USA - MA170107-3 metaG ... | reverse complement strand
CTCGACCGACCCGTGGTTCGACGGAGAAAGCGGCCAAGGCAGGGGATCGCCACCCCTCACCCCTCCACGCCATCTCCCCTCACGACCCCTGCGCGGCTACCTGCGCAGAGGTTCCCTAGGCCGGTCTGCGTTGGGCGTCGGCGATCTGGAACGCGCTCGCGATCGCCTCGGGCAGGTCCTTGCGGATCACGAGATGCGTCTTCTCGAGGTCGGCGACGGCGCGCTCCGAGAGCGGCGAGATGCCGGTGAGCAGCGGCTCCGCGCCCCAGCCCTCGACGGCGTCGAGCACCTGCTCGAGGCTCGCGGCGCCGAAGCCGTCGTCGATCACCGCGCCCGACAGGTCCACGATCACGACGCGCACCGAGCGCGCGCCCGGGTCGCGCCCGAGCAGCTCGAGCGAGCGCAAGCACTCGTCGGTGCCGGCGAACGGCAGCACCATCACCGGGCCCCAGACGTGGATCACGGGCGAGCCCGGCTCGTAGCGCTCGCCCCGCTCGGCCGCTTCCACGTCCTCGGGCAGGTGACGCGCCGCGAGCTCGCGCAGCGCCGGATAGGAGAGCGCGTCGAGGGCCCACAGCGCGCGCGCGTCGCCGCTCGCGCGCCAGGCCTCGGCCTCCCGCGCCAGGAAGCCGCACTCCGCGGCGCCGGCGCAGCGGCAGCTCTCCTCGAGCGCGAGGACGTCCGCGTCGAGGACGCCGGAGAGCCAGCCGGAGGTGTAGCCGGCGCTCGCGTGGCAGGCGGGCGCTGCGCGCTCGCCGCTCGCGCCGAGCGCGCGCACCTCGAGCGCCTCGGGCCAGCTCCCCGACCACTCGGGCCGTCCGTGCGGAGGCGCGAAGCGGATCGCGAGCCGCGTCGCGGCCACCTTGCCCTGGCCCGGCGGCTCGAGCGGGGCGAAGCCGGTGCGCAACACCGCGAGCGCGTCGACGAGGCCGTGCAGGAAGCCGAGCTGGAAGAGCGTGGCGCGCGCGCCCTCCGCGCCGATTCGCTCCGCGAGCTCGAGGTGCAGCGTGCCGAGGAACTCCGCGTCGAGCAGCAGGCGCGGCTCGCGCGCGAGCAGGCCGTCGAGGTCGAGGCCCAGCTTCGCGAGCTCCTGCGCGAGCGAACGGCCCAGCTGCGACACCTAGACCTCGAGGAACGCGTGGATGTCGAAGGTGCGGTCGCGCGACAGGAAGGCTTCGCCTTCGCGTTCGAGCAGCAGCAGCATCGCGTCCACGCAGCGCGGGTCGAACTGCGTGCCGGAGAAGCGCCGCAGCTCCTCGAGCACGCGTTCGAGCGGCATCCCCTTGCGGTAGGGACGGTCGCTGGTCATCGCCTCGAGCGTGTCGGACACGAGGATGATGCGGGACGGCAGCGGGATCTGATCGCCGACGAGCTGCGAGGGGTAGCCGCGGTCGGAGCCGTCGTACCACTCGTGGTGATGCCGCACGCAGGGCACCACGTCGGCGAGGAACGCGACGGGCTGCAGGATGCGCGCACCGATCTCGGGATGGCGCTTGATCTCCTCGTACTCCTCGGGCGTGAGCCGGTCGGGCTTGGTGATGATGCGGTCGGGGATGCCGATCTTGCCGACGTCGTGCAGCAGACCCGAGATGTAGATGCGTTCGATCACCTCGCGCGGCAGGCCGAGCTCGCGGCCGAGCTTGCTGGCATAGACGCCCACGCGCTCCGAATGGCCGCGCGTGTACGCGTCCTTGGCGTCCACCGCCTCGGCGAGCGCGCGGATCGTCTGCACGTACCCGATGCGCAGCTCCTGGTTCTTGTCGGCGAGCTGCTTCGTGCGGTCGCGCACCTTCGCCTCGAGGGTGCGGTTCATGTCCTGGAGCTTGAGGTTCTGCTCGCGCGTCACCTGGTTCAGGCGGCGGATCTCGCTCTTCAGGTCGTAGTGGTCGAAGGCCTGCCGCAGCGTGGCCTTCAGCTCCTCGTCGTTCCACGGCTTCGTGATCAGGCGGTAGATCTCGCCGTGGTTGATGGCTTCGACCGCGACGTTCATCTCGGTGTAGCCGGTGAGCATCATGCGCACGGCGTCGGGATGGCGTTCGCGGATCACCGAGAGTAGCTCGACGCCGTTCATCTCGGGCATGCGCTGGTCGGAGACCACGACCTGCGCCGAGTCGTTCGCGAGGAGGCCCAGCGCCTCGCTGCCGCGGGACGCGGTGAGCACGCGGCACGGCTCGTGGCGCAGCAGGCGCTGCACGGCGCGCAGGATGTTCACCTCGTCGTCGACGAAGAGCACGGTGTGCTCGCGCATTCGGGGAGGCCTCCGAGGTGTCTTCCCTTCGCAAGGCGCGTGCCGCCCGGCGCCGCGCGCGCGAAGCGCCGCTCGCTCGCGCGCTTGCGCCGTGCGTTGCGCCTCGGAGCGCACGGCCCGCGAATCCCGCGGCCGGGACGAAAGCGGAAGACGCCCGGCAAGCGCGGTGCAGGCTGCCGGACGCGTGCGCCGCGCCTGCCGCTCCGCGCAGCGGCAGGAGCGTCTGGAACGGGCCGCTCGACCCCGGCTTCCCCGCCGGGGAGCGCCGGACGGGGTCTCGGAGCGGCAACGCCCCCCGCGGGCGGTCCCGGAGGCGGGACGTCCCCGAAGTGAGACGGCCCGCTGCCACCTTTTCCGGGAGCCGGCCACTTCCCGTTCGAGATGGTGATCTGCGCCTGGTGTCATGCGATCGTGAGCCGCCTGCGGAACGCAGTGCGGGCGCGCTCGTCCGCCGCACCGGTGTCGCACGGCATCTGCGCGAGCTGCCTCGCGAGCCAGCTCCAGGCCGGCCGCTAGCCCCGCCGCGAGCCGCAGGCGGGTGCCGAAGGCCGAGCGACGCCGCAAGGGCTGCTGGCACGCACGGCGAAGGCAGCCTGGGTCGTCAGCCCGCGCAGCGAGCCGCAGGCGAGTGTCGAAGGCCGAGCGACGCCGCAAGGGCTGCTGGCACGCACGGCGAAGGCAGCCTGGGTCGTCAGCCCGCGCAGCGAGCCGCAGGCGAGTGCCGAAGGCCGAGCGACGCCGCAAGGGCTGCTGGCACGCACGGCGAAGGCAGCCTGGGTCATCAGCCCGCGCAGCGAGCCGCAGGCGAGTGCCGAAGGCCGAGCGACGCCGCAAGGGCTGCTGGCACGCACGGCGAAGGCAGCCTGGGTCGTCAGCCCGCGCAGCGAGCCGCAGGCGAGCGAAGCTACAGGTACGTTCCGCCCTCGCTCGAGCGCAGGCGCCGCAGCGTGCGCCGCAGCACCTCCACCTCGGCGAGCAGATCTGCGGTCGAGACCTGCCCCGGCTCCAGCGCCGCGCAGTCGGAGCGCGCCTTGCGGCGCAGCGTCGCGTGCAGCAGCCCGACCCATTCCCCGGTGCTCGGCTCGCGAAAGCGGTTCACGACGTCGGGCCACTCCACCTCGCCGAACAGCGTGCGGCCGGCGCGCTTCTCCGCGGCGCGCGCGTGGATGCGGAGCGCGGCCACGATGTCGTCGGGGTAGATCGGCGTCACCTCGACCACGCGCTCGAAGCGGCCCGGCAGCGCGAACGCCGGCCGCAGCGTGTCGGGGTGGCTCGTCGCCCCCACCAGCAACGTGTGATCGTGCGCGACCGTGCGGTCGGTGAGCTCGCACAGGAAGTCCATGATCGGCCCGAGCGGCAGGTCCATGCGATCGCCGCCGATCTCCGCCGCCTGCATGAACTCGAGCTCGTGGAAGTAGACGGTGGTGGGCGGCATGTCGGCCAGGGCGCCCGACCACGCTTCGAGCAGCTCGCCTACCTTGCCGCCGAAATGGACGAGCTCGAGCGCGAGACGCGGCACCTCGACCCGCAGGTACGCGGTGTGTGCGCGCGTGGCGAGCGCCTCGGCGAGCAGGCTCTTGCCGCAGCCGTGCTGGCCGATCAGCAGCAGGCCGCTGGGCGGGAAGGTTCCCCACGCCGCGTAGACGTCGCGATTCGTCATCGTGCAGGCGTACGTGAGCACCTCTTCCTGCGCCTCGGCGAGGCCGCCGATCTGGTCGCTGCCCACCTCGGGGGAGGTTCGCAGGGAGGTCGCCCGGGCCAGCGCGGGGAACTTGCGCGCCGCGCTGTTCCACAGGTTCTGCGCCCGCTCCTGGACGATCTCGCGCTCGGCCATGGCGCACCTCCGCCGGCAGCGTACCCCGGCCGCCCGGGCGAGGCGCGGGCATGAGGGGCGCGCGGCTCGATCCCGCGCTCTGCGGCGACGAGCGCACGGCGCTGATGCGGCGCGACCCGGTCCTGCGCGCGGTGATCGAGCGCGTGGGCCCGTGCGCGCTGCGGCCGCGCGGCGCGCCGTATCGTTTCCTGGTGCGCGCGATCCTGCGCCAGCAGATCGCCGGCGCCGCGCCGGGCCCTCGCGCCAGAAGGTCACCGCGGTGCGCGCCCCGTGGCGCGCACGGCGTCGGCGTCTGGACGGCGCACATGCTGCTGATGTTCTCGCTCGGGCGGCCCGACGTGCTGCCCGTCGGCGACTACGGCGTGCGCAAGGCGGCGCAGCAGCTGTACAGGCTCGCCGCGCTGCCGCGCCCGGCCGAGCTCGAAGCGCTCGCCGCCCCGTGGCGCCCCTACCGCACCGTCGCCAGCTGTTACCTCTGGCGCGCCCTCGACGGCGTTGCGTAGGGGGACGGTCTCGTTCGTTGCTGCGCAACGAACGAGACCGTCCCCTCAGTCAACCTGCGGCAGGGCGTCGTGGATGGCGTCCCACGGGGCCTTCGAGCCGACGAAGATGTGGACGCTCGGGCGGATGCCGGGATCGTCGTCGAGCGCCCCCATGGGCACCACCGCGAGCTTCCGCGCCGGGTCGATGCGCGGCAGCTTGCCGCCGCAGACGCCGCAGAACGCCTGCGTGAAGTACTGCGCCTCGGGAAGCTTGTACGAGACGAGCCGCTCGGCGCCGCGCGTGAAGCGGATGCCGGCCTCGGCGACGAAGAGGTTCGAGGCGAAGGCGGCGGCGCGCGCCTTCCGGCAGCGACCGCAGTGGCAGAAGCGGGCGAGGTCCGGCCGCCCCGCGATCTCGAACGCGACGCCGCCGCACAGGCAGCTCCCGCGCACCGCGCCCGTCGCCGCGGGCTGCGGGCGATCCGGGAGCGGCGGGGGACCCATGCCGGGCGGATACGCGTCGAAGCGCGGCAGGGCATCGCTCAGCGTGAACCAGGGCGCCTTCGACGCCACGAAGATGTGCGCGAGGGGCCGCACCCCCGGGTCGCCGTCGAGCCCGCCGAGCGGAAGCACCCGCGCCTCGCCCGGGTCGGGGCCGGGCGTCGCCGAGCCGCAGCGCGGGCAGAACCAGCGCGAGAAGCCCGGGGAGGACTCGAAGCGCACGGGCGAGCCTTCGAGGGAGAAGCTCCGCGCCGGCGTCTCCGCGTACGTGCCGTAGGCGCTGCCGTGCATCTTGCGGCAGCGCGAGCAGTGGCAGTGCGAAGTGAGGGAGAGCTCGCCCTCGGCCTCCCAGCTCACGTCTCCGCAGAGACAGCTTCCGTGCATCGCGTCCTCCGGGCGGCGCTCGGCTACGGTAGCGGCTCGTGCGCATCGAGTGGATCCGCCTGGCCGCCTTCGTCGCGCTCCTGCTCGCGGGCCTGCGACTCGTGCAGCGCCGCGAGCGGACGCCCACCGGCTACTGGATCGGGGGCTGGATAGCCGCCGCGCTCGGCGGCCTGCTGCTGCTGATCTCGAACAGCCGGCCGCAGCTCCGCGCGCTCGGCCTTCCGCTCGGGACGCTGTTCCCGTGGTTCCTGCTCGCCGGCTCGCTCGCGCTCGCGGAGCGGCGCGTGCCCGGTTGGCTGCTGCCGCTGGGCCTCGGGCTCGGGACGCTGCGGGCGGTCGTGCTGCAGCTCGGCTTCGAGCCGGCCGCGCACGCGCTCGGCTTCGTCACCGACCTTCCTGCGGTGCCCATCGCCGCGCTCTACGCGCGGCAGGCGATCCCGCGCCGCGAGCCGAGCGTCGCGCAGCGCGTGCTGCCGGCGGCGCTGCTCGTGCTCGGGGCCTGCGCCGGGCTCCACCTCTACCTGCAGGCCGCCGCGCTCCCGCAGGAGCGCCTGCTCGCGCTCTGGCTGTTCGTGACGCCGCCCATGCTGGGCCTGCAGCTCCGCGTCGGCGCGGAGTGGACGCGCCGGCACCTCGTGCTCGCCCGGCGCGAGCTCGAGGCCACCATCGCGGAGCGCACGGCCGAGCTGGCGCGCGTGAACGAGTCGCTGCGCCGGAGCGAGGAGCGCTACCGCACCATCTCCGAGCTGAGCTCCGACCTCAGCTTCGGCTTCCGCGTCGCGAAGGACGGCCGCGCGGTCGGCCAGTGGGTCACCGACGCCTTCCACCGCATGACCGGCTTCGAGATCTCCGAGATGACCGGCGACCGCTGGCTGCGCTTGATCCACCCCGACGACCGCGAGCGCCTCGAGCGCGCCTTCGCCGCGGGGATCGTGGCCGGCACGAGCACGTTCGTGTTCCGCATCGTGGGCAAGCAGGGCCAGGTGCGCTGGCTCGAAGCCCGCGAGCGCGTCACGCGAGACGCGGACGGCCTGCGCGTGGTCGGCGCGGCCCGCGACGTCACCGACGCCCGCCACGCGGAGGAGGAGCGCTTCCGCCTCGAGCGCCAGGTGCAGGAGGCGCAGCGGCTCGAGAGCCTCGGGCTCGTGACGAGCGGCGTGGCCCACGACTTCAACAACCTGCTCACGGTGATCCTCGGCAACGGGCGCCTGGCCGTGTCCGAGCTGCCGCCGGATCACCGGCTGCGGCCGCGCCTCGAGCGGATGGTCGCGGCCGCGGAGCACGGCGCGGGCCTCACCGACCAGATGCTCGTCTACGCGGGCCGCGCGCCGCGCGCGCAGAAGCCGGTGGAGCTGTCGTCGCTGGTCGCGGAGATGCTCGACCTGGCGCGGGCCGCGCTGCCCGAGCGCGTGACGCTCCGCGAGAGCCTGGACGCGGCAGTCTGGGTCCAGGGCGACGAGACGCAGCTCCGCCAGGTCGTCCTGAACCTCGTCTCGAACGCGGGCGAGGCGATCGGCGACCGCGCCGGCACCGTCGAGCTGCGCACGTCGCACGGCGAGCTCGGTGCGGCGGAGCTCGCGGGCTCGCGCGGCGCGAGCCAGCTCTCGGCAGGGCGTCACGCGCTGCTAGAGGTGACGGACGACGGCGGCGGCATGGACGCGGCCACCCGCGATCGGGTGTTCGAGCCGTTCTTCACGACGAAGCTCTCGGGCCGGGGGCTCGGGCTCGCGGCGCTGCTCGGGATCGTGCGCGGCCACGGCGGCCGCGTCGGGCTCACGAGCGAGCCGGGGCAGGGCAGCACCTTCCGCGTGTGGCTGCCGGCGGGAGCCGAGGCGCAGGCCGCGGCGCACGCGGCGCCGTCGCTGACACCCGGGCGTGTCGCGCGTGTGCTGGTGATCGACGACCAGGAGCCGCTGCTCGAGCTCACGCGGGAGTTCCTCGGCCGCGCCGGCTACGAGGTGCACACCGCGCTCGGCGGCCAGGCCGGGCTCGATCGTTTCCGCGCGGCCCCGGGAGCCTACGACGCGGTCGTGCTCGATCTCGCCATGCCGGGCGTGGACGGCCATCAGGTCGGGCAGGCGATCCGCGCGCTCGCTCCCGAGCTTCCCCTGCTGATGGTGAGCGGCTACGACGCGGATTTCGCGGCGTCCCGCTTCGCATCGCTCCGGCCGGCGCGCTTCCTGCGCAAGCCCTTCGGGCGCGACGACCTCGCGCGCGAGCTCGAGCGCCTGCTCGCGCGAGAGCGCCGCTAGTCGCGCTCGCCGAGGCGCAGGCCCTTGCGTGCCCGCTCGCGCGCGGCGTCGAGCAGCGCGGCGGGTACCGGCTCCATGCGTGCCATGCCCTTGCGCAGCAGCGCCGGCGCGAGGTAGCGCAGCCACTTCGCGGTCACGAGGCCGGGGTCCCGGGCGGGCGCCACGACCTCGTGCCGGCGTTCCTCGACGACGGCGAGGATCGCGCGCACCACGAGCTCGGGCGGGTGCTTCTTGCCGTGGAAGCCCGGCGGCTCGTCCTCCTTCTCCCAGATCTCGGTGTCGATCGCGCCCGGGATCACGAGGCCGACGTGCACCGCGCTGCCGGCGAGGTCGTTCCACAGGCCGGCGGTGAACGCGTCGAGCGCTGCCTTCGACGCCGCGTACAGGCCTTCGCGCGGCGGCACCACCTGCGCGGCGAACGACGAGACGTTCACGATCACGCCGCCCTCCGGTTGGCGCAGCAGCACCGGGAGCGCGGCGTAGGTCGTCCACACGCATGACAGGAAGTTGATGCGCAGCACCTGCTCCGCTTCCTCGGCCGAGGTGTGGAGCGCGTGCTTGTGCTTCGAGATCGCGTGGTTGTTGACGAGCACGTCGAGCCGGCCGTGCCGCGCGGCGCCCTCGTGCACGACCCGCTCGGCGAAGGCGCGCTCGCCGAGGTCGCCCGCGAGGTAGTGGCTGGCCGGCGCGTCGGCGCGGCACGCGTCGATCAGCGTGCGCAGGCGCTCCTCGCGCCGCGCCACCGCCACCACCGTGGCCCCGCGCCGCGCGAACTCGCGCGCCGTGGCGAAGCCGATGCCGGACGACGCGCCCGTCACGATCGCCACCGTGCCCTCGCCGATCGCTCGCTTCGCCGCCATGGGAGCCTCCACGCGCGATGTTAGGACGGCTCGGGAGGCCGCACGTGGCGGAACGACGCGAGCAGCAGCAGGTCGTAGCCGCCCTTCAACAGGCCGGCGAGGAGCAGCGGCCAGGCGAAGCTCGCGCTCGCGAGCAGCCAGCCCGCGAGCGCCGGCCCGGCGGCCGCCGCGAGGCTGCGCGGCACGTTCGTCACGCTGGCCGCGGCGGCGCGTTCGGCGGGCGTCACCAGCGACATCACGTAGGCGCTGCGCGCGGGCACGTCGAGCGCGGAGAGCAGGCTCCGGACGCCGAGCAGCGCGAGCGCCACGGGCAGGCTCGTCGCGAAGGGCAGCAGGACGAGGCACGCGTTGGCGACGAGGTGCGGGAGCACCATGGTGCGGAGCAGGCCGACGCGACGCGCCAGGGCGGGCGCCGCGAGCTGGGAGAGCGCCGAGCAGAGACCCGTCGCGAAGAACAGCAGCGAGGCGTCGCCCAGAGAGAGGCCGAAGCGCTGGGACAGCCAGAGGGCGAGCAGCGACTGCACCACGAGCCCGCCGCCGAAGGAATCGAGCGAGAAAAGCGCGGACAGGGCCAGCACGCGGCGCCGCGAGGGACCGAGTCCGGCCCCACGGGCCGGCGCGAGCGGCTCGGGCGGGAGGCTCGCGCCCTGGTAGAGCGCGGCGAGCGCGAACGCGGCCAGCACGTAGAGCCCGAAGCCCGCCCGCAGGCCCGTTCCGCGCGGCACGAGATCGAGCTGGGCAAGCAGCTCGGGCAGACCGGCGGCGAGCGCGCCGAACGCCGCCGCGAGCGCGCCCGCCGTCGCGTAGCGCGCGAACACCTCGGTGCGGCGCTGCTCGGGCGCGAGCCGCGCGAGCAGCGCGTGCTCGAGCGGCAGGAACAACGACACGTCGCCCGCGGAGGGGTTCAGCGTTCCCACGAAGGCGATCACGAGGAGCGGCACGAAGTCGCGCAGCCCCGCGAAGCCGACCCCCGTGGCCGCCATCGCCACGGTGCCGGCGAGCAGCACGGCGCGCACGGGAAGGCGCGACGCGAAGAGGCCGATCGCCAGGGTGAGCAGCGCGGACCCGAGCAGCGTCGCGGTCGCGATCGCGCCCACCGCGAACGCGCCGTGGCCGAGGGCGAGCAGGTGCGCGGGCAGCAGCACGCTCACGCAGCCGTCGGCGAGGCCGCGCACCGCCCGCGCGACGACGAGGCGGCGCGTGCCGTCCGGCAGCGGGGCGAGGTGCAGCATCTTCCCGGGCCGCACTCTCGCAGGCGGCGCGTCTCTCCGCGATACTGCGGCCCGCGCCGCTACCTGCGTCCCCATCGTCTAGTGGTCAGGACGTCGCCCTTTCAAGGCGATAACACGGGTTCGACTCCCGTTGGGGACGCCAGCTTCCTTCGCCGATGCGCGCAAGCGCGCGGCTGGGCTGACGTTCTCGGCGAGAGCGGCACCACTCCAACGCGCTCGCTGGCTCCGTGTACCACACGGAGGCGCGCGAGGTGCACCACAGGCGGCGACTTCTTCGGCGGCGCGGGCGCGTCTTCTACTACCGGCAGCGAGCGCCTCGGGCGGTCGTCCCGATCGTGGGACGCATCGAGGTCCAGCGGTCGCTGCGGACGGCCGATCACCGCGAGGCGCTGCTGCGTGCTGCGGTGATCGAGGCCCGACTTCCTCGTCGCTGGGACGCGCTGCTCGCGAAGCGGGAGCAGACGCTGCACACCTCTGAGCGGCGGCCGGTCTGCTTCATTGCCTTGTTGGGCGGCGCTGCAACTCAGGCTCGATGGTCTACGTGCTGGCAACTGGCGCGGCAGGAAAGTCGTACTGCCGAACGATTCGCCCGTCTCGGGCCTCTATGAGCATGGCAAGCCGACGCTCTATCCTGGTTCCGATCGGAAAGGGCAGACCCTCGACCCCGATCGTTGCACTCCAGCTACCCATCCAAACGGCGCGATTGCCATCCTCCACGATCTCGTCGATCAAGAGTCGTCGATCTCGGAACAGGGACTGCCCAAGCTTGAGGGCCTCACGGAGTCCCAGGAGATCACCGGCTCTCCCTTGTGGAGTGATTTCGGTGGGTGCTTCTACCCAGTCCACGTCATCTGCATAGAGTTGAAGGAACTTGTCGCTGCCGTACTCATCCGGAGACCCGCCGTTGTAGAGCTCCGCCAGGCGCCTTATCAGTTCAGCTGTCGTACCCACTCTTCGATCTCCCTTTCTGCGGGCCGGCCGTCGGAGCGAAATCAGCGGGGGCCCACACGCCCGTCTGCGTTCGCGGCGATTCCCGCCAAGCCGCCCAACGGATCGCGGCTCAGCTGCGGCCGCGCGTGCGCCACCCTAGCACCGACCGGACGCCGGCGGCGGTCCTACCCCGAGCCCGACGGCGGCCGGCCAAGGCCGCCGCACACCCCCGACCGCGGCCGGCAGCTGCAGCCGCTTGTTAGGCGGCTGCCTGCCTTGGGGCTCGCGGACATGCGCTTGCCGGAAATCGCCTCGGCGATGTGCAACAAACGGAATTGCCAAGCAGCCGGAGCCTACTTCGGGTACTCGCGAAGAGCTTCGCTGACAAGCCGGTCGAAAACATGCGATTCAACGAAGCCACCTTCATCGGACAGGCGCTCCAGGATGTAGGCCATGCGCTGGGCCAGTCTCAGGTTCGTAGCATCCGCGCCCGCGTAGGTATCAATGGTTCGCAAGTAGTTGTCGTGGGCATCCCGGGTCATGTTCTCTCTGTGGTGAATGCGCTGGAAATGATGCTCGGAGAGACCTCGACCACGAAGTTGGCGAAGGATGGCACGGGCCTGTTTCGGGGTCGGTTGTGCCGACATGCTCTTGCAGCCGCCTAACGGATGGCCGCTAAGCTGCGGCCGCGCGTGATGCTACACGTTTCGTGTCGGGCACGGTCTCTCGCACGGCTGAAGCCGCGGTCGGCAGCTTCAGCGGCTTGTTGGGCGGCGTGCCGGATGCTGTTCATGCCTTCGCACTCGGCCGTCCGGCCATGGACGAGTACCAACCGCGGAGGTTCTCGTGTTCCGCTGGAATTGTGAACCCTGCGAAGCGAATTCCGTAATCCAGCGCGCCGAACGCGAAGATATCGGCCATCGTGATGTGATCTCCCGCGAGGAAGTGGCGACCCCGCACGACACGGTCGAGGAATCGTACCGAGAGCGCCGTCCAGGACTCGAACTCCTCTGCCGCCTCACGAGAAGCCGCGCTACGTGCGAAGTGAGCGCCCAGGTCGATCGGTAGGTAGAGGTAATGCTCGACCCGGCGCGTCCACATCTCGATCTTCGCTTTCTCCAGGGGCGTGCTTCCGAAGAGCGGTGGATCCGGGTGCAGCTCCTCGAAGTACCGACAGATCGCGATGGACTCAGCGATGCATGTCCCATCGTCGAGCTCGAGAACGGGTAGCGTGCCTACGGGGTTCATCTTTCTGAACTCGGGCGTGCGATTCGCCTTGTGGAGCTCCAATCGCTCGTAGGGCACCTCGATCGCCTTCTCCGCGAGGTACATCCGGACTCGCCGAGGGCTCGGAGCGGTGCCTCCGTCGTCTACGTAGATCTTCACGCGCGACGCTCCTCGCTCACGCCACCCAACGGATGGCCGCTAAGCTGCGGCCGCGTGTGATGCTATCGCGATTCGAGGAGAACTCGGCCGTCGGACGGCTGAAGCCCGCGGCCGTCAGCTTCAGCGGCTTGTTGGGCCGCCGCTCGCAATAGGACCTCGCTGTGGTCACCCGAAGCGCTTGGCCAGGAGCGCCGCTACGTCTGTGGGCGATGGGACCGCGCGCAGTGCGGCCTGCTGGCGCGTGGCGCCGGCCCTCACCGCCGGATCGGCCAAGAGACGGCGTGTCAGGTCCGCAACCGATTCCGCGGTGCAAGACTGCGGCTCGAGTCTGAATCCGCACCCCGCCCGTTCGACTATCTCTGCGTTGTACTCGTGGTCTGCGCCGAGTACGAGCGCGCCCATGGGCACTCCCGCCTCGACGCAGGCGAGCAAGGTGCCCCATCCGGCATGTGCCAACACAGCGTCGGTGTGCCTCAGCAGAGGAGCCAACGGGATGTATCGGCGGACGTGTACGTTCGAGGGAAGGCCTTCGAATGAGTCAGGATCGAGATCCTCGCCGACCGCCACCACAACGCTTGCCGCGACCATCGCAGCGCCTCGAGCCAGCGCGCCGAAGAGCGGCCGCGCGCGTTTGTTGAAGACCGTTCCGAGCGACACGTGCACCAACGGGCGCGGCAGCCGATCCAGCCATTCCAAGTCACCGCCTGGCTGATCCGGTGACACCGGTCGCAGCCAGACAATTGACAGGTCCTCGAGCGATCGGGCGGACCAGCCGGGGACCTCGGCGAGAATCAGACCCTGCGCGAAGAGCCACGCAGGATCGCCTTCAGCAGACTTTAGACCGGCCGCGTTCCGGAACGGGTCCAGCCCACTGAGCGCCGGTCCGAATCGGTCGAACCAGTTGTCGAGGCCGGCCAGCAGCATCATGTGCGGAATTCCATTGGCTTCCGAGGCGATCGGGCCGCCAAACTCGTTGGCGCCATGCACCAGCAGATCGGGCTTCCAGCGGCGGATGCAAGCTGCGATGTCGTTCGCAGACTGCTGGGTCGTCCGACGGACCAACACGTCCACCACGAAGCGGACCAACGCTCCGTGAGGATCGTGAAGGTGCTGGACGATCTCGGGGAACGCCTCCGCGATGCTCGACTCGAGATAGTCGACTCCGACTGCCTCGTGCGTCAGTCCGATCCTTCGAATGTTCGAACCGAAGCGCCGTGGCGCCGCTACCAGCACTTCATGGCCGCCCGCCTGAAGCGAAGACAAAAGGGGCGCCATCATGAAGAACCTGGAGGAACCCGGCTGAGTCGTCGCGAGAACCCGCATGGTGAAGCATCAGACCTCAGGCCACCCGAGTTGCGCAAATCGCTCACTGCGGACGGCCCAACGGATCGCGGCTCAGCTGCGGCCGCGCGTGCACCACCTTACCACCGACCGGGCCGCCGGCGGCGGTCCCATCCCGGCCCGACGGCGGCCAGCCAAGGCCGCCGCACGCCGCCGCCCGCGGTCGTCAGCTGCAGCCGCTCTTATGGTGGTCGTGCTGAAATGAGAGAGCCGACGGAGTGAACGTCCGTCGGCTCCAAACTCGGAGCGGAAGACCGAAAGCCGCAGGGTCCCTCGTGAGACCGTTAACAAGCTCGGGTCACCGCTCCATCACCGCAGCGAAGCTCGAACGATCGCTTGGGCCGCTTGCGCGAGCCCGTATTCGAGAGCCCGAGTGTCGTTGCTCCGGAGCAGCTTACCATGGCCGAGTCTGTCGGAGTCGATGTCGCTAAACACACGCTCGAGTGGTGCGTCGGCGCAGAAGGCAAGATCCAGCACGCCCGCAACGAGCCGCGGCCGATCGCGCAGCTCGTCCGCCAGCTCGTCGCGCTCGACCCCGTGCGCATCGTCGTCGAGTCGACCGGCGGGTACGAGCGCACGCTGGTCACGAAGCTCGCCGAGGCCGGTCTTCCGGTCGTCGTCGTGAACCCACACCGCGTGCGGAGCTTCGCCCAGGGCCTCGGGATCCTCGCCAAGACCGACGCGATCGACGCCCGCCTGCTCGCGCTCTTCGGCGAGAAGGTCGAGCCGCCGGTTCGCCCGATCTTGCAAGGGAGAGCCCGCCTCCTGGCCGATCTCGTGGCTCGCCGCCGACAGCTCGTCTCGATCGTCGTCGCCGAGAAGAGCCGCCGCGAGACGGCCTCGGCGGCGGTGCGCCGCTCGATCGAAGCGCTGCTTCGCGTCCTCGCGCAGCAGATCCGCGAACTCGACCGGCGCATCGACGCGGCGCTCGGCGAGGAGGCCGAGTCGGCCGAGCTCGCCGCGCTGCTGCAGACGGTGCCGAGCGTCGGACCGGGCGTCGCGCGCACGCTGCTGGTCGATCTCCCCGAGCTCGGCCACCTCGGTCGGCGCGAGATCGCGTCGCTCGTCGGCGTCGCTCCCTTCGCGCGCGACAGCGGAAGGATGCGCGGGCTCCGCCGCATCCGCGGCGGCAGAGCTTCCGTTCGCACGGTGCTCTACCTCGCCGCCATGAACGCCGCGCGCTTCAACCCCGTGCTGCGCGCGCTCTACCAACGCCTGCGCCAGGCCGGCAAGCCGCCCAAGCTCGCCTTCGTCGCCGTCGCCCGGAAGCTCCTCACCATCCTCAACGCCATCGCCCGAGAAAGAACCGCTTGGCAAGCCTAGAAGCCTTGACTTCCATCACGATCGCTTGTTAGGCGGCG
>Ga0187892_10007946_pt1 | contig 14813 bp, 29 predicted proteins | sample MA1701073metaG_FD_139345 | JGI IMG/M metagenome (GOLD analysis project Ga0187892, IMG submission 139345) | Bio-ooze microbial communities from a basaltic lava cave in the Kipuka Kanohina Cave System on the Island of Hawaii, USA - MA170107-3 metaG ... | reverse complement strand
AGTCGGCGCACATCGTGCCCGACCAGTCCAACCGGCACGGTGACGGCCACATCGCCGTGAAAGCCGTCGAGCAGCACGCCCAGGTCCAGCGATACGATGTCGCCCGCTTGGAGTATGCGTGGACCTGGAATCCCGTGGACGACCTCGTCATTGATCGAGGTGCAGATGCTCGCCGGATATCCCCTGTAATGCTTGAACGACGGCACACCGCCATGGGCGCGGATGAAAGCCTCCGCGACCTGGTCCAGCGCAGCCGTCGACACTCCAGGAGCCACGGCGGCGGCGACTTCGCGAATGGCGTCGGCCGCCAGACGGCCGGCCCGCCGGCCAAGTGTTAGCCTCCCCGCCTCATATTGACCTGTTCGTCCCAGCATAAAATGGCTCCAGCACGTTATGAACCCCCTCCAGTACGCACACGTCACCCAGATTGTGCCTGTGTATCTCCTTCAGCGCGGCTGGGTCTCCAAAAATTGCGGCCTCCCAGTGGCGCGGATCAATGTCAGTTTTGCCGGGCACGTTAAGGGCATGGGCGACGACAGCCAAAGCCTTGCGGTGCAGACTCAGACGACTCTTCGCTACGAAATACAGGTCCGTGTGGTAGATTTGCATGTACTCCTGGGGGTTCAGCCCGTGCCGTAACGCGCGAGTGCGAATGAAGGGTAGGTCATACAGCGTACCATTGTATGTGTAAACCCGGTCAAACTTGTTCATCGCCCGAATCAAAGACGACACGATACGCTTCTCCCCTGCCATACTCCACGGCTTAATCACGTCCGAAAGAATCTTTGACTCCCCCCTAGGTTTGAGAGCCCAACTGTACATGACATCGAAGTTTGCCTTCAATCCACTCGCTTCAATGTCGAGATACCCCTCGCGCAGTTTGATGGGCTGCGTCTTCAACGAGCGGTGGAACTTCTTGTTGCACTTGTGGCACTGCCACCTCTGCACGCGGCCACGGGGAGACAGAATGCTGCCATTTCTGCGTGCATTATTAGTCTCGCCGCATCTCGGACAGATCAGGTCTGTCATCAGGCCACCGCCTTCCAAGCCCTCAGGAACTCGACCAGGGACTCAGGTGACACGCCAATAACTGAGCTATGTTTCTCTATGTTAGAGAGCTCCTCCTTTGTCATACCGTCACACCAGGCCCCCTTCTCTTGCTTCAACTCCGCCATGCGATCGTCAAAAAGCTTTGGCTCCGCCTCTCTCCCAGTTTCCTGCTCATACAGCACAAGTGCGATCACAGTGTACACGGCCAGATCGCGGAGGCTATCTTCTAGAGCCTCATTCTTCAAGTACCCCTTGCTGATGAAGGACTTGATCCGTGACACTTTGTCGTTACCCCGGATCATGGCGCCGATCCACGCGGGCACGGCAAACTCCTCTGACGATCGGACGTTGGCGAACGGATCGTCCCCCCGCCCGTAGTCGGCCTGCTTACGGTCGTGCAGTTCGCCGAGTTCTTTTAGGATTTCGTGAAACCGTGCGCTGTTTGGGTGCCTCTCAGTCATCCCCTTGCCTCCTCTTCCCCGACTATGACATCAAACCCCAGTGCTAGAGCTATGTGCAACTCCAGTGCAACCCCCTTAGATCGTTCCCAGCCGGGTAGCAGATATATAGCATTGCATCGCATCATCGCCTTAATATCAGCCCGTAGGGCCTCATTCCACGTCACGTCCTCGGGGTGGCACTCAAACGGGTTTACGACCTCCATCCCCGCCGCCCTCAACTGGGCCGCCTTCCTGGAGAACGTCTCCTTCCTCTCCTCCAGGTCGTGCCCGCTGATCGCCCCAGCCACGTAAACTGCCATCCTCCCCAACCCCCTTCGTGTAGGTCAACATGTACGGCGTGAACCCCAGCCTCTCTAGAACACGCCGGTATCCCTCCGACATTCGCCGTGTCTGCATAGTGAACCTCTTCGCACCGTATTGCCGCGCGAAGTCAAGCATGAGCGGGTACGTGTCTGTAAACAGGTCTGCCAGTTTGGCTCTCCCCGGCCAGACGTACGACTGCCACACGTTCACAATGTTTCCCGTCGCTTGCGTTCCCTGCATCGCACGGAGTACACAGAACCCCTGCACGTGTTGTTCGGCCTCGTCAAGGGCGACGATTAGCAGCACGTCACCCTTGCCGAGCATCGCCAGATTCAGTAAGTACCACTCTTCTTCGAGAGTGATCTCCTCCCTGCTTCGTCTTAGATAGTCCTCGACAGCCGTGCCGAGCTCGCCTCTCCACGAGGCTTTGTTGAAGTCAAGGAATGTCACAACCTTGACCACTACATCGTCACCCGCGGCCGGGTAATGATGTTGCCCGCCTTCTTCACCCGCGCCTGGGCCGTGCATGCGTCCAGGTCGGTCGTAGTTTGGTCATCCACGTAACCATCGCGGTCCAGGTCTAGCAGGATGACAGCTTCTGCTACAGACTGGTCTGGCCTCTTGACCACTACAGCCCACGGCACTGCTGGCTTGTCTGAGAGGTAATAGGCTAGGTACACCGTGCCGTCCTCTGCCTCCCGCCCCGCAATCATAGCGTCCAGACCATCTCCACACGGATTCATGTAAAATCCCAGCGGCGAACTTGCCGCCATGTTCGGCATTTTCTCGTGTCGCAAGATAAAGTGCTTTGCGGCAGTCAGATAGCCGGCCCTTTCAGCGGCCGCACCGAATAGCAGCAGGGCCACCACGATCAGGACGGAGACACGCGCCTTGCCGTTCATCTCAATTCCTCCCAGTGTTTCAGTTTACCGAGCAGGACGCGCCGGCCAAATTCGGCCAAGAGAAGGGAGTCGGCACGGTCGTGTCGGGTCTTTGGTATCTGAGTGTTGGGAAAGAGGCGGGAGGCTATCATTAGAGAGCGTTCTTTGCCCTCGCCCACCGCCCCTTGGTACATAGCAGCCTGCCAGGTCTGCGGCCGCACTGCTGTATATTTTATGCCTCGGGCCACCAGCATCCCCACCCAGAGACCAAACCCGTAACCCACCTTGAAGATAGATTGCACGGCCGCCTCAGGCCGTGACTGCTGCTGCTCGATGAACACGTGGTCGTCGTTCTCAAGAAAATCATTCAGCATCGCATACATACCGACTGCATCGTGATCACGCCGCTTGCCTTGCATGATGAATGAGGGGGTATCGAGGATTGGCCCGACTTCCCCCTCCATGTTCAGGACGGCGACGGCGCCAGTGAGACCGGGATCAATCCCGATCACACGCATGTTAGGAGGCGTCCCGCACTTTCACAATGAACTCCTTCGCCGCGCGGCCGCTGCTGGTTGCGACGTTCTTGCCGGTATACTCGATGTAGATTTCCCGACCCTCCTGAATCTCGGGCGACCGCATCAGCCGCGCGAGGACTGATGGGGCGAAGAATTCTACGATCTCCCCGGCCACTTCCACCGCGAATTTGGGCTGCCCATATTTCGAGTCAGACTTCAGCTCACCTCGGTAGATGCCCTGAATCGTCGCGGGCTCGTTCCACTTCCCGAGGGTGCTCCCGCCTACATCACTCCACTGCTCTGCATCATTGCTCATGCGTTGGTTCTCCTTTCCCCCTATTGGGGTCTGTCTACTCGCTCGTCCACCACTTATGCACGTCCTTAAGCGCGAGGAACACGTCGAAGGGCTCATCCACCATCTTGAAGTCGAATGTCCCATCGCCGGGGATAAGCACCACCGCCGTGTGATCCACCTTTGGCATGGGGATGAAGGGCGTCCCACGTGGACCGGGGCGAAGTTCCTCGGCGTTTTTGTATGCGACCAACTGAAGCCCTTGATCCTTCCACACGGCCTTGCTCGTCTTGAAGTCCAAGATATAGGTCTCCGTACCCAGAGTGCCAATCCAGTCCACACGCCCGGCATACCTGTGCGTGAGATTTCGGAGCACCACCTCCGAATACAGGGTCTTGGGGTCCCAGGCCCGTAAGAATTTGCGAAACCCTTCCTCATAGGCCGAGTACGCAGGTGCCAGTGCATTCTGTGGCGGGAGTGTGCCCTTCGCCCACTGTTCGACGAGGTAATGCACGGCCTTCCCTCGCTCCGCTGCCTCGCCCTTACGAAGGCTGTGCGCCGCAACAGCCTTCTCCACCGTGTCGTAGGTGTACGGGTCGTCAAAGATAGCGAGGGCCGTCTGCCGCGCGGCCCAGTTTATCAGTGCTGGTTTCGCCAGCGCGTTCCCTGCGGTCGTGACGGATACCAACTTTTCGCCTTCTAGGTGATAGTGGCCGTCTCTCCGGTCCATGTCCTGCAGGTCATGTTTGCTCACTCAATACCCCCCTTTTCCCTATACCCCTAATGATAGTATACCTGTGGCGATAGTCAAGACCATCTCTCACCCTCCGTAATGTCCACACGCAGCGGGATTGGTACATGTACGCCGAAGTGTGTCTCAAAGTACTTGGGCACGCTGATCTCCATAATCGAACGTAGTTTCCCTATCCAATAGAGCAGACACTCCTCGACGACCTCAAACACCAAACTGTCGTGTACGTGGAGGATTAGGTGAGCTAGAGGGTGGTGACCGTTAGTGGGCTTTGCGGCCTCGTGCGCCAGTATGGCGGCTATGTGAGTGAACTCGGCCGCCGTGCACTGGACAGGGAAGTTGCACCCCTGCCGCCACGCTTCGTTCACTAGGGCCTTGTTGCCGGAAAGGAACTCTGGGAGGCGGCGAAGCCGCCCACTCGGCGACGCTACGTTCCCACCATTCATCTTCATTTGCTGGCCGATGCGCTGCCAGCCATCGCGAATGCCAGGGTACAAGGCATGCCACTGCGCACGGGAATGGGCGGCCTCCTCCAGCGTCATCTCTACCCCCATCTTCGCCGCGTACTCATGGTACCCGCGGTCTCCTTGTTGGTAAAGTAAGCCGAAGTTTGGGGTCTTACCAAACTTCTTTCGCTCATCTTTATTAGCCGGCGGGCGGCCGAGCAGGCGTGTGGCCGTGTACGTGTGCAAGTCCTCACCGCCCTCCATCTGCCGCTTGTATGCCGCCAGCATCTCGGGCTCCTCAAATATCCACGCTGCACAGCCCATCTCAATAGTTTTGTAGTCGGCTGATACGAGGTAGTAGCCCGGGCGAGGAATTATCAGACCACGAATCTCGGGGTCAGTTGGGACGTTCTGGGGGTTTGGATTGCTCCCGCTCAGGCGACCAGTGACAGTACCAGTCTGGTTGTAGCGAGGGCGTACTATGTCAGCAGGGTCAGCTCGCTTCACCCAGGACTCAACGATCTGATCCTTCTTGTCAACCTTCCTCCACTCTCGCATTTTACGCACGAACTCGTGCTGGTCACGCAACTTCATGAGGGCCTTCTCATCGGTACTGCCCTCGCCGGTCTCAGTGAAGTGGGGCGGGGTGAGCCCTAATTCAGTGTACAGAATCTTTCTAACCTGAGGGTGGCTGCCGTAGTTCACCTGTCCGGCCGGTCTGCCAAGCAAGCGATCCATGTCTAGGGATATCTCTCGCCGCCTACGGCCATAATCATCTCGCAGCCTCCTGGCACGGCCTATATCAAGCCGCACTCCGCGCCACTCCATCTCTAGCAGCACGTCAGAGAGGGGAAGGCTTATGTGCGTGTAAAGTGCTTTAAGCCTAGGCTCCGCATACAGTTGCAATCTCAGGATATCGTACAGTAGGAGGGTGGCCGCCACGTCGTTTGCACAATACTCGGCCAGCTCGTTGTACGAGATCGCTCCCCGCGTGGCCGGGCGGCGAAGGAGCGGCCCGATATATTGCCACCAAAGAGCCGGGTCCAATAGTTCTAGCGCTAGTTTCTTTAGGCTCATAGATCGGTTCTCGTTTAGCAAGTGTGCCATCAGCATCGTGTCGTGCTTGGAACCCTTGAGCTCAATGCCCAGATGCCGCAGCCACACCTCATCGGCGTGCAGGTTGTGACCAACCCATGTATGAGGCACGTCAAACACCGCTTGGTAGGCATCCTGAGCATTGATGACCGATACATCAGAAGGGGCCGCTCCCACCGCCAAAAGACGCGGCTTGTCGAACTCATCGGTTTCCACGTCTACAGCAACTACCATGCACGACGGATACGCTACTGTGGTCGTTGAGACGCCTTCAGGCAGAATCTTCACCACCTGCGCGGGGTCTAGGAAGGGCACCCCCGCCGCCAACTTCTTTGCCCGCACGAGGTCACGCACCAGGATCGGCCGTGCCGCGCGGCGGCGGAGGACGTAGGCGGGGTGGAAGGTGGGGAGGACTGCCACCTCGCTTCCATTACCCAACATCATGCTTATCTCTTCGCCCCGGTACTTAGTGACACCACTCCGTCTTACGAGTTGCTTCATCGCGTCATTACCAAGTGCAACTATTACCTTGAGACCAGGCATCTGCACAATCTCGTCAAGCACCCGCTGCTTCTCAGCACTTAGGTCGCTGTCCTCTGCCCTGTCATCCTTCAGCCTATACGACACAGCGTTGGTCTTGCGAATCCTGCTCCAGTCGAGGCCAGCCTCTCGCACACACGCCTGCAGCATGATGCCGGCGGGACCGACGAACGGGCGCTGCTGCGCTATCTCTGTGTCGCCGGGGGCTTGCCCAACCAACAGAATCTCCACGTCTAGGGGGCCGTCCGGGCCAACCGTAACCCTATTATGCATCAGTTGTTGGCCTCTGTAATATCGTCGCGGGCGAATTTAGACATTACCAAGTCAGATGCCGTTTGTGTTATAAGAGCACCCCTCATGTGATCGCGTATGCGCTCGGCATGAAACTGGCAGAAGCCGAATCCGTCAATCTTTACATCTGCCGGCAGGTCACACGGCCACCATTCACACATGTTTGGATTCATCTTGTCCCTCCATCTGGGTCGAGCCCGTCGCTGGCCTCCACGATGTGATACCAGTCGCGGTTAAGGTCTTCCTCTTCGGCGTAATAGTTCACGTAAACTAGCCCCCGCAAATCCTCGTGGATGATAACGCCTGCCCTAGAGGAGAGGAATGCCCGTTCATCATCAGTTATGGGTTCACAGAAGAGGTCATTGTCAGCGGAGATTGTAAAACCGTGGCGCATAAGTCCATACCAATTACCATTGTTCACGTCGCCAACCTCTTCGTCACAGCCTAGTAAAGACACCTCATAAACGTACCCGTCCAGCACTAGGCCGCCTTCGAATTTACATGGGTGTGGACATCGCCGCAAGGTAAAGTCTTTCTTGGAATCGTTTCGCAGAATCTCCCGCACCTCGCAAGCGTCCACATAGTCTACGGTGGTATAGACAATATTCTGCGCCAGCCGGTCAAATACCTGGCACACGTCACCGACGACACGTATGATGTACCTAGACTGCAGCATTTTTCTCCTCCTCCAGTGGAGCTAGTCGAGCCGGCAGCGGACTCCCACACCTATCGCACTCTATCATGGCTGTTACTTCCTTCTCGTAGTGCGCGTCATCCGCATCCTACTGCAGTCGATCACTCTCCGTAACTTGGAGATACGTCCACTGCTCGACCGGAATCTCATACTGCCGTTCGATTTCACTCAAGTTTAGCGCAGTCCCGCGATAGGTTTTGTTCCGTAACGAAAAGTGTTCCTGATATGCACCAACAATGCTGTTCGGCTGCCTGGACTCCGTACGAAGCAGGGCGGCCACGGCCTCGGCCGACACGGGATGGTCGCTTGGATTGCGGGTGAAGTAATCCTCCACAACACGAGGCAACTGGGCTGAGAAGAACCAAAGATACTGGTCACCGCTCTGCTTGTCTTCACGAAACACATAGTCAGTATTCGCGCGTATACGATTCGCGCGGATCATCTCCTTCACCGCCAGCAGGGAATCGTACATCATCTGCTTGGACGGCACCACTGTGTCCCGTGTCGCTTCCCCCCGCCACTCCGGGAACCGTGCAATCATAGTGTCGGCTTCCTGCATGCCAATCAGATCACGGGCGAGAAGCAGACCGAACGCGGCCGTCGTCCAGTTATGGACAGTGCGGGCGTCCGTGTCCTCGGAGAACTTCTTAGGATCGACACGCTGCTGCGCCTGCTTCCAAACGGCGGGGAGGTCGGTGCCCATCACGAGCTTGTAGAAGCCGCCATTCAGTTGCGTGAGGGGGGCGAGGCGCAGCGCGTCGAGCCCCCGATCATTCTTATCATTCTCGATACGAAGAGAGATGGTGCGCCGCGCTAACGCATCATCGCGGAACGAGGACTCGCCCGCCACAGCCACCGGGGCCTGTAGGCGAAAGTTCACCACGGTCAGGTCGCTCTGCCCCCGCTTTGGTAGCTGCGCGTGATACGCCGCCCGTAGCGCCGAGTGTAGCCGCTCCATTCTACCGCGCCGGTATTCGTCAAGCAGTACCGGCACGGTGTTGGAGGTAGAGAGGGAATGGATTAAGGCGAATGGTGTGATGGAGGGGGCGGGCTCAATTCTACCGGCCCCGTAACCTGTTATGGCCTGAATTTGCTCCAGGATGGTGGTCTTCCCCGTACCACTTGGTCCGAACAAGAGCAGGTGTGGGAAAGCATCCTGCCGACTGACCTTGCGGACGAAGGGCGCGGCGAAGGTGGCTAGCATCCAGCCCATCGCCGGCACGGTGATACCGTTGTCGTGCATGAGTGCAAGAGCCGTGAGGGCGGTGCGCGCGATCGAGGCCCAGTCTTGCGGGCCCATGTCCTCCAGCCGCGCGTCTGACAGCGCACCGATATATTCGTACTTGCCTGGCTGGAATCCCTGCGGCGTTAGGGTGGCGTTAGGGAAGACAACCTCTTCGCCATGCCAGCCAAGAACTCGGCGTGCCGTGCGTCTAGGGGGATTCTGGCCTTGTAGGTACTCTTGCAGCCGCTGCACGTCATCGTCAGTTCCAGTCCATCCGGCCGCCATATCCAACGCCCGTTTAAATGCGACCTTGGAGGAAAAGTCTTCTCCCGAGATGCGCCGGCGGTACACGCCGTCCGGGCGGTAGACCTCGACTTCAAGTGCGTGGATGTCGCCTTCGAGCCACTTGGTGCAACGGAGAGGGTGAGAGAGGACTTGGACCCAGTCTTTTCCGTGACGCGCCTCAATGACTCCACCTCTTTCTTGTATTGCCGGGGTGAGATCAACCCATGTAGTCGCTTTCGCATAAGTTCGTTTAAGGTACCGCGCACCATTCCCTGCTTCTCGGTACTTAGTCCCGACAGCATTGTTAGGATCGATATAGATGGACTCGATCTGCTCATATGATAGCCCGCTCTGAGTGAGGGCCTTCACCACCTTTGCGTCGGTCTCGCTCCGCAGGCCCTGGGGCGCCCCGGTGCGGATTAGGTCACGGATTTCCTGTGTAACGGGCAGCTGGTCTACGTTGAGGAGAAGGGCAGGGGCGCCGCCGGCTGCAACGGTGTTCGGAGCGGCCGTCACGGCAGACGTGGCAGGCACCCCCGCCGAAAGGTAGGCCGATGATTCGTAGCGCTTACGCAAGTCTAAGATGTCGTGAGTCATAGACAAGTCCTCATGCAGAACTACCACCAGCTTCTGCACTCCGTTCTTATTGTTGAACGTACCAGGGATACGCAGAATGCGCGTGCTGTCATGCGTACCGACCGGAGCCTTCACGTGCGCCGCTATGCCACTGGCGATGCGTTCGAGTAGATCACGTCGAGCAGGGTCCGTGATAGCGAAGGGCTGCTTTAGCCGCCAGTACACGTGAAGACCATTTCCACTATCGACCACCCAGGTTGGTGAATGCAGCCGCTTTAGTTCCGCGACCATGTGTGGCTTATTAGCCACGTTATCCACATCAGCCCATAGTGCCACCGCGTGAGTGAGATCACTCTTAGTTGCGGTAGTCGTACCCTCCTGCCTTAGCGTCACGCCAAAATAGATATCATCGCCGTCTGGATATTTTGTTACGTCTATATCCTCGGGCCTAGTCAGCCAGTCACGAGTGACAACACCCTTACTAGGCCGAATGACACGAATTTCAATAACGCTGCCCGATGGGAGTTGTCCAAAGTAGTTGGTGAAGAAGTGGCGCGCTATCTCATTTCTCGTTAGCATGCAGAGCCTCCCACCTTAGAGCACGTTTTCACTCGTCCTCTCTCCTCCCAGACTCGTCGTAAAGCCTGTCGCGTGCGCTCCGACCGCCGCGTACACGGAGGCGGCCCCCGTAGTATCTCGATTCGCCCACTAATCTATCGTATCGCTCCCAGACTGCCCCGCACCCCTGACATTGGCGTAGATGGTCAGAGCCCTCCACGTCATGGGAATCGCATTCGGGGCACACGCTATACACCTTCATCGGCGTATGGTTCTGACTCCTTACTCTGCCGGATAATATGCCGGATACGCACGCATCTCTCATCACACCCGTGGTGATAGTGAATCTCTCGGAGGGCATCTTGTAAGGCTTCCTCAAGACTACGGACATAGTCTACATTTGACGCAAATGCAGCTGTGCCGCTACATTTCTTCCCTGTCAAGTGTTTTCTCCCCGTCAAGTGTCTTCTCCCACTCCCGCACGCCGCCGCGCATCGGCCTGTTCAATTTCCTCCCGAGCCAACGTACGCTGCGGCGGTTGTCGCCTACAAACCGGCGCTCCTTGTCACGCTTTCTGTCTCGTGCGTCCGCGTGCTCGTCTTCGCTCATGCTGACTCCGCCCTTCGTTGTGTTCCCGCGCAAAGGTGCGGGATGAACCGCGCCTCGTACGGGCAATACGGTATAAGTTCTGCGCTACAGTTTCGTCCTCCTGTACACCATTACCAAACAGGCGCGACAGCATTAGGCATATTTCCATGTCGGTTTGCGGCAATGGCATCTCTATATTCCCCATGGTAGTACATCTACCTCCCTTGTCAATCGGCCGTCTCGTCTCGGACGACCTCGTACTCGTTGGGCAGGTAGCCATAGTCACGGTCTAACCCGTCCCACCGAATCAGGGTAAAGCCTTTAAGGTGACCGGTCACAGTACCATGTTTGACTTTTGCCGCAGCGCCATACTTGACCGCCGTCACGCTATGCACGCGAGTTCCCTTTTCAGGATCCATTTTATCTCACCCTCTCTCCATGGGTGTAAATGCGACGTTCTGCGTCCCACTTTGCCAGAGTGCAGGGGCCGAGTCGGTAGGATCGATTATAATTCAGGAAGCCCCACGCACCCGAGCCACTGTCGGCGCCGGGGCGCGAAAACTCCCCCCCCTCGTGCCGACCGTCGAAGTCATCGAGCTTGTCATGTCTCATTGGACTCTCCCAGTAAAGGGCATCCACTTTCCAGGCCCGCTACTAGGAAGGAACCCTGAGCCCGTCCCATAGAGAGCCTCACCTTTGGGGCCGAGGGACTCAATAGAGAGTCACTCCGTCGGGCCGCATAGACGCACCTCTTTGATATCGATAGTGAACTTGGCGTCCATTGAAGGTATAGCTGGCACTTCAACACGCAGGAAGGCATAGGTATCACCGTCTGCTCTTAGGACCAGGATGTATCCCTTTCTTGTTCGCTCAATTGAATCTACACGCGCACTGACTTGGTAGTTGAACATGAGGCCATCCCTCCTAGGAGTTTATCCTGCCGCCTGCTCAACCATGTGGCGAAGAACGGCACCAGGCTCGATCATCGCCGAATACCCCCTGTGGAACCTTTCACAAATCCCGACTGCCAATCCGAATCGAATTCGATCCAGAGAGAGTCATTGGTCCTTAATGCTAGTTCCCTATAAGGTGAAAGACGCCTAGCAGCTATAGTAGGTGCCTCAGAGCCTCTACTGCGGATAAAGCCCGCTGCTTCTCCTTCTAAGTAAACCATCTTATGCAACATAACCTAGGCCCCCTTCTATTTTATGATTCGCCAATTCATTCGCTAATCTCCTGCTCACACACAAAGACAAAGACTCTCGTTGTGCCATTTGTATAGTATTTACCATGTTCAGCAGCATGTGTTTTCGCCAATTTTCGCGCATTGCCGAGGTGGTAACGCTGTACGGCCCCCTGTGTCCACTACTCATCATCCTTTCCCACGCACACACAGGGAGCTACGAACTGAGTAGTGTACACGCTCGCGACGCCAGTACCATCACAGTATTGGCAGTTCGGCCGGGCGGCCTTCCGTAGACGTTCCAGCGTCGCTGAGAATCCTTCCTGCGCGGCGTCGTAGGCCGCACTCTCCAGGCTGTCGTAGCCGTCTGGAGGTTCCGAGCTAAGCCCCTCGATATATTTCTGAACATTGGTGTTGTTCATTTTGTGTTCTCCCCCCTTAGGTCGGCAAGAGCAAAACTAACTTCATCAGGCTGTAGCGGAGCCTGTAATCAAACCGCACCCCTCGCACGAGAACCAGGCTGTATTTGAATCTGGGTCCTGGTCCTCAGGAAACCAATCCCGTGAACCGCAACGCGGGCAGGGCGTCTCCATCATTAGCGCTCCGTGTCCAAAATATGGGCGACAAAACTTGACTCTCCGCTGGTGACCTGAAGCCGAAGGTTTCCTTCTTGTCTTGCGAACCCCTGAATCCGAATGGCTTTATGCACCTTTCCGCGGCGGCGCTGGTAGATGTTCAGTACGAAGCCACCACCCTTAGCACGCGGTCCACCCGTGATCTTTGTAGGGCGCCCGTCAATCTGTGCCTCGATCCAGAAGTTCCGCACGTTGCGCGGCATCTTATTGGCCCCTCCTCAGGTTGTTTTCTTTCCACGTCCTAGTCTATCATACCCGTGTGAAGTTGTCAAGGGGTTTCATGGGCGCCCGGATTGACCGCTCGACTGAATAACCTGGTGTCAGGTCCTAGTCTACCAGATATCTACCGCTAATTTACCAGGCACCTGCTACTAATCTACTAGGTAGCAACTACTAATCTACCTAGTGCTATGTGTCTAATAGCATCCGGTATCTAATAGCAGGCCTGCAGCACCTGGTACTTGACAAATCGCGAAGGGTATGCTAAACTGGGCCTTGCTAGAAACTCTAGTGACAAGAGGACACTGACGTGGAACTCACGATTCGCGTACTGCTAGCACTCGATCCGTCAGACGTAGCGTTCAGTCTGCTGATACTTCTGAACAGTCTACTACCGAATCTCATCTAAAGGAGGCGACAGCAGGATGAAGCCACAGATCAAGTCGATTCGGTTGGTTCGACAAACAGATACTGACCCCAATCTGTCGTGGGTCGGTGAGTATGGTTTTATCTCCGCTGCTAGCGTTGGAAGATACCAAACAACAGTTCTGTATTGACAATGGCGATCGGCTGGGTTTAGGATGGCAGTGTGAGACTATACCGAGGAGAAAACATGCACACATACGTAGTGGAGTTCTGGTGTGAACCAATCACGATAAGTGACTATACTGTACGAGCACGGTCTGATGCAGAGGCCCGGCGAGACGCCTATCTTCGGCATGGCGCCAACCTGGTGGTAGTCTATCGCAGCAGCAAGGTGGTCTAAGACTGCCGTGCCGACGCTGCTGCAGAAGGAGGAGGTGAACATCAAAATGGACCGGTGCAAGTGCTTTTCCTCGTGGAAAATGCCACGGACGTTTATTTCCGGAGGTCGGCGGCTGTGTGCGCGGTGCTACCTGCCTCGTGGAGCTAAGCAGCGGGACCCAGTTCTAACAGAGGACCATCGCGACGTTGCCTCGGCGGAGCTAGCTCAGGAAGCAGACAATGAATAACACTTCATCAAGGGCCGACATGACACACCGCAACCCGCAAGATGCATTCGACCAGGCCATCGCAGAAGGTCGGCTGAGTGCTGATGAGGACGACACGCACTACGCCGGTAACTACATGTACATGGGCACTGTCAACGGGTGTGACACCTTCAAGCACATCGATACCCGCCAGTTACCTGGCATAGCGAGAGGAGGGTTTTGGTCAAATGACTACCTACGACCACGTTAGGGCCGTCTTCAACTGGCCCCCACGACAGATTGCGCAGCACTTGCGGGACGCCCATGGAATTGAACCAACACCTGCTCGCAAAGGGTATGAACGCGAGCTGTGGGGCCGTCAACACGAACATGCCCACTATGAGGGTATAAGTGGTTTCATTCGGGAAGTACCAATTGAGGAAGCTCACAAAAGAAGCGGAGGGTAGCACATCGATACCTGCCAGTACCTGGCATAAGACCGGGGTATTCGTTTGCAGGATGTACCCTGACAGGGTACACACTGTCTTAGGGAGTAGAAGTCATGGCCTGAGGAGGGAGCAGACACGGTGAAAAGGTGTGGGAGGTGTGGGCGTAAAAGAGGAGCGGGTGCATTTGGCTGTAACGGAAGTCTGCCAGACGGCCTGTCTGCGCTGTGCAAACGGTGCTTCCGTGAATACAGAAAAGTGAGACGGGTTCCCCTCCTAAAAGGGCGGAAGGCCCGGTGTAAACGGTGTTGGCACATTTGTGGTGAAGAAAAGTTTGTCATCGACCCGGAAGCCCCGTGGAGGCTACACCCCTGGTGCGACACCTGCCGCAAGAAGGCAGGCGCGGCGGCCGAGGCCCTAGAGCCGGTCTGGTAGGCCGGGGCAAACTACCGAACACGTGTTCAGAAAAGTGCTCTCCCCCAGTGAGCTACACCGTACATGATTTTTTTTGAACACATGTTCGATAGTTCACCTCTAGAATGTTCGTGTTTTGAGTCGATTTTCTCTCCTAAACTTCCCCCAAACCCTCCCCCCGCACGTGCGGCCGCACATGTAGCGGTGCGGCGGAAAACCCAGGCCCAGGGCGGGTCTGAGGCCCATCATTACCATATCACATAAGAAATATGTATATATACCCTATACAGCCGTGTCCAGGGCGCCGGGGGGGTCTATGGGGTTTTCTACGTAGGGAGTATGTTACGCGTTTTCGCATGTGCGGCGGTAATGATGAGGGTCATATCGGCCTTCATCAAGGGTTTTCTGCCGT
>Ga0187892_10007945_pt1 | contig 14813 bp, 12 predicted proteins | sample MA1701073metaG_FD_139345 | JGI IMG/M metagenome (GOLD analysis project Ga0187892, IMG submission 139345) | Bio-ooze microbial communities from a basaltic lava cave in the Kipuka Kanohina Cave System on the Island of Hawaii, USA - MA170107-3 metaG ... | reverse complement strand
TCGTCCAGCGGCTGAGCCTCCAGGCGGTCGTCCCGACCCTGGTCCGCCTCCAGATCACCACCCTGGCCAAGTGGGACCGCTCGGTCCAGCTACTCACCCCGTGCCTACCCTCGCGCTCAACCATCGATCACGATCGGTGGCCCCCACACAATCATCGAAGTTGACCCGCAACAACACCCGAAGGTAACGGTTCCACGACAAGCTTCGCGTTCTACGTCACCAACAGTCCTCTCACCAAGACGAGATAACGGATGCGAGTGGGCGCCGGCTGCGGTTTCATGCCGTGGTTGCCGGAGCCACGGCACCCCGCCTGAAGGGCGGATCAGCTCGGGCGGGCCTCCCTCGCGAGCGGGGAGAACAGGGCCGCCGTCGGGCCTGTGCCCGAGAGCACGTCGGCGGCCAGGACCACGGCGGCGGCCGAGTACGTCGTGCGCTCCCCGTGGGGGAAGTGGACGCGTTCGGGGTGGACCATGCCCGTGAAGTACGCCCCGTCGCCGTCTCGCAGGTGCTGTGCCCAGGCGACCAGCCGGCGTGCGTCGTCCAGGCGACCGGCGGCGGCACACGCCATGGCCGCCTCCGACGTCTCCGCCGCCGTCACCCAGGGACGGTCGGCCACGCACCGCACGCCGAGGCCGTCCATCACGAACCGGCTCCGGCCGGCGTCCAGCCGGGCCGTCGCAGCCTCGCCCGTCACCACGCCGGCCAACACCGGGTAGTACCAGTCCATCGACCATCGGTCCTTGGGCAGGAACGAGTGGGGCCGCTCGGCGATGGCCTCGGCCAGGCGGGCGGCGGCGGTCTCGTAGGCGGTCGGGTCATGGCCGAGCCGGCTGGCGGTGGCGGCCGCGCAGCGGAGGCTCATGGCCGTGCTCGACGAGGCGGTCAGGAGGGCGAACGACCACGGGGTGCCGTCGGCGTGGCGCGCCCAGATCACCTCGCCGCCGGGCGCCTGGAGGCCGAGGACGAAGCCCATGGCGGCCTCGACGACGGGCCAGAGGCAGGCGAGGAACCCGGTGTCGCCCGTCGCCAGGTAGTGGTGCCAGGCGCCGGTGGCGACGTAGGCGGTGACGTTGGCGTCGAGGAGCGCGACCTCGACCTCAGACCCGGCCCGGTAGTACTGGTGCCACGCGCCGTCGGGCCGCTGGGTTGCCGCCAGCCACTCGAAGGCCCGGTGCGCCTCGGCCAGGCGCCCGCCCACGGTGAGGGCCATGGCCGCCTCCACGTGGTTCCACGGGTCGGCGTGGCCGCCTCGGAACCACGGGATCATCCCGTCGGGGAGCTGTACGGCGGCGATGGTCTCGACGGTCGCCGCCAGCCCGCTCAGCGGCACGCGTACACCACCAGGCTCTTGCCCGCGACCGGGTTGAGGGCCCGTTCGAGGCGGCGGACCGACGGGCGGGGCGAGAAGATGTCCCGGACGAGGAAGCCGTGGTAGCGCTGCACCCACGGGTGCCCGTCGTCGTTCACGCCCACGGCGCACTTCAGCCACCAGTAGGGCGAGTGCAGGGCGTGGGCGTAGTGGTGGTGTCCGAGGACGCGCAGGCCGGCGCCACGGAGGCGGGCCTCGAGCTGGCGGCGCCGGTAGATGCGCACGTGGCCGCCCTCGACCGCAGGCGCGTGGTAGTCGTCGGCGAGGGCCCAGCAGACCCGTTCCGGGAACCAGCGGGGGACGGTGGCGGCCAGCCGCCCGCCCGGCCGCAGGACGCGCACCAGCTCAGCGATGGCGGCCCGGTCGTCCTCCACGTGCTCGAGGACCTCGGCGGCGATGACCCGGTCGAAGGTGGCGTCGGCGAACGGGAGGGCGAGCCCGTCGCCGTTGGCCGCCCAGCCCCGGCCCGTGACGTCGGCCATCTCCGCCATTGCCGCCGCCGTGTCCTTGCAGTCGCCGGCGATGCGGTCGAGGGCGACGACCGAGGCCCCCCGCCGCACGGCCTCGAAGGCGTGCCGGCCCCCGCCGCAGCCGAGGTCGAGCAGCCGCAGGCCGGGCGATACCGCCAGCCGCCCGAAGTCGACGGTCAGCACCCGGCGAGCGCCCGCCGGTACTGGTCGACGGTGGCCTCGGCCGTGGCCCGCCACGAGTACCGGGCCACGACTCGCGCCCGCCCGGCCTCGCCCAGGCGGCGCCGCAGGCCGGCGTCGTCCAAGGCCGCCACGATGGCGGCGGCCAGCGCCGACGGGTCGTTGGGGGGCACGAGGAGGGCCGTCTCACCGTGGCGCCCGACGACCTCGGGCAGGGCGCCGCCCGTGGTCGAGACGAGCGGCACCCCGCACGCCATGGCCTCGACGGCGGGCAAGGAGAAGCCTTCGTACAGGCTCGGCACGACCGCCAGTTCCGACTCGGCGTACAGCTCGACGAGCCGCATGGTCTCGACCACGCCGGCGACCGTCACGGCGTCATCCAGGCCGAGCCGCTCGATCGTCGAACGGAGCGGGCTGTCGGGACGGGGCTTGCCCACGATGACCAGTTCGGCGTGGCGCTCGGTCCGGACCTTGGCCAGCGCTTCCAGCAGCGGCACCAGCCCCTTGAGGGGCACGTCGGCGCTGGCCGTCGTGAGCAGCCGGCCCGGCACCCGTGCGACGCCGCCCACAGGGCGGAACAGGGCGGTGTCGACCCCCACGGGCACGACCGCGAGCCGCTCGGGCCGGGCGCCCATCTGCGCGCACACGTCCCGGGCCGATGACTCCGACACGGTGAGAATGCGGGGCAACCGGCGAACAACCCGTTTCTGCATGCGCAGGAACCCGTACCACCGGCGCAGGGCCAGGCGCCGCTGCCACGTCGGCGCCTGGGCCAGGTCGAGTTCCCGGTCGACGGTGATGGGGTGGTGGAGGGTGGCCACGAGTGGAAACCCGTCGCGCGCCAGGCCGAGGATGCCGTACCCGAGGCACTGGTTGTCGTGGACGACGTCGAACTCGTGGCGGCGCCGGCGCAGCTCCCGCCCCACCCGCAGGCTGAACGTGAGGGGCTCGGGGAAGCCGGCCCCGCACATGACGGCGAACTCCAGGACATCGATGGCGTCGCGGAACTCCGACCGGGCAGGCGTGCGGAACGGGTCCTCGGCCCGGTACAGGTCGAGGCCGGGGACCTCCACCAGGTGCACGCCGGGCGCCAGTTCGGGATACGGCTGGCCGCTGAACACGGTCACCGAGTGGCCGAGGGCGGCCAGCTCCCGGCTCAGGTAGTGGGTGTAGACGCCCTGGCCCCCCGACTGGGGATTGCCCCGGTACGTGAGCAGGGCAATGCGCAGAGCGTCCGGCATGGCCGGGCAGCCTACGACCTCCGGATTCTGGCGCGAGGGAACGACCTGACAGGGCGTTGTCTCGCGCCGAAACGCACCCAAGGAAGAGCGAGGATCGCGCCGGCGGCCACGACGGCGGGCGTTTCGCCCAGCCGGACGGCGAGGGTGCGGCCGGTCCGCAAGCCGACCGTCCGGGTGAGGACCTCGGCCGAACCGAGGGTCCCCTGGGCCCGGACCCGGCCCCGGTGGTCGATCACGGCGCTGTAGCCCGTGGGCGCGGCCTGGACCGTCCAGCGGCCCGTCTCCACCGCCCGCACCCGGGCCACCGCCACCTCCTGGGACGGGACCTGGGAGGTCGTGTACGACGACGCGTTGGTGGGGACGAGCAGCAACCGCCCGCCCGCGGCCACCCCCGAACGGGCCCGGTCGGCGAAGTACACCTCGTAGGAGATGGTCACGGCCATGCGCCCGGCGGCCGTGTCGACGGCGCCCGCGCCCCGGCCCGCCAGCGCGTCGCGGGGGATGGCGGACACGTCCGCCACCTTGTCGACCACCGACCGGAACGGCACGTATTCGCCGAACGGCACCCGGTGCACCTTGTCGTAGCGGTCGACGACGGCGCCGTCGGGCCCGAACACCACCGACGCGTTGCGGAACCTGGGCGGGTCACCGTCCACCTCCTCGACCACGCCCACCACGACCGTGGCCCCCAGTTCTCGGGCCAGGGACGCCACGGCCCGCTCCTCGGCCGACCCTGCGAACTCGCCGTCGAGGTCGATCACATCCTCGGGCCACAGGATGAGGGCGGCGGCGCCAGGCTCGATCCGGCGGCTGGCGGCCAGGTGGCGATCGAGCACGGCCGCCTCGTCCGAGTCGACGGCCCGGACGCCCCGCTCGCCCCCACCCTGCACCGCAGCGACGGCCACGGTGCCGGCGGGCTTGCCGTCAGGGGCCATCGAGCCGGAGAGGGCGGCCAGCACCGCCAGGCCCAACCCCACCACCGCCGGCACGACGCGGCGGCGGGCGGCCTGGGCCAGCCCTACGCCGGCCGTGGCCATGACGCCGACCACGCACAGGTAGGTGCCGACCCGGGCACTGCCGAGCAACGGCCCGTTCACCTGCCCGAGGTCGAGCCCGGCCAGTGGCAGTCCGCCGAACGGCCAGTGGCCCCGCACCGCCTCCAGGACGACCAGGGCGGGCGGCAGCGCCACCGGCCACCGGGCCAGGCCGACCGCACCCGCGAACAGGAGCGACTCGACGACGACCAGCAGCACCCAGCCCACGGCGTGGAACTCGGTGGCCCACCACAGCCCGGGCCCGTACAGCCCGAGCCCCGCCCCCAGCCCGAGCACCAGGCGCCCCCGCCAACCGGACTGCAGCAGCACGAGCGCCAGCACGGCCACGCCAACCGGCCCCAGCGGCCACCAGCCCAACGGTGGGAGGGTCAAGGTGAGCAAGAGCCCGGCCGCCAGCCCGAATCCAAGTAGCCGCGCCCCCCGTGCTAGTCGTGGAGTCGTGGCGATGACGAACACTCCCCCGTTCAACCCCCTGGCGCCCGAGAACCGGGCCGATCCGTACCCCTTCTACCACTGGCTTCGCACCCACGACCCCGTCCGCCACGCCGAGGACGGGAGCTGGATCCTCACCCGCTACGCCGACGGCGCCGGCCTCCTCCGCGACAACCGCTTCTCCCCCAACCCGGCCCACCTCCGCGAGGGTGCGGTCTCCGGCGCCGAGAACCACCCCGTCCGCCAGGTCGGCACCAGCCTGATGATGTTCCTCGACCCCCCCGACCACACCCGGCTGCGCAGCCTGGTGAGCAAGGCGTTCACGCCCAAGGTCGTGGAACTGCTGCGGGCCCAGGTCCAGGCCCTCGTCGACGAGCTGCTCGACGCTGTCATCGCCCGGGGCGAACCCGAGTTCGACATCGTCATCGACCTCGGCTACCCGCTGCCCGTGGCCGTCATCTGCGAGCTGCTGGGCGTCCCCGCCTTCGACCGGGAGCTGTTCCGCCAACTGTCCTCCGACGCCTCACGGCTGCTCGACGGCGGGGCCCTCGACAGCGCCGCCCAGGAGAAGGGCATCGTCGCCGGCATGCAGCTGTTCCAGTACTTCACCGACCTGGTGGAGCAGCGGCGACCGGACCCGAAAGACGACCTCCTCTCGGCAATGATCGCGGCCGAGGAGGCGGGCGACCGCCTGTCCCACGCCGAGCTGATCACCACCGCCACGCTCCTGTTCGTGGCCGGGCACGAGACGACCAGCAACCTGATCGGCAACGCAATGCTGGCCCTGTTCCGGAATCCGTCCGAGCTCGACCGGCTGCGCACGCAGCCCGACCTCATCAAGCCCGCCGTCGAGGAGTTCCTCCGCTACGACTCGCCCGTCCAGTTCATCGCCCGCATGACCACCGAGGACACCGAGGTCGGCGGCCAGGTCATTCCCAAGGGCGAGCAGCTCATCCTCGTGGTGGGAGCCATGAACCGCGACCCCGCCCAGTTCGACGACCCCGACCGCCTCGACGTGGGCCGCCCGGAGAAGACCAACCGCCACCTGTCGTTCTCGGGCGGCGCCCACTTCTGCCTCGGGGCATCGCTCGCCCGGCTGGAAGCCCAGATCGCCATCGGCACGCTTATCCGGCGCCTTCCCGGCCTCCACCTGCTCACCACGGAGCCGCGCCACCGCGACCACTTCGTGCTCCGGGGCGTCCACGAGCTGCGCGCCGGCTTTTCGGCCGAAGCCCTACGCGGGTAAGTTCATTCCTGATGAGTGAGAAGCCGCTGCTGCATCTGCTCGTCCCCCAGCAGGGTGGGGTTGGCATCTACCAGACGTTCGGCCACCGCTTCCCGCCCATGTCCCTGCTGGTGCTGGCCGCCCACGCCCGCCGCAAGGGGTGGGACGTCGAGATCATCGACCTCAACTTCGAGCCCAACCCGCTCGACAAGGCCGGCCAGGGCTGGCCCGGGCACCGCAGCAACTACATGATCCCGAGCCGTCGGCGGCGCTCCGGGAAGCCCGACCTGGCCTGCTTCACGGTCTGGACGCCCAACTCGCCCTTCGCCTACCGCACCGCCGACCAGTACCGGGCCCACGGCGTGCCCGTGATCCTGGGCGGGGTGCACGCCTCGCTCCTGCCTGGCGAGGCGATCCAGCACGCCGACTCGGTGGTGTGCGGCGAGGCCGACTCGATCTTCGCCGGCATCCTCGACGACGCCCTCGCCGGCCGCCTGCAGCCCCTCTACCAGGGCGCGTTCCAGGACATGGACCAGGTGCCCATGAACCACGAGTGGGTCGACCTCTACCAGGCGTGGCCTCTCACCCGCTACGCGCCCCTCAACACGCTGCAGACCACGAGGGGCTGCCGGTTCAATTGCGACTTCTGCTCGGTGATCCGCATCAACGGCCGGGGCTCGCGCCACAGCCCGGTCGAGCGGGTCATCGAGGAGGTCAAGGTCATCAAGCGGATGGGCCAGCACATCAACGACTTCGCCTACCTGTTCTTCCTCGACGACGACATGGCCGCCGACCTCGAGTACACGAAGGAGCTGTGCGAGGCCATCGTGCGCTCCGGGGTGAAGTTCACGTGGGGATGCCAGGCGTCGATCGGCCTGGCCCGTGACCCCGAGATGCTCGATCTGGCGGCCCGGGCCGGCCTGCGGGCCATGTTCACCGGTTTCGAGTCGATGTCGCGCGACGCTCTCATCGAGTGCAACAAGAAGAACCGGCCCGGCGAGTTCGGCGAGTTCATCCAGAAGATCCACAAGCGGGGCATCGCCATCGAGGGCGGGTTCATCTTCGGGTTCGACCACGACAAGCCCGACGTGTTCCAGCACACTGCCGAGTTCGTCGATCTGATCGGGGTCGACGTGGCCCACTACTCGATCCTCACGCCCTACCCGGGCACCCACACGTTCAGCCGCATGTATCAGGACGGGCGGATCCTCACCTACGACTGGCGAAAGTACAACCTGTACCACGTGGTCCACCAGCCCGAGCAGATGACCCCGCAGGAGCTTCACGACGGGCTGCGCCAGGTCTACAAGTGGTTCTACGCCGGCCGGCGCCGCTGGCCCCGGTTCCAGAAGCACCTCCGCACCCGCGACATCCGCTTCAACCTCGCCTTCGCGGCCTCGAACTACAACTACGACCGGTCCTACCGCAACATCACCCTCGACGAGGCCCCGCCCTTCGAGGCCGACGCTGACGAGGTGGCCCGCATGGCCCTGGCCAGCGCCGCCCCCGCCCAGGAAGCGCTCAACGTGGCCTACAACCAGGCCGCGCCCAACGTGACGTTCCTGCAGCGGAAGCCAGCGACGGCCGCAACAACCTCCTCGTAATCGCGCAAGTTCCCCTCAGAGGGCGCAACCGCGCGGGCTCATCCGCCCGGTAACTGCGCAACGCCACTATCGACAGCGCCGCCTCCGGGCGCGAGCCTTCCCCCGACACGACGTGCCGTCACAGAGGGGGGCCCATGAGACCTCGTCGACTGACCTTGCTGCTGGCCGCCACCGCTGCGGCCGGACCGCTCCTCGCCGCGCCGGGCGCGACCGCGAAGACCTTCGCAACGCCCGAGGTGGACGGGGCGGTGCAGGTCACCCAGGACGCCGGCGCGGCGCGTGGCCACGCCACGCCCGCCCTGGCCGTTCACCCCGACGACCCGAACACGCTGGTCGTGGCCGAGTCCGACGCCTACTCGTCGCGTTGCATGGTCCACGTGTCCCGCAACGGCGGCCTCACGTGGTCGCCGGCCACCCAGCCCACGACGCCGCCCGACTGGCAAGGGTGCGGATTCGCCGTCACCGGTCCCATGGCCGACCTCGAGTTCGACCGGGACGGCAACCTCCACTACACGTGGAGCGCCTTCCAGCCGACGACCTACCAGCAGCGGATCTACCACGCCAGGTCGACCGACCTGGGCCTGACGTGGGACGTGTCGGCGCTGCCCCGCATCGGCCCCGACCCGGCCCAGCGGCAGTACGGCGCCGACACCATGCCCCAGATGGTCGTGGACAGGGACAACCCGAGCCGCATCTACGTGGCCTGGTGGTCGAACAACGGCATCTGGAACCAGCCCGGGCTGATCACCAGCTCGGAGTCCTCGGTGTGGTGCCGGCTGACCGACAACCGGGCGCTCGCCCGGCCGTGGGTCGCCACTTCCTCAGACGGCGGCCGCACGTGGAGCCAGCCCGTCGACATGGCACCCGGCGTCCAGCACTGCACGACCGAGCCCTACCTGGCCCAGGCCAAGGACGGCCGGCTGCTCGCCTTCTTCGGCGAGTCCACCCGGTCGTTGGAGGAGGGCAAGGCGCCGGCCGCCCACGTGTTCTTCTCCGAGACGAAGGACCTCGGCAAGACGTTCACGGCCAGGCCGATCTACGAGCAGGACGGGAACCCGGCCACCCCGACCTCCACCTCGGACTGGCTCGGCTCGGTCACGACCGGCGTCGACGCCAAGACCGGCAACATCTACGTGGCGTGGGAGAACATGGGCGCCGGTTCGCCCCGCGTGATGTTCATGCGCTCGACCGACGACGGGCGGACGTTCAGCCAAGCCCTCAAGGTCAACGACGCCGACAGCAAGCGGGACTGGGACTTCCCCGAGATGTTCCCCACCATGGGCGTCGCTCCCAACGGGCGCGTCGACATCGCCTGGTACGACTACCGCAACGACGCGGGCTGGAAGGACGACGACCGCCGGGCCACGTTCCAGGACGTCTACTACGCCTTCTCCACCGACGGCGGCCAGACGTTCTCCAAGAACATCCGGGTCAACGACCGGGCCATCGACCGCCGGTTCGGGCCCAAGCTGGGCTCGATCATCGGGCCGATGGGCGTGGCCTCGACCGACAAGGTCACCTTCATCGCCTGGGACGACACCCGCAACGGCAACACGACCACCGCCGCCCAGGACATCTACTTCACCCGGCTCCGGTACACGCCCGCGGGCGAGGCGTTCGGGGGCGGCGGGGACACGGGCACGTCGCCGTGGGTCGCCGGCCTGCTGGGCGCAGCCGTCGCCCTGGCCGTCGGTGGGCTGATCCTGGTCATCGGCATGCAGGCGTCCCGCAAGAAGACGCCGACGCTCGACAAGCCGGCGGCCGCACCGACCACGAAGGAACCCACGGTCACGTAGCGTCGGCGCCGTGTTCCGGCGCGGTGAGAAGCGTTTCGCGGCCATCTTCGCCGACGACCTCCTGGCGGCCTGCCAGGCGTTGCTCGGCGCCCACGGCGGCGGGCCGTCGGTCCAGCTGCCCATCTCCATCCCGATCGACGCCCACGGCGTGGTCCTCCTCCGCCCCGGGGGACCGTTGGACGCCCCCCGCCTCCCGGCCACGCTCACCGTCGGACGGACGGCGGCCGGCGACGGCCGTTTCACCATCGCCATCGGACGGCGCGACGGCGGGCCGCTCACCATCCCCGGCATCCACGGCGCCGCCAGCCCCGACGACGCCGTCCTCACGACGCTCGTCGCCGACCTGACGGCCAAGGGCGTCCTCCTCTCGGCCGGCCCGGCCCCGATCGCCTACGACGAGGACACGGCCTGCTCCTACGCCAACGCCCTCTTCCTCACGCTCTCGCGCAAGCTCAGCCAGGTTCGGCCGGAGGCTTCCACGGCTTGACCCACGGCGCCTCGGGCCAGCCCTCGGCCGCCGCCACCTCGTGGTGGGACTCGCTGAAGGCGCCGGCGAGCAGCGGTCAGACGGCCGCCGCCGGATTGCGCCGGGTCAGCGCGTAGACGACAAGCATGGCGACCCCCATGCCGATGGCCACCCCCGCCCCGATCAGGATCGGGCCGGGCACGCCGCCCTCACCGTCGTCAGACGTCGCCTCGGGCCCCCGCTCCCGGAAGAGCACGCTGGCGAAGTAGGTGTCGTCGGCCGAGCCCAGGTTCTGGCCGTTGCGGCTGTCCTGCCAGGTGATGAAGGCGGCATCGTCGGTCGACACGATGCCGAGGGGCCCGTGGATGTCGGCGTTGTTCGACCAGATGCCGTAGTTGCGGTCGATGATGCGGTCGGTGACCTTGTACTCCTTCTCCCACGTGCGCCCACCGTCCAGCGAGTAGCGGTAGTACACGTCCTGGAAGCCGAAGCCGCCGGCGCCCTCGGCCTGCGGGCTGTGGCGGCCGTCGTACCACACGGCGTCGACGCGGCCGTTGGGCGCCACCGACAGGCTCGGGTGGAGGTGCTGCACGTTGGGCATGGCGATGTCGGTGTTCAGCGCCATACGGTCGGTCCACGTCGCCCCCGAGTCGTAGGACGCCCGGAAGTAGACGTCCCGGTCGTCGGCGGGACGGGCGGCGCGGGGGTTGGGGTTGCCGTACCAGATCACGTACAGGTTGTTGTTGGTGGGGTCGGCCCTGAGCGCCCACTTGCGGTTGAACTGGAAGCCGGCGTTGCCCTCCTCGATCTGCCTGGCGTCGGTCCACGTCTTGCCGTGGTCGGACGACTGCCGGTACAGCACGGTGCGGATCGGGGTCGGCGTCGCCGGATCGGTGCCCGCCGGCACGCGACCGCGCCCGGCGAAGGTGACGTGGACGACGCCCTTGCCGTCGACCGCCGGCCGGCCCTCGTAGGAGCCCTGGGGGTCACCCTCTCGGAGGCTGAAGGGCTGGCCGAACGTGCGCCCCCCGTCGGTCGACGCCGCGATCAACGCCTTGTTGCCCGACGGGTTGGGGTCGTTCTGGCGGAACTGCATCCAGGAGACGTACACGTACTGCGGCTCGTTGGGGTCGACCGCCACCCACGGGCGATCGTTGCGCTTGAGGCCGCGGTCGGCTTCGGGCGCCTCGGGCGAGTCCCACACCTTGACCGTCTGGAAGGTGGCCCCGTCGTCGGTCGAACGGGCCAGGAAGATCATCAGCGGCTTGTCCGGCCGCTCCAGCATGTTGAACCGAGGGTCCATCGAGTTGAAGGCGAGATAGAGCACGCCGTTCTTGTCGTAGGTCAGGGTGTGGTTGATGTTGGAGTCGGGAACGCCACACGACTCGGTCCAAGGCTTCAGAGCCGGGTCGCCGGCCCGCTCCCACGACCGGCCCTCGTTGATCGAGCGGTAGACGGTGAGGAGTTTGGTGTTGCGGGCGTCGCAGTCGGCGATGATCAGCGTCCCGTTCTCGGGGTTGCGGGCGATCTGGGGCGTCGAGTAACCCCGCGACGGGTTGGGGTCGGCGCTCACCTGCACCGCGGCCGTCACCCAGGGCTGGATGCCGGTCTGAGCCCCGACCGAGCCGGGCGCCGCCACCGACGCCACCATCAACCCCGCCGCCGCCGCCGTCCACGAACGCAACGATGGACGCACTGCGCTGCCCCCCTGTCAGTCCCCTTTGGGACGGAGGCTAGCTACGGCGGCGGCGATGTGCTCAGTACCCGGGAGCCGGGGCCTTCTTGGCGGGAGCCTTCTTGGCCGGCGCCTTCTTCTTGGCCGGCGCCTTCTTCTTGGCCGGTGCCTTCTTCTTGGCCGGCGGCGGCGCCGCCTTGAGCTTGGACGCGTCGACCAGGCCGTAGCCCCACTTGGCGTCCCACGTGCCCTTGGGCTTGCCGGGGATGAGGCTGGCCTCCATGAGGACCTTCTTCGCCCCCTCGGGGTCCAGCCTGGGGTTCCTCTCCAGGAGCAGCGCCACCAGGCCGGCCACGAACGGAGAGGCCTGGCTGGTGCCGGCCATGACCTGGTTCAGGCTGTCGACGAGGAACGCGGGATCGACGCCCGAGTGGGCCGACAGGCAGGAGACGACCATGGCGCCGGGAGCAGCCAGGTCGGGCTTCTTCACGCCGTCGCGGCGCGGCCCCTCGCTGCTGAAGTCCGTGATGTCGTCGAGCTCGAGCCCCGAGTGCTGGGGGTCGCCCCAGATGTTCTCCCAGTCCGCCCTCGTGGTGAACGCCCCGACGGTAATGGCCCGGGTGGCGCACCCGGGCGAACCGACCTTCATCGAGTCCTGCACCGTCGGGCCCGTGAATTGGGCGACCCGTCCCCGGATGCTCCACACGTCGACCAACCCGCTGCGGACCCGCGCGCCGCTGCGAACCCGTAGCCGCCAGGCGCCGCTGGGCGGCGGCGTGCCGGCGGGGACGGGCTTGGGCTGGATCACGGCCAGGAAGTTCATGTCGCCGTTGGCCGGGTCGACGGGCGGCGTGATCAGCTCCACCTCGCCGTCGGGCAGCTGGTAGGTCATCGACGGGTTGTCGCCGTCGATCACGCCCTGGTACGGCGTGGCCGCATTGTGGGGGTCGACCACGGCGATCTCGATCTCGTCGGAAGCCTCGAACCAGATGTTGAGGGCGGCGTAGGGCGGCGTGACGCCGGGCCCCACGCGGAGCATGGCCATGGGGATGGTACGGGTCGATCGCCGCTTCAGCGTGAACTGGGCGTGGATGTTGTCGGTGCCCTCGTTGCCCGCCGCGCAGCACACGATCAGCCCCGGCCCGACGGCGGCGTCGATGACGGCGGACAGGGAGTCGGTGCCGTCGTGGGCGTCGCCGTGGCCGCCCAGGCTGAGGTTCACCACCGCGGGACGGCCCAGCTCACCCGCCACCCGGAACACGTAGCGGACGGCGTCGGCGATGTGGGCCGTCATCATGTCGGTCTTGACCACGAGCAGCTCGGCCTCGGGCGCCACGCCCACGAACTGCTGGTCGGCCGACGTGGCGATGCCGGCCACGTGGGTGCCGTGGCCGTTGGTGTCCCTCGACATCCCCAGCAGCTCGCCCGTCAGCTCCTGGCCGTAGGCGCCTTCCAGCACGCCGATGCCGTTGAGGGTCTGGTCCCACACACGGAGGATGCGTCCAGCGAAGTCGGGGTGGGTCACCTCGATCCCGGTATCGACGACGCCGACGATCACCCCCTTGCCGGTGAGGCCGGTCGCCTGGCGGAACGGGGCCAGGCGCACCCGCTCCGCCGCCTTGTCGAGCAACGGGTCGAGCTGCATGGCGGGCACGACCCGGGCCAGGGCGGGGTCGTCGGTGAGGGCGTCGAGGGCCTCGATGGGGACGATCCCCGTGCGCACCTCGCCCTCGCCCCCGTTGACCTCGACGCCCTCGATCGACCACAGGTGATCGAGGGACGCCCGCTTGGCGGGATGGAGGAACACCACCATCCGGGCCGGCTTGGGCGTCCGGGAGACCGACACCACCCCCAGGACGCCGAGGTGCTTGCCCAGCGCCGCCCGCCCCGCCCGCTGGTAGTCGTTCAGGGCCGCCACCAACCCGGGACTCATCTTCCGGTAGTCCACGAGACCTCCCCACCATTCCCGCGCTCTGCGGCGACCGTAGCCCGAAAGTCCGCTTTGCTTCCCGCGGCGGAAACAAGCCAGGGACCCGGTAGCGTTTGCTGCAGCGTGGACGTGACCGATGAGGAACTGGCGGCCCTCGCCCTGGCCGCCGACCCTGACACCGCGGTTCCCGACGACGCCGTCCCGCTGCAGGCGGCCGACGGGAGCGGTCAGTCGCTGCTGCCGGGGTGGTACATGCCGTCGCCCGCGCCCGGCTCCCGCCTCCGCCGGCGGTGGGCACGGGTGGTCGTGGCCCTGATCATCGCCTCGTTCCTGGCCATCAACGCCTACGGCCTGTGCAGCACCTACGGGCCGGTGCGCTTCGGCTGACGATGCGCGGCCCGGCGGAGCGCCTCGTCGAGGGGCAGGTCCGCGAGTGATTCGGCGACGACGTGGGCAGCCGACAGGTCGAGGCCGGCGGTGAGGCGGTGGGGCACGGCCACCGTGAACAGGCCGGCGGCCACCGCCGCCGTCACGCCGTGGGGTGAGTCCTCGACAGCCACCGACCGGGAGGGCTCGGCGCCCAACCGCTCGCACGCCAGCCGGTAGGACGTCGGGTCGGGCTTCACCGGCACCGTGCCCCCACAGCCGACCAGGCACCCGAAGCGGTCGCGCAGGCCGAGGCGGTCGAGGTGGCGCCCGACCCACTCGGCGGGCGACGAGGAGGCGATGCCCACGGGCACGCCCCGCCGCTCCGCATCCGCCAGCCAGTCGAGAATGCCGGGGCGGGGGTGGTGGGCGGCGAGCAGGACGTCGCGGCGGGCCCGGCGGCGGTCGAGCAGGCTGGGGTCGAGGTCGGCGCCGACCCGGGCCTGCAACTCGGTCCACGGGTCGAACACGCCGGTCGTGCCGATCACGGCCTGCCACTCCGTGAGGACCAGATCCTGGCCATGCTCGTCCCACAGTTCGGCCCAGGAGCGGTAGACGGGCTCCTCGGTGTCGAGGATCGTCCCGTCGAAGTCGAGCACCACGCAGGCGCGGCGGGCCATGGGCAGAGGATGGCAGCGCTCGGTTCTTCCGTCACGAATCCCTCGTGGGGGTGGTGTTCGTGACGGCAAAGCCGGCAACTCGCCGGAGCACCCCCGCCCGGGGCGGCGAAGCCGCCAGCAAGCATCTTCCGCTCGGGGCCCGTTCGGGGCCGGGCGGGCCTCCGGACCGGGTAAATGTGATCCGCGCATAGCCCCTGACCTGGGCTTTTGCGAGAGCGGGCGACGAGAATCGAACTCGCGTCTTCAGCTTGGGAACCAGCAATCTCGCGGTTCGGTCACCTGTGCATTTGCACGTCGTGGCAGGTCAGAGGCCCTTTTTCGACT
>Ga0187892_10007944_pt1 | contig 14813 bp, 14 predicted proteins | sample MA1701073metaG_FD_139345 | JGI IMG/M metagenome (GOLD analysis project Ga0187892, IMG submission 139345) | Bio-ooze microbial communities from a basaltic lava cave in the Kipuka Kanohina Cave System on the Island of Hawaii, USA - MA170107-3 metaG ... | reverse complement strand
CCAACTGCCTCGTGCAGGCGACCCCGGAGTTCCGCCGCGAGACGTCGTTCGCCTCGATGGAGATTCCCGGGCCGTTCGAGACGGTCGCGCGCGAGGCGTACTACAGCGTCACGCTCCCCGACCCGAAGTGGGACGACAAGCGCCGCGAGCAGCACCTCTCGTTCTACAACAGGTACACGCTGCCGCTCATCAGCGTGCACGAGGCGTACCCGGGGCACTACGTCCAGTTCCTCGTGTCCAACCGCTGCCGGTCGAAGATCCGCCGCGTGTTCGGCTGCAGCTCGTTCGCCGAGGGGTGGGCGCACTACCTCGAGCAGGTCTACGCCGACTCGCAGAACGATCCCAGGCTCAAGCTCCACCAGCTCCACATGGCGCTCCTCCGCATCTGCCGCTACATCGCCGGCATCCGCATGCACTGCCGCGGCATGACGCTGGAGCAGGCGGTCGACTTCTTCCTGAAGGAGGGGTACCAGAAGGAGACGAACGCGCGTCGCGAAGCGAACCGCGGGACGGGCGACCCGACGTACCTCGTCTACACGCTCGGCAAGATGGAGATCCTCCGCCTCCGTGACGAGCTCAAGCTCCCCGCGCGCGACTTCCACAACCGGCTCATCGCCAGCGGCTATCCGCCGCTCGCGATCATGCGGATGGTCCTGACGGGGAAGCGCTCCGTTCCGCCGGTCCGCGGCGACGAGACGGCGTACGAGACGCTCCGCCGCCTCTGCGGCGACGTCGGCCACCGCCTGTCGGGCACCGAGAACGGACGGCGCGGCGAGGAGTTCGCGCTGGCGCGCCTGCGCGAGTACGGCCTGTCGCACGTGCACGCGGAGCCGTTCGAGCACCTGGGCTGGACGCGCGGACCCGCGCGATTCACCGTCGGCGGCCGCACGATCGAGTCGGTCGCGCTCGGCAACACGCCGTCGGGGAAGGTCGAGGCGGACCTCCTCGACCTCGGCTACGGCACGCCGGGCGACTTCGCCAAGGCGGACGTCGCGGGGAAGATCGTGCTCGTCCTCTCGGGCGCACCCGAAGGGCACCGCTCCGTCCACCGCACGGAGAAGATGACGCTCGCCGCGAAGGGCGGCGCTGCCGCGATGGTGCTCATCAACGGCCCCAAGGGGCGCATCATCCAGACCGGCACGTGCTGCGTCGGCGCGATCGCGAAGATCCCCGCGGTCGGCATAACGCGCGAAGACGGAGACGCGCTCAAGTCGGGCGCCGTCCGCGCGACCCTCGATGTCACGACGTATCACGGGCCGGCCACGTCGCGCAACATCGTCGCCGAGATCCCCGGCGCGACCGACGAAGTCGTCATGATCGGCGCGCACCTCGACTCCTGGGACCTCGCCACCGGCGCGATCGACAACGGCGTCGGCACCGCGGTCGTCCTCGACGCCGCGCGCCGGCTCGCCGCGTCGGGCGCGAAGCCGAAGCGCACGATCCGTTTCGTCCTCTTCATGGGCGAGGAGCTCGGGCTCTACGGATCGCGGGCGTACGTCGCGAAGCACGCGGGCGAACTCGACAAGATCGCCATGATGGTCAACCTCGACATGATCGGCCGCCCGAACGGCTGGCACGCGCACCTCTGCGCCGAGGCGGTGCCGCTCCTGCAGGCGCTCGCGAAGGCGCGCGGCTGGGACGACAAGGCGGTCGAGCGCAGGGGCGGCCTCCACAGCGACCATCAGCCGTTCATGCTCGCGGGCGTGCCGACGATGTCGATCCGCTCGCACCTCGACGAGATCCAGGGGCGATACTACCACTCGTCGGGCGACCGCTTCGAGCTGGCGCGCGCGGACTATCTGGACGAGGGCGCGCGCGTCGCCGCCGATCTGCTCCTGGGGCTGGCGAGCGCCGAGGCACGTGCGCCGCGCCTGTCGAAGGCGGAGACGCGCGATCGCGTGATCGCCGACGACCTCAAGGAGGCGCTGCAGCTGTTCGGGGAGTGGCCCTTTGATTAGGGCCGAATCTCGAATCTCGAATTTCGAATCTCGAGAGGATCCCGTCGACGAGGCCACTCCCGCATTCGAGATTCGAAATTCGAGATTCGCATTGAACGGAGCGTGGGGTTTCGCGTATATATGGGTAGGCGAGGCGAGGCGTAACGGGGTCCACTTCACCGGCATCTCCCGTAGAGAGTCTATGAACAGAGCGTGGCCGTTCCTCGCATCGACGACGCTTCACGGCGCGATGATCGCCGTCGCCGTCGTCGTGGCCACCGCCACGCCCGCCCGCTTCTCCGTCCAGGGCGGCGGGGGCGGCACGGTGGCGCTGCGCCTGGGCGAGCCGCGCGGCCTCGACACGCCCGCGCCGGCCGAGCCGCGAGCCGGGGACGCGACTGTCCACATCGAGGAGGCGCCTGAGCTTCCGGCCTTTGACATCTACTCGCAGGCGCCCGCCGAGCCGCCCGGGCCCGTCCGCGCCGCGGTCCCGCCCGCCCGCTTTGATATGCCGGCCCGCACGCAGCCGCTCAAGGGCGCAGCGACCGGCCGCACGGACGGCGGGACGACGGGTGGCACCGCCCCCGGAGCACTCGCGGATGGCCCGCCCGGCGAGCTGTCCAATCCCGCCCCCGCCTACCCGGACGCGGCCCGCCGCAAGGGACACGAAGGGGAAGTCGTGCTCGTCTTCGACGTCACAGCCGACGGCACGTGCGCCGATGCGCGCGTCGACAAATCGTCCGGCCACTCGACGCTCGACAACGCCGCGCTGACGGCGGTCCGCGCGTGGCGCTACACTCCCGCTACGAAGGGCGGGCAGCCCGTGCGCTCGACGCAGCGCGTGCGCTTCGTCTTCAAGCTGAAGTAGCCCCCAAGCGAAAGATCGAAGATCAAAGACCGAAGATCAAAGGGGGGCGCACCGCGAGCGGAGGGATCCCCTCTGATCCTGGATCTCCGATCTTTGATCTTCCTTACCGCACCGGCTCGGTCTTCTCCGCGATCGCCTTCAGCACCATCGACGACGACGCCTGCGAGATGTCGGTCCGCCCCACGACCACCGTGATGTTGTCGCGCCCCCCCGCCTTGTTGGCCGCGTCGACCAGCCGGTGGCACGACTCGACCGACGAGAGGCCCGCCCTCAGGATGTCCGCGATCGCGCCGTCCTTCAGGTGCCGCGTGAGGCCGTCCGTGCAGAGCAGAACCACGTCTCCCTGCTGCAGCTCCGCGCGCGACACCTCGGGCGCGAGCTTCGCGCCGCCCGCTCCGATGAAGTTGTAGAGCACGTTGCGCCAGCGGCTCGGCTCCCCCGGCCCGAGGATCCCCTTGTCCTTCAGCTGCTCCGCGACCGTGTGGTCGCGCGTGAGCTGCGCGAGCTCCCCGTCGCGCCACAAGTAGCACCGGCTGTCGCCGGTGTGCACGACGTACATCCGCGGCCAGATGAGGTACGCCATCGTGAGCGTCGTCCCCATGTCCACCTGCTCCGGGTGCTCGTCGACGACCACGTCGAGCCCCCGCTGGCACGCATTGAGCGCCTCGACCAGCTCCTCCTTCAGGTCGTCCGTGCGCTCCTGCGCGAGGCGGAAGAACCAGTCCATCGTGTTCAGCGCGTAGCGGATGACGCTCGACACCGCGATGCGGCTCGCCTTGTCGCCCGCGCCGAGCCCGCCCATGCCGTCCGCGACGACGAGCAGCTGCCCCTGCGAACGCCCGAACAGCCGCGTGCGGTCCTCGTGGCTGAGGCTCGTCTGCTCGATCATCATCGACTTCTGGAGGTCGGCGATGAGGAACTGGTCCTCGTTCACGTCCCGCACGCGCCCGCGGTCGCTCAGCCCGAACGCGTCCAGCCGCCCGGCCAGGCCCATGGGGTACAGGATATTCGAGATTCGAGATTCGAGATTCGGAAATCCGTCGATAATGCTGGGGATGGCCAGACTCTCGCACATCGGACCGGACGGGCGCGCGCGGATGGTCGACGTCCAGGCGAAGCCGGTCACGCACCGTTTCGCCGTCGCCGCCGCGGAGATCGTCGTGCAGCCCGCGACGCTCCGCGCGATCCGCGCGGGGCGCACGCGGAAGGGAAACGTCGTCGAGACCGCCCGCATCGCCGGCATCGGCGCCGCCAAGCAGACCTCCGCGCTCATCCCGCTCTGCCATCCGCTCGCGCTCACGAACGTCGCGGTCGACATCTCGTTCCGCCCCCCGCGGACCGTCGACATCCGCGCGCGCGCCGAGGCGATGGACCGCACGGGCGTGGAGATGGAGGCGCTGACGGCCGCGGCGGTCGCCGCGCTCACGGTCTACGACATGTGCAAGGCCCTTGACCGGGAGATCGAAATCCGTAGACTACGGCTCCTCGAAAAGGCGGGCGGAAAGAGCGGTCACTTTATGAGAGTCGAGAAGCGAAAGCGGAAGTGACGTGGGCGCGTCGTCGGATTGCTTCCTGACCTCTTTCTGGATCCACGCATGAGCAAGACCTATCGCACCGCCATCGTCGGCGCCACCGGCGCCGTCGGCCTCAAGTTCATCGAGTGCCTCGAGCAGCGCAAGTTCCCGACCGGCGATTTCGCGCTCTACGCGTCGCCCAACTCCGAGGGCAAGGCGCTGCACTTCCGCGGGCAGCCCCATCGCGTCAAAGTCCTCGCGAAGGAGAGCGTCGGCTCGTTCGACTTCGCCTTCTTCAGCGCCGGCTCGTCGATCAGCAAGGAGTACGCGCCGCTCTTCGCGAGGAAGGGCGCGGTCGTCATCGACAACTCGAGCGCCTTCCGCATGGACCCCGACTGTCCGCTCGTCGTCCCCGAGGTGAACGCCCACGACATCGCCCTGCACAAGAAGAAAGGGATCATCGCCAACCCGAACTGCTCGACGATCCAGATGGTCGTCGCGCTCAAGCCGATCCACGACGCGGCGAAAATCCTCCGGGTCGTCGTCTCAACCTACCAGGCGGTGAGCGGCGCCGGCGGGCGCGCGCTCGCGGAGTTCGACGAGGAGGTGCGCAGCCACGTCCTCGGCGACAAGCTGTCCAGGCGGACGATCTTCCCGCGGCAGATCGCGTTCAACGCGATCCCGCAGATCCCGCAGAAGGACGCGTACAACCCCGACGGGTACACCGTCGAGGAGCGCAAGATGATCGAGGAGACGAAGAAGATCATGGGCGACCCCTCGATCAGGGTCTCGGCGACGTGCGTGCGCGTCCCGGTGCGCAATGGGCACAGCGAGTCGCTCAACGTCGAGACGGAGAGAAAGCTGACGGCCCCCCAGGCGATGGATCTGCTGCGGAAGGCTCCCGGCATCATCCTCAGCGAGAAGCCGGAGGCGTTCCCGACGCCGGCGGAGATCAGCGGCCGCGGCGAGACGTTCGTCGGCCGGGTGCGGGAGGACTGGACGGTCCCGAACGGCCTGCACCTCTGGGTGGTCGCGGACAATATCCTCAAAGGGGCGGCCTTGAACGCCGTCCAAATTGCGGAGGTAATGATCCGCTGAACCGTGGACTCTGGGTCGCCGCGGCGGCCGGCGCCGTCGCTCTCGCGGCGATCATGGTGTCGCTCGTGCGCGGAGGTCCGGACTCCGCGACGGCGGAGGCGCTGCGCCTCGAGGGAAAATCGCTCGAGCAGTCGGGCCGGAAGGACGAGGCGCTCGCGAAGTACCGGGCGGCGATTGTTCGCGACCGCGGCCACATTGCCTCGCATCGCGACTACCAGAATCTCATGCGCGCGATGGGGAAGGGGGACGAGGTGAGGGCGGAGTACCGCAAGCACGCGGAGGCCGCGCCGCAGAGCGCAGCCGCCCAGTACCTCGCCGCGCGGCTCGAGGAGGGGGACGCGCTGGTGGCGGGAATGAAGCGCGCCCTGCAGCTCGACGCGGACTTCATCTGGGCGCATCGGGCGCTCGCCGCCCACTGCTGGTTCGAGAAGAGGCCCGAGGACGCCGCCCGCCACTTTGAGGCGGCGGCGCGCTCTCCCGACGCCACGTCGGAGGACGGGGGGGCCCTGGTGGCGTTCTTGTACAGGCAGAACAGCCTCGAGGACCTCGACCGCATCATCATGGGCTGGAACTCCAGCCGTCCCGGCTTCGGCCGCGTCGACTTCGACGGATTCATGCTGGGACCGGGTCCCAACGCGACGGGGTTGCAGCTCCACGTCGCGTTCTCGCCGGAAGCGCTGGAACAATTCCTCTACGCGCTGCGCGTCACCCGCAGCGACAAGGCGTTCCGCCAGCTCTCCGTCCGGCGCGGCGATGGCAAGTACGTGCTCTCATGGACGACCGAGTGGACGCACGCGGCGCAGCACGAGTCGGCAACCCCGCCGGAGACCTGGGTCAGCGCGGACCGCCCGTCGTTCACCGAGGTGCACGCTGCGCTGCTGGCCCGGCTGAGAGACAAGTAATCCGTCGTCAGTTTTCAGTTGTCAGTCGGAAGACCGCCTCTTACTGATGGCTGAGAAGGGACGACTGACGACTCCATGGCCAGAAAGCAGCTCCGCAACTTGAAGCTCGTCGTCGAGTACGACGGCACCGCCTACTACGGCTGGCAGGTGCAGGCCGGCCAAAAGACGGTGCAGGGCGAGCTCCAGCGCGCCATCGAGGAGGTCGTCGGCCGCCGGACAACGCTCTTCGGCGCGGGGCGCACCGACGCCGGCGTCCACGCGCTCGGACAGGTCGCGAACTTCAAGACGTCGAGCCGCATTCCGATCGCGAAGTGGCCGCCCGCCCTCAACGCGCACCTGCCGGAGGACATCTCCGTCGTGCGCGCGGAGGAGGTCGCCGCGGACTTCCACTCGCAGTTCCAGGCGAAGGAGAAGACGTACCGCTACACGATCCTCAACCGCGACACGCGCTCCGCGCTGCGCCGCGACCGCGCGCATCTCATCCGTCCGGCGCTCGACGCGGCCGCGATGGCGGAGGCGGCGAAGGCGCTCGTCGGCACGCGCGACTTTCGCGCGTTCGGCAGCGAGATGGCGAAGAAGGAGAAGACGACGCGGACGATCGCGCGCGCGGACGTCGCGCGGGCGGGGGACGAGGTGACGTTCGAGTTCAGCGGCGACGGATTCCTCTACAACCAGGTGCGCGCGATGGTGGGGACGCTCGTGGAGGTCGGCCTCGGCAAGCGCCCGCCGGCATGGGTCGGGGAGGTGCTCGCCTCGCGCGATCGCACGAAGGCGGGCGCGAACGTGCCCGCCAAAGGGCTGTGCCTCGTCGAGGTGCGGTACTGATGGGCTATACTCCTCCTGGATGTCGCGCATCAGCGTGCGAGCTCCTGGCACAATGCGTTCACTTGCTGGCTCATGTCGGCCACCCGCACCCGACTGGAGTGCCGCACTTACGGCGCCCTGCGCTGGTCCAGCACGTCGCTGACGCCGGCCGACCTCAAAGGTGTGGCGGGTTCCGAGCAGGGCGGCAGCGTAGCTCTCGCGTTCGAGCCCGCGAAGATCCCTGATTTCCCCTCGGAGATCACGGAAGACAACGTGCACATCCTGAGAGATTATCTTGCTCTGGTCGGTCCGCTTCGCGCCAGGCTCACGCCGGGCGAAGCGCGAGCCTCCGGGGGAGATCACGGAGGCCCCGGTCGTCGTCTGAGGGGGTCAAGAGATCCGCGGCGAGTAGCGTCGCGAGGTTGATGCCGGCGCCCCATTCCTGCCGATAAACTCCCTGATGGTCGAAGCGAAGTACCGCGCGTCCCGCACCGCCCGCCTCCTGGGCAATCCGAGCGTCTACACGCTCGTCGAGACGATGCTCGGCGCCGGCCGCGTCACGCCCACGGCCCTCTCGCGCCGCCTCAAGCGCAACATCACGACCGTCTCCAACTACCTCAAGTCGCTCAAGCTGGCGGAAGTCGTGCGCTTCCAGTCCGACGGCTACCACAACTGGTACCAGGTCAAATACCCGCCGGCCGTCCGGCGCGTGATGAAGGCGCTCCAGGACCTCGCGAAGACCTCGGCGCGCCGCGTCTGAGCGCTCCGCCTCTGATCTTTGGTCTTTGATCTTCGATCTTTCGCGCCAACGCTACAATGGCGCGCTGTGCGCATCACGCACGTCATCACCCGACTCATCGTCGGCGGCGCGCAGGAGAGCACCGTCCTGACCTGCCGCGGACTCGCCCGCCGCGGACACGACGTCACGCTCATCACCGGCCCGCAGGCCGGCCCTGAGGGCAGCCTCCTCGACGCCGCCCGCGCCACGGGCGCCCGCATCCTCGTCCATCCCCACATGGTCCGCCAGGTGTCGCCCCTCCACGACGCTCTGGAGCTCGCGCTGCTCGTGGAGTGGTTCGCGCACGACCGCCCGCAGATCGTCCACACGCACTCCAGCAAGGCAGGCATCCTCGGGAGAGCGGCGGCGCGGCTCGCGGGCGTCCCCGTCGTCGTCCACACGAACCACGGCCTCCCCTTCCACGAGAGCCAGCCCCCGCCCGTCCGCCTTGCGTACCGCTCCCTCGAGCGCGTCGCGTCCCGGTGGGCCGACCGCATCGTCTGCGTCGGGCGCCAGATGGTCGACACGTCGATCGCCGAGGGGCTCGGCTCCGCGCGGCTCTTCACCGTCGTACGCAGCGGCATGGAAGTCGAGCGCTTCCTCGACGGCGACGCGGAGGCGTCGCGGCTGCGCCGCGACCTCAACCTCCCGGAGGGCGCGCCGGTCGTCGGCACCGTCGCGCGCCTGTCCCCGCAGAAGGGGCCCCGCTACTTCCTCGACGCGATGTCCCAGCTCGCCGTCCGCGTCGCCGACCTCTGGTTCCTCTGGGTGGGCGACGGCCCGATGCGCGCCGGCCTCGAGCGGGAGGCCCGCGACCGCCGACTGCGCGTCCGCTTCACCGGGCTCGTTCCGCCCGAGCGCGTGCCGGCGCACCTCGGCGCGATGGACGTGGTGCTGATGTCGTCGCTCTGGGAGGGGCTGCCGCGCGTCGCGGTGCAGGCGGGCCTCTGCGGCCGCCCCGTCGTCGCCTTCGACGCGCCCGGCGTGCGCGAGGTCGTCGCCGACGGCGTCTCCGGCCGCGTCGTCCCGCGCGCCGACGTCGCCGCGATGGTCGAGGCCGCGGAGGAGATCCTGCGCCGGCCGGACCGGGGGCGCGCGATGGGGCAGGAGGCGCGTCGCCGGCTCGCGTCGGAATTCCGCTGGGAGAAGATGGTCACCGACCTCGAGCAGATCTACGAGGAGCTCATGGCCGCTCCCTGACGCGGGCCGCCCCGACCATCGCCGCCAATCGAAGGGCGACAGCGGCCGCAAGCGCTCCGGCGTCTCCGGCAGGCGTCTCAGCCGCCGCTCCCAATCGGCGGGCGCGAACGCGGCCTGCCGCGAGCCGTCGGCCGCTTCCACGAACACCTCGACTAATCTCTCCCCGTCGCGCCGCCGCCGCGCTCCAGCGGCGTGCCTCGCCGGGACCGACCGCCCTCCAGAACGAGGCCAGCTCGCTCGGCGCAGCCACGCCCAGCCGATCCAGGGCGCCGTTGCACGCCCAGTGAAGGTGCTCCTCCGCGTCGGGCGGCGCCGAGGCGCAGGCGCGCGGCAGCACGCGCTCCATGAGGTCGTACACCTTGTGGAAGTTGACGCGCTTCGCGACCGCCAGCTCCCCGCAGCGCCACAGATACTCCAGCGCCGTCTTCGCCGGCTTCCACTGCCACCACTTGTCCGCCGCGGCCGGTCCCGGACCCGCGGGCTTTCCGAAGTCCTTCGACAGAAGCGGGCCCTCCTCGCGCACGCGCCGGAGAACCGACGCGATCACCTTCCGTCCGTCGGGGCCCATGCGCGCCCTCCACCACGCGTGCCGCGGATCCGTCCCGCGATAACGATCGAACCGCCGCCGCCACTGCGCGAACCACCGCGTCGGGATCGCCGACGCATCGTGCGTCCAATGCTCGAAGAGCGTCCGCTCCCGTTCGAGCAGCGCGGCCAGCATCGCAGGCCGGTACCCGTCGAGCCGGCTGTGCAGCGTCAGGTGGTGGGCGCGCTCCACGACGTTGATCGAGTCGACCTGCACGAAGCCCATGCGCTCGATCAGGCTCTGGAGCGCCGCGGGGCCCGCGCGCCGCCCCGGGTCGTCGAGCAATCCCTGCGCGCCGAGCAGCAGCCGGCGGGCGTCGCGGGCGGCGATGACGGGCCGTGGCACCCGGCCGATTGTATCGCGGCCGACGATGACTATTGACTGATGACTCGCTTTTCCCCCGTGCTATAATGCGGACGCAATGGTCGTAGCGCTCATCTCCGACATCCACTCCAACACCGAGGCGCTCGACCTGGTTCTCAAGGACATCCAGTCCCAGGGCGTCGCCGAGATCGTCTGCCTCGGCGACCTCGTCGGCTACGGCCCCAACCCGGCCGAGATCGTCGACCACGCGGTCCGCTGGAAGATCGTGCTGATGGGGAACCACGACGAGGCGGTCGTGAAGGAGGCCTACGGCTTCAACCCCGTCGCCAAGGCGGCGGTCGCCTGGACCCGCGAGCAGCTCAAGCCGGGCTTCTTCTCCAGCGGCGCCAAGAAGGACCGCTGGAGGTTCCTCTGCGGCCTCCCGCTCACGTCGAAGGCCGACGGCGGCGTCCTCTACGTCCACGGCTCGCCGCGCGACCCCACCATGGAGTACATCCTCCGCTCCGACTGCGTCGACCTCACCGGCGGCGTGCCCGAGAAGATCCGGGACATCTTCTCCCGCTTCGAGCGCCTCTGCTTCGTCGGCCACACGCACGACCCCGGCGTCATCACCGAGGAGTCGCAGTTCGTCTCGCCGAAGGAGTGCGGGTACGAGTACAAGTTCGCCGCCGGGAAGAAGTACATCGTCAACATCGGATCCGTCGGCCAGCCCCGCGACGGCGACACGCGGTCGTGCTACGCGATCTACTCGCCTCCCTCGGGGACGGCCGACGGCGGCTCCGTGAAGTGGCGCCGCATCGAGTACGACTACCAGGCGACCATGAGGAAGATCTTCGGGACGCCGCAGCTCGACCCGCGGGCGGGCGAGCGCCTGGCGCTGGGGAGGTGAGCACATTGGGCGAGTGACGATTGAGTCATTGATTCATTGAAGAGGGCGGAAGGTCTTCCGAAATGAATCAATGAGCAGATGATTCAATGACTCAATTCTTGAGGGGACACCGTGAAGATCACCGTTACCGGCAGGCACATGGAAGTCACGGACGTCATCCGCTCGTACGCCGTCGACAAGATCGAGCGCCTGACCCGCTACTTCGCGAACATCCAGCGCATGGAGGTCATCTTCAACAGGGAGAAGGACGGGAAGTTCTCGGCGGAGTTCATCGCGCACGCGCCCCGCGGATCGGTGCTCGTCGTGCACGCCGCCGGCGCGAGCGCGACCGCCGCCGCCGACACCGCGCTGGAGAAGATGGAGCGCCACCTGGTGAAGCTCAAGGACAAGCTCAAGAAGAACGGCCGCAACGGCGGCCCGGCACGCAAGTTCGCCCGCTCCCGCGCGGACGAGACGGCGGGCCCGGCGGGGGACGATTCAGGGGAAATCTGGTGGTAAGGAACGCATGAATCCCGTTAGACTCCGGAAGCGGCGCTTCGCGGGTCGCGGGCAGGAGACGCTGACGGGATGAAACTGACTGACATCATCGCAAAGAAGGCGATCGTCCATTCGATCAGGGCGAAGGACAAGCGCGGCGTCGTGGCCGAACTCGCGGCCGCGATGAAGAAGGCGTATCCCGACGAGAAGCTCACGCCCCAGGAGCTCGTCGACGCGATCATGGCCCGCGAGGAGCTCGGCTCCACCGGCCTGCACGGCGGCGTCGCCATCCCGCACGCCCACCTCAAGCAGATGAAGGACGTGCGCGGCGCGTTCGGGCGCTGCGCCCACCCCGTCGACTTCCGCGCGGTGGACGGGGGGCCGACGCACCTCGTCTTCCTCATCGTCGCGCCTCCGTCGCGCAACGAGGCGTACCTTCAGGCGCTCCACAAGATCTCGGCCGCCATCAAGGGCTCGCACTTCTGCAAATTCCTCCGCGCGGCCAAGACCTCCAAGGAGATCGAGGACGTGCTCAAGGAGTCGGAGGAGACGGCGAAGGTCTAGCCCGACCCCCTCATGAACCACAGAGGCACAAAGACACAGAGGGGCTCTGGAGCGGCTTGGGGCCTTCTGGAGCGTTCGATTCAGCGACCCGGTGCCCCTCCGTACCACAATCCCGTAGAGACTTGTTTTTCTGGGCATGCTTTCGAACGTCTCGCGCAGAGCCCTCGGAGATCGCTGAGAAGGGGTGGGATCTCGAGCTTGCCAGCCGACTCTCCAGGTCCTTTCCGTGTCCTTCCGTGGATTCCGTGTTTCCGTGGTGGACCCTCCGGGGACGTCGCACACCAACGATGATGACGGCCGAACGCCGCGTCACGATCGTCAACGAGAAGGGGCTGCACGTCCGCCCCGCCGCCGCCTTCGCCCAGGCGGCCAGCCGTTTCAAATCGCGCATCTCCGTCGTCAAAGACGGGCTCACCGTGGACGGCAAGAGCCCCATCAACCTCCTGATGCTCGCCGCCGAGCCCGGCGCCGCCCTCACCCTCAGAGCGGAGGGCGACGACGCGGACGCCGCGGTCGAGGCCCTGGCCCAGCTCGTGAAGGACCGCTTCGGCATGAGGGACGACTAGCGTGGAGATCCGCAGGGGCATCGGCGTCTCCGCCGGCTACGCGATCGGCCCCGCGCTCGTCCTCGGCGAGCTGGAGTACGCGATCGCCCGCCAGCAGGTGCCCGAGGGCGAGGTCGACGCGGAGATCGAGCGCCTCCGGCGCGCCAAGGCCGGCGCGGTCGAGCACCTGCGCGCCCAGGTCGCACGGCTGGGGCGCCGCATCGCCGCGGTCGCCGCGAAAATCCTCGAGGGCCACATCGCCCTCCTGAGCGACCCGGAGCTGCACCGCGAGATCGAGGAGGACATCCGCCGCAGCCGCCACAGCGCCGACTACGCGGCCTCGCGCGTGCTGAAGCACCGCATCAAGCTGTTCGCGGACAGCCCGTTCACGCAGCGCTTCGGCGAGGACCTCCGCGCCATCGAGGGCTCGCTGCTCGCGCAGCTCACGGGCGCGCGCCGCGAGGACGCCACGGGCCTCCGCCACAAGGCGGTCGTAGTCGCGGCCACGCTCACGCCCGCGCAGACCGCCATGCTCGACCGCGCAAACGTGCTCGGGCTCGTAACCGAGACCGGCGGGCCGACGTCGCACACGGCCATCGTCGCCTCGTCGCTCGGCATCCCCGCCGCCGTCGGCGTCGAGCACATCGCCAGCGACATCACGATGGGCGACACGGTCATCCTCGACGGCACGAACGGCACCGTCATCGTGAACCCCGACGAGGCGACGCTCAAGCGGTACCAGGCGATGGAGCGCAACTTCCAGGTGCTGCAGCGCAAGCGCCTGCGGGAGCTGCGAGACCTGCCGGCCGTCACGCGCGACGGGCAGCGCGTCGCCGTGTACGCCAACATCGAGAGCCCCGACGAGATCCCCGCGGCCATCGACCACGGCGCCGAGGGGATCGGCCTCTACCGCACCGAGTTCCTCTACGCGAAGGCGAGGCCGACGGAGAGGGACCACCTCGAGGCCTACGAGAAGGCGGTCCGCCTGCTCGAGAGGCGCCCGCTCGTCATCCGCACGCTCGACCTCGGCGCCGACAAGATGCCCCTCGACGGCCTGCCCCGCGAGGAAAACCCGTTCCTCGGCACGCGCGCGGTCCGCCTCTGCTTCGAGCGCCCCGAGCTCTTCCGGCCGCAGCTTCGCGCGATCCTGCGGGCCGCGTCGCAGGGCACCGTCAGCATCATGATCCCGATGATCTCGAGCCTGAGCGAGGTGCTGCGCGTGCGCGAGATCGTCGACAAGGTCCGCGACGAGATCGGCGCGAAGGCGCGCCCGCGCCTCGGCATCATGATCGAGGTGCCGTCCGCCGCGCTCACGGCCGACCAGCTCGCCCCGCACGTCGACTTCTTCAGCGTCGGCACGAACGACCTCATCGCGTACACCATCGCGGTCGACCGGACGAACGAGCGCGTCGCGGCGCTCTACGAGCCGGCGCACCCGGCGATCCTGCGCCTGCTGCAGATGGTGATCGACGCGGGGGCGCGGCACGGACGCGACGTGTCGGTCTGCGGCGAGATGTCGAGCGACCTGAACTACACGCTGCTGCTGCTCGGGATGGGCCTGCGCACGTTCAGCGTGGTCCCCCCGCGGATCCACGAGATCAAGCGGCTCATCCGGGCGGTCACGATGGACGAGGCGAAGGAGATCGCGCGGAAGGCGGTCGCCCTCGCCGACGCGCGGAAGACGACGGACTTCCTGCGGACGGAGACCCGGAAGATCCTGCCGGACTCCGTGTAGGCGCCGAAAGATCAAAGATCAAAGATGAGAACTCCCGCATGCAACTCCGCCGTCACATGGGTGTTGCATACACAGGGCCCCGTGATAGACTCACGGGTGGAGCAGGACGAGCGGGATCTAACGTCATAGAGTCGGATCGCGCCCGTCCTTTTTCTTTTTTTCGTCGGGAGGCGTCCATGCAGGGGAGAGTGATCCTCGCCGCGCTCGTCGTCAGCTTCGCCGCCTCGACCGCGGACGCCCAGGACGTCGTCCGGCTCAGGAGCGGCAAGCATCTCTGCGGCAGCATCCTCATCGACGAGGGAGGGAAGGACGGCTTCCTCATCACGCTCTGGGACACCGGCGGCACCGTCTTCGTCAAGTGGTCGCAGGTGCCCGAAGGCGAGCTGCGGCGCCTCCAGAACAAGTCCGCCGCCGCCCCGACCGCCGCGGTCGGCGACATCATCGACGGCATCCGCGTCATCACCTCCAGCCGCGAAGTCGTCGGCGTCCTCGTCTCCGAGAGCGACCAGACCCTCTCCATCAAGACCGCCGCGAACACCTCGCCCACCACCGTCCCCAAGTCGGCGATCCTCAAGCGCGAGGACCTGAAGAT
>Ga0187892_10007943_pt1 | contig 14819 bp, 14 predicted proteins | sample MA1701073metaG_FD_139345 | JGI IMG/M metagenome (GOLD analysis project Ga0187892, IMG submission 139345) | Bio-ooze microbial communities from a basaltic lava cave in the Kipuka Kanohina Cave System on the Island of Hawaii, USA - MA170107-3 metaG ... | reverse complement strand
GTGCCGATGGCTGCCAGCAGCAGCGCCAGTCCGGCAAAAGCGCCCAATAGCTGCGCCAACAGTCTCGGCCGGCGAATCGATTCGGCGAAGACCGAATCCATGTCGCGAAGCCGCACGACGGGAACCGCGGCGTCCACTTCCCGAATCACTCGCTCGCTCGTCCCTGACAGCGCGGCCGCTGGCAGCGTCGTCCACATCACCACATTCATACTCGGCGGAGAAACGCCGTGCTGGTCAAGGGATACGTAAAGCTCAGTTCCTGCCGGGCGCTCCACTCCGCGCTGCCTGACGTCCTTGGCTACTCCGATCACCGTATGCCAGACATCATCGCTAGCGCCAAATGAACCACCCGGAGGCCGCAGACGCTGGCCAATCGGGTTCTGCCCCTTCCAGATCCTTTTCGCCAAGGTCTCATTGACGATGGCCACCTTGCCTTGCGAAGCGTTGTCGGTTCGCTCGAAGCCGCGGCCAGCGACGATCGGGATGCCCATCGTCCCGAAATAGTCGCCCATGACGAATTGGTAATAGTCGATTTCAAAGGGCCTTCCATCGTCGGAGGTGTAGTTCTCGATAGGAGTGGCGATCGCATCTGGCGTTCGATTCGGCGGCAGCCCTGACATGGCAACCGTTCCCAGCACGCCCGGTACGGAGCGAAGCCTGTCGAGGACGCGCTGATATGCCTGCGCGCGTGTGTCGGGATCTGAATTCGCCATTGGCAATGTCATCGAGAACGTCACCAGCCGCGACCGGTCAAATCCTGCATCGATCCTCGTGAGGTTGTACACTGTCTGAACCAGCAAACCCGCTCCGATAACCAGCATCACCGCGAAAGCGACTTGGGCTATCACAAGTCCACGACGGGCGTAATGACGCCAGGCGCCGCTGGCACCCCTTGCGCCCTCCTTGAGCGCAGTCACCAAGTTAGTCGTTCGCCGGCGCCCGAGCGATACGAACCCGAAAAGCAGGGCCGTCCCAGTCGAGAGGCCGAGCGCAACCAGCAGAACGGGCAAATCGATCGTAAGCTCACTCGTCCGTGGGATGCTAGTCGGGTAAGCACGGATCAGCGCACGCACGCCAACGTTGGCTAGCCACAGACCCAGAATGCCACCGGCGCCGGACATCACCGCACCTTCGGTTACCGACTGCCGGAGCAGCCGGCCGCGGCTGGCGCCAAGAGCAGCACGCAGCACAAATTCACGTCGGCGTGACCCCGCGCGAGCCATTACCAGGTTTGCGAGGTTCGCGCAGACGATGAGCAGCACGAATCCCACGGCGGCCTGCAGAACCCAGATCGCGCGGCTCGAACTCCCAACGACCGCTTCGTGCAACGTCCGCAATTGGAGCGTGTGGTCTATTGCGCGCACGGGGCGTTTCGTGGGGACATGGTCTTTCGTGCCGGCACGCTCACCCCAGTCTTGGACGAATGCGTTCAGCTCCGTCTGTGCCGCCTCGAAGGTGACGGCGTCTTTCAGTCGCGCAACGACGTATAGAACGTGGGCCGCGCGTTGCCGCGCCGTATTCGGGTGTAGCCAGAGGGGCAACCAAACCTGGGTGTGGTTATCCATGACGTCGGCCCCGGGTGGCATAACGCCAACGATTTCGTGCGGGCGGCCCTCGATTTCCACCTTTTGTCCAATGAGCAGTCGTCCTCCAAATGCTGTTCGCCACAATTCGTGCGAGAGAATTGCGATCGGTGGCGGTAGCGTTCCGGTCCAACGCGCGGTTTCTTCGTCACTGAAGAGGCGTCCCTGCTCCGGCTGAATACTGAGCGTCTTGAGCAGAGGTGCATCGACGGAGATCGAGCGCACCCGCAGTGGTCGATCCCCGGCTGTGAGGTTGACCTCGCCGGTTGTGTACGCCGAGCCGCCGGTCGAATAAGCGCCAACCGTCGCGAACGACTGGTTCATCTGGCGGAACTCCGTGTACTCTGGTGCAGAGAGTGGATTTCGGGTACCCCCAATGGCCGGAGATTCTGCGGTCAGAACCATCAGTTGATCGGGTTGTGGATAGGCGAGGGGCCGCAGCAGCACTCCATGCACGATCGTGAAAATGGCAGTGTTTGCTCCGATCCCAAGCGCCAGCGTGGCGACGACAACTGCGGTGAACCCTCGACTCTTCGTTAAGGATCGAATCGTGTAACGTACGTCTTGCACAAGATCCTCGAAGAAGTTTACACGGTGCATATCCCTGCACTCCCCCTTGTATTGCGCGATGCCTCCAGCAGCACAAACCTTTCAGACAGAAACTGTGCAAGCAACCTGCCATTTCAGCGGGTGGTGAATGGAGGCGATCGAATCTCCTGTAATTGAGTGCCTGATGGATTTGCCTGGGCCTCGCACCGTCCGCTGTTGGGATGCGTGAATCCCAGGGACGGACACTCTTGTCACGCGCTGCGCGGCCGGGCGGGTCTCCTCGTTCGACATACTGGATGAAAATGTTCTCTTCAATGAGCTGATCCAGGTGAATCGAAGTTCAGCTTCGAGCTGGAATTCGACATTCGGACGGCGGCACAGCGATCGAAGCGGCAAACGGGCTTTGTCTCAAATCCGCATTGCTAAGCCCCTTGGACCACTACGTTGATGGCCATCGACAGGGGCGCCACTCGACCTTGATCTAGGCCTGCTGTTCCAACCGGTGCAGCGCTGGATACAGAGAGCCGTGCTCAACTTGCACGATTTCGTGTCCGTGAGCCGCGCCCGACCGGTGCGTACGCAAGATCAACATGTCCAACATTCTCTGAAGGAGCTCAATGCGGTCTGCTGGTGGCTGATTGGGCTCCACGGTCGATAGTACCTTCTGTTGGACGAACAACCCTCGCCTCGGTTAGGTAACGTGTGGTCGCCTGGTGTTCACAGATGATTCCTCTGGAAAGCGGCAAACCAGAATCTGACCCGCCGCCGTGATACCCGATGCATTGGCAGGAGACTTTGGATATGCTTGGCAACGCCGCCGTACCTAGTGTGGTTGATAGACAGTGCCGGGGAGGCGCCAGCCCTCAAGGTTCCATGCATTTCTTCTCCGATAACAAAGACATCCTTATCATTCTGTTGGTCAAGCTGGGCATCGTGGCCTCGCTGGCCGCACTGCTGGCGCGATCTTTGAAGTTCAAGAAGACGCTTTACGCGGAACCGCGGGGATTTCAGGAAAAGTTGAACCTCGTCTTGTACTGGGGGGTTCCGCTTGCCATCGGAGTGGCCATCCGCAACGGCTTGGGTTACCCGGCGTTTGATTTGACACTCGAAGGCACCTTCATCGCGGGCCTGCTTGGAGGAAACGTCGTCGGGCTGATTGTTGGCTCCCTCGTGGGTTTGACCGCCATGTTTCATCGCGAGTGGCTCGCGCTGCCGTTGGCGGCAATGCTGGGTCTGGCGAGCGGCCTTTTGCGCAACCTTACGCCTCGCAAGGAAGAGATCTGGAACTTTTCGCCCTTCGTGGTGATGAACATTTTCCAGTCGCTGCGGACTCGAGTCCAATCTCGAAAAGTCGTCTGGCAGTTGGTGTTGCTTTCCAGCTGTCTCGTCGCCGAAGCGATGTTTTTCCTGTTAGACCGTAGCTTTCCGACGAAGTGGCTGTTCCGGCTGGAGTCGTCCGATCCGGTGATTATTTTGCTCATCTTTGTGACCACGCTGAGCTGCGTTGGCATCACTCTGAAGATTTGGAACAATACCCGCTTGGAAATGAAGTTGGCCGAGCAGGAAGTGCTGGTTGTGAAGTCGAGACTGGACGCTCTCGCCAATCAGATCAATCCGCACTTCCTGTTTAACACGCTGAACTCGATTTCGTCGCTGATACGAACCAATCCCGCGAAAGCGCGAACGATGGTGATCAAGCTCTCGCACATCCTGCGCAAGTTGCTGCAGGGGCATGAGAATTTCATCTCCCTCCGCGAGGATCTGGAGTTTATCGATAACTATCTCGATATCGAGGAGATTCGTTTTGGCAAGGACAAGTTGCGAATCGAAAAGGAAATTGATGCCGAGACTCTCGGCTGCCTCATACCGAGCATGATTTTGCAACCGATAATCGAGAACTCGATCAAGCATGGCATTGCGCCGAAGATTGAGGGAGGCCGCATCACCATTCGCGCCACACGCCATCAGGACCGAATTTCGATCGAAGTGGAGGACAACGGCGTTGGAATGGAGGAAGAGGAGATTCCCAAGGTCTACAGCTCTGGCATCGGCATCAGCAACATCATAGAGCGTCTGAAGGTCGTTTATCACTCCGACTATGTCTTTAGCGTCAAGAGTTTTCCTGGGCACGGGACTTTTACGCACATTGAGATCCCGATCCAAGAAGGGACCAGGGAGAAGGTCGGCTGACCGACACTGGCTTTTCCGCCAACCCCGCCACGCAAGGGGAACTACCAGGACTTGAGGAGCTCATGCCTATCTCGTGCATCATCGTTGATGACGAACAGCCTGCGCTGGAAGAGATCAACTTCCTGCTGGAGTCCATTCCCGAGGTCAAGGTGATTGGCCAGGGACGAAACGGAATTGAAGCGATCAAACTGGTGGAGGAGTTGGAACCCGATCTTCTTTTCCTGGACATTGAGATGCCAGGTTTGAACGGGTTCAAAGTCGTAGAGCAACTCGCCAGCAAGGACGAACTGCCGCAGGTGATCTTTGTCACCGCCTACGACCAGTACGCAGTGCAGGCGTTTGACGTGAACGCGGTCGATTACATCCTGAAGCCCATCGAAAAATCGCGCCTCGAGAAGGCGGTGCAACGGGCCATGAAGCAGTTGGAATCGGAAACAGGGATGCGCAGCCATCTGAAGAATCTTATGAGCTTGATGGCACCCGCGGCACAGAAGAAGTCGAAGCTGCTGCTCAAAGACAAGAATCGCAACCTGCTGATTGATTCCGATGAGATTGTTTTCGCCAGTGTTTCTGACAGCGTCGTACATCTCTCGACGATGGACCTGTCGGGTGAGACGAATTTCCGAACGCTTGAGGAGCTCCAGGCAAATCTCGATCCGGAGATCTTCTGGCGCGTGCATCGTTCCTTTCTTGTGAACCTCAACAAGATCAAGGAAGTCGTTCCCTGGTTCAACCGGACATTACAACTGAAGATGGCTGACAAGCGCGAGACGGAGATCCCAGTCAGTCGATCGCATTCCCGTCGGCTGAAGGAGTATCTGAAGCTCTGATCAATGTTTGCAAACCGTTGAGGTCTTTCCACTTGCCTGGTGGCAGGCTCGTTTCGGGTGTAAGGAATTTGTCCTTGTCAGTGATCGGGCGCTTGTGTTAGCTTTTTTCCAGAGTCTCGATGCAACCGCAAAATCCTCTCAGCCATAGACAAGGAGGTAGGGTGATGGAAATGGGGACTGTCGACATCAAGGAACACCTGTTGCAGTCTGATGAAGACTTCAGACGGCTGGCGCAGAAGCATCACCAGTACGACGAGCAGTTGGACAAGCTGATCCACAAGATTCATCTTTCCGAGGAAGAGAAAGTCGAAGAGGTTAATCTCAAGAAGATGAAGCTGCACGTCAAAGATCAGATGGAGTCCATGATCCTGAAATATCGCCAGCAATCGGGCAAGTTTTCAGCAGGTCCTGCAAAGTTGTGAGGTCTGCTCCAATTTTCCTGGCCGGTTAGGCGCTGAGATCGAGAGATCAGCTTCGAAAGGGGAACGCAACGTTCCCCTTTTTTTATGGGCGCTCGAAACGCCGACTTTATGATCGCCGCGGGTTTGAACACCCGATGGGGTGCCCGGTTGTGTTGCATTTGGAAGCTGACTAGCGGACCTATTTCCTGAATTGTGGTATCGCTGACTGCTAGGCATCCACAGCGTGCACACTCGGATCTGCAGTTCGAATTGCTCAAAGGAATCATGGCTAAAGAGGGTTTCCCGTTCTTGCTTCCGTTAGTGTTTGTTGTCGTATTGTGCTTCGTCTCGGGTATGAACTGGCTGGGTTCCATTTTTCTGGCCCTCGCGGTATTCATTGCCTATTTCTTTCGCGATCCGGAGCGCCTCATCCCGGCTGACGAGGCTGCGATTGTCTCTCCGGCCGACGGAAGGATTGTTGGAATTGTCGCTGAACCCGACAAGACAACCCGGGTATCGATTTTCCTGTCGGTATTCAACGTTCACATCAACCGCTCGCCAGTTGCCGGGGAAGTGGAGAGCATTCGGTACCTTCCGGGGAAGTTCAAGGTGGCGTTTGACGCCTCTGCTTCCGCCGAGAATGAGCAGAATGTGTTGGTGATTCGAAGCGGGTCAGATAAAATCAGGTTCAGCCAGATTGCTGGAATTCTTGCTAGGCGCATTGTTTGCTGGAAAAGGCCGGGCGACTCGGTTGCCAAGGGAGAGCGTGTCGGCTTGATCAAGTTTGGTTCTCGTGTCGATATTTTCCTGCCTGAGAAGGTCGCATTGTCAATCAAGCTGGGTGACAAGGTTCAGGGTGGGGCGAGCGTCATAGGGAGGATCAAGCATGGCTGAGTTGCAAGCCAGGAGCCGGCAGCCGCGCCGCGGCATCTACATCCTGCCGACGCTGTTCACGATTGGGACCATCTTCTGCGGTTTTTATGCCGTCATCAACACGATGAAGGGCGAGTTCGATCTGGCGGCCATGGCCCTTGGGTTTGCCGTCGTTTGTGACGGTTTAGACGGTCGTATCGCACGCCTGACGAATTCTTGCAGCGAATTCGGCGTTCAGATGGATTCTTTGGCTGATGTCATCACTTTCGGGTTGGCCCCGGCGGTGTTGGCATACCTTTGGGGTGCCAAGGCGATTGTCGCGACCGTTCCGCCGTATGCGAAGCACGTACAGCAGATTTGTTGGATTGTCTGCTTTGCATTTGTCATTTGCGGCGCCATGCGGTTGGCGCGCTTTAACATTCAGACTACGAAGCCGCAGCCACCAACACCTAGTTCAAAGAAATCGTTTGTTGGCATGCCCATTCCGGCTGGAGCTGGGTTGATTGCTGCGATTGTGCACTTTACACCCGAGCCCATCGCGCATTGGCCCATCGGGGCTTTGTGGAATATTCTGGTAGGGTTTCTGGCATTCTTGATGATCAGCACCATTCGCTATCCGAGCTTCAAGCACATCGACATGCGGAGCCGGAAGTCTTACGTGAGCTTCTACCTTCTGGCCTTGATGGTGGCCCTCATTTACCTGTACTCGCAGGTGGTCTTGCTGATTCTGGCGACGGGCTATGCCACGTCAGGGTTCCTGATGAAGATCTACCAGGTGGTGAAACACAAGAATGAAGGCATCTTGCCGGCGGACCAACTTTTTCCCAGCCCTGACGACACGAAGTAGTCCGTCTCCACCTCATGCGTTCCGGAAAATCTAACCCCCTGCGCGTTGCCATCGTTGGTGCCTCGACACTCAAAGGACGTGAGATCCAATCGGTCCTGCGGGACCGAAAGTTTCCCATCAAAAAGCTTGTCCTCCTCGACAGTGATGAGGATTTGGGTCGTCTTAGCGAGTTTGACGGTGAGCCCGTGGTTTCTCTTGCGATCAGTGACAGCAGCCTCGAGTTTCTTGACGTTGCCTTCTTTGCGTCTGAGCCGGAGCAAGTCCGCGCGCGTGCCCACCTGGCGGCCAGGAACAAGTTCCTCCTGGTCGATTTGAGCCACGCGTTTTCTGGAGATGCTTCGGTGCCTGTATTTCTCGAGAATCAACCCGCGGATCGGCCGATTGCTTCCTCGCTGGGCTTGATGGCATCGCCCCACCCTGCCGCGATCACAGTGGCAACGATCCTGCAGCGCCTCAACCAGACTTTCAGCATAGGAAGTATCGTGGTGAGCATTTTCGAGCCAGCATCCGAGAGGGGTAGCAGCGCCGTCGAGGAATTGAAGCAACAAACCATCAATATCTTTACCTTTCAGAAGAGCCCGCAAACTATCTTTGACTCTCAACTGGCTTTTAACCTGCTTTCCCGGTTGGGAGAAGACGCGAAGGAACCTCTGATCGCTTCGGAACGGGTGATCGCAAACCACGTCAAGGCGCTGCTAAGACCCGGTTCACCGCTGCCGAGCCTCGCCCTCATCCAGGCGCCCGTGTTTCACTCACACGCATTTTCCTTCTTTGTTGAACTAGACGCTCCAGTTCCAATCCGCGACTTGGAGAAAGGTCTGGAGTCGGACGCCATTTCGGTGATTGCAACCAGCGACGAACCTCCATCGCCGGTGCGAGTGACTGGCAACGATGGCATCCAGATTGGCGGCATGAAGCGCGACTTGATCAATCCGAGGGGCGTTTGGTTCTGGGCGGCGTCCGATAATTTACGCATCGCTGCGATCAATGCGGTTAAGGCGGCCGAGAGGTATTTGTTGCAGTAGACGCTGGAATGAAAAGTGACCTTATCTCATGACTGAGTTCGCTCCACTCTTCTCTCAAGATGTTTCCTGCATGCAGTATTCCGCCATCCGACGGATGGCGAAGCTTGCGATGCAGCCGGGCATCATTGGCTTTGCGGCCGGCACGCCCAGTGCTGAGACGTTCCCGGCCGAGGAGATTCGAGGGATTGCAACATCGATCATGGAAACAGACGCGAAGGCTGCCCTGCAGTATGGGCTAACCTTGGGATATGCGGGCTTGATTGACTCGGTTTCCAGCTTCGGTCGGGCTCGAAGAGGTATTAACTCCACGACTGAGGAAATCTGTATCACCTCTGGCTCGCAGCAGGCGTTGGACTTGGTTGGCCGGTTGTTTGTGGACCCGGGCGATGTAGTGTTCGTCGAATTGCCCAGCTACATTGGTGCCATTGGAGCGTTTCGCAACCTTCAAGCTGAGCTGGTGGGCGTGCGCCAAGCGCCGGATGGTATGGAAATTGAGGATCTGGTCGCTCAAATCGAGGCTTGTCAGAGAGCAGGTAAGAAGGCGAAGCTCCTCTATGTCATTCCGAATTTTCAGAATCCATCGGGTTTGACGATTTCGGCTGCAAAGCGCAGGGCCTTGTTGGAGGTTGCGGCCCGTTACGGCCTGCTGATTGTTGAAGATGATCCGTACGGAGAAGTGTGCTTCGACCCGTCAATCGCTTCTGACTTGCGCCCCATCAAATCGATGGACACGGAAGGACGCGTCATCTATCTCTCGACCTTCTCGAAGATTCTTGCTGCTGGCCTACGCGTGGGATGGATTGTTGCCGCGAAACCGATCATTGAAAAGCTTGATCTCGTCAAACAATGCACCGACCTGTGTGGCAGCATGCTTGACCAGCGCATTGTTGCTGAGTGTCTTCGCCAGGGTGTCGTCGAGCGACAGTTGCCCAAGGTTCGCGAATTCTACAAACAAAAATGCCAGGCGATGCTCGCCTCCCTCGAACAAGCCATGCCGGCTGGCGTTCAATGGACCCGGCCTGCCGGCGGCTTGTTCCTCTGGATCGTTTTGCCGGAGCGCTTCGATAGCGAAGCCATCCTGCCTGAATCGATTGACCAAGCCAAAGTGATCTATGTTCCCGGCCATCCCTTCCATGTCGATGACACAGGACGCAATACGCTGCGTGTGGCATTTTCGAAGGAAAGCGAAGATAATATCCGCGCTGGCATTCACCGACTCGCCCAGGTTTTCAAACACCATCTTGAATGAATTCCATCGCTGCCCCGTCCGTTAGCATCGTCATTCCTTCCTGGAATGGGCGGCTGCTTTTGGAAGAAATGTTTCCGGCTCTCCTGTCGGCGACCAAGGAGTTCACCGACCAGACCGGTGGACTTTGGGAAGTGATCGTTGTCGATGACGGCAGCGTAGACGACACGATTCCGTGGATCGAAACGATTCCTGAAAAGCGAGTGAAGCTGATAACGCGGCGGCGCAAGAGCGGTTTTGCGCTGGCATGTAATCTCGGTTTTACCGCGTGCCGTTACGACACAATCATTTTGCTGAACAACGATGTGACGGTGGATCAGGGGTTCATCTTGGCTCTACTCCCACACTTTCAGGATTCCCGTGTTTTTGGAGTGTCATTCAAATCGATGCTGCGGGATCGTTCCTCATTTCATTCCGGCGGAAAAATCGGGGAGTTTCGCCTGGGGTTCTGGAAGGCGCTTCGCAACTATGACGTCGCCGACGGGCAAGCAGAAGACCAGGACAAGCACGTCTGCTACTCCTTCAATATCTATGGTGGCTTCTGCGCGATGAATCGCCAGAAGCTCCAGGAGTTGGGAGGATTCGAACCGCTGATGTCGCCCTTCTACTGGGAAGACGTGGAGTTGTCCTATCGTGCCTGGAAACGCGGCTGGGTGATTCATTACGAACCCAACAGCGTGGTTTACCTGGATGCCACGAGTGACCCTCGGGAATCGACTCGCGGTTTGCGACTTGATCGGATGGACACCCGCAACCGGTTTATTTTCATTTGGAAGAACTTGCACGATCCCGGAATGTTGATAGTGCATCTCGTGGCAGTTTCTGTTCTATGTTTGCACGCTTTGTTCACGCTGCGCGCGGCTTTCTTTCTAGGGTTGTGGGATTCGATTCGCAAGCTGCCTACGATTCTCTCCAAGCGCAGATTGGAACGCAGAGCTGCGAAAGTTCGCGATGGTGCCATTCGCCGTTTGTTCAATGAGTTCAGGAAGAAGGGTTTTGTGGTGCTGAGGTAACGTGGAGACTAGGGAGCTCACCAATGCCGAATATTAAAACCATCAAGAAAATCCTTGACGTCGGTCTCGTTCCGGTTGTTCGCGCGTCGTCGGCCGATGAAGCCATCGCGATCGTCGAAGCGATTACGGCGGGCGGAGTCTCTGTTTTGGAAATCACGATGACGGTGCCGGGCGCAATCAAAGCCATTGAGAAAGTCGCCGATCGTTATGGTAAGGAAGTCCTGGTGGGTGCGGGAACTGTGCTGGACCCGGAAACTGCCCGGGCCTGTATTCTCGCTGGAGCTGAGTTCATTGTTACGCCTTCGCTGAAGGCTTCCACAATCGAGATGTGCAAACGTTACAGCAAGGTCATCATTCCTGGGGCATTGACGCCCACCGAGGTTGTGACGGCCTGGGAAGCGGGCTCAGATTTTGTGAAGGTGTTTCCCTGCGACAATGTTGGCGGGGCGAAGTACATCAAAGCCTTGAAGGGGCCCTTCCCTCAGATTGACTTGATCCCGACTGGCGGAGTGAATCTGAACACCGCCGCCGAGTTCATGGCGGCGGGATCGGCGGCTCTTGCCGTTGGGTCTGAGCTGGTCGACAAAGCTGCTGTGGCCGCCAAGGACTTTCAGAAAATCACTGAGAGCGCCCGAAAGTTCATGGAAGTCGTCAAATCGGCCCGGTCCAAGTCTTAGTGCAGCTATTCGCAACTGCGGTGACGTATTCGGAGGCGCGCTCCGCGCGGTGCCGGGCGGTTGACCGGCAAGGTCGCTGTCCGGAGGACGCCTCCAACGTTCGGTTTGGCGACAATTTCAAGTCAAAGCAGTCCGGCCAGCAAGCCAATAAGCGCACTACAGAGTGGATTCCAGCCACAAATTCGCCTGGCCAGGGCACGGCAGTGCTGATTGCGATGTTTGTGTGTCCAGGTTGGTAGCTACATTTGCAGCGAGGTGCCGTGGATTCTGTCATCGAGTTTCTTAGAAGTCTCTACAATCCAGAACGGCTGATTGAGTTGATTCGCTCGGGAGGCTACGTTGTCTTGGCCGCGATTGTGTTTGCGGAAACTGGACTGTTTATCGGGTTTTTCCTTCCAGGGGATTCGCTGCTGTTTACAGCGGGATTGGTTGCCGCACAGGGCTTCTTCAATCTGGGATATCTCATGCTGCTACTGAGCGTCATGGCTATTGCGGGAGATGCCTTGGGATATGGCATCGGCCACAAGGCCGGAGAGGCGCTTTATTCGAAGGAAGACAGTTTTTGGTTCCGCCGCAAGCATTTGCTCTACGCAAAGGATTTCTATGAAAAGCACGGCGGCAAAGCCATATTTCTCGCGCGCTTTGTTCCGTTCGCCCGAACCTTTGCGCCCGTTGTAGCCGGTGTTGCTCAAATGTCCTACCCGCGCTTTGCCAGCTACAACATCTTCGGTGGAATCTTTTGGGTCTGCTCCATGACGGCGGCGGGGTTCTACCTTGGCTCGATTCCCTGGGTGCATAAGAACCTGGAAAAGGTGGTTTTGCTCATCGTCTTTCTCTCGGTCCTGCCGATTGGGATCGAGTATCTGAGAAACATGAGGAGAGCGAAGCAGTGAATCATTGAGCCATTGAATGATTGAGTCATTGGGGGAGTCTTGCTCCTTCAATCGTCAATGACTCAATGGTTCAGGGGCTCAATCCACTATGTTCATCGACTCCCATGCCCACCTCGACTCTGCAGACTTTAACACGGACCGGTCTGCCGTCATCGAACGAGCCAAGGCTGCTGGGGTTACCCGAATGCTCGCGATTGGTTCGGGTACCGGGCCTGGGACTTTGGATTGCGCCATTAAGCTTGCGGAAGCTTTTGACGGCCTGGACGCTTCGATTGGAATTCACCCGCATGAAGCGGCCCTTGCGACCGAGGCAGACTTCCGTTTGCTGGCCGAACTGGCGAAGCATTCTGCAGTGATTGCCTGGGGAGAAATCGGGCTTGATTTTCATTACGACCATTCGCCTCGCCACGTTCAAAGAGAGGTCTTTGCCAGGCAGCTCAAGCTTGCCACTGAACAGCAACTGCCTGTGATCATTCACACTCGCGAGGCGGAGGAAGATACTCTCAGGCTGCTGCAGGAAAACTGGGGGCAGCCCCAGATTGGTGGGATTTTGCACTGCTATTCCGGGTCTCTGGAGCTTGCCCAAGCCGGCTTGGAAATGGGTTTTTTGATTTCTTTCTCAGGGATGTTGACTTTTCCAAAGGCTCGAAACGTTCGCGAGGTTGCGCAACAAGTGCCGATGGAGCAGTTGTTGATTGAAACAGATGCTCCGTTTTTGGCGCCGGTTCCCCATCGGGGCAAACGCAATGAGCCCTCCTTCGTTGTGGAGACTGCCAAGGCTATGGCCGAGTTAAAAGGAACGTCGGTCGAGGTCATTGGTTGCCAGACGTCTGAAAACTATCGTCGCCTGTTCAAACAGGGCTAGTTCAATCCTTGCCGGGGTGCGGAGCATTTGTAGTGCCAACGTTTGACGACCTCCCTTGCTAAATCTCTCCAACCTAACATTGCAAAAGAAACTGCTGCTAGCCTTGGCCGCGGGCCTGTTGAACTGGGCAGCGTTTCCCAAAGTGGGGCTTTGGCCCTTGGTATGGATTTGCCAGGCGCCACTAATGCTCGCGTCGTTCCGTGAACCTTCCAGCTTTCGCGCTCTCCTTTTCGGGACTGTCGCTGGCCTGGCCTTCTTTGTGGGAACCGTCCACTGGATAGCTGGCGTATTGCTGAACTACGGCGGATTGCCCTGGTTGGGTGCCGAAATTCTGTTTCTGTTGCTGGCGCTGTACCTGTCTTCCTACTATGCCTTGTTCTCATGGACTTTTGCTCGTCTATCCCTCCTTGCACCCTCTCTGTGTTTCTGGCTGGCTCCTGCGCTGTGGGTAGGCACAGAGTATATGCGCGCACAAATCCTGACGGGCTTTCCCTGGTGCTTGCTGGGTTACGGGCTGGTGGATGCGTTCAACATTTCACAAATCGCAACTTGGACTGGGGTTTACGGCTTGTCATTTGCCGCCGTCAGTGTGAGCGCTTTTATCGCGGAAATTCTGCTTCGTCCGTCGCGTTTTGCGGTGATGCGACTGAGTGGCGCGGCTGCACTGACCTTGGGCCTTGGGCTGGGTCTTCGGATGGGAAAAGAGCCTGTCAAACCTGTTGATCCAGTTCGCATCGTTCAAACCAACATCGACTTGGACCAAAAATGGGATACGGTCACCAAGTCCTCACTGTTGGACGAGCTTGCCAAACTCTCGGTTCCGTCGGAACCACGGCAGGGGAATACTCCGTCGGATTCGGTTCACCTCATCCTCTGGCCGGAAACTCCGGCCGCGTTCTACTTCAACCACGACCCCGACTTTCGGCGGCGCATGCAGAACATCGCGACCGCCGCTGGCGCTTACTTTTTCTTTGGCTTTGTTGACTTTCGTCCACGGTCAGGCGGCAACGCCGAGCGGGATCCTTATAACAGTGTCGCCATGCTATCGCCGGACGGGCGGGCAATTTCGCAGTACGACAAGGTTCATCTTGTACCTTTTGGAGAGTACATCCCTTATCAGAGTCTTTTCTTCTTCGTGGACAAGATCTCGACCGAAGCAGGAAATTTCAGGCCTGGGAGCCGAGTGGTTGTTACACCCCTCGACAACCAGCGTTCCGCGGGCACGTTCGTTTGCTACGAGGCAGTAGTGCCTGATCTGGTACGGCAGTTCGCGCGAGAGGGTAGCCAGCTCTTTGTCAACGTGACGAACGACGCATGGTTTGGCGAATCAGCGGCGCCGTTTCAGCATCTCGCCATGGCCAGGATGCGTGCCATCGAGAATCATCGGTATCTATTGAGGGCCGCGAATAACGGGATTAGTGCAATCATCGATCCAGCTGGACGGGTTGTGAACACTGTCCCACGGAACCAGCGCACATTCCTGGAAGGCCACTTCAGCTTTGAAACGCAAATGACCGTCTATTCTCAGTATGGCGATATTTTCGCTTGGCTTTGCCTATTTACGGGAGCGGCGGCTTTGACTTGGCTGGGGACAAAAGAGAGAAGGGATTACAAATCTACCGCGGACTAAATTACGTTAAGAGGGCAAGTTCGCGAGATCAAATCTCAGCTGGTCGATTTACTTCCTAAGGGCTGATAAGCATTCAAGAGTTTCTTGAGTTTCTTGGAGAGAATTGAGTTTAGCGCATTGGGGGCAAGAGAAGTGTTACGGGGGAAGGGAAATTGGGGTCAGGGGGGATTGGGGGGGGGATTGGGGTCAGCCCTGAT
>Ga0187892_10007942_pt1 | contig 14819 bp, 15 predicted proteins | sample MA1701073metaG_FD_139345 | JGI IMG/M metagenome (GOLD analysis project Ga0187892, IMG submission 139345) | Bio-ooze microbial communities from a basaltic lava cave in the Kipuka Kanohina Cave System on the Island of Hawaii, USA - MA170107-3 metaG ... | reverse complement strand
TTGTGTCGTGCCACGAATAGCAGTCAGTCTCTTTAGGTCAAAGAACTGTCATTAGAACAAAAGGAGAAACGCTTCGCGATTCGAAAGTTGACTCTTGACATCCACATAGCAGTGCGGTGGCAAGCGAAGCGCGACACCGCTTTGGATTATCTGGACGCGAGATTCAACCTAGACAGTCAAGGGCGAATCGATCCAAAGCGCCGTCGTCGCTTCGCTCTGCCGGCGCACTCCAAAGGCGCACTCCAAAGTTTATGAAGTGTATCCGGCGGCGAGTTTGAGGATGTGGGGGGGGCCGTGTCGCGGATATAAGACGATGGATCTGGAGTGTGGGCGTGTGAGGCGAAAGATTGTGAGTGAGTTAAGGAAGAAGTTGCCGTGGCTGGATGTGGGCGATGAGTATCTCGGAACGTCGGATGCACTTGATGCGTTGATTGCCTCGCTGACTGCGCGTGCTGCTGCACAAGGATCGACAACAAGGCCTGGGCGCGAACAAATCGCCGCTGCGCGGCGCGAGGGATGGATACACTTGCCGGAAGAGTGGCCGAGGCTGTGACTCGGAGATCCGGTTGATGCGGAGACGCGGGGACACGGAGACGCGGGATGAGGAGACGCGGCGAAAGATTTTCCATTTCTCATTTGTCATACGCAGATTCAACTTGGAAGTGCAACCGGCCGTAGTCGAAGATTCAAGTTAGAAGTGCAACGGAATCACCGTCATGATCAACTACAGAACCGGGAGCGATAGCGACTGAGTTCAACCGCCGAGTCTTACAAACTACGCTCTAACCAGGTTCGTCCGAATTCGCCAGTCGCCGGAAATCGGTCTCATCGACCATTGTCGTCGGTTGAGTGCGGTCGCTACCACCACCCCGCGCGGGCTGCCCGCGCGGGGACCCCGGTTCGCTCCCGTTTCTGTAGTGGACTTTCGCGGTTGTTCTGTTGCACTTCCAACTTGAATCCACCATTTGTAATGCGTAAAACTTTTGCGCTTACGCTTAAGCGGGGGCGCGCTTCGTGTCGATGCTCGACACTCCGCTTGCCCCCTTCCCTACGGGCAAATTAGCTGTGCTTGAAACTCTGCCCTCGGTGTTGAGTGTTAGTGTAGATGAATCGGGATCGATGCCGAAGGAGGTTACACTTTAAGAGGCACAGAGGACACTGAGGGAGCGTAGAGAAATTTGAAATCATGACAGTAACCCAAATGCTAGTAATCCTGCCTGGACTGATGGCACAATGGTCCCACTCGACCCTCAGTACCTTAGGAGGTACTTCTCTTAAACCCTTACCCCCTAAACTAATGAACCAGATCTAACGGAGGTTGTTCTTATGCGAATACTCACCGCCCGACTCGTTGCAATCTCGCTTTTCTTAGCAACCCTTCTATCTCCTATCAGCGGGACATTAGCTGCTGACTTCAAGCGAGAGGTGATTTATCAGATTATCACCGACCGGTTTTTCGATGGCAGCCCCGCAAACAACAATCCTTCGCAGAGTTCCGGCCTTTACGATTCAACTAAAACCAACTGGCGCATGTATTGGGGTGGGGACCTGCAAGGCATCCAACAAAAAATGGCCTACCTTGCGGGTATGGGTGTCACCGCGATCTGGATCTCGCCGCCGGTGGATAACCTAAACACCAACATTCCAGACGGAAGCGGTAATCCGACCGCGTCTTATCACGGTTACCAGGGCCGAGACTTCAAAAGAATCGAAGAGCACTTCGGTAACCCGAGCAACACGTGGACCGATTTCGATAACCTCGTCACTGCCGCTCATCAGAATGGGATCAAGGTGATCGTCGATTTTGCTCCCAACCACACCACGCAGAACAACGCGGGCGAGTTTGGAGCGCTCTACGACAATGGCGTCTTCCTCGGAAACTACACCAACGATACCAACGGCTACTTTCATCATAACCCCAACATCTCAGGCGGCGGCTGGGACGATCGTTACCAGGTGCAGTACTACACCCTCTTCGATCTCGCCGACGTCAACCAGGAACACGCGACCATGGACGCCTACATGAAGGCTTCGGCACAGCTCTTTCAGCAACACGGCGCCGACGGTTTTCGTATCGACGCGATTAAACATTTAGGGTGGGGTTGGCAATACAGTCTGGCCAATTCGATCTACACCTACGGCGATAGTTTTCTGTTCGGCGAGTGGTTTCAGGGCAACACTTCAGATCCGCTTTACCACGACTCTTACAAGTTTGCTAACAAGAGCGGCATTTCGATGCTGGATTTCCCGCTCAACACGGCCATTCGCAACGTCTTCGCCTCGAATACCAACTTTTCCACGATCGATTCGGTCATTACTCAGGAGGCGAGTAACTTCACCTGGAAAGAAGATCTCGTGACCTTCATCGACAATCACGACATGGCTCGATTTCTTTCGGTGAATAACAACAACAATCGTCTGCACCAGGCAATGTCGTTTGTCCTGACAGCGCGCGGCATTCCCTGTATCTACTACGGCACGGAGCAGTACCTGCACAACGACACCAGCGGCGGCACCGACCCGTACAATCGTCCGATGATGCCTGGGTTCGATACGACTACCACCGCTTATCAGCTGGTGAATAAACTCTCCACCCTGCGGCGAAACAACCCGGCGCTCGCCTACGGCTCCATGGGCCAGCGTTGGATGAACAACGACGTCTACATTTTTGAACGTAAGTTTTTTGGCAACGTGGTGCTGGTTGCCATCAACAAGAACGAAACGACCGGTTACAACATCAGTGGGCTCAACACTGCTCTGCCCGCCGGAAACTACTCTGACAACCTGACCGCTTTACTCGGTGGCGTGCCCATAAGTGTCGGCTCAGGTTCTGGTGGTAACAACCCGGTTGCGACTTTCACGCTTCCGGCCAACACGGTCTCTGTTTGGCAGTTTACTGAGGGAGCGTCGACGCCCCAGATCGGCTCAATTGGTCCAACCGTTGGTCAGTCGGGCGTAAAAGTTACGATTGCCGGGCGCAATTTTGGTTCAGCTACCGGGACAGTCAAGTTCGGCACTACCAACGCGACTATCAACTCGTGGTCTTCAACCAAGGTGGTCGCTACGACGCCAACCGTCACCAACGGCAATTACAACGTCACGGTCACTAACTCATCTGGACAGGTGTCGAACGGCATTCAGTACACAGTGCTGACCGCCAAACTGATCCCGGTAACCTTCACCGTCTACAATGCGACACCAACGCAGGTAGGCGACTACATTTTCCTCACCGGCAATACCGTTGAACTTGGAAGTTGGAGTACAACCTGGGACGGCGCCGTGGGTCCGATGCTGACGCCGAACTATCCGAACTGGTTCTTAAATGCCAGCGTGCCCGCCGGTCAGACGATTCAATTCAAGTTTATCAAGATCGCGGCCAATGGTGCCGTCACCTGGGAGGCAGGATCGAATCATACGTACACCGTGCCTACGAGCGGCACCGGCTTCGTCAGTGTGAACTGGCAGTATTAGGGGCGGGGACGCGGAGATGCGGTGACACGGAGACGGGGAGTTGGGGAGACATTGAGGGGTGAATTATGAAGCTCTCACCTTTTGCGTTGGTCTGCGTAATCTGCCTGTTCTCTTTCCTTCGCTCCCCCGCGTCCCCCCTTCTCCGGGTCTCCCCATCGCCCCCTCCCCGCATCTCCCAGTCAGTAGCACAGCGCAAACCGAGTCCCGAAGCGCTGAAGAAGTACGCGGGCCGATACCAGCTTGAAGTTGGGCTAATTCCGATCTCCACCCTGGATGTGAGCCTCGAGAGCGATACGCTCTGGATCAAGCCTTCGTTGCTGAAGAGACGCAAACTGATCCACAAATCGAAGACGGTTTTTGTCGACGAGATCGACGGCAAGCGTTATACGTTCGCCAAAAATGAAGACGGGAATATTGTCAGTGTTACTTTCGAATACGAAGGCGGCGACTATACCGCACAAAAGGTTCTGTTGCCGCCGCCGAGTTTGAAAGGAAATACCATCTTCAGGTTGAAAGGGTATCCGGAAGCAACGATTGTGATCCTGACGGGCTCTTTCAACAATTGGAACCAGTCGCAGTTTGTCTTTGGGAAGGAGGGCGAGGAGTGGATTTGCCGGATTGATCTGAATCCGGGCACGTACAACTATAAGTTTATCGTTGACGGCAACTGGCTACTGGATCCAACTAATGCCAACACCGAGGAAGATGCGGCGGGAAATTTAAATTCAGTGCTGTTAAAGCAGAATTAGCAGACAGCCAATCACCAAAGAGTACGATCCATGAGCTCACCGTTTTTTCTCCCTTGCAAGCCGACATCATAAACCGTAAAAACCTGGTGACCTTTGAAGTCATCCTCTCGTCGAACGAGGAACGCATTCGTCAAGCAGCAGTTTCATAGTCGGTGAGGAGACGCTCCCGCATTAGCTCAAGCACGCCGGAGGCTTGCTCGCGGGTCACTGAAGGGAAATCAGCGAGAAAGACGTTAAGGCCGTCTCCCGCCTGAAGGTAGTCAAACAAATGGCTGATGGGAACCCGTGTTCCGATGAAGACGGGAGTGCCACTCATCTTCTCAGGGTCTACTTCAACCAGGTCCTTGATGGTCACGGCCATCTTCAACCCCTATCTGACGCCATTGTAGTCCCAACGAAGAACTTAGGTGAAGCCTGGGAAATTTCGGATTTCGGATTTCGAATTTCGAATTTGAAGATTTGCCTGGTTCATTATAGACCGTGGTTCTTGAATGTGAGTCAGGCACTGTTGTAGCATCCACCCGCCGTAGGTCGCGTCCGTTGTTGGTAGGCTTCTTCGAGTCGTACACGAGGGACGTGTGCGGAATTGACAGATGTCTTCCAGCATCCCCACGGGCGTTGTAGCTCTTGCACAAAAGAGATCGTTTCAATGCTGGGTGAAAACACAGACTAAAGTCTGTGCTACTCTTTTGCGGATCGACTCGCACCGGTAGCTTTGCAATTTTCAAAGCTATTCCAAAACCAGCTAAGCCTTCGGATATGTTTCTCCCAAACCTTCTTCCCCAGAAAGGATCAGCTCATGAAACACACTAATCAGAGGATTCTGCGCGCACTATGCATCTTTGCTCTCTGGCTCGCTGCTGCTCAATTGCACCCGAGCCTGGCTCAAACTCCCACTCCAACGCCAACAGGCCCACCAACAGCTCCGTTTCTATCCGTCACAATCGTAAGCGTGAAGCCTGAGATGGTGACTGAGTTTCAGAACTTCATGAAAAACACTACCAATCCCGCCCTGAAAAAAGGCGGGCTCCCATGGCGCGCGGTGTGGCAGAGTACACCTGCCGCCGGCGACGCCTTTGAGTACGTTCTCGTGACGCCAATGGGATCGTTCTCGGAGTTTGATGGCCCGTTACCAATCGAGAAGGGTCTGGGAGCCCAGGGCTTTGTTGCCTGGCAAGCCAAGGCAGGCAGCCTGGTGAATAGTGTTCGCCGGCTCATCGTTCGTTCACGGCCCGATTTGAGCTTCGAAGCTAAGCGAACTGGACCACCAAAACTAGCAGTTGTGAGCACGGTTCACGTGGCCCTCAACCGCAACGATGACTTCGAAAACTACCTGAAGAACGATTTCCTGCCCGTAATGAAGCAGGCGCAAGTCACTTACACAGTTTCGCAAGCCATCTTCGGTGACGATGCCAACATGTACGTAACTTTGACGATGCGCGAAAGCTTCGCCGATCTGGACAAAGGGCCGGTTGTCAATCAAGTGCTGGGAGCGGAAGGAGCCCAGAAACTGCTCCAAAAACTGCCGGCTGGCACAGTCACTCACGTCGAGCGTTCAATCACCCGGTTCATGCCCGAATTGAGCTTGATGCCGCCACAGATGTGAGATGTCGTTAGGCAGAATTTCGGATTGCGGATTTCGGATTTCGGATTGCGAATTTCGGAATTTGAAAGCCGTCTGGTTTCGGCAGCTTACTACTCACTCACGCGGAATCTGTTTGCGCGGTGTGCGTTCTGGTGATATTTAGTGTTGCGAGTGGGTTGCTCGTGGACGCCTCATAACCAAGTCCACGAGCCATCATCAAATCCTCACCTATGCCTGAAGAGTTTGAAATCATCGGAACGATTGAAGCCATCGAAGTGATTGCAGTAGGCAATCGTATTCGCGAAATTGCTCGGCTTCGAAAGGTTTATGGTTCTGGTCGCTGGCGGAAGCTCAAAGGCGTTGCGATGGTGCGCTTTGAGGATGGTACAATTCACCGAGTTGAGCTTCACTGGTACGAAGCACACGGAATTGGCCGGAAGAAGTTAAAAATCAAAGAATACCTGGACTGAGTTGATGGCAAGCAGGAAATCCAAGACGTCATACGTTATGTGCGTTGATAGCGGCGGCTATCCCGAGTCGTTAGAGATTCGCAAAGTTTACTCTGTTGTGCCGGACGATCTCGCTGCTGCCCGAAATTATATTCGCGTTATTGATGAAACAGGCGAAGCCTACCTCTACCCGGCAAAGCTTTTCGTTCCTATCGAAGTGCCAGCAGACGCTGCACGACTTTTGCCAACTAAACTGACGCCTCGCAATTCACGCCCGCGGTGAAACAGGTCCCAGAGATCACGAAATTTGAATTTCGTTGCGCGAAACGCGTGGCGATTGCGTCCGGAATCGTAACGGGCGTTATCAAGTTATGCACTTAAAGAACCAATCCAGAGACTGATTCGACAAAACCTAATTTGACTAGGGCTTACCTATCAATGCTCCCAGGATCCCGCCCACGAGGCCCCCAACTGCGCTAGCAAGTGGTAACCACCATCGTTTCTCTCTTTGCTCTTCGATTGCTCGGGTGTGAAGGTTGATGGCGGTATCAACAAGTGTCTTGACGTCCGCTGGGGTTAGTGGAACTCTCGAGATACGAGAGCCCTTGGTTGCCGGATCTAACGCATCGTATTCTTCCTGACTGAGAAGTCGACCTTCATCGACATGAAAACGCCGAGGATACTGTCGGTGCCAAACCAACGAAGCTTTCTTGCGGTCACCGTCCAGGCGAAAAAACTCAGGATGTTCCTCAAAAATATTCTGCCAATACGCGCCACGTGATGAATCAGCCGTCATCCTGTCAGCCCACTCACCGAACGTGAGTTTGTAGAATTTGTAAGTACTCATCACCTGAATTGCGGCAATAACATCTGCGAGGCGATTTGGGTCGCTGAGGTATGGGGACTTTCCATTGCTCATGAGGGTCTCCCTTATCAGTTCATGGTGTCCGACGAACCGGAGTTGGAAATGGAATTTGATGGTGAAGATTGAGGCGCAATCACAAACGCGTCGTCCCCTCTACATTGCTCGCACAGACTAAAGGAAGCTCTGAACAAGTCCAGCAACTCTTTGGAGTGCGGTGACCTGTCACCGCTTTGGTCTGAGGCGGCTTGACGCCGGTGATCCGTTGGAACGTAACCAGCAGTAGCCGCGACAGGTCGCGTAATACGAAAGCGGTGACAGGTCACCGCACTCCAAAGAGCTGCGAGCTCCACTTAATCAGAACTTCCTAAAGTCTGTGCTACTGGATCGGGTTCCTGTGGAGAACTTACATCCAACATCTTCAACGCTGGTTGTTCCACTCGTCTTGATCCTCGAAACCGCCCTCGTCTTCGAGTACTGGTATCCGAAATAGCGCTTCGACTCCGGCTTCGATTGCCTGGGTAGCGGTTTCGGCCAGTAGCAATTCCGGTCGGAGTGAGCCGCGGAACATCTCCTGCAAATCCTCAGAATCAGCGATGCCTCTGTATGCGCGGCGCAGGAATTTGGTTTGCCTGGAGAAGTTGGTGACCGTGGACTTTACTGGATCAAAAATCACGCAGAGTATCTTTCCCGCAAACTCGAAAGGCTCGCGAGACAGACTCTGGCCCCTTGCCTCCGCCCGCGCCTCAGCGAGGATCTCCATCATCTTTGCCACGTCATTCGCGTCTTCGTCTGGGTACGTCTTTCTGATCAGTGGGAGGTAGTCTTCCGGAGTCATGGTCATTTTCTCCTGTCGTTGATCTCAACAAGCTTCTGGTTTGCGTCGAAAGTAAGTCTTACTACTGAGTGGTCCGACTCATAAATCAAAATCCTCCCGGCGACATCTTCGCTGGTTGGTGGTCCCCACATGCTGAGAATCTGATCTTTGGTCTGGTCAATCCGCGGGATAGGCTTCATCAATTGATAACCGCTCGGGCTGATTGGTTGCTGGGCACTACCAATGCGCTTCTGCGGCAACTCGAATAGGAAAAACACCGCAACATAGAATAAGCCGAGCAGAAGAAGGCCGTACATTAAGCCTAAGGCCGTGACGTATCTCCGATCTTCAGGCAAGTCGATCGTAATCTGGTTGGCTGAGTCACCTTTTTTGAGCAAAGCAAAGGTTTCCCAAATCGCTACAATTAGAACCAGGAACAAGACAACGATGGTGGCCAACAGCGACGAGTATCTGCCCTCTGGATTGTTGATATAAAGATAAGACGCTACTGCAACCAGGCTGGGCAACAGTAGGCCGAGTATCACGAGGGCATTGCTGGTGGGGACGCGAAAGTAGTCGACTGTCTTTACCGTTCGACCGGTCTTGTTGTAAGCCCGCGAGGCGAAATAGACGATTAGACAGACGGCCGCGGCGCCCGACATCTCAATCCAAAACCAGAGTGTCGTGAATTGTTCCTTCATGTTGATGCCGTTTCGAGGGCCATTGAGGACTCCGTTGGTTAGTCGTGCTGTGCGCGGAAGCGCCTTGATTGAAAGTTCGAGGAGGCGATTCGACGCGGAGAGTGCGAGATCGCAGCGAATTATAGAAGGTGTAAGAATCTTTGCAAGGGCCGGGCACTGATGCAGTTTTGACTTTGCGTCCTTTGCGAAAACCTTTACGACCTTTGCGTTTGTCTGCCTTTTGTTACGCAAAGGACGCAAAGAAACCCAGGTAACTAGCCAAACTGCATCAGTACCAAGGGCTGGTCAGGGTGTGTGCATGCGGTCTGGTACATCGGAGCTGAGCCGTAATGAACAGTGTATGCGCTAACGCTTAAGCGGGGGCGCGCTTCGCTTGCCCACCTTCCCAACTGCGAATTAGCGCTGGTTGAGCATTACTTTCCTGTCCACTTTCCCGGACCTGCAAAATGGTCGATGCTTAATCGCAGCCATGATGACGCCGTGCTCAGTAAAAAGCATAAGGACGACTCCGAGAGAATTTCAGATTCTTAAGGTGGTCGCAATTTGCGACCACCTCGTCTTTCTTTAGTAACTGAGTTTGGCGGTTTGAAAATACAAGTCAACGATCCACGCGCATCACACGAAGTAACACGAAGGTTTTGGTGTTGGTTCGTGTGTTTTGGTGGATCGGTTCGATGTCCGAAATAGCGAAAGGGCGAGACCGCAAACTACGACCGTTCCTTCTTTCTCTTCCTCTTCTTAGCTGCCGTTCCGCCTCCGCTGAAGGCCAGGAGGAGAGCGATCAGGTGGATCCAGAACCAAACAGAACCTGTCCCGAGTGTTTGGTAGATATAGATGAGGATAAGTAATCTCGGAATAAAGACGGCCAGAAGCACATCGAGCAAAAGCGGGACCGTGTTAGTCGGAATCCAACCCTTAGCGTAGTAAATGAAGAGAACTACGCGAGGGAAAAAAAGGCTGATTATGAGAAAGGGAGTGTCCATCGTGTCGCTCTGGGAAAAGAAACGAGATGAGAGCGACGAAAGTTCAAAGAATTTCGAATTTCGAATTTCGAATTTGAAAAACGTGACCGTTATTTGTTTGACGACTTCGGCCGACATACCTTACATCAGAGCGGCGGTCATTTTTTTTAGCGCCTTCGGTCGGAACCCAATCTGTTTTCGACTGGGAGCGGGAGGAGACATAATTTCTCGAATCGCGTCGAAGACGACCTTGAACTGCCGATCGTACTTGCTTTCAAGCTCATCGAGCCGTCGCGCCAAGTTGGCGTTCGTGGGCTAATACCTGACGGAGCCGTACAAAGGCTCGCATTATTTCAATGTTGACGGAAACAGCACGCTCGCTGTTTAGGACGCTCGAAAGCATGAGAATCCCATGTTCGGTGAAGGCGTAGGGCGGGTAACGTGGATTTCGGTGCTTTTGAGAACCGGTCACAAATTGTGACCGGTTTAGTTCCCTCACCTCTGGGGAGAATTTCGGATTTCGAATTTCGGATTGCGGATTTGAAAAACGTGACCGTTATCTGTTTCACGACTTCGGCCGAAAACCAATCTGTTTTTGGCTAGGCGCCGGAGATATGAGCTGACGGATTGCGTCGAAGACGATCTTGAATTGAAGGTCGTATTTTTTCTCCAGGTCGGAAAGCTTTGCCGCAAGCTCCACGTTCGAACTGAGTAATTCACGTAGTCGGACGAATGCACGCATGATTTGGATGTTTACCTGAATAGCACGCGGACTTCGCAAGACGCTCGAAAGCATGAGAATCCCGTGTTCAGTAAAAGCATACGGCCGCGCCCGTCTGGGCCCGCCCCAACTTGAAGTCACAATCTGTGACTTCAAGTTCTCAAACTCCTCCGCGGTCAATTGAAACATGAAATCGTCGGGAAACCTCTCGCTATTGCGCTTAACCGCCTGGTTCAGAGCCTTTACCGACACACCATAGAGCTCAGCTAGATCTGGACTAAAGATGACCTTGGTTTTTCGAAGATAGAAAATGCGCCGCTCTATGCGTTCGGGAGGGATGAGGCTAGAACTATTCATGTGAGGACATGTCCCGTTTGAGGTAGAAAAAACTTGCCCAAATTCTGCGCTGGTTTGGAGGAATTGACAAGCCTCAAACCAAACGCAGTCCGTGATACTCCGAAATCATCTCGACGCAGAGCCGCTCGGCGTGGGCACGATCTGGTTCGGGAGGGAGGGACGAGCGGACGTAGGCTTCCTGGGTCAGCTCAAATAGACGTTCGGCTTCTGATTTCACTTTTTCCAGAGGCCAGGCGCCGCGTTTGATGTCGAGGAGTTCGGTGGCGTCGGCGCGTTCGATGTGGAGTGTACCTTCCGTGAGGAATTCGATGCCCATGCGCAGGAGACGAATGAGATGAGCTGCGTTCTTGGCGTCGTAGCCGACACGCCTTACTAACTCACGTCGTTTCTGACCCATGTAGCCGCCACTGTAGTAGCGCCGGCGCTCGCCGCGATATCGTTTTACGACTTCCATCATCTCCGTGGTTGCGCCGACAAATGGTTGGCCGTCGAGACGCTTAAGAGAGTGGCCGTCGTCTGAGGAATCGGGATCGATGCCGAAGGAAGCCAGTTGCTCTTCAAGACTAGACATCAAAGCCTGGGCTTCCTGATTGAAGGAGATCATTCGCTTGAACTGATCGTGGGCGTAGCCTGAGAACGAGTGGTAGGCCTTCTTGCTGACGAAGATGTCGCGGTTCTCGCGTAGACGTTGACCCAGCTCGTGCTCGTAGATGATTCCGTTTGGTTTCACCCAGAGCAAGCTCAGTACATTGGGATTGCAGTTGAGCAGGAGGCCGACGAACTTCTTCAGTTCGTAGAAGACGCAGTCCCACTCCCCTTCCCACTTTTCGTAGACGTCCGTGCGGCCGAAGCCGAGGTAATGCTCGAGCGGGCCGATGTAGACGCCCATGACGTCTTTGTCGTCGATTGAGTCGGGATCGGACTTGGGGACGTACATGCCGTGGGCGACGCTGCCGCGCCAGCAGAGTGAGATCAAACCCTCTGGGAGGAGGGCCTCTACTTGGTCGAGGGAGAGGCCTTTGAGTTTGATGGTGGAGGGGTTCATGCGGGGGTTAGTATGGATGATCTAAGAAGAGATTTTCCATTTTCCATTTCTCATTTCTCATTGTCATTGGAGGGAACAAGGGTGGTCGGAACTTGGCGCCGTGGCGGTTTTACAAGTTTACGATCCACGAAATTACACGAAATGACACAAAGGGTTTCGTGGTGGTTGGTGTGATTTAGTGGATCGTGTGGCCGCGAAAGGAAGGTGCGACAGGTCGCACAAGACTAAAGCGCCGCCGGGTCGGCGCACTCCAAATAATCAGAATCGCGTGGGATCTCCGATCCGTGTAAATCCGTGTGATCTGTGGCTTAAAATTTAGGTTTTGATCATGGCCGGCTGTGAAAACATCTGGAACCTATTTCACGTAACGGTCTCATTGCGATCCTGTGAGCCCGACCCGGTGATCAGAATCACCGCAGGCACAGGCGTCTTTGAAGGTGGGAGCGTAAGTGTGCCGGCAAGTTTGACCGTGTCTTTAAGGTTCACGTAGCTGACTTCTTCTTCGGCGTAGGGATAAGGCTTTTGCGGATCCTGCGGACGCGAAAGAGTGGGCGGCTTGTCAATCCGCTTGAAAACGAGTGGGAAAGAACTACCGCCTTGTTTTAGTTCGCCGGTGATTTCGGAACTGTCGGCGTTAAGTTTTCCTTCGTAACCGATGCCCAGGTTGGGGGCGCTGAAACGAACCGTTCCGGCTTCAGAAGTGATGCTCTCTACGGGCAAGTCGTTGGCGGCTTGATCGATGCTGTCGAGTTTGGCGGTTAGCTTGCCGTCGGGTTGTTGGGCGACTTTGAGTTGGAGTCGGAGTTTGATGCCACTGACGTCGATGGTGCCGAGCCAGTTGCCGGCGATTGATTTTGGAGGAGGAGGGTTCTGGAGGGTCGAGGCGAGGGTCGGGAAGTTGATGGACGCCAAGAGTACGACGAGGAGTAGACGGATAGTTAGTCGATTCATTGGCGGATAATAGGAGATTACCCGCGAGCAAGCAATCAAGCTTCAAAAATTTGCCTGTTGGGAAGGGGGCAAGCGCAGCGCGCCCCCGCCGAAGATCCATTTCTCTGATTTCGAACCGAATAATGCAATCTGCATAAATTTGCTGTCAGGAAGGGTGCAAACGCAGCGCGCCCCCGCTCAACCTTGAACACTAGTCAACTTCAAGCTAACCTCTCAATCGCTTAATCAAATCTCACAAAAGGAGCCACCTCACCATGGCTCGAAAATGGTCCAACCTCAATCTAGCTGGCGCTCTTCACTATGTCACCGGCAACTTCATCAATAGACTCCCAGTCTTTACTGAGCCTGCATGCTGCCGAATTTTCTTGCAAGAACTCAAGGCCTTCAATCTAACCTGGCCCAGTAAGTTGATCGCCTATGTGCTGATGCCGGATCACTTTCATCTAATCTGCAATCCTCCTGATGGTCTGATCCGAGAGTTCGCGCGCGATTTGAAGAGTCGAGCGGCGAAAGCGATCGTGAGAACAAGCACTCGGTTCGAATTTCCCGAAACAGAGGAAGGGCGTCAGGTTTGGCAGGAAAGCTTCAAAGCCGTGCCGCTATGGAGTGCTCGATTCATCTGGCAGAAGATTAACTACATCCATAACAATCCCTTGAAGGCCGGGTGGGTGAAGTCTGCCAAAGATTACTATTGGTCGAGCTTTCGTTCCTTCTATCTACAGGATAATGAGCCGCTGGCAGTCGATCATGACTGGTGGTGGCCGGATGATTCGGAAAAGTTATCAGAAGCAATGAAAGAGTTGGGTTGGTATTCTTTTGAGAAAAGAATTGGTGAGAAGAAGAGTTAAATGGAGGTGAAGCTTGAGCGGGGGCGCGCTGCGCTTGCCCCCTTCCTGACAGCAAATTTACGGAAGTTGAATTGTCTCCTCAAACCAGCAGCTTTGCGGAAGTTGAATCACAGATCTTTAGGTTGAGGGGTTATCTATCCTGGGAGGATATCCTGAGCGTTAATCTTCGGCGTTTTGTTTGTAATCCTTGGGTGATGAGCCGACGCGGTATTCGCGGTTGAAGTCGAGGGGAGGATCGTATTTGGTCGCCTCGGCGCCGTTAGCATCGGCGGCGCGCACGACCCAGGTCTCGTCGACATAGAACGATCTGCGGCCGCTGTTGGGATAGGAAATCGGCATTGCCTGAGCTTGAAACGAAGGCGCGTCAGTCACTTCGTCCTTCGACACGGTGATCTTGAAGGTGTAACCATTGTTGGTGCCGGCGGCGAGTTCAGGTCGGATCAAGTCTGCCGTTGTAAGTTGCTCCATGGTTCCAAACTGCTGATGCATGTTGTAGTACGCGTCTTGAGCTTCAGTGATCTGCCTCAGCGACATCAGGGTCGAGCCTTCATTAGCCGCCCGGCGTGCAGCGAGTAGGTTTGGAATCGCGATCGCGGCAATGATGCCGATGGGTACGGCCACAGCAAACGAAGTTATGCTGAGGACGAGTCCGGCAATGGCCAAACCTTTCCCACCGTACTTCGATGGCTGACGATTGGTCTTGGTCAAAGCAACCGCTCCGAGGACGATTCCCAACACAGCGCCAACGCCAAGCAGGCCAAAGGTGAAGAAGCTGATTATCCCGATGACCAGTGACGCGATGGCCAGGCCCTTCTTCAAATCGCCCGGGGGATTTGTGTCGTTCCAGGGTTGGGACACGTGAATGGACGAGGTCAACGAGACGCCGCAGCTTTTGCAACGATCACCATCGGACCAGCCGACAAAGCCACATACTGGGCACTTTACACTCTTCATGACTTGATGCTCCGTGGGAAGGATGTTGTTTGGAGGTGAGGTGGGATTGGGCGGGAGCGTCCGCTCCCAGCGACAGGTCCATCCTACTGGAGTGTGCTCGAGCGGGTCAATACGAATTACAAAACCGGGGAAAGACTTGGGTAAATTAGGATAATGCGGTTGGCAAGGGGCAGCTCAACTGAAGAAAATTGCAGTTGGGAAGGGGGCAGTTCAAGTTTAAGCTTGTGTTGAACTAAGCGCTGCGCGCAGATAAGACCTCACTCCAGCGCCGCCTTTGAAATAACCCGATCATTCTCAATCGCAAGACCTGTCCAGCTACACTTCTGTAAACAGCCTTGAGTTCCGAG
>Ga0187892_10007941_pt1 | contig 14820 bp, 14 predicted proteins | sample MA1701073metaG_FD_139345 | JGI IMG/M metagenome (GOLD analysis project Ga0187892, IMG submission 139345) | Bio-ooze microbial communities from a basaltic lava cave in the Kipuka Kanohina Cave System on the Island of Hawaii, USA - MA170107-3 metaG ... | reverse complement strand
GTGCCCTTTGTGTCCTGGCTTTGTGAACTCTGTGATTAAAACAGGAAGTGATCACAGAGTGCACCGAGCGCGGAACACAAAGAGCACAAAGGGAAAAGTCATCGGACACCACAAGTTTAGGACACTACCTCTATTTTCTTTCAGCCGGTGTGCGAGAGCATTCCGGCTTTTTTTTTGCTAAAGTTTTTAATATGACCGGTGACGAGATCAGGGCAAAATTCATCGAGTATTTTGAGAGCAAAGGGCACAAGCACCTTCATTCGTCGCCGTTGCTGCCGGCAAATGACCCGACGCTGCTTTTTGTAAACGCTGGAATGAATCAGTTCAAAGACGTCTTTCTCGGTCTCGAAAAGCGCGATTACACTCGCGCCGTCACTTCGCAAAAATGCATACGCGCCGGCGGCAAACACAACGATCTCGACGAGGTCGGCAAAACTGCGCGTCATCATACTTTTTTTGAGATGCTCGGCAATTTTTCGTTTGGCGACTATTTTAAAAAAGAAGCGATCGAATTTGCGTGGGATCTGCTGGTGAATGAATTCAAGCTCGATCCTCAGCGGTTGTGGTTCTCGGTTTTTGAGGGCGACGACGAAGTCGGGCCGGACGACGAAGCACGCGATCTTTGGATCAAGGTCGGTGCAAAACCGGAGCGTGTTCTCGGCTTTGGCCGCAAAGATAATTTTTGGCAAATGGGCGACACAGGGCCGTGCGGACCGTGTTCCGAAATTCACTATTACATGGGCGGCGACCCCGAAGATCCGAATAAAAACTCACCCGAACTCGTCAACGGCCCCGGCGACACGACGATGGAGATATGGAATCTCGTCTTCATGCAATACAACCGCACGCTTCGTAAGGACGGAACTTTCAAACTCACGCCGCTGCCCGCGCCATCGGTTGACACAGGCATGGGCCTCGAACGAATGACCGCCGTAATGCAGGGCGTTAAAACAAATTACGAAACAGATTTGATAAGACCGATCGTCGAATTCGCGGCCGGTTTGTCGGAATCCCGACCTGTCGGGACGGCAGCGGGTGATTAAAACGGTGTGCAATTCAATTTGTCAGAAAGCGAAAAGCGCATTCTCGAAATGATCGTCGGCAATATGTCGCCGAGCGAGATCGCGTTCGCGCTAGATGTCGAGCAGTCGGTTGTTATTGAGACGAGCAAAAGCATTTTTGAAAAGTTAGGAGCACGTGACGCAAAATCCGCAGCCGAGATCGCGACAAAACTCGGTGTTATAAAACTCGAACCATGAACGAAATAAAAAATGCACTAACTGATTACGCCGACGATTTTACATCGGGCGAGAGTGAGATTTTGCGCGAGCTTCGCGAACACTGCGACACGCATTACGAAGATAGAGCGATGCTATCCGGCTTTTTCCAAGGCCGTGTTTTGTCGATGCTCTCGCACATGATTCGCCCAAAGGTTGTTCTAGAGATCGGCACTTATCTCGGCTACTCGGCGCTGTGTCTCGCCGAAGGTTTGGCGGACGGCGGCAAGGTGATAACGCTCGACGTGAATGAGGATACGAACAAAGTTGCACGCTCGTTTGCCGAGCGATGCGAGCTGAAATACAGAATCGATTTTCACCTTGGCAACGCGATCGACATCATTCCGAAGCTGCCCGAAACCTTCGACCTCGTGTTCATCGACGCCGATAAACCTAATTATTCCAACTATTACAACCTCGTATTTGACCGTGTGCGGCCCGGCGGCTTTATCGTCGCTGACAATGTCCTGTGGAGCGGCCGCGTGCTCGACGACGTTAAAGACGAAGACACGCAGGCGCTGCACGACTTTAACAAGATGGTCAGATCGGACGCGCGAGTCGAGAATGTGCTGCTGCCGATACGCGACGGGCTGATGGTTGTTAGGAAAAAGAATTGATCGCCGCAAAATAAAAATACAGCTTATAGCTTTGAGCTAATTGCTTAAAGCTGTTTTTTTAGAGGGGCATTCTAATCAAAACTGTTAAAATAGAGCCACGATGTTAACGCGCGAGTTGGAAGAGACATTGAGTTTTGCGGTCGATGAGGCCGTCAAGCACAAGCACGAGTACGTGACGCTCGAACACTTGTTGTTTGCGCTGCTTGAGGACGCGGCGGCGCGCGAGATACTTTTCAACTGCGGGGCGCAGATCGACGAGCTTGCACGCGCGCTAAACGAGTACTTCGACAACGTGCTCGAGAAAATTCCGTCCGATGTCAAAACGATGCCGGAGCTGACCGCCACTTTTCAATCGACAATAAATTACGCCGTGCTTCAGGCCGAGGGCAGTGGACAAGGCGCGGTCGATGGCGGCAACATTCTCGCCGCGTTGTATCAAGCCGAGCAATCATACGCCGTGTATCTGCTGCATCAGCAGAATGTGACACGACTCGATATTTTGAATTACATCGCGCACGGCATTTCGAAAGTCTCTAATGACGATAATCCGTTTGCAATTCCCGACGGATTTGACGACGAAGAACTTGATTCGGAAGGAAGTCCGCGGCGAAAAAAACCGCTTGAGAGTTTTACGACCGAGCTCGTAGCGTTTGCGCGCGAAGGCGGTATCGATCCGATCGTCGGACGCTTGGCAGAGATCGAGCGCACGATTCAAGTTCTGTGCCGACGAAAGAAAAATAATCCGCTTTATGTCGGCGAGCCTGGTGTGGGAAAGACGGCGTTGGCCGAAGGTTTAGCGTTAAAGATCAGCGAAGGAAACGTGCCGGAAGTTTTGAAAGACGCGAAAGTTTTTGCGCTCGATATGGGCGCCGTGTTAGCAGGAACGCGTTATCGCGGCGACTTTGAACAGCGGTTCAAAGCGATCATCACTGAGTTAAAACAACAGGAGAACGCGATCCTATTTATCGACGAGATTCACACGATCGTCGGTGCCGGCGCAGTTTCGGGCGGCTCGATGGACGCGTCGAACATTCTAAAACCCGCACTCGCGGCGGGCGATCTGCGCTGTATCGGTTCGACGACGCACGCCGAATATAAAGCCGCTTTCGACCGCGACCGCGCGCTTGCGAGGCGTTTTCAACGCATCGACATTAACGAGCCGACGGTTGACGAAACTTACAAGATTCTCAAGGGCCTGCGTAAATTTTACGAGCAGCATCACGGCGTCAAATATTCCGATGACAGCCTGCGAACGGCGTCGGAGCTTGCGGGCAAATACATCAACGACCGCTTTTTGCCGGACAAGGCCATCGACGTGATAGACGAAGTCGGTGCTTCGGTCAAGCTGCTGCCGGCGAGCAAGCGGCCAAAAAAAGTTTCGGTGCAGATGGTCGAGAACACGATCGCCCGCATGGCGAAAATTCCGCCAAAGACGGTGGTTGCCGATGAAAAGACTCGGCTCAAGACTCTTCGCGAAGACATAAAGAAATTTATTTTTGGTCAGGACGAAGCGATCGACGCGATCGTCGATGCGATCCAAATCTCGCGCGCAGGTTTGGGTCACGAAACAAAACCCGTCGGCTCGTTTCTTTTTTCAGGACCGACAGGTGTAGGCAAAACTGAAGTTTCAAAACAGCTTGCCGAACAGCTCGGCATCGAGTTCATTCGCTTCGACATGAGCGAATACGCCGAGCCGCACACAGTTTCGCGCCTGATCGGCGCGCCGCCGGGTTATGTCGGGTTTGATCAAGGCGGACTCTTGACCGAAGCGATAATGCGCACGCCGCACGCCGTTCTCGTGCTCGACGAGATCGAAAAGGCGCACCCGAATTTATTTAATTTGCTGCTGCAAGTAATGGATTCAGCGACGCTGACCGACAATAACGGCAAGAAGGCAGATTTTCGAAATGTGATCTTGATAATGACGACAAATGCAGGTGCGAGAGAATTGTCGTCGGGCGGCGTCGGTTTTCGTAACTCCTCCGATACAAAAGGGAATGCAAAGGGCGTGATCGAACGAACATTCACGCCCGAGTTTCGCAATCGTCTCGACGCATGGGTGCCGTTCAAGGCGCTCGACATCGACGTTATAAAACTGATCGTCGATAAATTTATCAACGAGTTAAACGGCCAACTCGCAGAGAAACGCGTGATCGTCCGACTCACCGACGCGGCGCGCGAGTGGCTTGGCGTACACGGTTTCGACGCTCGTTACGGCGCCCGTCCGATGTCGCGATTGATTCACGAAAAAATAAAACAACCGCTCGCAAACGAAATTCTCTTTGGCAAACTCGCCACCGGCGGCAGCGTGTCGGTTGATGAAAAAGACGGTGAACTTAACTTAAATTTTTAATTCGCTACTCGAAGACAAACAAAAGCCCGCCGAGCGATCGACGGGCTTTTCTACTAGAAGTTTTACTAGAAGCAAATGTCGGTGAGGTCTTCTGCGCTCAAACAGCCTCGCCATTCGAAAAACGCGATCAGCCGCGAGCGCACGTTTTCATATTTGACGGCAGCGACTTCGCGGTCGGCGTCAAATAGTCGGAGCATCGCGTCAAAGTCTGTTTGAGCCGAACTATCGTCCATCTACATTTTTCTCGGTTCATGGGTAGTGTAGATAAATCGGCGTGAAGTGAAAAGTGTCGGTGCTATTTCCAGTCGCCTTGCAGCGTAAATCCAGCCCAATAAAACGGCGCTCTAAATCTTGGGATTGCCTTCATCTCAGCCTGTGCTCGCTTAAGAGCAGCTACAGACGGCAAGCCGTCCTTTATCATTGCTCGATAAAATCGCTTCATAAATTCGGCGGCCGACTGGCCTCGCGCTGGAACGCTCGCCACGGCCGCACGGATGATCGTCGGCGGTAAGAATCGCTGCAAGCGATTGACAGCGATCTCGAAGGCATGTTGGACTTAATTCGTCTGCCGTTTTCGAAAGAAGTCGCCAAACTGTTTGGCAGCAAAACTCCGTTTGTAGTGATTCTGCGACCTGATAATTATATCGGCCTGATTTCATACAAGATCACGATCGATGAGGTCAAAAGCTATCTTGCTTTAAAAAAATAAAGCTCGCGAGGGTTCGCGAGCTTTCTAAAATCAATGATTAAAAATTAACGATCTTGTTTACTGCGAACTTTCACCGTAGCGTCGCGAGTAAGTAGCGACGACACATTTGTTCCGTCTGGGCGGCGGCCAACGATCTTTACGGTGATCGCGCCTTCAAAATCCCGGTCAACCGGAAACGAAAAATGTGTGTCCGTCGTTGTGCCCGCTTTGAAAAAATGAGCGCCGCGATTGTAGGAAATCATCACATCATAATTGACGCCATCACCAATATTTACCGGAATCCACGAAAGCAGAAGGTCTTCGCCGGGCTCAGCACTTCCCTTGGTTTCCGCTAAGGTGATAGCTGTAGCCGATGAAGCATCGATCGAGAATGTTCCTTTTTGCCTGAACTGGCCCAGGTCGCCTTCACCCTCAATGCCGGCCTGCAAAACCAACCTTGCGGAAGTTGTGCTGATGGCAGGCACTGTCCAGGTGAATTTTCGTGCCGTTGGACTCAGTTGGGGTGTGATCCTAATCATACCTGTTTCATTTGTTTCAAGGAACAATTCACATTCGCCAAACGGGTTCGCGATGATTGCCGGGTCCAGTCTGACCTCCCATAGAACCTCAACTTGGTCACCGGCGCGTAAGACAGAGCCGGAGGTAGGGTTAAGAATCTTAAAACCCGGCTTTTTTTGTGCAAAAATCGAGCTAGTCGCCGCCAACGTCAAAATTGCAAGAACGATAATCAAAAAATTAAACTTTTTCATTTCAACAAATCCTCCTAAAGACTCTGATTTTCAATTACTTACGTCGTCCGGTAAAGGAATAACTTGCCTTTTGCGGTAATCGACCTGCCATTAAATTGAAAAACGTATGCGGGAAAAATTCTATCACTTTTTACCGCGTTGTCAAACAATAATTAGCTAACGCGGACGTTTAGCCGTGCGAAGTGTGACCAGGATCGCGTCACCAACTTTCCGCTCGCCTTCTTTATCTGACGGTCGGTTTACGACCATACCGTCGAGAAACATAGTCGTCGAGCCACCGCCGTCGAGATTCATCGCGTCAATCGCACCGAGCTCGAGCATGTATTTTGCAAGATCGTAAAGATCAAGCCCCGCACTCTCATCCGTGCGCCCGTCTGCCGTCAACATCAGAAACTTGCCGTCCTTCAACTTCGCGACAGCAGTGCGCGGATGCCGCGTCTCGACAAACGACTTCGACGCCTTTTCTTGCTCCCACGTGATGTCGATTTTGCCGTTTTTGATGAGCTGAGGAACGCCGGCGACTATGTCTTCCATTTTCTTTTCAAATTTCTTTTCAAGTCGTCCCATTTTGTCAGCTCGCTGAACGACGTCAAAAAGAAAAGTCGGATATTTTGTTTGAACATTCGCTATGCGATTGAAATAATCTACCAAGTAGCTTTTATCCGCATCGGTACCAAACACAACTACGTATCCACGCTCGGGAACAATTGTGCCACCTTTAGTTTCTATTACAGTTGCGCGCTTGCAAAAAATAACACACCCCTCAAACACAATCTCGGTATGCGATTCTTCTCCTAGGTTTGTCTTCATATTCGACGTGAACAGAACCAATTCTTTTGGCTTTGGTTCTCGGTTAACGCCGTCCACGTATCTTGAAAGATCGTCGTATGCCAGTGCCTTTCGATACAATAAGTGAGCAAACATAACAGAACTGCTTTTCTCATTATTAGCTATTCCCAGTGCGACACGATTATTGACGCTCTCGCTCAGAAGTTCACCATCAATCTTGAGCAATCCGGCGGCATCTCCTGCAAACTCGCTTTTATCCAATCTAAAAAACCCCGCATTTATCGCTGCAAATGCTTTGTGCCGCGTAGCAATCGACGATGTTTTCTCGGTGCCGATCGCCATGTCCATTGCGTGATGAACGTCGAGACGCACTTTTTTGAGATCGAGGCGAAGGAGGTTTATGCTGACGCTCTTGCCGCTAAATTCGCGGCGAACTTGCGCATACTCGACGCCGTCGACGACGGTTTTCCAATCCTGCGCAGGGAACTTTACCGCAGAGACGCAGAGACACAGAGAAATCCAAAGGAAAAGTTGATAAATGGCCGGCAAACGTAAAAATCTACTTATCTTCATATTCTTTCTCTCGCGTTTTGCGTCTCTGCGGTGAATCACCTCTATAATACCTTAATGCGTATCAACGAAAGAGTCGTCGCTCTCAATGACAAACCTGTGAACGAAAAGGCGCGTTACGTGTTGTATTGGATGCAGATGTTTAAGCGCGTGGACAATAATCACGCGCTCGTTTGGGCGATACGCAAGGCGAACGAACTCAAGCTGCCGCTCGTCGTTTACGAAGGGCTGAAATATTATTACCCATGGGCGTCGGACCGAATTCACACGTTCATACTCGAAGGCGTCGAAGAAAAGCGGCGCGAATTTGCTTCACGAGGCATCCGTTATCTCTTTTATTTGCAAAAAGATGCGTCGTCGCCAAAAAACACGGTCGCAACGCTCGCGCGTGACGCGGCGTTGATCGTGACCGACGACTTTCCATGCTTTATAATTCCCGAACACAACCGCCGCATCGCTGAGCGAGCTGAGATCGCGGTTCATGCGGTAGATTCGAACGGCATAATTCCGATGTCGAAATTCGATAAAGAAGAATACGCCGCTTACACGATCAGACCGAAGATCAACAAACTGCTGGAGCGCTATCTCGTGCCGCAGCGAGATGAAACTGTCGAACAATCAAGCATCGGCATCGATCTGGATAGCGACTTCGAAACTATCGTAACTTCGAAAACTATTGCGAAACTTGTCGCCGAGTGCGACATCGATCACAGCGTCGCGCCTTCGCCGATCTATCACGGCGGCACGACGAACGGTCGCTCTCGTTTGAAAAAATTTGTCGATGAAGTTTTGCCGGATTACGACAAAGCGCGCAGCAAGCCTGACCGTGATGGTTCATCACGTCTTTCGTCGTATCTGCACTTTGGTTTTTTATCTTCGCTCGAGATCGCGCTCGCGGTGCGCGACAGCGATGCGCCGTCGGACGCGAAAGACGCGTATCTTGAAGAACTCATCGTTCGGCGCGAGCTGTCTTACAACTTGACGAGGCACAATGCGAATTACGATTCGCTTGATTGTCTGTCGGCGTGGACGCAAAAAACGATGCGCGAACACGCGAATGATGAAAGGCAGTATCTGTATTCTTTAGAACAGTTAGAAGCAGGCGAAACGCACGACGAGCTTTGGAACGCGGCGCAACGCGAGATGGTGCGAACAGGCGAAATGCACAATTACGTGCGGATGCTTTGGGGCAAAAACGTGATCGCGTGGTCGCCGAGTTACGAGGTTGCGTTCGAGACGCTCGTGCATCTCAACAACAAATACTGTCTCGACGGACGTAACCCGAACAGCTACGCGGGAATTTTGTGGTGCTTTGGCAAACACGATAGAGCGTGGTTCGAGCGACCGGTGTTTGGTTTGATACGTTACATGGCGAGCCACAGCACGGGCAAAAAATTCGATTCAAAAAAATATATTGCGTGGACAAAAAACCTATAACGCAGAGAGCTCAATGACCGCGGAGAGAAGAATAACCAGGCCCTTCTTGCTCAGCGCACTCTGCGATCTCCGCGTTTAATAATTCCTCCAGGTGCCCTGCCAGTCGTAGCATTCGAGTGCGGCAAATCGTTTTTTGTAATCGTAAAACGACGGTCCGACATAAGCGTAGCCGGGATAGTAGTAGAGCATGGAATGCGAGATAGCCCATTCGATGATCTTTAGCATTGTGAAAACGCCGAGACTGCGCGTTCCTTCGCTCGGCTCAAAGCACGCGTAGATCGCAGACACGCTCTCGACGCCGCGGTCAAAAAAACTTACCGCGACTATTTTGCCGTCGCGTCTTGCGGTCAGTTGATAAAGTTCGGTTGGAACGCGCGCGTGTCGCGAGATAAATGTGTAGATCGACTCGGGCACGTGATCGACAAATCTTTTTTTGTGACGCTCAAACAAAGCGACCACTTTTTTTGAGACCGCCGGTTTGCCGATGGTGACGTCTATGTCACGGTTTTTTTTGAGAACACGAGTTTGGCTAGTCGATGGCCTAAATGCGCGCAAGCGAACTCTCAGCGGAAGCACCTGACGAATCTCGTCGCGATGAACGCCGAGATTGTAACGAGTAAAATACGTGCCGAAATGTCGCCAGCCGTCGGCGAGCAAGTGATCGTAAACGTGTGGTTCGATCGCCTCGTTGGCGTCGAAATATTCGTTGATAAACCTAAGCTCGGATTCGCGCTGCTCCATTTTCGCTTAATGACCCGAATACCAGTCGTAACCGCTCTCGGCCCAATAGTCGCGCGGTCGCACGTTTGTAAATTCGATTCGCCCGATGCGCTTTATCTGCTTGATGCCATACTTTGTCGGACTCGCCAGTCTTAACGGCGCACCGTGTTCGGGCAATAGCGGCTCGCCGTTCATCTCGTATGCGAGCAACGTCTGCGGATGCATGATCGACTCGATATCCCAGCCGACGAAATACTCGTTATCCGGCGTCGTCATCGAAACATAATGCGGCAATTTATTGATCCCGAGTTTTTCAACAAAGTCAGAGAATCGGACGCCCGCCCACTGAACGATGACGCTCCAGCCCTCGATGCACTTCAGCTCTGTGATCATCTCGGTGCGCGGCAATTGTTTGATCTCGTCGAGCGTTAGAATCAAATCATCGCTTTGATTCGCAAGTCCGCCGATACGCAGCCGCCAGTTTGCAGCATCAAATTCTCCAGTCATGCCGAGTTCGCCGTTGACCCGTCGCGGGCTGATCGCCGCTGGCGAAAATTCAGGCGAGAGGCGCTCCGGTTTGTAAAAGATCTGCGAGACGCGTTCGTTAAACTCAAACGTGCGGCGAAGTAAATTGTATTTCGTCTCATCGGACATCCAACGCCAAGCAAGAAATGCCGTCCACCCGGCGACACCGACAGATAGAAAACTGAACAACGATCGAAGAAACATTCTTCGATTAACTTCTGTTTCCGTCATCGGTTCGGAAAGGCGCCGGCGCTCGCCGAGTATGTCGGCCGTGCCGCGTTCAATTTTACTGCTGCGCAACTCGCGGACTTGTTCGACTAAAACTTCGTCATCCCTTTCTCTCATGCTTTCACCTCCGCTTCGCTCGAAATCGGTTCTTCGCTCTCGACGATCTCGCGGCCTGTGATCATAGATTGAAAATTATTCCAACCGGCGATTACAACCTGCACAATATGCACGACGAAGAATAGAACGAACAAAATCGTCAGCCAAAAGTGAAACCAACGCGCCCATTGATACCCGCCGAAGATCGCGGTCAACCACGCGAGCTGTAGCGGTTTGTAGATCGCAAGACCAGTCAGCACCGAGCCGGCTCCCATCAAGATTACGCTCGTGTATGCGATGCGCTGTGCGTCGTTGTATTTACCTTGCGGCGGTTTGTCTTTGACGATGTGCGCGTCGTGAAGAGCGACGGTGACAGCGCGTCTAAATGACGATGGAATCGGAAGCAGCGCGCGCCATTCGCCCGAAAAAATCAGATAAGCAACATACGCCACGCCGTTCGCGGCAAACAGCCACATAAAAAAGAAATGAAGCTGCAATCCCTCGGCGAGACGATACGGAATGCCGAGCGTCTCGTAAAACCACGGCGGAAAAAAATGAAACAACTCATAACCGCCGATCCAAACGCCGTAAACGGCATTGGCCCAATAGATCAGCAGCCCGCTCCAGATCATCATCGCGAGCAGCGGAAAGTTGACCCAATGCAGCCAGCGGATCGCGAGCGAGTGTTTGGTTTCGAGTTGCTTCGGCATAATTCAGATTATAATGAATATTGTTTTTCGAAGTTAATATTTATTCAGATGCGAGATTTATTCCTCATATGCACGAAATTTATGAAACCGGAATAAAATAGCGGGCGAATTTGATATTTTGATTATGAAGTTTAATTTCACATATATTTTAATACCAACGCTCTTGGTCATGATCGCGCTGGCGACGTTTAGCTGTTCGCGCATGACATCGTCTGAATCGCTCATTGAGACAAATGCAGCCGAAGACAGCACTACTATTTCTACTTATTACTCAGACGAAGTTTTTGACGGCAAGCAGATAGTCAAAACCGATGCCGAGTGGAAAAAGATTTTGACACCCGAGCAGTTTTACATCTTGCGCGAGGACGGAACTGATTACGCTTATAAGAGCCAGTATCACGACAACAAAACAGCGGGTGATTATTATTGCTCGGCCTGTCATCTAAAGCTGTTCAGCTATGCGCACAAATTCGATTCGGGCACGGGCTGGCCGAGTTTTTATCAGCCGGTGAATGCTAAAAATATTGTAGAAAAAGAAGATCGCAGCCTCGGCGGAGTGCGAACCGAGGTCGAATGTGCACGCTGCGGCGGCCATCTCGGCCACGTCTTTGACGACGGCCCTGAGCCAACCGGCCTGCGTTATTGCATCAACGGAACTTCGCTGAAGTTTGAGAAAAAATAATGTTGATAGCAAACTGTTGATAGCAAACTTGACAGTGTAAATACGAATCAACTACGCTCACTCCAGTGCGAAAAATTCGAATCTCTTTAGCAGGCAGACTTCAGGTACGACGCTTTATGGCGGTCGCATTTTTGGTCGTGCTTCTTATCGAATGGGGTACGCACAGTTTAAACCATCATCTTCCTCACGACACGCCAAGTGATCATGGAAACTTTTCTCTCGTAATAGATTCGACAGAACAGACTGGTTCTGGTTCTGCTTCTATTTCTATTTCAGATATTCACGGTGATCATGACGATGGTGATTGTCCCACGATGATCTGTAATGATTCGCGTCGTCACGATCGGCAGACGCCAAATGCAGGTCACGAGTTTGCGCCTTCGAACCTTATTGGTGATGTTTTCGACGAACGTTTGTCGATTTTTGTCATGGGTAGCCCACCACTCAAGTTTCCCGTTACTCACAGGCTATACGGCCCTCCTGTTTCTCCGTTCCATCCACCTGAAATTTCTTAGTTTCCGTCGCTCGCTGAATGCCGTTGTCTAGGCACTCGTGCGCGTTTATTGTTCTGAGTTTCGTCAATAGCGCGTAATTGTGTGTGCTCGGACGATGACTTGCAACACCGAATTGTATTTCAACCAGGCTAATCAGAAACAAGGTTCGATCTCGAAGATCGGTAATCGATCAATGACATTCTGATCGGCTGATAATCAAAAACATATGCTTAATGCTATCAATCTATCTAAAAACTATAACGGAACAACCGCGCTTGACGGGATGAATCTTGACATTAATGCGGGTGAGGTTTACTGCCTGTTGGGAGCCAACGGCGCTGGGAAAACGACGACGATCAATCTCTTTTTGAACTTTGTCGAGCCGTCCGGCGGCCAGGCATTGATCAACGGTCTCGATGTCACACGCGAACCGCTGGAGACAAAAAGATTCCTCGCCTACATTCCCGAGCAGGTGAATCTTTACAAAAATCTTTCGGGCCTCGAAAATCTCGAATACTTCTCGGCACTTGCCGGTCAGGATAAGTATTCGAAAGATGAACTCCTCGGATTCTTCGACGAGGTCGGGCTGCAGCGCGAGGCCGCCGAAAAGCGCGTCTCGACCTACTCGAAAGGAATGCGCCAAAAGGTCGGCATCGCGATCGCCCTCGCGAAAAAAGCCAAGGCACTGCTGCTCGACGAACCCACATCCGGGCTAGACCCGAAAGCCGCGAACGAATTCTCAGAGCTATTAAAAAAGCTATCCACCGACGGCTGCGCCGTCCTGATGGCCACCCACGACCTGTTCCGTGCCAAAGAATCCGGCACCCGCGTCGGCATTATGAAACACGGCCGCCTAGTCAAAGAACTCTCAACCGACGAACTCGGCCACGCCGATCTCGAACGGGTTTATCTCGAAAATATGCGCGACTGAGTTTTAGCGCACTTTACAAATAAAAAGAAAATCAAAAGTTTATGTTTAGTCTCAAAAAGTTTATTAGGTTATTAATCGTTGCCATCGTCTTCGCTGGAGCATCCCTCGCCCTCACCGCCGCCGCTTACGCCCAATCCGCGACAGCGACCCTGAGCGGAACCGTCGTCGACGAACAAGGTGCGATCGTACCGGGCGCGAGCGTGAAAATCACCGACCCGGCGCGCGCCTTTGAACGGCAGACGACGACCAACGGAGAAGGGGCGTTCACCTTTGTTCAGCTGCAGCCGACAAATTACACCGTCACGGTTGAGCGCGACGGGTTTGCCAACACCGAGGTTCGAGATGTGATCTTGAACGTCGGCGATCAGCGCGTAATTCGCATAAATCTAAAGGTTGGGGAGATCGGGGCAACGGTTACGGTTGAATCGGCGGGGTCGCCGATTAGCGAATCGCCTTCGGTGAAGACGGTCGTCGACCGCCAGTTTATCGAGAACCAGCCCCTCAATGGCAGAAGTTTTTTGCCGCTTGTGGAGCTAACCCCCGGCGCGGTGTTGACCCCAACGACTGAGGGCGTGCAGGGCGACTTCAGCGTCAACGGGCAGAGGCCGGGGACTAACTACTTTACGGTCGACGGGGTCTCGGCGAATTTCGGCGTCGCGTCCAACGGCGCCTTGCAAAAAGCCGGCGGGAGCTACCCGGCTTACACCCTGCAGGGGACGACCAGCTCGCTCGCGTCGGTCGATGCGGTTCAAGAGTTCGCCGTGCAAACATCCGCGTACGCGCCGGAGTTCGGTCGGCAGGCCGGAGGGCAGATTTCCATCGCGACCCGGTCCGGGACGAACCAATTTCGCGGCGGCATCTTTAATTACTTCCGAAACGACGCCCTCGACGCCAACGATTTCTTCGCCAACTCGAACGGTCTAGCCAAGCCGCCTCTAAGGCAAAACGATTTCGGGTTTACGATCGGCGGGCCGGTTTTTCTTCCCCGTTTCGGTGAGGGCGGTAGATCGCTTTACGACGGACGGGATCGGACGTTTTTCTTCGCGTCTTACGAAGGGCTTCGGCTTACGCAGCCCGCCGTCAGCGATCTGCAGCTCGTTCCGTCGGTCGCCGCTCGCAACTCCGCGACGGGCCTTTCGCGCGACATCCTGAACGCTTTTCCGCTCCCGACCGGACCGGCCCTGGCGAGCGACCCGCTTACGGCGACGTTCATCGGAAGCTACTCCAATTCATCCTCACTCGACGCGACCAGCGTCCGTATCGATCACGCCTTCAACAAGGCTCTCACTCTGTTCGGGCGATTCAATTTGGCCCCTTCACAGCTCCGGAACCGTAATCCGAACGGTAATAACACTCTCAACAACATTTCCAACGTGAAAGCGGAGACGCTTACGTTTACGGTCGGAGCGACGGCAATTTTCTCGCCGAACATAAGTAACGATCTGCGGCTGAATCACAGCCAGGCCAAAACGCGCAGCAGATGGGAGATCGATAACTTTGGCGGCGCGATCGTGCCCCCGGACGCAGTTATCTTCGCTCCGGGACTGGCCACCAGGGAGACGGCGGGCGGGGGAATCTTCATCGGCAACGCCGGCCTCTATTATTTCCCTTCGTCCAACCGGCAGCGACAGTTCAATCTTGTCAATAACCTTTCGGTGACTAAAGGCACTCATTCGCTCAAGTTTGGCTTCGACTATCGCCGTCTGAATGTTTCCAATAGTCCTCCCGCCTACGCGCGCTACACATTCTTCGACACCGTGGCCGACGCGATCGCGGGTGACACATCGTTCCTGCTCATCGGAAGGTCGCTCTTTGATCCAACGCCGATATTCTCAAACTATTCAGCTTACGTGCAGGATACTTGGCGGGCGACGAAAACTTTGACGCTGACATACGGCGTCCGATACGACGTCAATCCGCCGCCGACTTTCAC
>Ga0187892_10007940_pt1 | contig 14823 bp, 15 predicted proteins | sample MA1701073metaG_FD_139345 | JGI IMG/M metagenome (GOLD analysis project Ga0187892, IMG submission 139345) | Bio-ooze microbial communities from a basaltic lava cave in the Kipuka Kanohina Cave System on the Island of Hawaii, USA - MA170107-3 metaG ... | reverse complement strand
TGAGATTCGCACCTCGACATTCGTACTTCGAATTTACGGTGCCTCCCTGTGCGCCATTCGCTTGTTCGAACTTCGAACTTCGACATTCGTACTTCGTCCCTATTCCCCAGTTCGAACTTCGATCTTCGACCTTCGCACTTCGTCCTTCCTCCTTCGCATTTCGATTGACTCTATCCGGTTCACAATCTTTTGCGCGGCTCCGCGATTGGCCATCAGAATGGCGTGACCACGATCACCGATGCGCTGACGAAATTCGGCATCACGAAACATCCGGATGAGCTCGCTTCCGAGCTCCGCCGAATCTTTCACCTGAATGGCAGCCTGCTGTTGCAGGAAGTATTCTGACATTTCGCGAAAATTACTCATGCTCGGCCCGAAAAGAATCGGCTTCTGGAACAACGCCGGTTCCAGAATGTTGTGCCCGCCTGTGGGAACAAGGCTCCCACCGATGAAGACGACGCTGGCAAGAATGTACAGCGTTGCTAACTCTCCCATGGAGTCAAGCAGCACAACCTGTCGTTCCTGGTTTGCGCTGTGTGTGCCTGGCTTCAAATCGGAACGCCTGACGTAAGCAACGGATCGGTCAGAAAGCAGTTTCTCGACTTCTCGAAACCTCTCCGGATGGCGCGGCGCAATGACCAGAACTGCTTCCGGACAGACGGCCCACAATGTTTGGAAAGCAGCCAGCACCAAAGGTTCCTCGTCTTTCATGGTACTGCCCGCCACAACGACAAACCGCGTTGGTAACAGTCCCAGCAGCTGGCGATAAGCTTCAGTCTTGGCTTCGATCTCCGCTGGTGCCGCAATTTCGTACTTCAAATTACCGACAACCTCCACTTTGCCCGGATCCACGCCGAGGCGGAGCAGTCTGTCGCGATCGAGTTCGGTTTGCATACAGCAAAAGGAAACGTCCTCCAAGACGCGACGCATGAAAGGCTTGATCTTTCGGTAACGACTCACTGACCGGTCGGAGAGTCGGCCATTGACCAATAGCACTGGAATCGAGCGCGCGCCGCACTCCCGAAGAAAGTTGGGCCAGATTTCTGTTTCCGCAATCAAGACCAGGGAGGGTTGAATAGTGTCGAGGCTCTTTCGGACCGTAAATCTCCAGTCGAGCGGAAAATAGAACACTCCGATTTCAACTGCGAGTTCCTTTCGAGCGAGCGTTTGCCCGGTAAGGGTGGCGGTGGAAACAAACAATCGCCGTCCGGGCCAGCGAGCTTGCACGACCTCAACAAGTGGCAACACCGCCAGCACTTCTCCCACCGACACCGCATGAATCCAGATGCCCCCCTTCACGCCCGAGGAAATAGCCTCCGGCAGAACGCCAAACCGCTCCCAGAAGCTTGCGAAGTATTTCCGATGCAGTGACGCCTGAAAGAGAAAGTAGGGCAAGGCTGCGATGAAGCCCAAAGTGAAAACCAGGCTGTAGAGGAGGTGCATGCAGTTCCGGCGCCTTGGCCAGCGAGCCCTGAAAGCCGCTCCCATTCTGGGTTTGCGCCGGCCGATTATAGCGCAGGGTAGGTTCCAGCACCAAGCTAAAACGTTGACATGGCTTTGGCGAAGCCGATATATTGGCGGGTCTTGCGCGATGGAAAAGCGCCGTCAGGGACTCTGCGAACACACAACGGCGCTTCGGACGCAACTTCATAGGGAGTGAGGGCGTGCCCATTCGGGTTGGCATTAATGGATTTGGACGGATCGGGCGCAACATACTGAGAGCCGCACTCGGCGATCCAGGGATCGAGTTTGTGGCGGTCAACGATGTGACGGATCCCAAGACGCTGGCTCATTTGTTGAAGTACGACTCCGTGCTGGGCACCTCGGAGGCAACCATTGCCGCAGCTGAGGATTTTCTGGCCATCAATGGAAAGCGGATCAAAGTTTTCAAGGAACGCGACCCGGCCAGGATTGACTGGAACAGTTTGGGCGTTCAAATTGTGATTGAATCGACCGGATTGTTCACCAAGAAGGAGGATGCACAGAAGCATCTGCAGGGCACCGTTCGAAAAACTATCATCTCAGCTCCGGCCAAGAACGAAGACTTGACGCTCGTGTTGGGTGTGAATGAGGACAAGTACGATCCGGTGCGCCACCACGTGATCTCGAATGCTTCCTGCACCACCAACTGTCTCGCGCCCGTTGCCAAGGTGCTGCACCAGCGATTTGGCATTGCCAGCGGGTCGATGACAACGGTTCATTCTTATACCAACGACCAGCGGATTCTCGATCTGCCGCATTCGGATTTGCGCCGCGCGCGCGCGGCAGGCGTTTCGATGATTCCTACGACCACCGGAGCTGCCAAAGCCGTGGCACTGGTGCTGCCCGAGCTGAAGGGGAAGCTGGACGGGATCGCCATCCGCGTTCCGACTCCGAACGTTTCGGTGGTTGACTTTGTCGCGACCCTCGAAAAGCCAGCCACCGTAGAAGCGGTCAACGCAGCCATGACAGTAGCGGCTGAAGGGCCGATGAAAGGGATCTTGAACGTTTCCAGGGAGCCACTCGTTTCGGTTGACTTCAAGGGCGATGCTCATTCCTCCATCGTGGACGCGCCGTTCACGCGAATGATGGGTGATCGGATGGTAAAGATTCTGAGCTGGTACGACAATGAGTGGGGCTACAGTTGCCGCGTTCGGGATTTGATCCGGTTTGTGATGCGGGCTTAGGTAGAGGTTTCATCCACGATTGACGCAGAAAGCGCGTCAATCGTGGCTACCAAAACGACTGGCCAGAGGCACGGGTAGTCATGATTGGCGTGCTTTTCGCCAATCGTGGGCTGGTCCCGCAGGCAGAACTCTTCAGGAGACGCCATGGGTAAACTATCGATCAATGACCTGGACCTAAAGGCAAAAAGGGTTTTCATCCGCGTCGACTTCAATGTTCCGCTCGACGAGGAAGGCAGGATCACCGATGATACGCGCATTCGTGCAAGCCTTCCGACCATTCAGTACGCTCTGTCCAGAGGAGCAAGACTCCTGCTCGCGTCTCACCTTGGCCGCCCCAAAGGCAAGCCCAACGCCAAGATGAGTCTCAAGCCAGTTGCAGCCGCTCTCGGGGGACTTCTCGGGAAAAAGGTCCCAATGGCTTCAGATTGTGTGGGCGACGAAGTGTTGAATCAGTCCAAGAGATTGAACGACGGCGACGTTCTGCTGCTCGAAAACTTGCGTTTCCATGCTGAAGAGGAAGCGAACGACCCTGGGTTCTCCAAGCAGCTGGCCGCGCTTTGCGACGTTTACGTGAACGACGCGTTTGGAACAGCGCATCGCGCTCACGCCTCGACGGTGGGAATGATTCCATTGGTGGGAAAGGCCGGCGCTGGCTTGCTGATGGAGAAAGAGCTGTCGTACCTTGGCAAGGCGATTTCAAATCCCGACCGTCCATATGTTGCTATCATCGGAGGCGCCAAGGTCTCGGACAAGATTGAAGTGATTGACAACCTACTAAACATCGTCGATGTCCTAATGATCGGAGGCGGCATGGCGTACACGTTTTTGGTTGCTGAGGAATACGAGGTCGGCAAGTCGCTGGTGGAAACCGACAAAGTGCCGCTTGCCGAATCGTTGCTAAAGAAGGCTCTCGAGCGCGAGGTGAAGCTGCTGCTGCCGGTGGACCACGTGGTTGCCAGCCAGTTTGATGCGGCGGCAGACTCGAAAATCACGTCGATTCAAGAGACTCCCATCGAATGGATGGGACTGGATATCGGCCCCGAAACCGTGTCTCGGTTCAAGGCGCAGATTGCGATTGCGAAGACCATTCTTTGGAACGGCCCACTCGGAGTTTTTGAAATGGAAAAGTTCGCTCAAGGGACGCTGGCCATTGCTCAGGCAGTGGCTGAGAGCTCTGCTACCTCTATTATCGGTGGTGGAGATTCCATCGCCGCGGTTACCAAAGCAGGAGTGGCGGATAAGATCAGCCACATCTCCACCGGCGGTGGCGCCTCGTTGGAGTTCCTCGGCGGCGCCAAACTGCCTGGGGTCGAGGCACTGAGCGATCGTTGACGATCGAGGATTGAGGATAGCAGATCGTGCGATCCTCCATCTTGTATCCTCAATCAGTGTCATCGGGCTCCTGTACGTCATTCCCGCGAAAGAACGTCACCCCGGCAGCTAGTAAGCCGGGGCGGGAATCCAGACCGTCGTCGCAAGAAGGACAAGTCTTTGCCGGGCTGGATTCCGGCTCGCGCTGCGCTTGGCTGGAATGACGGTGAATGGAAACTATCGTCATCTCAATTCTGGACATACGGCGAAAGGGTTTCATCAATGCGTCGTCCCGTCATCGCAGGCAATTGGAAACTTTACAAAACTGTAAACGAAACCGTTCAGTTCATTGAGCAGTTCAAGCCAATGGTTCAAGACTCGAACCATTGCGACATCGTAATCGCTCCGACGTTTACGGCTCTTCGTGAGGCATCCAAGGCCACGGCTGGGAGCAACATCCTGATTTCCGGTCAGGATGTCTTTTGGGAAAAAGAGGGGGCCTTTACAGGGGAGATATCTGCTCCAATGCTCGCGGATGTGGGTTGCCGCTATTGCATCATTGGACATTCCGAGCGCAGACAGTATTTTGGGGAAATCAACGAGACGGTGAAACGAAAGACACAAGCAGCTTTGGCGGCAGGGTTGACTCCCATCGTTTGCATCGGCGAAACGCTGGGAGAACGCGAAGCCAACCAGACCGGCCTGGTGATTCAAACCCAGTTCGATGAGGGTCTCAACAATTTGACTGTGCAGGACTTTTTCCGTATAGTCGTCGCCTACGAGCCTGTCTGGGCGATTGGAACCGGGCGAACGGCGACACCCGAAATGGCCGTAGAAGTCCACAAGCACATTCGGCAGCTTGCCCAGCGGAAATTCGGTTCTGAAGCCTCCCGCGAGTTGAGAATTCTTTACGGCGGAAGTGTCAAGCCAGATAATATCAAAGGGTTGATGGCCCAAGTAGACATTGATGGAGCTTTGGTGGGCGGCGCCAGTTTGAAGGCCGACTCCTTTGCTTCCATCGTGAACTTTTAGAGGGTGGATTTAGCCTCATGGTTATCTTGTTATCCATTATTCACGTGCTGGTTTGTTTGATTTTGATTCTGATTGTTCTCCTGCAGTCGGGAAAGGGAGCCGATTTGGCCGGCGCGTTTGGCGGTGGCGGATCACAAACGGCTTTTGGAGCTCGAGGCACGGCAACATTTCTTTCCAAACTGACCACAGGCGCAGCTGTCGTATTCATGCTCACCTCCTTCGCGCTCTCGCTGTTCACGACCCGCAACCAGGGGAGTTCGGTGATGGAAGGAGCCAAGCCGGCCCAGAAGCAGACGGCTCCGGCCCAGTCCGGATCGCCGGCACCTACTCCTCCGGCTCAGAATCCTCCGGCATCTCCAGCTCAGCAGAAGCCGTAAACGTCACACATTCTCCACAGCCGCTTTTCGCGGGCTGTGGAACCTGCCTTGAATGCGGAAGTGGTGGAATTGGCAGACACACCATCTTGAGGGGGTGGCGGCGCAAGCCATGCGGGTTCGAATCCCGCCTTCCGCACCACAATTAAGTACTTTATAAATCAATATAATAGGAAAGACGATCCGTATCGCGTGCAAATTACGTGATATTCGCTGTATAGTGATGATCTCTGATTCATTAAGGAGGTCATCGCCGCGATGCTGAGCATTTATCGCCGCCATCTGAAAAGTTGTCCCCAAACTTCAGTCACCTACCGCCGTTGTAAATGTCCCATCCATCTCCAGGGCACCCTCAATGGGCAAAAGGTTAGGCGACAATCGCTGGATCTCAGCAATTGGGAAAAAGCCCAAGAGAAAGTCAGGCAATGGGAGATCCAAGGCTTCATCGATCCTAAAGGAAAAGAGCAGCCTCAGACGCAGGCCGATCCCACTCCTTGCGATGAACTCGTCACCCTCGATCATGCCATTCAGCGTTTCTTTGCGAACTTGCATTCTCGTGGGCTTTCTTTGGCCACGATCAAAAAGAATCGCGTCGTGATCGAAAAACAGTTAGCCGCCTTCTGTCAGTCTCAAGGTTTCCGTTACATCGCCCAGCTCGGAATCAATCAACTCGATGACTTTGTGGCGACTTGGAAAGAGAGTGCTATTTCTAAGGTCAAGAAAATCGAAAGACTGAAAGGGTTCTTTCGGTTTTGCCTTTCTCGAAAGATGATTCAGGAAGATCCCTCAGTTAATCTTTGTAAACCGAAGGTCAATGCCCCCCCGACGCTCCCGTTCACACTGGAGCAAATCGACAAGATTCTGGACGCCTGTGATCATTTTCCCGGCAGCGACAAAAGACCTGGCGGCCAAAACGCGAAGCGACTGAAGGCTCTGGTCTTGCTAATGCGTTACTCTGGCCTCCGAATAGGAGATAGTCTCCGGCTCACCGACGATCCCACACCTATTGATCTTGGCAGAAAGAAAATCGTCCCGTCGCACATTGTGGGCAATCGTGTTTTTGTTTACACGCAGAAAACGGGTACCAACGTCTATGTGCCCATGCCCCCCATTTTTTTCGAGGCGTTAGGCGAGGTTGAGAAACAGAGCGCTCGATACTACTTTTGGAACAATACATGTAAATTTGAATCCCGCATCGGCACCATCGAACGCGCCATGAAATCATTATTTAAGCGAGCCGGAATCCCGGATGGCCACGCTCATCGATTTCGGGATACGTTTGCCGTCGAACTGCTCGAAGCCGGAACGTCCACTGAAGACGTTCGTATTCTCCTCGGACACAGTTCTGTCAAGGTTACCGAAAAGCATTATTCCCCGTGGATCCAAACCCGACAGGATCGATTGGAACAGCACGTTATGAAAACGTGGTCTCAACCTAAGACGAAAATCGCCATATTGACTCAGACCGGCATTCATGCCGAAAACTCATGACGCTTTCAGCACCAGCGCAGCCTGATATTTCCGTTTCGCCACACTCTCTGGAATTCGCAGCGTGCGGTAGATCCGCTTGTTCAACTTCTGGTGCGTGAAGACCACAACTCCAGGCTCCTTTTCAAACATACGGCGGATGGTGTTATGCGACATCTTCCAAATCTCAGCCAGTTCGGTAACAGTGTAATGACGGTCCTCCAGCTTCTCTACCTGCTCTTGCCCGATGAGTTTCATAATACTCAGACCTCCCTTAACTTCGGTGCTGTTGAGACACCTTCGTGCTTTTGTTTCTCCTTCCCGTAGATCGCTGATGCACAGAAACTTCGATTTGCTTCTCATCTCTGTTTCTTGCAACTGCAACCCGACTGTCCAGCTTGGATCGGCAAAACACTCTATGCTGGGTTTATGATCTCCGCAAACTGGCCAACTCACCTGATTGCGCCGATAGTTGGCTCAAACAGAGCAAGGGCAGCCGGCTACAGGCGTAATCCTGCCAGGTTCCTGTTCCCATAGATTCCCCCTCGCCGTGTTCTTGCAACACCACTGACGGAGGAAGTCCGACTGACAGCCGCCTTGATGGCGGCGGATGTTCCCTGTTCTAAACCGGGAATTGAATTAGCGCAAATTGGCTGTGATACCGTCAAGCCGTCTTAGAAAAGTCGGTGGAGAACAGTCTTCCGACACTTAGAATGTGTTGGAGTGTGATGATGTGCTATGGCAGTTCGATGTACTGCTCCAGGCTAAGCAAACACCACGCGCAGCAAAAAGCACAGGCCTTGTGAGTTTTTGCGGTTCTGAACTTCCTCTAGTATATGGAGGGGTCTGCTGGGGAACCAGCGTGCTCCTGAATCTAACTCAGCTAAGAAAGCCCCCCCGACAGATCAACGAGGCTCCTCCCACAGGTACGAGGGAGTTTCGGTGATAGGTGAAATCAGGGCGAGCTGATTGGAAAGGAGGTGTGACGTTGAGCCAGGTCTTCAAAGTGCGAATTCTGCGCCTAGCTTTGCTGATTGCGATCATCAGTCCCGCCGTTCGCGCTCAGGTAAGTACTGCCGACCTGTATGGTCTGATGAGGGATCCGTCGGCGAATGCAGTGCCAGAGACCCAAATGAGAGTTCAGAATCTCGACACAGGCCTGGCTCGCACGGCGGTTACTGGAGAGGACGGCTCGTACAGTTTCTTGGGCTTGAGGCCAGGACGGTATTCGGTGTACGCCGAAGCTACTGGTTTTCGACCAGTTCTTGTTAAAGAGGTCGCACTGACAGTTGGCCAGAGGGCGGAGTTGTCGTTTCGCTTGGAAGTGAACCCCGTGATGGAAGCTATCGAAATCCTGTCGAAGACTCAACTACTGCTAGAGGCCAGAAGGACGTCGGTCGCTACCACCATTGTCGAGAGGCTGATTAAGGACCTGCCCAGCAGGGGGGCGCGGGATGCTTTTAACTTCGCGCTCCTCGACTCGGCTGCGAGCCGAGAAAACCAGGCCAGCCTCCCTCCCATTCCGGCAACGGGGCTCAATATCGAAGCACAGCCGACACGAGCTAACATGGTCAACATTGATGGCGTGGATGCGATCGACAACACAATCAACGGCGTGCGAATTACTATTCCTCAGGATGCAGTTCCCCAATTTCAGATCCTCAAGAGCGGCCACAACGCCGAGCATGGCAGGTCTTCCGCGGCAGTTATCAATATTGTGTCAAGGCAAGGTGGCGTTCGAACTCACGGGGACTTGTTTGGGCTTCTCCGAAGTCGTCATGTCTCTGCTTCGAATCCGTTTGCTGGGGAACCCGACCCTGGCGATACGAATACTCAGGCCGGATTCACGTTGGGTGGGTCCCTGCGGAGAACATTCTTCTTTATTGGGTTTGACACGACCCAGGAAAATTCAATTGGGATCTCCACCATCGTGCGTGACAACTTCGGCTTTGTTGAAATCCAGAACTCTGTTGGTTCGGGATCTTTGCTGATCACACGGGAGCAAGCACAGTTTATTCGAGGCGCACCGGTCAGCTTGGGTGCTCTATACTCGGCCGTGGCTGACCGCGCTGCCCGGACTGCTTTGTTTGGGAATAGTCCTGGAGGTCCAAGAACGTTCGGCTTGATTCCCAACCTATTGCCTTCGTCCTTCAGAGGGCTGACAACCGAGGCCGGAAACTACAAAACAACACAAGATTCTTACGTCCACTCGAGCCGCCTCGACCACACCTTTGGCACCCACGGGCTCTTCGTCAGGATCGGGAGCAGTTCATCAGATACGCTCGGGAGAGCCAGCAACAGCCAGATACGCAGAACGCAAACACTCGAACTAACAAGCTCTTCGTGAGAGATCTTTCGCTGACTGCTCAGCTCAACAGCTCCTTTAGTTCCGCCTGGCTGAATGAGGCTCGATTTCAGTTTGGCCGTCGCGGGCTGGCCTCAGAGCCAACAGCACCGCGGTGGCAGTGGAGATTCCTGGAGCAGCCTCGATGAGAGCTTCTGCCGACGACGATAGTCGCTGCGTCGGCGACTCTGACAAACGGGCTGAGTGCAGACTCGCTGACGGACACAAAACGAGGAAGGGAAAAACAACCGGTGGCAAGATGGGCAGCGTCGCCTCACCAGGAAGCTCCGGAGCAGAATCAGTTGACTCATTGTCCGGCCAACGCTGCTCGGCCCCAATCGAAACTGGCACGCTGACTCTTGCCGATTTGCGTGAAGGGAAATTCTGGTCAATAAGAGATGTCGCGAGGGGGGGTGCTGCAAGGCGTCATGTTCGATTCTGTGAATCAGGTTTCGTCGAAACTGCAGTCTATAGGGTACATCGCTGATTCAGTGACACGTCAGCTCATCTATCTTGCGGCTCGCATGAACAAACCACTGCTGGTCGAGGGGCCGGCTGGTAGTGGCAAAACCGAACTTGCCTATGCCATTGCCAAGGCGGCCCAGGCGCCGGTGGAGCGACTGCAGTGCTATGCCGGCATCAACGAGGCGTCGGCCATCGGGACATTTGATGCAGCGCTCCAAGCACTGTTCCTGAATATCCAGTCAAAGACCTCGGATCCAGAATGGATTTCGCTCCGCAAGAAGCTTCATACGCTGGAATTTTTCACCGAAGGTCCTTTGCTCCGAGCATTGCTCTATGAAGATCGCCCTTGCGTGCTGCTGATTGACGAGCTCGACAAGGTAGATCCTGCCTTTGAGGCCATGTTGCTGGAGCTGCTGAGCGTCTGGCAGCTGAGCATCCCCAAGCTGGGCACAGTCAAGGCCCGCACCATCCCGTTTGTGGTTCTCACTTCCAACGAGGAACGAAGAATTGGAGACCCTCTGCGGCGAAGGAGCTTTTATTTGAGATTTGAATTCCCGACGCTCGAACGGGAGAGAGAAATTTTGTACCGGCGGAGCCCGGCCGACGAACCGGAGACCTATGCCCAAATCGCCGGCTTCGGAAAAGCCTTGCGGGGTCTTTGCCTGAGCAAACCACCCTCGATCTCAGAAATACTGGACCTGGCAAGAGTTCTTGAGCTGTTGGGGGTTTCTGAAATCACCACGGAAATCAGGGATGTCCTGTTACCGGTGCTGGTCAAGACAGAATCGGACCGCCGAGTCCTAATGATGAGCGATCAGTGGGAGAGCATCCTTTATGACGCGATGAAATATCGCGATGAAATCCTGAGTCTGGGAGAGACCACGTGGGCGCCATAAAAGCATGGGGGATTCCGATCAGCTTTTGGCTGATGGCCTGTGGCATGACAGTGGAGGGAGAGCAAGCCCCGGATTTCGAAGTGCGGGTTCGGGCGGTCTCGACCTATTACGCTCAGCATTACGCCCGGCTGTACTGCGTACCCATCGAACTCGTGGAGGCAATCATCGAAGTGGAGTCAGGTTGGCGCGCAGAGGCAATGTCGTCCAAGGGAGCCGTTGGACTGATGCAGTTGATGCCAGCCACTGCCTATCGTTTCCAGGTGCGGAACCGGTACAACATTGAGCAAAACATTCGTGGTGGCGTCAGCTATCTGGCTGTGCTCTATAAGCTGTTCAAGAGTGATTTGCGTTTGGTTACGGCTGCCTACCTGGCAGGTGAAGAAAGAGTCAGGCAGAGAGAATTGGCTTATTCCAATCCTCAGGTGTTCAGCTACGTCAGCCAAGTCGCCCGCCTCTATCGGCAGAAGAGACAAATGCAATGGGCGAGGAAATGAAAGGAGAAAGGCAATGCCCCGGAAATCCCTGAGTCCCATCATTGTTTTGCTGACCCTGTCGTGGACCTTCTTGCTTGGCGTCTCGCCGGTAGGAAGAACTAGCCATGCCCAAAGCCTGGAAGTCCAACCCCAGGTCATTGCGAAACCCATCGTCGACGGTAAGGTCATTGTCCTCGATTTGGGGCTCCACTTCGCCACCACGATCCGTATGCCAGAGCCAGTCAGCTCAGTCGTTGTGGGCGATCCAACCCTCTTCAAGGTGGAACACTCGGAGAAAGAACCCAGGCTCATCTTCGTAAAACCAACGACTCCAGAACCGGCGGAAAGCAATCTACTGATCTCGACCGTCGGAGGACATAACGTGAGCCTGCTCGTCCGGTGTAACGCAGAAAGCTCCACGAAGACATCGAGCTCTCCGCGCCCCGTTCACTTCGTGATGAATTACCATTCTTCCAGTGGATTCCTGATCGAGGAGACCGGTCAGAGCTCGCTGCTGATTCCAGAGACCGTTCCTCTTTCTCGGACAGCCTCCACAGAGGTTCCGGTAAGAGCGACGCCCATCGATTCTGCTCCCGAGCGCATGGACCATTTGCTCGACGAACAAAAAAGGACAGGATTGCCCGACCTTGAAGGCAATCGCTTACGGATGGGGATCAGCCGGGTTTACGAAGAAGGAACTCAGATTTATGTTCTTTTTTCCGTGGTCAACCAGAGTAGAGGCAACCTAGAGATACTACCACCCCAGGTGCAACTGGCCGGGAGCGCGCACAAGAAGAGACTCTCCGCTAGCTCCGAACAGTTGCCGATCACCGAATTCCGTCTTAGCCGCAGAAAGCTGAGTGTTGGCGAACGGGCCGACGGGGTGGCACAGTTCGAAAAGCCTGCCTTCAAACAATCTCACGAATCCTATTTCTTGCAGATCGCTGAATCGGGCGCCGTCGATCTCCCCGTCCTGGTTCCCATTCGTCTTGGCATGAGCATCCCTTTGAAAGGAGAAGAGAGATGATGGAGGACAAGAATAAAGTTCAGCCTCAGGGAGCACAGATTGAAGTCTCCCCAGATTTGGAAGAAAACGAGCAAACATCTCCCCGCCCGATCGACCGCTGGATGGCCAATTTCAAGCAAGGGATGGAGAATAAGAAAGCCCAACAGAAAAGAATTCGCGAAAAGGCCACTCGGGACCGAATGAAGCCGGTTTTCCTGGGCTTGCTGGCCGTAGTTGTCGTGGTGGTGATACTGCTGGGAATGTTTTCAACGCCCATGTCGAGCAAGAAGCGGGCACAGATCTCGGAGCGCAAGACTCCGAATTTGGGAAGGCCGCAGGTGAATGATTCTTCGTTGCCACAACCAGAAAACCTGGACCGCTCGGTCACCCCACTGCTCGGTGCCGACGTGCGATCCCAACCGGATCCCAATCGGGGCTTGGTGAGTGAGAGTGACTTCCAAAAATATGGCACTAAGAGTTCGTCTTCAGCTCCAGGGGCCCCGCCTTCGCGATCTTCCAGCCCGAATGGTCCCGGTGCGCAAAAGAACCCCTATGCTCTTGGGCAAATTGAATTCTCGGATTCTGCGGGAAGAAAAAGGGAGTCACTGGAAGAGGTCGAGTCCCGTATAGCTCAACTACAATCCCCGCCTAATGGGGAGCAGACCCCAGCAACCAGTCGGCAGATAAGCGAGTCACTTGCCAAACCTTCCCTGGTTTTTGTTCATAACCCGAAGAGCGGACAATCCTCGTCAGTTCCCAGACCAGAATCGAGAGAGCCGGAGTCTCAAGAATCTCCCGCTCCCCTGGAGCTGCCCACGGGCATGCGGCTGATGGTGAGGCTGCAGTCGGCCATAACTACGGCCGTTATCGCCCCTGTCGTGGCTATGGTGGAGTACAACTACGAGAAGAAAGGAGAGATCGTGGTGCCAGCAGGATCGAGGGTTTTCGGCAAGATGGACCAAGCTAATCGCTCGGGTCATATCAGCGTGAAGTTTGACGCCATCCAAACTCCCAGCGGGGTGACCTCTAAGATTGAGGGCGTCGCCCAGGCGCTGGATTACGGGCCGCTCAAAGGGAGAGTGGAGGGCAAGAAGAACGTTACCCGCTTCATGACCCGTACGGTGACTGGTCTTGGCGTTGTGGCTTCCCAGATGGTTGGCCTGCGCGGAGGCTTGAGCGGTCCCCTTGACAACAGTCTCCTGATCCGCGAACGCCTGGCTAACAACATCGCTCAAGCCGGGGACCAACAACTACAGCAAATGGCCCTGAGCACCAACGTTGTGGTCACCGTTCCGGGGAATATCCGTTTCTACGTGGTCTTGCAAAAGCCTGTCAGGAGCGAACTCAACGCGATCGTAACCCATCAAACTGGTGGCTTGCGGCAGATGCCGGAGAACGGCTTGAATAACTCTCCCAGTTTCACGCGCGCTGAACTGCAGGAGTTGCACGATCTCAAGCAGGAGTTTAGGCGTCTCATGTTGATGGCCGGAGGCCAGGAGACAGCGAATGCCGGTGAGCCCCCGAAAGCATCAACTAACCCATAACTGGGGGAAACAGTTTCCTTGGCACACCGATCCGTGAATGCGATCCCCATTTCAATCTCTAACCATAGCCACAGGAATTGCCTCGTTTGCCCGAAAAGACCAAGCCCCAGTTGCCTTCAGTGAATTCAAGAAACCCTAACATACACGAGGTTCATAAACTGGCTCGAAGCTGCGAGGATGAGATCCTGAAGCGGCAGCTTCCTGAAGGAGGCTGGGGATTTGGAACCTCAAGGCAATGGGTGACCGAAACGACCTCGCTGGCGTTGCTGGCTTTGAGGCTCCAGCCCAGCGCTGTTTATGCACGAGGAGTGGAGTTCCTGCTCCGCTGCCAGAACTCGAATGGGAGCTGGCCTGCCTTTGCCGGAGACGACCATGAAGGATCCTGGGTGACGGCCCTGGCGGTAATCGCCCTGATTCATTCGGACAGCAACTGGAAGGCAATTGAGAAGGGAGTCTCCTGGCTGCTGAAAACGCAAGGGCGTGAATCACACTGGTTGATGAAATGGAGATACGTCACCGTTGACCGGAAGGTACGCTTCGATCCAGAGAAGTACGGCTGGCCCTGGACGATAGGAGCCAGCAGTTGGGTGGTACCGACCTCATACAGCCTGATCGCCCTTCGGCACTATTTCACGTGTTGCTTGCCTGAAGCTGCCAAACTCCGGCTCAAGAAAGGGACAGCCATGTTGTTCGACCGTGGCTGCCCTGGCGGGGGGTGGAATGCCGGCAATGGCGTTGTCTATGGCGTTCCCCTCAAGCCTCATGTGGATGTCACTTGCCTGGCCTTGCTTGCACTGCTGCCGCAGAAAGACCATGCCTTTGTCAAAACAAGTCTTCAATGGTTGCAGCTTCAATCGGAAGCAGTCTCTTCTATCTACAGTCTGTCCTGGATGGCCATGGCATTGGCGGCACATCAACAACCGGTCGAACTCATCATGAAAAAAGTCATTCAACTCTACACCCAGCGTGGAATCAATCAAGACAGCCAGACATTGGCCTTGAACCGGATTGCTGCGCAAGTGGCTGACGGAGCCAATCCGTTCAGATGAATTTTCAATGAAAAGAGAGTCGACAATTGATCGGAGAAAGCTGTTGCGAGGATGCCTCGCGATGGGAGCTGGGGCATTGTGCGCCGCTGCACTGTTCCGACCAAAGAGTTTCAATAAACACCAGCCACCTGCCATTTCGCGCGTAGCCATCCTGAAAGCAGATTCTTACTCTGCCAGGCTCGACGAGATTCTCATG
>Ga0187892_10007939_pt1 | contig 14823 bp, 11 predicted proteins | sample MA1701073metaG_FD_139345 | JGI IMG/M metagenome (GOLD analysis project Ga0187892, IMG submission 139345) | Bio-ooze microbial communities from a basaltic lava cave in the Kipuka Kanohina Cave System on the Island of Hawaii, USA - MA170107-3 metaG ... | reverse complement strand
CAAGTCCAGGTATTTGAGGGCCACGCCTATTATCTTCCCCTGGCAGCCGGTAAGTATGATGCCCGTTGGTTCGATTCACGTGGAGTTTCCTTCCCCATCAAAGGTCAAGAGGAAGGTGACGCGGTGATTGCCCTTTGGGGCGCGCCCGACCAGGAGCAGGGGAAATCGACCTACCGCCTGATTAAACCCGGCGAACTAGAAGTCGTCGATTTAGTCTTACAAAAGGACGGGACCTATAGAGAGTTTGGACGGTTTGTGCTCCGTCGCGGGTGAGCGAAAATTGAAAGTCCAATGGAACAGGAAGCTCACTTACTTGTCTCACATCTTTTTCGCCAGCAGTCGGGAAAGATTGTCGCGACCCTGACACGAGTTTTTGGTTCAAGACATCTGGACCTGGCCGAAGACGTGGTGCAGGACGCGCTGGTAAAGGCGCTACAGCAATGGCCCTTCAAAGGGATTCCGGAAAATCCAGCTGCCTGGCTGACCCTGGTCGCCAAGAATCGGGCCCTGGACCTGTTGCGTCGAGACTCGTCCCTGAATCATAAAGTCAACGAGCTCGAGCAAACATTTTCTCAACCAACCACCGATCAGTCAGCACCGCAAATCGATGATCAACTGGCTTTGATCCTGATGTGTTCACATCCGGACTTATCCGTTGAATGTCAGGTGGCGCTGACGCTTAAGACCGTGTGCGGATTCAGCACGGCGGAAATCGCCCGAGCTTTCCTGACTCCTGAAACCACAATTGCGCAGCGCCTGGTCCGCGCCAAGCGAAAGATTCGTCAGCATGAGATTGTGATTGATTTTCCGGATCCTGAAGAGTTGCCGCAAAGGCTCGATGGCGTGCTGCGGGTTATCTACCTTCTGTTCAATGAGGGCTATAGCGCTACCAGCGGGGATGAACTTGTTCGAGCTGAGCTTTGCGAGGAAGCTATTCGCCTCGCTAACCTGTTAGTCCAAAATCAACGTGCCCGGCAGCCAGTGGTTCATGCCCTGCTCGCCTTGATGATGCTTCAGGCCGCACGGCTTCCAGCCCGCACCCAGGCAGATGGCACGCCTGCGGTCCTGGCGGAGCAGAACCGATCGCTCTGGGACCAGCGATTGATTTCCCTGGGTTTGCGACATCTGGGCTGGTCGGCCGCGGGTGAAACGCTGACTGCCTATCACTTGCAGGCTGAGATTGCCGCGATTCATGCCACAGCCGCAAATGATGCGGAAACTGACTGGGCGCGGATTGTCGGTCTGTACGACCAGCTTTACAGTCTCGAGTCGTCTCCAATTGTCGCATTCAATCGGGCCATTGCCCTTTCCCGCTGGCAAGGTCCGCAAGCCGGAATTCGCGAACTGGAAGCTATCGCAGATCATCCGGCGCTGCGCCATTACTATCTGCTTCCCGCCGTAAGTGCTGAGTTATGGAAGCAGGCCGGCAATCTCGAGCGGGCCGCCGAAGGCTATCGAACGGCTCTCTCTTATCCTTGTACGGAACCGGAACGCCGTTTTCTTCAATCACAACTACGGTTAGTACTTCAGTAGTCTTGCCGCCACTTGACTCTTCGCCAAGATTGCCGTAGAAAGCAGCCGCAAAAATTTCAAGTCAATGGAGTGGAAGTCATGAAAAAGATAATCGCAATGGTGTCGGTGCTTGCAGCGGTCGCAGCTTGCACGACACCGACTGAAGATGTGAATCGGGTGGCTACTACCAACACAAATACTTCCGAGACCAGGCCTAGCGTGCCAGTTCCAACGGAAGCAGAAGCGACGGCAAAGGAAAAAGCCACCTGGGAGACAATCAAGAACAAAGACTACGAAGCGTTTTCCGCAATGCTGGCCAGTGATCAAATCTATGTAGGTCCCGAAGGGGTGCATGACAAAGCAGCCACACTTGACGGTTTAAAACGATTTGAGTTAACCGAGGCCACCTTTTCCGACTGGAAGTTCCAACCGATTGACAACAACGCTTATGCGATCATTTACAACGCCAGTGTTAAGGGAAAGTTGGATGGAAAGGACTTACCGCAAGAAAACTGGTGGAATAGCTCAGTGTGGGTCAACCGCGACGGAAAATGGGTATCGATTTTTCATCAGGAGTCTAAAGTAACACCTCCGCCTCCGGCTCCGTCGCCGGCGGCCGCAACAAAAGCCGCCCCGACCCCGGTTTCCATTGTTACCGGACCTGATCCAATTGCAAATGAGAGTGCGCTCTGGCAAGCACTAAAAGGCCGCGACTTCAACGCGTTTGAATCATCATTAGCTTCTGATTCAATCGAGGTTGAACCGACCGGTGTGTATGACAAGGCCGGAACCATGAAACTGGTGCGCGATTTTGATTTCTCGAAGGCGGCCCTGGGAAACTTTCGCTCCGTCAAGTTAAGTGATAGTGCGGCACTCGTAACCTACCTGGTGAAGATACCGAGTCCGGGTCAGGCGGCAATCCCGTTGTCTGCTGAGGGTGAGCAGCATTCGACCATCTGGGCCAATCGCAACGGCAAGTGGCAGGCGGTCTTTCACCATGGAACTCCTTTGATGAAAGCGGCGCCGCCACCTAAATCAGCTGCTAAGTGATTGCCATGGTCAACAATTAAACTAAACCCAAATTCCCGGAATCCTCGCCTCACAAGAAGGACACTGTCCCTGACTCGTGACTTTCACCTGACGAATCAAATAACCATGTCGCTCAACCAGCAGCTCGTCACAATTGGGACAAAAAGTATTCTCCCAACGGCCGACACGACCGGGAAGATTGCCGGCGTAGATATAACGCAGCCCCGCTTCGCGACCAATCTCACACGCTCGAATTAAATCGGCCGGCGTGGTGTTGGCATTGCTGGTCATGTTGTAGTCCTGATGAAACGCAGTTACGTGCCAGGGAATATCCGGCGACACCGAAGCGATGAAGTCTGCCGCTCGCCTCAACTCGTCGTCCGAGTCGTTAAAGCCCGGAATCACCAAAGTGACGATTTCCTCCCAGAAGCCCCTCTCGTGCACCATCTTTACCGTTTCGAGAATGTTGTCCACCACGCCACCTAACTGCCGATAACTTTTGTCATTCATCGTCTTGAGATCGATCTTGTAGCAATCGGTCCAGGGGCGCAGAAAATCGAGCACTTCCGGTGTGGCATTTCCGTTTGAGATGAATGCGGTCCGAAACCCTTCAGGCCGGGCTTTCTTGAAAACCTCCACCGCCCACTCGGCTGTGATCAATGGTTCGTTGTAGCTACTGCCAACCATTGCCGCTCCGTAAGCCCTGGCCATGGCCACCAGCCGTTCAGGAGTAACTTGAGTAGGAGCAGTGCCGGCTGCGTCGTCACGCAGCGCTTGTGAGGTCAGCCAGTTTTGACAATAGGCACAGTGAAGATCGCAACCCAACATCCCAAAGGTCAAAGTGTCGGATCCCGGAATGCAGTGGAAGAAAGGTTTCTTTTCGGTAGGGTCACAGGCTAAGGCGGCAACATAATTCACCGGGACTCTGAGTTGCCCCTTTTCATTAAAGCGAACTTTACAGATGCCGCGCTTTCCTTCCCGAATCAGGCAACGGTGACCGCAGGCATAGCATTTCAGGGCGTTGTCTGGCAGATGTTCCGTCAACTCTGCCGCCCCCTCAGTTGTCATCTCGTCCAGGATTTCGGCCAGTGGGGCCGCAGTGGTACTTATAGGCATTACTTCTTAAAACCTCTAATCAAGAATATACTCTGCAAATTCTGTCAGACCAAACGAGCTATTACGAAATGATCATCGAAGAAATAACAGTCACCGCTTTTCAACAACACACTCGAATTGTTGGTTGTGAAAAAACAAGGCGCGCCATCTGTATTGATCCCGGTGATGAAGCCGAAAGAATCTCCGCCGTTATCGATCGCCTGTCACTTGCGCTTCAGGCGATAGTCTTAACTCATGCCCACCTCGACCACATTGGAGCCGTCAGTGCACTTAAAAAGCTGCGACCCGAGGCGAAAATCATCCTTCATCAGGCTGATGAATTCATCTACGACGAATTACCCCGGCAGCCTGCCTGGATAGGCATACCACGCTCGCAATGGAGGGCGATGGGGATGGAATTCGAAGCACCTCCCAAAGCCGACGAATACTTTGAGGATGGCCAGATTTACAAGGTTGGGGAACTGGAATTTCGAGTCCTCCACACCCCAGGACACACTCCCGGACACGTAGTTTTGTTTGAAGCGAATGAAAAGAAGGTTTTCGTTGGAGACGTGCTTTTTGCAGGTTCAGTTGGCCGGACTGACCTTCCGGGCGGCTCGTCCAAACAACTGATCGATTCAATCAACAACAAATTGTTGCCGCTGGGCGATGAAGTTGAGGTTTACTCAGGTCATGGTCCGGTTACCACGATTGGCCACGAGAGGTTAACCAATCCATTTCTCACCGGTATCTACGATCTGGCCGGCTGAGCGGCAGTTACTTTCCTCGCTTTCCAAGACGTTGCAGCTTTAAAGCTTCCCACTCCTCTTTCAGGTCTTCATCGAGCTGGCTGGGAAGGGTCTCGACAGGAATATTCTTCTCTCGACAGAAATAGCGCCACAATACAAACCGAACATCAAACTCGCCTGTCTCGTCAGAGATTATATTGTCCACAGGTGGTTGCTGATCTTTACCCTTCATGAAAATTGGCAACCGCCTTGTTTCGCTCCCGTCTTGTGGCCCATTCTATCAAGGTTACCGGCAATTAATGAAAGCTTAGGACCCAGTCGGGCACTCATTCAAGACTAGCGGCGGGGTGTGGTTCCAGAATCCCGCCTCGTCGTTTATCACTCCGCACTTTCAGAATTGCCCTTATCGCCAGGTATAGTGCCAGGACCACCAGAGCCGCCGCTGCGATAGCGTTTATCAATTCGACATCTATCTGGCCCGTTCCGATATTTGTAATCCGTAGGTTGCCTATCACCAGAGTTACCAGGGCCCAGAGGGTGATTGACAGTACAAAGAGCATTGGCAAGAGCGTATAAGCAATTCTTTGCCGGGCCTGGTAGAGCCAGACGGTAATGGATAAAAGCGTGAGCGCAGCGAGCAACTGGTTTGAGGCGCCAAACAGAGTCCAGAACTTGGCCCAGGAGTTTGGCGGGGCAAAGGTGATGAAGTAGAAGGGCAAAGCCATCGTCAGAAACGTCCCAATCAAAGCGCCAAGTCGACCCTTCCAGCCAAAAAGTTCCTGCACAATGTAGCGGCCGAGACGCATCGAGACATCAAGCGTGTCAAAGACGAACGTCGAAAAGGCCATCGCCCCGAAGGTCACTGCGAAAGCTAGTCGCTCCTGTCCGACTATTAGTGTCAGAAATTGTCCAATTCCATTGCCGTAGATCGTGCCGGGTGCTTGGCCCCGTAACGCATCCTGGGCGACGATCATTACGGTGACCAAGGCAATCAAAGCCACAAAACCTTCGGCCAGCATGCCCCCATAACCCACCAGGCGGATGTCCGACTCGCGATCGATTTGTTTTGAGGTTGTGCCTGAGCAAACCAGGCCGTGAAAGCCGGAACAAGCGCCGCAGGCTATTGTTACGAACAGAAAGGGAAATAGGGCTCCGGTCATTCCGCCAACGTCAAACGACTTGAAGGCCGGCTGCTGGATTTGATACCCGCCAAAGAAAACACCAATGATGCCCAGGGCCAGCGCCGAGTAAAGGATGAAGCCACCCAGATAACCGCGCGGCTGGAGCAAAGACCAAACCGGAACCATCGAGGCTATGCCGCAATAAAGCAGTATCAACAATCCCCAGGTCTTATGGTCCAAGACAAAGACGTTAGAGATCATTGTCCCCACCCAGGAGAGTGCAAACGCTGCGGGCACGAAAATGGCTGTAACCAGCCAGAGGGGTGGCTTCAGGTAGCGCTGCACAAAGCCTAAAACTACTGCTAAGGCGAGGTATAAGATGCTCGCAGCGGCTACAGCCCCACCGCGATTAAAGGTGACATTGGCGGCCCGCAGCTCTTCAGACCCGCCAACAAATGTTCCGGCGGTTATGTCCGCAAACGCCACGATCACGTAAACGAGCGCAATCCAGATGAAAGCCATCATGGCAGCGCCGGCTCGTTGGCCCACGCGTTCGCGGACAATTTCTGCGATGGAGGTCGCCCCGTGACGAATTGAAGCCGCCAAACTGGAGAAGTCATGAACCGCGCCGATCAAAACCACTCCCAACCCAATCCAGATCAGGCAGGGTAGCCACCCAAATGCCTGGCAGGCCAGGATGGGACCGGCGATCGGGCCGGCAGCGGCAATGGCAGAAAAATGCTGACCAAAGAGATAGAAGGGCTTGGTGGGAACAAAGTCGATGCCATCATTGACTTGGTGGGCCGGTGTCTTCCGCTTATCGTCGAGCTGAAACTGGCGGGCAACCCAACCGCCATAGAGGTGGTAGGCACCAATCAGGACCAGTAGAAAACCAATCGCCAGTATTGTCAGACTCAAGGTTTAAGACCTCAGCGATTGCCGGGCTATTGTCAGATGCCGCTACGCGGACGCTCTAAACCGAAAATCAACCCTGGTTTCCGTCGTTACCACCCACGGGCCTGGTGGCAGCCACCATGACCGAGCCCAGCACACCGAGCAGCAGCCCGCCGGCGATAAGCCCAAGGCCTATCAGCGCCCGTATATGCTGATCAACTGTGGCGCTAAACGCCGCTTCAAAAACGCCGCCAACACCAACGTCGTGAGGAACCGTAAAAAGGCCCACCGAGGTCAAAAAGAAGCCCAGGGCGGCAATCTTAAGGGCGACAGGAGTTTGGCTGGGTCGACCCAGTTTGGCGCCGATCGCACTGCGCGTATAGCCATAGGCCAGGTAGATTGAGAGGCCAAGCACCAGCCATCCGATAAAGCGCCACCAGGTATCAGCAGCCAGGTAGTACATAAGAAAGACGCAAGAAGCTGCTCCCAGCACGGGCATTAGCAAGGGACCAAAAGGTACTCGAAAGGGTCTGATCCGCTGAGGATCTTTATACCGAAGAATCGGAATACCAAGACAAACCAGAAGAAACGCGAACAAAGTTCCAATGTTGGTGAGGTTGAGCATTGATTCAATGTTCGCAAAGGCGGCAATCCCGCCAACAAAGACGCCGGTGAGAATCGTAGTGATATGCGGTGTCTTGAATCGCGGATGAATGCTGGCAAAAACAGGCGGCAGCAGTCCGTCACGAGCCATTGAAAAGAAAATCCGAGGCTGTCCGAGTTGGAAAACGAGTAACACCGCCGTATGTGCTACAACCGAACCAAAGGCTACGATTGTCTGTGGCAGCGTTACGCCTTCCGGGGCAACGTAGTCCAGGGCCATGGTTAAGGCTTCAGCCTGACCAGAAGACGAGACTTTTTGCAATTCGGGGAACGGTACCAGACCGGTAAAGACAGCGGCCACTACCACGTAGAAAATCGTACAGATAATCAGCGAGCCGATAATTCCTATCGGTAGATCGCGGGCAGGGTTTTTGGTTTCTTCAGCCACGGTCGACACTGCGTCAAATCCGATGTAGGCAAAAAACACCAAAGCCGCGCCAGCGAACGTGCCTGACCAGCCTTGCGGTTGAAAGGGACGCCAGTTTGCAGCCATCTCTGACGGCGGGACAAAGTAAAGCGCCACACCGACGAAGAACAACAACACCAGCACCTTGACGGCAACCATACCCGCATTAAAACTGGCGGATTCACGGATACCCCAAACCAGCACGATCGTTAGCAGGGCCACGATACCAAACGCCAAAAAGTTTATGATTAGTGGAACCCCGAATATCTCAGGCGCAGTGCCAAACAACCGGGCATAGTCCTCTGGACTCTCGCTTGCAAGGATCATCGCCGAACGGTAGTCGGCCGCAAGCCAGTGCGGGAACGGGATGCCCAGGTTCAAGAGAAGTTTGTGAAAGTACTCGGCCCAGCTGATGGCCACGGCCACGTTACCAATCGCATACTCGATAATGAGGTCCCAGCCGATAATCCAGGCAATCAGCTCGCCCATGGTGGCGTAGGAGTAGGTGTAAGCGGAGCCTGAGATGGGAACCATTGAGGCGAGTTCTGCATAGCAGAGTGCGGTGAAGCCGCAGACAATCGCCGTAATCGCAAACGAGAGCATCAAAGACGGTCCGGCACCGGGTCGACCGGCCGTGGGATCCCCGGCCGCCGCTGATCCGACAGTTGCAAAGATACCGGCGCCAATGATTGCGCCGATACCGATTAAAGTAACGTTAAACGCCCCCAAAGTTCTGCGCAGCGAAAACTGGGGTCCACCAACCGCTGCCAGAATGTCGTCAAGATTTTTTGTGCGAAAGAGACCTTGCAGCACGGTTTCGCCTCCAAAATCGATTCGAGATAGACTGCGCTAGCTATTGCCCGTTCCGGAAGGAAATGCGAGCGGAGTTTGGCATGGAAATGGCTAAAAGGTAAAGTTTTTAGTTAGGCTTGCGTCAATGAATAATGGAGAATCGGCCGCGGGATGTCTTAGGCACTTCAAAATCCCGGTACTTTGGAATTCCCGGCTGAGGCTTTTGCTCCGGGTGCGCTTTTCTTGCTAGACTCCGCGGCGAACCACAAAGGTAAGTAATTCGAAGGGCAGCCGAGGCGACAGGAGCAGTAGGCAGGGGCAGGCGGCATGGCCAGGCGGCAGAGGCAGGCGGCAGGGGCAGGCTGCAGGGGCAGTAGGCAGGAGCAGGCAGCAGGAGCAGGCTACAATACAAACTACTGACTACTGACCAGACTACTGACTACTGACCGCTGACTACTGACTACTGACCACTGACCACTGACCACTGACCACTGACCACTGACCACTGACCACTGACTACTGACTACTGACCACTGACTAAATACCGATGTACCCGTTTAAGAGTATTCTCTTCCCCACTGACTTTTCCCCGCATGCGCGAGCGGCGCTGAAATATGCGGCCGCGTTCGCTCACAGCAGCGGTGGTCGGGTCGTGCTTTTTAGCGTTCAGGGCGCAGAGGTGCCGGCAAATCTTCTAACCCTCCCTGAGCATGTCTTTGAAGAGCAGGAAAACCGCTGGCTGCTTCAGGTTCGCGCCGAAGTTCGAAGCTTGCTGGCCGATCCCCTCTTTGATGGGCTGGAGGTCGAACCAGTCATAGTTGAAGGTGACCCGGCGCCCGAAATCGCACAGGCGGTTGTGAAGTACGGTATTGACCTGGTAACGGTCGTGACCCACGGTCGAAAGGGACTAACCCGCGCACTTTGGGGCTCTACAGCCGAAGAAATCATTGCAGAGGCCCCCTGCCCCGTCCTGACAATTCGTCCACCGCAGCACGATTTTGTGGAACATCGCGGCGGCCGGACTGAGATTCGCGTAAACAGAGTGTTGCTGTGTACAAACTTCCGTCCTTCGTCTGCCAGCGCGACTCAGGTTGCCACACAGTTGGCGAACCTCACCGGTGCTGAACTGCATGCCGTGTATGTCATAGGTGATTACCTCGAGCAAATCTCGGTGATGTTTCCTGAGGGTGGGCTGACAGCTCTATCTCGCTTGCGCACCTACGTGCAGGAGCGCATGGCACAATTTCGGCGTGATGAAAGAAAACGTGCTGTCACACATATTGCTGAGGGCCGCCCTTACGAAGAGATTGTGCGTCTGGCTGCCGAGAAAGATGCCGATCTAATCGTCATAGGCACAAACGTGCATGCTTCTCTTTTTGGGGGAGCACCTGTGCTCGGTTCGGAAATTGAGCGGGTGGTGCGGAATGCTCCTTGTCCCGTACTGTGCGTCCCCGGTACCAAGGCGGTTACGCCACTTCCAGCCCTGGTAACCCAGCCTGTACCCCAGACGTGAGCGAATAGGTCCTATAGGTCCTATGAGTCCTATAAGTCCTATCGATACTATTCAGCTTTCTCTACGGGTAAATTCGCGCTCTGCCAGGCGTTCAAGCCACCCAACATCGCTGCAGCGTTTGTGTAACCTTTTGTTTTGAGTAGCGCCACCGCACCGGCGGACGTGTGCTCGTTTGGTCAAGCACAGTAGGTAACAATGGTCTTATCGACCGGCAAGGAGCTCAGGTGATTGAGAATCTCATTGTGAGGTATCAAAATGGCTCCCTTGATATGCGATTGCGCAAACGAACCTGGGTTCCGGACATCAACAATCACAGCCTGTCCCTTAGCCATCAGCTCCGCAGTTTCCTGGACGGTGATCCGACGGACGCCGTCGCCGGGCACTTGGGCGATGGGATTAGTACTGGTGGAAGCCGCTACCTCAGGCTTCTTTTGCTCGGCAGAATTACAAGCTAACACTAATGCCGCTACTGCCAGTAGCAAAACGGAAAAGAGAGCCGAACGACGCATCAATCAAACCTCCAATCGAGAAAAGTACCAATTCCTTAAAACTTCCGAATTAACGCTTTTCTCAAAACACTCGAAATCCTGGACTACTGGAACCGCGGGCGCCCCATTTCGCCGCGAGCGCCCCGCTCGCAGCTCGCTAAATGACTGTTTTGATGTCAACGCTTCTCAGGTCCGGTTTCAGTCTCGAAACCTGCCTTGATCATGGCTGCATAACCACCCAGAACGGCCGCAGCATTCTTTACCCCTTTGGCGTTGAGTTGGAGCACCGCACCGGCGCTCGAGTTCTCAGCCGTTCAAGCACAATAGGTTGCGATCAGTTTATCGCGCGGTAATTCATCAATGCGGCTGCCAATTTCAGATGCTGGAATTAACCAGGCCCCTTTTATGTGTCCGGCCCTATAGGCAGCCTCAGTTCGCACATCAACCAGAATGGCTTCCCCCTTATTCAGAAGGTTCTGGACCTCTGAGGGTGTAATCCGGCGCGCCTCGTGCTGTTTCGCGGACTCAGCCCTGACGAGCGTCCCGTTGCTTACACTGAAAAAAAGGCTGATCGCAGCGAGTAGAATTAAACCAAAGCCGAGCATCTTCATCCCCTGAATCCTCCAGAAGAGAACCTCCAGTAATTTTTTAGCATTTTTCGCTGGCGTTTCGCAAAAGCTATTTGACCTGTCACCACGTTCTATTTTTGAAACAAGGTGATATAGTTGCGCCTCAAAATCCCCTGCGGAAGCTAAATGAGCGAACAGATTCAGCCCGTAAAATGGGCTAAAGTAATCGACCACACCCGATGCATTGGTTGCCACGCCTGCACCACGGCCTGCAAGTCTGAAAACCTGGTACCTCTTACGGTTACGCGCACATACGTTAAACATGTCGACGTGGGTGTCTTTCCTCATGTACGACGAGCCCATCAGGTAACACGGTGTAACCAATGTGCGCACGCTCCCTGTGTAACCGCCTGTCCGACAGCAGCGATGTTTAAACGGACTGATGGGATCGTCGATTTTGATAAGACAATCTGCATCGGTTGCAAAGCCTGCATGGCAGCTTGTCCTTACGATGCGATCTTTATCAATCCTGAAGATCACTCCGCCGAAAAGTGTAATTTTTGTGTCCACCGGATTGATGTCGGACTGGAACCTGCCTGCGTCGTTGTCTGTCCCACGCAGGCAATCCTGATCGGTGACATGAACGATCCCGGTTCTTATGTCAGTCAGATTATCAACCGCGAGCCCGTTTCAGTGAGACGTCCTGAGAAGGAGACTTTACCTAAACTCTTTTACAAAGGCGCCCATCAGGCCACCCTCGATCCAATAGCTGCTCGCCGGCCAGGGGAGGGGCTGTTTATGTGGAGCCAGCAGCTTGAGTCGCCCTCGCATGTAGTTTCCGGTAATCCGATTCATAACAACACGTCTGCGGCCGCGTTGCTGGCTTACGATGTTGCCCACTCGATACCCTGGGATTGGCGCGTAAGCGTTTACACATGGACCAAAGGTCTGGCAGCCGGAATCTATTTGGTCGGCGCGCTACTTGTATTGTTGGGTTTGCTTGACCCGGATGGTTATTTGTGGGCCTGGGCAACTCCCGTCTTCTCAGGCATCTTTCTAGCGGCTACAGGTGGGCTCTTGATTTGGGATCTGGAGCATCCCGAGCGTTTCTATCTGATTTTCACTAAACCACAATGGCGCAGTTGGCTGGTGAAGGGTGCCTTCATAATCGCGTCTTATTCGCTGGTTTTAGCCCTGCACTTTCTGGCCAGCTGGACTGCCTCGAGTTCGCTTCGATTCTGGTTGATGCTTCCGGGAATTCCTTTGGCTGCGCTGACGGCGGTTTACACTGCTTACCTTTTCGCCCAGGCAAAAGCTCGCGACATGTGGCAAAACCCCCTGCTACCCCCGCACCTGCTGGTCCAGGCAGTTCTACTGGGGTCTGCCGCATTTTTGTTGCTGGCAATTTGGTTTGAGGGTTCGACCAATGCCTCTACTTTGTCCTTGTCTGCAGTGATTGACACAGTTCCGGCGCCAGTTTTTGCCTCGTTGTGGCTCCTGGCTGTTACCAGCCTGATTCACCTGCTGATGGTTTGGGGAGAAATATCGCTTTCCCATCCAACCGCCCACGCCCGACTGGCAATTTGGGAGATGGTCCGTGGTCGCTATCGCACTGATTTCTGGTTCGGCGTCCTGCTATCAATACTTGGCGGTCTGTTGCCGTGGCTGTCACTGTTTGGCTATCTGAGCATTTCTTTTGGCATAGGTGGCGCACCGCTGGCTCTGATTGGCATGATGCTCTACGAAAACGCCTATGTGCAGGCCGCTCAATCCGTACCGCTGGCCTGAGCAATAAAATGAAACCCAGCGAAATTCAGAACTCTGAACTCGAAAATGTGGCCACGTCAAGCGAGACCTTCTATCCTGGTCCCAGCCGGACTCATCTCGCCGCTTTTCCTCCAAAGGAGCGTTGGGATAATTGGACAGAACTCGATTCCCGCGCCTGGCCACATCGTAGAGAGCGCAGCTATTCGCTGATCCCCACTACCTGCTTTAACTGCGAATCCGCCTGTGGGCTGCTCGCCTACGTTGATAAGGTCACCGGGGTGGTGCAAAAATTTGAAGGCAATCCTGAACATCCTGGCTCGCGTGGACGGAATTGTGCGAAGGGCCCCGCTACCCTTAACCAGATAAATGATCCTGATCGCATCCTCTACCCATTGAAACGCGGTGGCAAGCGGGGCGGGGGACACTGGGAGCAGGTCAGCTGGGATGACGCCCTGAATGAGATTGCCGCCAAAATTCGTCAGGCCATTGTTGAGAACCGGCGAAACGAAATCATGTATCACGTCGGCCGTCCCGGCGAGGATGGTTTCACCGAACGCATTCTGGCCGCCTGGGGAGTCGACGGCCACAACTCCCATACAAACATCTGTTCGTCTGCCAGCCGCGAAGGTTATCAGCTCTGGATGGGGTTGGATCGCCCCAGCCCCGATCACGCAAATGCCAAAGTGATTCTGCTGATCAGCGCTCATCTCGAGTCGGGGCACTATTTTAATCCCCACGCTCAGAGAGTGATCGATGGCAAAACGAATGGCGCCAAGCTGATAGTCTTCGATACCCGACTTTCACACACTGCCACGCACGCTGACTATTGGATTGCACCCTATCCTGGCTCCGAGGCTGCCATTCTGCTGGCGATTGCAAACTATCTGCTGCAACACGATCTCTACAATCGCGAATTCGTTCGTCGCTGGTGGAACTGGCAGGAATATCTCTCCGTTGAGCATCCAGAACTTGAAACCAACTTTACAAACTTCCTGATTGTCCTGAAACGGACTTACAACAAGTACTCGTTTGAATTTGCAGCCACTGAGTCGGGCGTTGACGCTGCCGTTCTTGAAGAGATCGCCAAACTGGTGGCCACGGCTGGAACGCGCTTTTCCAGTCATAACTGGCGCAGCGCCTCTTCGGGCATAAGCGGCGGCTGGTCAGTAGCTCGCTGCTTGTTTATGTTGAATGCCTTGTTAGGGGCTATTGCCACTGAAGGCGGCGTTTTCCCGAACGCCTGGAATAAATTTGTGCCTCGGCCAATCTACACACCCCCACATCCGCGGATGTGGAACGAGACTAACTGGCCGCGCGAGTATCCCCTGTCAATGAACGAAATGTCTTTTCTGCTGCCGCATTTGCTGCAAGACGGACGCGCGCGGCTTGAAGTTTACTTCACCCGAGTTTACAACCCGGTCTGGACCAACCCGGACGGCTTTTCGTGGATCGAAGCACTTACAGACGAAAGCCTGATAGGCCTCCACGTGGCCTTAACCCCGGTTTGGAACGAGACCTCTTATTTCGCGGATTATGTTTTGCCGATGGGCCTGGGCTCAGAACGTCATGACCTGCATTCTTATGAGACTCACGACTCACAATGGCTGGGCTTTCGGCAACCAGTGCTGAAGGTGGCTCGCGAGCGAGCCGGAGATAAAATTGATGATACGCGCGCGATCAACCCGGGTGAGGTTTGGGAAGAGAACGAGTTTTGGCTGGAACTGACGTGGCGAATCGACCCTGATGGTCGTTTAGGTATTCGTCAGTTTGTGGAATCAAAGAAAGAACCTGGCCATCGCCTCTCTATTAACGAGTACTACGAATGGATCTTTGACCATTCCGTGCCCGGATTACCTGAAGCGGCCGCCGCCGAAAACCTGACGCCACTCGAGTTCATGCGCCGCTATGGCGCTTTTGAAGTGCAGCGAAAGGTTGGCCCACTTCATGAAGCGCCAGTGCCTGCAGCAGAACTTGATGATGCCCGCCAGGACCTGCTAGGGCGCGTCTACACCAGGAGTGCAAAACCGGACTCGTCGAACGTAGTGCCGCTACCCACTCTGGCACCAGATCCAGACGGTCGCCGTTTCGCTGGCGTACTTATTGATGGCGAGTTGAAACGAGGCTTTCCCACACCCAGTGGTCGGTTGGAATTCTACTCGCAGACGCTGGTTGACTGGGGCTGGCCCGAATTTGCCATCCCCACCTACATCAAAAGCCATGTGCAT
>Ga0187892_10007938_pt1 | contig 14824 bp, 11 predicted proteins | sample MA1701073metaG_FD_139345 | JGI IMG/M metagenome (GOLD analysis project Ga0187892, IMG submission 139345) | Bio-ooze microbial communities from a basaltic lava cave in the Kipuka Kanohina Cave System on the Island of Hawaii, USA - MA170107-3 metaG ... | reverse complement strand
TTGGAAATCAAAGATGACAAAAAAATCCAGGAGTGGTCAAAAGAAGACATCGAACAAATCCACAAAACAATTGCTGATTCTGATTACGCAAACTCGGTCAAAAAAGATACTCTTTTGGCGCTAAAAAGACTGTATCACTATGCAGTTCATGATGAGATAGCTGACACGGAAAAAGGCAAACCATATGATCCTGTGGTAGAATGGATAACACCAGGCTCATTCGAAGACAGATATGGCAACATACAACCAAAGGACCTTCTAACTGACGAAGAAGTACTTGGACTAATTCAAGCTGCAAAAAAGCTAGGAGACAAGTACGTAAAAAGAAATATTGCAATCATTTTTGTTATGCTTGAGGGGGCATATCGTCCAGGAGAGCTCCTCAATATCCAAATAGGCAGTATTGAATTTGAGGAAAATTTTGTACGAATCCATACCACAGGAAAGACAGGACCAAAGTCACTGACCCTTGTAGCAAGCTATGGCCCAATAAAAGAATGGCTCGCAGAACACCCTTACGGTGATGACCCTGAAGCGTTTCTTTTTTATCATGATAATGTAAATGGCTTGATCCCATACCAAAGATTATCTATTCTTCTTAGAAAGGCAAAACGTGCTGCTGGAATTAAAAAGCGAGTCTGGCCATATTTATTCAGACATACCGCTTTGACCGAATACAGCAAAAGGCTTGGCAATGTAGCAAAAATCTACGGTAATTGGTCCAAGGGATCTAACATGCTGGCAGTCTATGAGCATCTCGCAAATTCTGACCAAGAAGATGCAGTCCTAAGGCTACATAACCTCAAAAAGGAAGACAAGGAAAACTCGATACTTTTCCCTAAAATCTGTTCTGCCTGCAAGCAGCGGAATAGCAGCGACAAATCCCATTGTGTACATTGTGGATGCGGGCTTTCAAAAGAGCTTGTGCAGGTAAAGCAGGCAATCTTAGAAAAAAGGCAAAACACTGATGTCAAAGTCCTTGAAAGAAAGTTTTCAAAGAAAATAAAGAGTCTAGAATCACTAATTATAGAACAGCGGTCACTCATCCAACAACTTGTCAGTGACAAAAACAAGTAATGTCTGGATGGGTTTTCTGGAAGGTAAAGAAAGTGTTAAAATTAGATTTGACTTGATTTGAGTAGCCTTTTGAGACTTCTTAATTCCTTCCGAATCTTTCTGTCATAATCATTAATCTGCTCTTCAAGCGATATTTTGCTCATATTTCTATAAGGTGCCAAATGGCTTAAGCACAAATTAAAAGATTGTTAATGTAGAACGATCTTGACTCCACTCGTGAATAACAGAGTTTATTGGCATCGATTCAAAGGTGAGGCTACCTTTGCTTAGCAAAACTGAGAGAGATTTTGTCAAAGACCCATACTCGTTTCCAAAAAAGAAAGCAAAGAAATTCAGATACAAAATAAGAAAGAAAATCAAAATACTAAAACAAGAGCTGGACCTTTTGATGGAAAACTGCAATTATATAGGAATCAGTCAACAGGAAGTAATCAGTTTTATTGGTTTGTCGGATCATACGACTGATCAAAAAGAAATTTTGCGGTCCCCAAAAAAAGAGACCCAAAGATTCGATTTACTCTCCCAATTTGAAAACTGGTAAAATTAACTCTGGATCACAACTCCTTAAGCCGAAATCAGCCTTTCCCGCATCTCCTTAAGTCTAACTCAAACCGTCCCGTTTCTCTTTAAGCCAAACTGTTTTCTTTGTATATGACGATTCTTCGGAACGCCAAAAACACACAAAAAACTACCTATATGCATAGGAAAAACAGTACCTCCACCAGAATACTTGCTAAAACTCCAACGTGCACAAATCTGCGTTCTTGGTTTCAAAATTTGGGCACCCTCCAAAAGACTTCAAAACAATACACTGAAAGGGCTAAATCTGCAGGCGCTTCAAAAAACTTTGCAAAAAATTCCTAAGACTCCATTTCAGCAAAAATGGAATAACTTCTGAGGGACAACCCTCATGTTCTTGGAACTTTTAGCCCCAATCCGATGACTTTGCAGCTATCACAGCAGAGTGTATGAGTTCGAAAAACATCTAACGACTATGAGTTACATCAATGTCTTTTTGGAACATATCTTGCAGAAATATCTTGATTATAGGTAAAAGTATTGTTCAAGCACAACGTAGGGATACAGCAATAATGGGAGCGTGTTTCCCGAAGATCTAAAATGTCAGTACCTAGCGTAAGCTGAATTCAGTCAGACTGTATAATGTGGTAAATAATGAATGTGAACCAGACGCCATCCATTTCCCCATATATTTTAAGGATCGTTATTTTTTTTGCAAAATTTTTTGCTGTACTTTTTGTTTTTATCCTCGTTTTAGAGGATGTTATATCCTTTGTTTTGTTTCATTCCATGAAATGTTGTAAAATTTTTGATATTATTTTCACAAATTTTCAGAAATTTAATCTCATCTTTACATCTCATTCGTTGTTCATTTATAGTTGGTTCAGATTCGCTTATGATTAATACCATTATGAATATCTACAAATTAGAGTTATCTATTTCAAATCATATTAATTTCAACTTGACATTATCAGCTATTTCAAAACTATTTTTTTATGATGATTAGATGCTCATGATTTTTGCCAACTCATAATCTTCACCAAATTTTTGTTGAAGATCATGAGATAAATTCAGAAAATGACTCCTATAATTAACAAGATCAATCAATTATCATTTTTATGACCACTGTCCTATCTTTGATTGTTCCATCTATTATAATGTAGACAAAATATGTCTACTTTGTCGACTTTCAGACATTGTCTACAGAGTGAAGGAGATATACAAAGCTTGAAGACATGACAATTATCATCGCCTAACAAACCTTGTAAATTTTATAACTTGTAAATTTTGCAAGTTTCTCCATAATTATAAATTATTTCGCCAAATGGCGATTCGCCAAATAGCGAAATCTTATCTGAGGTATTATTATGCCTCGATGATATCAAAAGACAGTCTATTTGTGAGCAGCATCTTTGATATATTATAAAAACAAAAATCAAAGAATTTTTTTATAAAAATTAAATTTTTATAAATTAGGTATTGCCAAGGCTATATGATGGGTAACATTTGGGCAGATCTTGGGCTGGATGACAACCCGTACGATCCAAGACCGCTTTCAATTGACGCACAAGACAGAAAACTGTTTGTAGGTCGTGCAGGTGCCCTCAACGAGTTTAACACCTTGCTAAGCAGCACAAAAGGGGGTATAGTCATAGTTGAAGGTGGAGTTGGTGTAGGCAAGACAAGCTTTGTAAATATTGGGCTCTACGACAAATGCAAATCAGATAACTATCTTCCTTGCGACAAAATAGAACTTGATGGAAACATGGATATTGTTCAGTTTGTTCTTTCAGTTTTTTCAAACATGTTTCATAGTATTGAAAAGTACGACAAGACAGGCAGACTTGACAAGTTTCCAATACATGCAGAAGCAAAGACGTTATTGAATCAGACGATACAATCCAGCTGGGGTGGTAATATTCAGATTCTTGGAACTGGTGGAGGAGGTGGTAGGCAAAGATCCGTGACAGCTCCAGTTGCTGTTATTCTTTCCTCTATAATACCTGTTATGAATAAATGGATGGATTTTGTCATAAACAAGCTAAATTATTCGGCAATAATCGTACCAATTGATAATTTAGATATTATTGATGATGTGCAGATCGTGGAATTTTTGAATAAGGTCAGAGACACTTTGATGGGATTTCATGGGATATGGTGGATACTTGTTGGTAAGCCTAATCTTTTCTCCTTGCTTGAAGGAAAGGCAAACAGAGTAAGTGAAATGGTAACTGGAAATCCAATCAAACTAAACCCATTATCAAAAAAAGAAGTGCATGAAATGATAAAATTGAGAATCAAAAATCTCTCAAAAGGCAAAATTACACCGCCAATACCGGACAAGGTAATCGATATTCTTTATGATGTGTCAAAGGGGGAAGCAAGGTACATACTAAAAAGATGCGGTGATCTCATCCTGAAGTTTCGTACAAAATTCCCTTCTGAAAAAACAGTCCCAGAAAAAACAGCCATCGAAATGCTAGCAATTATGGCCAGAGAAAAAATTGATGCCGCTAATCTCTCAAACTCGGACAAAAAAACATTGGAAAAAATGGCCAAAAGGGGAAGATTCCAAAACAAGGATTACAAGCGTTTTGGCAAGCCTTCTGCTCAGAACTTTAATTATTTGATTAAAAAGCTTCTTTCACTTGGTCTGCTAGCCAGGGAGGAATCAACCGGCAAGGACGTATACTATCACACAACCGGTGATGTCAACATGGTTTTTGAGGCATGATTATAAAGCTCAGATTTGAAGAAAATTTTTATAAAAATTAAATTTTTATAAAAAAATTGTTTGATTTTTGTTTTTATAATCTGGGTGAAGGATCAGAATCAGAAGCCTTGAAGAGAACACAAGAATTGAACATTCCACGAATCTAAACAATTGAAGCAGAAATTATCTTTTCAAGGCGTTCCTGTCTTTGTCCAGTTATTCCATCAACAACCTCAGTTCTTTTAGAACCATCTGGTCGCTCATAGATCACCCCGTAATAGGGATAATACACCAAATCAATCGACAATACGTTACAGGAAGCCCAATAGCTTTGAAAAGCAGTAACAATACTTGCAGGTGGAACAAGTTTTTCCACCTTCTTATCATTAGTAAGCGAGTCTACAACTGGATATTTCTCCATTAGACTGACAAAAATTGATGGATCAGAGGGATACGCATAAGCGGATGCATAAACGGCGGGTCTGGCCTGAATCATCCTTAACACTCCTTGTCCTGCTAGGCTGTTTACAACTTTGTTTATCTTGCCGGTGCTCCAACCTAACGCAGAAAGTTCTCGTTTCTCAAATGCTTTAACTTCAGACACATAATACAGAAGACGAATTTCTTCATCACTAAGTCCATTAAGAAATGAATAAGCATACGATAATCCATTATCAGTAACAAAAACTAGCGCACCTGTATTTGCATCCACACTTGTTCTGCTGCGTATCTTTTTGACAACTTTTTCTTTGGAACGCCACCCAGTTTTTTCTACTTGATATGTTTGAGCTTCCATGTCAATATCATAATATGGATAAAGAAATCTTTCTGCTGCAAGAAATTTTTCTTCTACTTTGCCACGTCCTAAAAACCCGCCCTTGGAGCGTTTTTCTGCTTGAACTTTTGCATATTGTTCTATTGTGGACTGATCAACTTGAGCCAGAATCATCTTAATGGAGTTCGTAGGAGTTTGCTTTACACCGTCCGAAGTATCAATAAGCTGCATTTCACCTAAAAGTGAGGCTATTTTTGCTCTATCCCATAGCTCTAGATTTGCATATTGACTTGCTGTTTGGAGTGCGCCTGGCGTAAATTCGCTAGTTGTTGCCAAAATTGCTCGATCTGCAGAAATGTCTTGCTGTATTTGGATAAGCTTCATTATGATGTCTTTGTCTATGTTCGCTTCGTAAGACTTTGCCTCAATTATGATTCTTGATGTGTGTAATGGTGCGTTGTATTCGGCTAGAACATCGATTTGGTGTTCTGCCCCTGACCTTCCATGTAACTTGACATTGTGAGTAACATGATATCCTTTTTGTTTGAACAGGTCAGCAATTTTTAACTCGAATCCAGTTCCTTTTTCTAATGCCACAAACTAAGAACCATAACAGCTAAAATTAAAGATGATCTCTAGTTAAACAAAAATACCAAAAATAATGTTTTAGGAGAATTTTGATTCTACAGGCACAAAATGACATTTTATTTTGTCATCTATCTTTTAATGTAAATAAAAAAGATATTTCAGAATCTGTCAGTTTTATCTTTAGATCAGCGTTTGGATTATGGATAAATTTTCCACTAGTATAGTCAGTATAATATAACAAAACACCCGATACGTATGGATAGGGCTTTAGGGCTTTTTTGACAATATTTTCTATTCTAATATAATCATCATTGTCAGTTTCATAGGAATTACTCCATAGCTTTGCGTATATCATAAAAATTACTGGAACTCCATGTTTGTATTGTTCTTCTTTTATTTTGTAGGAAATTTTTCTAAAAACCTGATTAAAAAAGGAATCTTCCTGTAGTTTTCCAGTTTGAATTGATGACATTTGATTCGAAGCAACTAATTCCTCATGGGTTGAGTACATAGAATCTTCCCCAATTTCAACAAGGGAAACAGGATCTTTATTGCCACAACCAATAGAAACGAAAGGAGACAATACCGTGTCAAAGATTGTTATTTTTGATGCCCAATTTTTAACAACAGGTTGTTCTCTGAGCAATTGTTGCACGTCTGGACGATGCCACGGATAGTCAAGCAGAGTATTTTTAGAATATTCCATAACGCCAGAATGATATCGATAATCATCTAGGGGCAATAATCCGTTAAACCCAACTAGTTCTTGTATGTTTAATTTATCTATCCAATCAAAGAGAAATTTCTTTGATTTTTCTTCATCGATATGTCCAGCGGTACGACTTAGTTTGGTGGTATCTAATCGAAGTATAAATTGAAAAAGATTGTCACTTCTAACTTTAAAGAATAGGTATTTGGCCACATCATCCAAAATTGATTGTATTTTCTTATTTGTCTGAGATTCCGTGATAAACGATAATTCTAGATAGATATTTTTCCCATTAAGGCAAACAAGTATGTCAGAGTTTTTTCCATTTGATACGGATGGCTCGTATCGAACATTAGTCAAATCAAGTTTTGTTGCAAGTCTGAACGCTGTAGTAATTTCTGAAAAAGCAGAAGAGCTGATAAACCAATCATAGCTTGTGATTCTGTTTTTAAATGAATTATACTGCCTTTGGCTCCATCGCAAAATGTCAAAATTAGACAGGCTTTTTTCTAACAACTCAATGAAATATGGATATTCTAAATAATTAGTAAAGTACCTGACAGGTTTCAAATTTGGATCTTTTTCAACACCAAAATACAGTATGTTGGGGTCAAACCAGTTAACGCGATGGATACACGATAGGAATACTTTATTCCTAGTTTGTTTATAATTTAGATTTTCATAATTTCTGAAATTATCAAATAATTTGTTTGTGAGTGGAAAATGAGAAATTCGATTTTTTGCCAAAGTAACTTGTTCGTAATAGAATTTTTGATAGTCTGGGTCATGTTTTGGGTATCTGCCTATTCCTACCATATCTCAAAACAATTAATGTTATTCTCGAAAATTAAATTATTGATTTTATGATATCTGATAGCGAAAAGATGCCTAAAAAATGTATCAAAACCTGATGTTTTATGATAATTCGATTATGTCGGGAGAAATCTGGTCATCGTTTTTTCGTCTTATTTTATTATAAATAAATAATTATTATTTAGTTAGTTGATTTAGAAGAATGGTAAAACAAAAACGTCTTTCTACATTTATCAGCCATAATAAGGCAGACAAAAACGTTGCGACAAACATTGCAATTTTCTTGACTTCAGAGAGCATCGATGTGTGGTTTGATGAATGGGAGATATCTGCTGGCGATTCAATTATTGATGAAATAGAAAACGGTTTGAAAAAGTGCACACATTTTATTATAATTTGGTCTAAAAATGCAAAAAAATCAAAATGGGTAAGAAAGGAACTAAAGAGCGCATTAATGGATGCAATTCAAAAGGACTCGTTAAAAATTATCCCGATTTTACTTGACGATACGCCGTTACCTCCATTACTGAAGGATCTCAGATACATAAAGTATCATGGTGGAAGTGAAGATGATAGAAGAGAACTAGTTGAAAGTATTACGGGGCACAAACCTAGTACCACGTTTGCAAGAGCAATAGTAAAGAAATATCATGAGATAGTCTATAAAGAACCTGAAGGCGGAGAGCCTTTTGGGATTAAGTTTTGTCCAAGTTGTGGATCGTCTAAGCTAAAAGGTGGTTCATTTATTGATTATCAAGGTGATGAAGAATATTTCACGTTAACATGCGAAGATTGTGGGTGGAGTGATTTTACTCAATAACTCGACGATTAAATTCCGAAAAGATGTCGACAAAATATCAGAAAATTAGAGTTGTTAAATATGAGTCACATCCGAGTAAATTAGCCACGTATGAGAAGTATAATACTAACATTACTTATTACAATATTTCTTTTCCCAATATCTAATTCATTTGCAGTTGAATTTGTTGATCGTACTGGCTACATTCCAGAATGGGCAAAAGATATGGGCCAACAACAAGCCCTCATGGTTTGTTATAATGTAGAATATGACACGCCTGATAAAGATTGGTGTATTGAATATTCTGGTTATGTTCTTGACCAGATCAATCAACAATTAGAAGAACAGGAACAAAATTTCGATGAAACATTTCCTGAGTTTGAAGTACCGCAGCACAAACCACAGTTAGATATCAAACTGTTTGGTAATGATGTAAAACAAGTTCCATCCGGTACTTATGTGAACAAATTTTACGAGTTTTCGATTCTGCCTCCTAAAAACTGGTCTGTTAATGAAAATGCAGAATTGATAGGGGGTGAAGAGGCTGCAACGGTCGCTTTTTATTCAAATGATATGCACTGGAAATACACTGCCAATTTTATAATATTGTATCGAAATATTGGCTCCAATTTTTTTGATTTACTTCAGTACTCTACTGAACAGGATTTGCTAGATAGTATCTCCAGCGGTTTTATTCTTGGCATACCTGACGCAAAGATTCTTGATAAAAAAATGGAATCGTATCTTGATGGATACAAGATCACCATTCGATATGTACATACCGCGAAATTGGCTGACAAGGATTTTGTCACACTACAAAGGGAATCTATTGTGTACCTATTGGATAATGGCGAAGCCTACACGCTATCATTTGCTTCAACTCCTGACGATTATGACAAAAATATTGTTGCATTCCGTAAATCTGCTGAAACTTTTTTTGTTGGGAATGTCGAATTTACCCAAGCACAACCAACACCCGATTCTGACGGTTCACCAAAATGTGGCGCGGGAACAATAGAAAAAGATGGAGTTTGTGTTCCAGATACACAAAAAACCTCTGAAAGTCAGGGTGGAGGCTGCCTTATTGCTACTGCAATTTATGGAACAGAACTCGCACCTCAAGTACAATTATTGAGAGAAATTAGAGACAAAACATTGCTTCAGACTAGTTCAGGCTCTTCATTTATGACCAGTTTCAATGTGGTTTACTATTCATTTTCACCAACTATTTCAGATTGGGAACGACAAAATCCGATTTTTAAAGAAGGAGTTAGAGTCATTGTTACTCCATTACTTAGTTCGCTCTCAATTTTGAATTATGCCGAAATTAGTTCAGAACAAGAATTTCTAGGATATGGGATTGGCATTATCTTGCTTAATGTTGGAATGTACTTTGTAATTCCAGCAATTCTATTCCTCAAAATAAGAACAAAATTTAACGTCAATAAGAAATCTTTACAGACAGGCTGATGAGTCAAGAAGAACAAGAATTAATAAACAACATCAAAGAGTTAATCAAACTTACTATTATAACAAACCAACCTCCACAAACGAAAGATTTCCCAAACGTAGAATATTTTCCACATGAAAAAAAATTTCACATATTACAAAAAAATGGAGATTTTTACCAATTAAAATCAAAAATTCCTCTACGTAAGATTTTAAATAAACAAAATGTTAGTTTTACAGAAGAATTTCTAGACTCGGAGATTCTGCGATTCGTTTTTGAATGTAATAAAAACAACACACTAGACATTGAAAAAGCAATTTCACGTTGGATAACAGACCTAATAAGCAGGAAGAAGGGCAAATTCACTTTTTTTATACCAATCAATCATTATGACTATAAAAGAGATCTGGATTTAGGGCCTGTGAAAATTGTGAAACTGACCCAAGAAAAATTAATTCAATTATTTCCCGAGTTTAAGAAATTAGACCCATTGATTTCTGTAGAAAGGGAAATATCCGATAATAAAACTAACATTTTTGCAATAATTACGGTGGATACATTAGAGAAATCCTTTGCAGAAGAACTAGCAAAAAATTATCTTAAAAGATTCATACATGCAGTAAGATTGATTGATCCGTATTCCTTTGCTACGGATCGTTATGATGAAAAGCTTCTAGTTAACATCAGTACTTGGGTGTTTGATCATCAAACTGGTGGCATTAGCGCAAATCATAGAAGCATAAACATACAAGCAAGAATTACACCATCAAACGAATTCTACGAAAAGCTTGAACCATATTGGAATATTTTACAATCTTTTCTATATTCAGAAAAAATTACTCCGTTACAATCACTGATTCTCTCTGCCACATTCTGGTTTGGAAGCGTTCATGGTCATTTTGATGATAATTTATCGTCTTTTATAAAATACATGATTGGTCTTGAACGGCTATTAATTCTAGAAGATGAACGACAGAATAAAAAAGAATTATTTGCAAAAAGATTTGCGACCATATTTGTTTCTAATAATAACAAAGAACACTATCAATTCTATTATGAACAAATGAAAGAATACTATGAATTACGAAATATCACTTTCCATGAACGAGATCAGATCATTTATCCAGAAATAGTTACAACTCTACGAATACGTTTACGATTTCTATTATTGACATTCATAATGCAATCAACCAAATATGACAATATCGAAGATTTATTAAAAAAGGAATACAAGATCGAATCTTAAAGAAACAATTTTACAAATTTTTTATCAACTTTTTGTTATCGTGTCTTATACTTCTTCATTATCTTATGAATTTGTTTGTCAACATCCCAAATTCTACCCTTCGTAGACTCAACTCCTTTGGTTTCTTCTACAAATGGATATTCTCTTCCACACAACCTACAAATCGAAACATTATCAACAACTTGAAGTTGTGAAACATTGCCTTTATCAAAACAATCTTGACAAAAGAATCCCGCAGTATACGTTACAAGCAATTCATTGACAACCCGATAAGGAAGTTCTCCAATCTTTGCACGAGGTTTATTGATCTTGTATGCTTTTTGAGCTTCTTTTGGTAAATTTATTTCCCATTCTTCCCATCCAACTGGAAACCGCTTTTTTAGAAACTTTGAGTAACTGATGTGTTTTTTTACTTCTTTATCAATGACTGGATATTTGAAAAATTGTAATTTCCAAAGATAGTAAATTGCACGCTCTCTTTTTAATGAGTAGGTTTTTTCATTATTTGCCCTATCTTCTCTAGTTTTAACATCAATTATTTTTCTCTTTTTGAAAAGGCGCAGTGTTCGAATAACACTAGTCCACGACAAATCTGTTTTTGTTTTGATCTGTGTCGTATTTAACTCGCCAAATTCATCAAGAATCTTAAGCACCTTTTCGATTGATCCTTCTTTTATAATTGAGCCACGAATAACAATTCCATTTTGGGTAATCCCCATGTACCTAGTGTCTTTCAATGATGACTCTGGTACATTTTCTATTTTGATGTACCTTGTTAGCTTCTGACTTTCCGCTTGTGTAGTTTTGAGGCTTCTAAGATCTTCGAACTCTTCAGGATTCTTTTCCGCATATTCTATGACACGATCTGTCTCGGACATGCTTAAGATGCCTAGTTTTTTCTTCGGGTTTTCCACACTCAAATTGTTTCACATAATATGTTGAACATGATAAAGATTCCTAATCTCAAAACACTTGATCATAGAAAACGAATAGGATTAGTCATCCAATCTGGAATTTTAGGATGGATTGTTTTACTATCTCAGATTGATGTCATTATGATAGAGCCATCTTGGCACGAAAGATTGGTTTTGTTTACAGCATTACAGCTAATACTTCTTTCTGGTACAATATTTACGATCAACCACAAAAATACTAATGCTAGAATTCGCTGTCAGATTTGTAACATGGCCATGTCTGCGACTTCATACAAATGCAGAATATGTAATTCTAAATTTATGACAGGGAAAGAGAATTGAGTTTCTCCAAGATCGTCTTTTTTAATTTTAGAGGTTTGTCGTTCCTAAGTTTTTTTGCCAGTCAAAATAAGTCCTTCTTGGTATTCCTGATTGCCTAGTCTTTTCCTCAGTCATCTTCTTAACTATTCTGCGAATCTTTTCATCTTGATTTTCATATTCAATCGAATTTTCTTCAGATACACCAAATACAGTAGATGCTTCTAACCCAATGATCTCTTTTCCAACATATCTGATTGATTTTTTCTAAAGTAAGTGTATAGTATAATCAGAATTTAATACGACCCCATCAAAAATCCACAAATAGTTTGAATAGACAAATGATCTGTGCCTAAGGAAGGTCCACGCTCAAAGGAACACCGAAGTGCCGACAGTAAAAAACTTCGAATATTGTCATATCTTTATTCTCATTCAGAAGGTGCAAATCCTAATACCATTAATGGCCTTCCAGGATTAAATTCTCAAAGGTGGGACATCATAATAGAAATTCTAAATGATCTTGTTAGTGCAGGATCAGTAGTCAAGGAAAGTCATGATGAAATAAGAAAAGGTGCTGTGATATACAAAATCACTCTTAAAGGAAGACAAACAGTTGATAGACTCAAAGAATTACACAGTGCGGGGCTTGGAGAAGGTTTTGACTTGTTCAGAAGTTTCGAGACTGATTAAAGGTCTGCCCATAAAACTTGATAATTTCCAGCTTTTTCAAGAATTAAATCAACTGGATATTCAAATTCTAATTTGTCCATCTCTCTCTGCCTGCTCCTATCTTTTAGAAGTTTTTCATCATAATTTTCTCCAACACATATGACTCGAAAGGCAGGTTTTGCTGAACCAAATTTTTTCCATTTTTCCTTCAATGTCTTTGCTGGTACTCCTTTCATTGCCATATTACACAATTCTTGGATTTTTTCTAAATCTATTTTTTCTTTGCCAAAATGTTTTGCAATAAAATATTTTTGTTCTTTTTCGTTTGTTTCTTGATAACAATCAAATTCGTACCCATTTTCTCCCATAACAACACCCTTCCACTTTTCTGGTTTGTTATTTTTTTGTCTTAATTCAGGAAAAACCGCCTGAGCCATGTTAAATATCTTTTCACCGTTTGTATTTCCCTTGGGTGTATTTGTTTCAAATGTAAGAATATAGTGTTGATCCAAGTATGTATCTTCCCAATCATCAATTTCCTTTCGTAGCTTTCTGCCTTTCCAAATTGTCCAGATAAGAAAATATCCAAAAATAGATCCAAATACAATGTAAAGATCAAAAGCATCGGAAAGGTTTCTATCTATTTGTCTTATTGAATCCAACGTTAACTGCTTTTCTTCTTCGGAAAAGAAAAAGTATTCTTCACAAGAATAAGGAATCAAAAATCCGATTAAGGCTTCACCGTTTTTCCCCTGAGTTGTCTCAACCATGAATGATAAGTTTTGACCGCCTCGCGTCACTTGAACTTCTACGGTATCTCCTGGCCTTACCTCTGTCAAAAAACTCCTCCAGTTTTCAGCAGTTTTGGCATCAGGCGTTTGCACACCGTTTATTCTTACAATGACATCTCCACTTCTCAACCCTGCTTTTTCGGCCCCATCTCCCTCTAAAACCACGATTCTAGCTGGCTCTGAATCGGCAGTTACTAATTGATCCAACGGATTACAAGTTGGGCCTTCCGCAGAATTGTAATGGTGTTCATGATAACCATATTCATCCAAGATTGTAGTGGTATTGTAAGTTAACACAACTGCAATCCCTATAAGTCCAAGTCCTGCAAGAGCGGCCCAAATTGATGGGTTCATAATTTTTCGTAGATCTTTGCTTGCTAGGTGTACTCGTTCTCCTAAGGAAAGATCCTCTCGAGTCAATGAGCATCGAGATTAAATTTCGCTATTTAATGGAGTCTTAACTTTGTTGAGAGTACCAACAAGAAAATTCCGATTTTCGATTATATAGTCTAGACTAACTATATGTATGAAAAGTCAGTTAACCGTTTGCCAAAAAGTGGCTTGGGTACCCGACCCAATAAACAACCCGGTTGGAAGATCACCGGTAAAAGAGGGCAAGAATCTTCCAGGCAGTGAGACGGAAGATGTTGGTGATTTTTCTTTATGTCCAACGTATTCCGGTAAAGAGTTGCGGCGAATAGAGCGATTACGTATAAGAAAAGCTGAAAGATCTGGTATCAAAAATGCAATACTAATTCTGAAATTTGGAGGTAGATTGCAATGGTAGTAAGTACAGAACAGGTGGAATGTCCAGTTTGCGGTCAATATGCAAACGTCCATGATTTAGGAAGAGCTGGACTTGCTCCAGAACAGCTACTACAAATTCGCCAATACATCAAGGATGGGACGCTTGGGAAAATGCTTACCATTGCAGACTTGGTAAGTAGGAGAATGGACCCAACTACGACAAGTATGGAGTTATCGTTTAACGAAACTCTTGAAAGATTTGGCAGTAGAAACGACGAAAAACTCACACAGCTAGTTCGTTTGCTGAGTGGCATAAGCGAGAGGATAGTAGGTACAGGAATAGGTGAGATCTCAGAAATGATTGCCTCTGAAGAACTAAGACAAGCGTTCCCACAGGATGAGTTTGACAGATCAGCCGCAGATCAACATGGAACTGACATTCTCGCAAAAATAAACGACTTAAAGGAAGAAGTCGGGAAAATAAGTATCAGTGTCAAGGACACAAAACATTGGAAGAATGAGTTCATAGAGCAACTAGAAAAGAACATGAATCAAGATGCCACAAAAGTTGGAATCTTGATTACTAGGAAACTTCCCAAAGGTGCAAGTCCAACTGGTCAAGTAATGCAGAATGGAAATCACTTGTTCTTTCTAGTGCATCCTCAATACGTCTTGGCTGCATATGCTGGTCTGAGG
>Ga0187892_10007937_pt1 | contig 14824 bp, 9 predicted proteins | sample MA1701073metaG_FD_139345 | JGI IMG/M metagenome (GOLD analysis project Ga0187892, IMG submission 139345) | Bio-ooze microbial communities from a basaltic lava cave in the Kipuka Kanohina Cave System on the Island of Hawaii, USA - MA170107-3 metaG ... | reverse complement strand
GGTGGGGGAGATCTCGTGAGGTCTATCCGCCAAACGGCGGTAGAAAGGCGGGGTCGCCCCTCCACCCCGGCACCTCCCAGTGTCCCAGAAAGGCGCCAGCTCAATCATACGAGGCGGGGTGGCCGCGAAGCGGGCGGGGCGGTGTGGTGTGCAGCCGCTGAACCACCCCGTCACGCTTCGGAGGGGAGTTGCGAATCAGTGGCGGTAGCCGATGGTCAGCCAGACTTTGCGCGTGTCCGCCAGCGCCGCGCGCGGATCACCCGCGCGGTAGTCGGCGTACTCCACGCCGGCCGACAGCCGGGACGTGAAGGCCCACGCGAACCCGAAGTCCCATTCGGTGCCGAGGTCCCATTCCCGGAAATCGGAGCGAAAGCGATGGTATTCGAGGTGCAGCGCCGCGTGCGAGACCTGGATGCCGATCTGCGCGCGCCGGTCCTCGAGCCCGCGCGCCGGCGTCGTGGCGAAGATATCGGCGCGCCCCGTGAACAGCTGTGTGCTGCCCAGTGGCGTCTGAAATCCGTACAGCCCTTCGTTGCTGCCGAGCAGCTCCCGCTCGATCTTGAGGTAGCCGCGCTTCGCGGCCACGCCGGCGTTCACTCCGGCACCCACGCGCCGATAGGGCGCGTCGATGCGCGGATCGCCGTCGGCATAGTCGCGCTGCTCGGCGAGCTCTGCGCTGTACAGCAGCTCCAGCGCGTCGGTGACGCTCCACCCGCCCCACAGGCGCCCGCCCAGGATCTGGTTGGAGCTGTCGGCGAAGCCGGTCGCCGAGCCGGTGTAGGGCTGGTCCTGCAGATAGGCGTAGCCGGCGACCTTGATGAGCGACCAGGGCTCGTAGCGGGCGTTGACAATCACGGTGTCGGTATCCGTCCGCTCGGCGAATGCATTGCGCACGCGCGCGAAGTAGCCGGCGATCAGGCGCACCTGCGACAGGCTTGCGTTCTCCACCAGCAGGCCGTCGAACGCCTGCGGCAGCTGCGCGAAATCGTAGTCGCCGACGAAGCGCTGATTGTCGATGCGCACCAGCTGCCGGCCGGCGCGGATCAGCGTGTGCGGCACGCCGACATAGTCGAGGTACAGCCGGTTGAAATCCATGGTGGGCTCGTCGGCCACCAGCGGGTAATAGCCTGCGCCGTACAGGGCGACGGCGCTTCCCGGGCCGAGGCCGGGCGTGTCGTCGTAGTCGATCGCGCCGCTTTCGCCGAAGCGCGCAACGTTGATGCCTTCGATCACCGCGCTGAGGCCGCGGTACTCGAGGGTCTTCCAGCCCAGCCGGGTGCGCAGGCTGCCCCAGCGCGCCTCCTCCGGCCGCCCGTCCTGGTCCACCCAGGTGTAACGCGGGCGCAGCTCGAACAGCAGCTCGCCGTCGCGCAGCGCCTCGAGCAGCGACGCCGCGACCAGCGGGCTGTCCAGCTCCTGCGCGTGCAGGACGCCGCAGGCCGAGCAAACCAGCGCAGCGGCGAGCGACGATCGGATCCGGCGCACATGCCTCCCGTGAGCGGCGGCAAGCCGCGCGCGCACTATAGTCCAGAAGCCGACCGGCTCTAAGCGCTGGGCTGCGCTGTGGCGGCCGCCCTGCGCCCCGGGCATCCTGCGGCGCATGCCTTCTGCTGGTACACGGCTGCGCGAGCGCGAATGTGACAGGAGCGGACTGTCGGCAAATGAATACGCTATTCAGGCGCGTTGCGACGCGCTACCATGAACGCGTTGCCGGTTGGCGCCGGCTTCCTCGTGGGAGGTTCGGATGAATTCCTGGACCTGTCTGCTTGCTGCTGCGGCTGCGCTCCTCCCGCTGTCCGCCGTCCACGCCAAGGGCATCAGGCTTCCGGCATCGGCGGATCGGCAGTTCGAGACGCTGCGGCTGGACAGCGCGCTCAGCGACCTGCGCACGCCGGCAACGGCGGCCGCGCAGGGCGAGGCCGGTGCGGTGTTCGCCGCCGGCCATGCGCATCCGCTCGACGTGCAGATCCAGGAGGTCGCGAGCGGCGTGTACCGGCCGCTCGCCGAGAACCTGTCTACGCTGCTGGAAACCAGCTACGCGCGCGGCAGCGGCCTGACCGCCGAGTGGTCGGTGCTCGGTCAGGTCGGTGCGCAATTCGGCGACGGTTGGGGTGTGCGGGCGGGCGTGCGCCACAGCGAGCAGGAGCTCGCGACCGCCCTGCTGCCCCCGACGCTCGCGCCCGCGACGGCCGATCTCGGCATGCTCACCTTCGAGCGGCAATGGAACCGTTACCGCGGCGAGTACACGTACTACGCCGGGCGCAGCGATGCCGGCGCCAGCGCGAGCGGTCATCGCATCCAGCTGCACTACTACTACTCGCCGCGCAGCTCCGTGGGCCTGGCCTACCACACCAGCCGGCAGCTCGATGCCGGCGGCGAGCTCGGTACGTTCAATCCGGCCCCGGAGGCGGCCAACGTGGGCGTCGTGGGCGAACACTGGTTCTCTCCGACCTGGGCGCTCAACTACAATGCGCTGGTCGAAGACGGGGGCAGCGAGGGTCTGAACCCGGAACTGCGCCTGGGGCTGCGCGTTCGCTTCTGATCTAGTAATCTAGCAACGCTCCGACCTGCCCGCCGGCCATCGCACGGCACCCGTGCGCGCCCGACCCGATGCAAGCACGATCTGGGGCGCAAGAACAATTCTGGAGACCTGATCTTGATCTCGAGCACGCGTCGTCCGCTTGACCGTGCCCGCGCCCTCGCGCGCCGGGCCACGCTCGCCCCCTGTCTCGGGCTGGCCGCCGCCTGCCTCGGCGTCGCCGCCTGCGACCGCTCCGGGCAGCAGGGCCCGCCGCAGATGCCGCCGCCCGAGGTGAGCGCGGTCAGCGTCGTCCCGCGCGACATCCCGATCACGCTGGAGTACGTCGGCCGCACCGAAGGTGTGCGCGAGGTCGAGGTGCGCCCGCGCGTGAGCGGCATCCTGCTGCGTTGGAACTACACCGAGGGCAGCCACGTCAAGGCCGGGCAGAGCCTGTTCAGCGTCGACCCCGCGCCGTTCCAGACCGTGGTGGCCCGCGCCGAGGCCGAGCTGGCGAGCGCCAGGGCGCGCGTGGCGCAGGCGCAGCGCGATCTCGAGCGCCTGAAGCCCCTGCTCGACCAAGGCATGGTGAGCCGCAAGGCCTACGACGACGCCATCGCCGCCGACGAGGTGGCGCTCGCCCAGGTCCAGGGCGCACAGGCGGCGCTCGCCGAGGCCAAGCTCAATCTCGCGTACACGCGCGTGGAGGCGCCGATCAGCGGCGTCACCAGCCGCGCGCTGAAGTCCGAGGGCAGCCTGGTCGAGGCGCAGGACACGCTGCTCACCACCATCTCGCAGATCGACCCGGTGCGCGTGATCTTCAGCATGTCGGAGGCCGAGCGCCTCAGGTTCAACGAGCAGGCGTCCGCCGGCAAGCTGCGACTGCCGCGCGACAACCGCTTCGCGGTGACCGTGGTGCTGCCCGACGGCAGCACCTCGGAGCGTTCCGGCGTGGTGGAGTTCAGCGATATCCGCGTGGACCCCGCCACCGGGACCACCGAGTTCCGCGCCGTCATCCCCAACCCGGACCGGCGCATCCGCCCGGGCCAGTTTGTGCGCGTGACCCTGCGCGGCGCGCAGCACGTGCAGGCGCTGGCGGTGCCGCAGCGCGCGGTGCTGGAGGGGCCGCAGGGCAAGATCCTGCTCGTGGTGGACGACAAGGGCATGGCGCAGCCGCGCCCGGTGCAGGTGGGCGAATGGGCCGGCGAGGACTGGGTCATCAGCGACGGCTTGAAGCCCGGCGAGCGGGTGATCGTGGACGGCGTGGTGAAGGTGCGCCCGGGGATGCCGGTGAAAGTCGCCGAGACGCCGCCCGCAGCCCAGGCCGCGGCGCAGCCGCCGACCGGCAAGCCCTGATTGACCGCGGAGGGCGCAGAGGACGCGGAGGAAAGCCTTTGAGTCGCGGCGTACACGGTGTTTGCCGAATCGTCGCCCGGGAATTGCTCTGCTCTTTTTCTCTGCGTCCTCCGCGTCCTCCGCGGTGAAAAATCTGTCTCAGTTCCGCTCCCTCCCATGAACTTCTCGCGCTTCTTCATCGACCGCCCGATCTTCGCCGCGGTGCTGTCCGCCTTCCTGGTGCTGGCGGGCCTGGCGGCGATCCGCGTGCTGCCGATCGCGCAGTATCCCGAGATCGCGCCGCCGGTGGTGAGCGTGCGCGCGATCTACCCGGGGGCCTCGGCCCAGGTGCTCGAGCAGACGGTGGCCGCGCCGCTGGAGAACCAGATCAACGGCGTGGAGAACATGATCTTCATGAGCTCGAACTCGGGCTCCAACGGCCTGCTCGAGATCCAGGTCACCTTCGACATCGGCTCGGACGCCGACCAGGCGGCGCTCGACGTCAACAACCGCGTCAAGCAGGCCGAGGCGCGCCTGCCGGAGGAGGTGCGCCGCCAGGGCGTGACCGTGGAGAAGGGCTCCTCGGCGTTCCTGATCGTGTACGGCTTCTATTCGCCGGATGGGCGCTTCGACGACCTGTACACCAGCAACTACGTTACGCTCAACGTGCTGGACGCGATCAAGCGCGTGCCGGGCACCACCAACGTCCAGATCTTCGGCGCCAAGGACTACGCCATGCGCATCTGGGTGCTGCCCGACCGGCTGACCCAGCTGCACCTGACCACCGACGACCTGGTGCGCGCCATCACCGAGCAGAACGCCCAGTTCGCCGCCGGCAAGATCGGCCAGACGCCGAGCGGCGGGCCGCAGGAGCTGGTGTACACCATCACCACCCGCGGCCGCATGTCGGACGTGGCCGAGTTCGAGAACATCATCGTGCGCGCCGCGCCCGGCGGCGCCACGGTGCGGCTGCGGGACGTGGCGCGCGTCGAGCTGGGGTCGAAGGACTACGAGTTCATCGGCCGGGTGAACGGCAAGCAGGCCACGCTGATGGGCATCTTTCTGCAGCCCGGCGCCAACGCCCTGGACGTGGCCGAGCAGTGCGACGCGGCCATGGCGCAGCTCGCGAAACGCTTCCCCGAGGGCCTCACCTACGCCAACGTGTACGACACCACGCGCTTCGTGAAGGTGTCGATCCGGGAGGTGGTCAAGACCCTGGCCGAGGCCATGGCGCTGGTGTTCCTGGTGGTGTTCGTGTTCCTGCAGAACTGGCGCGCCACGCTGATTCCGTTCGCCGCCGTGCCGGTATCGCTGATCGGCACCTTCGCCGGGCTGCAGATGATGGGCTATTCGATCAACACGCTGACGCTGTTCGGCATGGTGCTATCCATCGGCATCGTGGTGGACGACGCCATCGTGGTGCTGGAGAACGTCGAGCGCATCATGCACGAGCAGCACCGCGATGCGCGCGAGGCGGCGGTCCAGGCGATGCACGAAGTCACCGGCCCGGTGGTGGCGATCGTGCTCACGCTGTGCGCGGTGTTCGTGCCGATCGCTTTCCTGGGCGGGCTCACCGGCGAGCTGTATCGCCAGTTCGCGGTCACCATCTCGATCGCCGTGGTGATCTCCGGCTTCGTCGCGCTCACGCTGACCCCCTCGCTGTGCGTGCTGATCCTCAAGCGCCGCCACCGCCCGCCGGGCGGGTTCTTCCGCTGGTTCAACGAGGCTTTCCGCCGGGTGACCGCGCGTTATACCGACGGCGTCGGCTGGATGCTGCGGCGGGGCGCGATCGGCATCGCGCTGTTTGCCGGCATGGTGGCGATCACCGCCTGGCTGTGGCGCAGCACGCCCACCAGCCTGGTGCCCGACGAGGACACCGGCTACTACATCGGCGCGGTGTTCCTGCCGGACGGCGCGACGCTGGAGCGCACCGACGCGGTGGTGCGCAAGGTCACCGACGCGATGCTGTCCAACCCGGCCAATCAATACGCGGTCGCCTTCACCGGCCTGGATTTCCTCGGCGGCGGTTTCCGCAACAGCGCGGCCACCATCTTCGCCTCGCACCGGCACTGGGACGATCGGCCGGGGGTGGGTACTCCGCAGCTCTTGGGCGACTTCTTCGCGAAGACCGCGCACATCAAGGAGGGGTTGGTGCTCGCCTTTGCGCCGCCGCCGATCTTCGGGCTGGGCAACGCCGGCGGCTTCGAGTTCTACATCCAGAACCGCGGCGAAGGCGGGCCCCAGCGCCTGGCCGAGGTGATGGGGCAGTTCCTCGCGCGCGCTAACGCCGATCCAATGCTGGGTGCAGGCGGCGGCTGGGTGCAGACGCTGTGGCGGCCGAACGTTCCGCAGCTGTTCGTCGACGTGGACCGCGAAAAGGCCAAGGCGCTGGGCGTGCCGATCAATGCCCTGTACAGCTCCGTGGCCGCCACGCTGGGCACTTACTACGTGAACGACTTCAACAAGTTCGGGCGCACCTGGCAGGTGCTGATGTCGGCCGACCCGATCTACCGCAAGCGCCCCGACTCGATCGGCGAGATCTACGTGCGCTCGGAACGCGGCGACATGATCCCGCTCAAGGCGCTCGCCGAGGTGCGCTACTCCTCGGGCCCGGACTCGCTCGACCGCTTCAACAACCTGCCGGCGGTGAAGCTGCTCGGGCAGGGCGCGCCCGGGGTCAGCTCGGGGCAGGCGATCGCGGCGGTGGAGCGCATCGCCGACGAGGTGCTGCCGCCCGAGTTCAGCTACGACTGGGGAGGTGCCTCGTTCCAGGAGAAGCGCGCGGCCGGAACCTCGACCATCGCGCTGGCCCTGGCCGTGATCATGGTGTTCCTGATCCTCGCCGCCCAGTACGAGCGCTGGTCCCTGCCCTTCTCGGTGCTGATGGCGCTGCCCTTCGGCACCTTCGGCGCGCTGGCCGCCATCTGGATCAACAATCTCACCCTGCCCTTCACCGGCCGCACGCCGCTCGCCAACGACGTTTACTTCCAGATCGGTCTGGTCACGCTGCTGGGGCTGGCGGCGAAGAACGCCATCCTGATCGTGGAGTACGCGGTGCTGAAGAAACAGGACGGGCTGTCTACGTGCGGCTCGGCGCTGGAGGCGGCACGCCTGCGTTTCCGGCCGATCCTGATGACCTCGCTTGCCTTCATCCTGGGGGTCGCCCCGCTGGCCTTCTCGACCGGCGCGGGGGCAGGAGCACGGCTGGCGGTGGGCACCGGCGTCATGGGCGGCATGCTCGCCGCCACGTTCCTGGCGATCTTCTTCATCCCGTTGTTCTTCAAGCTGATGACCGACGGGGATCTGCGCGAGAGGCGCAGCACCGGCGAGATCCGCACGGAGATCGACCACCACCGGGCGGTCGCGGAGCACCGCATCGACCGGCCCAGCCACCACCCGCCCGCCCTGGGAACGGCCTGAAGCGGCGGCCCGAGCAGGTTTCCCCCGGTAATCCCGTTTCGCGTCATTAAGTTGTAAGTTGCCTTTGTGAGAAATCTAGGCGTACACTGGGCCTGGGGAGGGCGCCCGGCCGCAGGCCGGGACGGCTGCGCTCCTTGCTGGATACGGGCAGCCGATGACGACGCACGAAATATTGCCGTGGCAGCAACAGGCCGAGCCCGAGGTCGGATTCGCCATGGACCGCTTCGGCAACATCAGCCAGATCGGGGCCGGCTGGAGCATGCTGACCGGCGGTCCCCCCCATGAGCTCCTGTCCCGGCCCTTCGCCGACATCCTCCACCCGGCGGACCGTCCGCCGGTGCTGGAAGCCCTGCAGTCGCTGATCCGCGGCGAGATCTACTCTTGCCGCATGCCGGCGCGCTGCCTGCGGCGCGACGGGCTGCACTGCAGGCTGGAGATCTACGCCCACCCCACGCTCGACTCGGACGGGCGCATCGTCGGGGTGCGCGGCAGCTTCACCGACATCACCGCCCGGCGCAAGAGCATGCGCGCGCTGCGCGAGAGCGAGGCGCGCTTCCGCGCCATCAGCGACGCCTCGCCGTTGGGCGTGTACGTGACCGACGCCGCCGGCAGCTGCATCTTCGGCAACGCCAACTTCGAGCAGATCTCGGGGCTGCGCGCCGACCAGGTGCGGGCTTCGGGGCACCTGTCCACGCTGCACCCGGAAGACCGCACGCGCGTGCTGCTGGCGCGCGAGGCCGCCACCCGCAGCCGTACGCCCTATGGTGTCGACTGCCGCTACCTGCATGCCGACGGCACCGTGGCATGGACGCGCATCAACGGCGCCCCGATCCGCGACGGCAGCAACCTGCTGGGCTTCGTGCATGTGGTCGAGGATGTCAGCGCCCAGCGCTGCGCCGGCGAGTCGCTGCGCCGCAGCCAGGAACGCCTGCAGCTCGCGCTGGAGGGGTCGGGCGACGTGCTGCTCGACTGGGACTTGCGCAGCGGCGAGGTATACCTGAGCGAGCAATGGGGGCAGCTGGTGGACGGGCCCCGCGGGGCGGCGGTCACCACCGTGCGCGACCTGCTGGAGCTGGTGCACCCGCGCGAGCAGCCGCTGGTGCAGCAGGCGCTGGACGAGACCTTGAGCGGGGAGCGGCCCTTCCTGCGCGTACAGTACCGCGTGCGCACCCAGGCCGGCGAATGGAAATGGGTCGAGACCCACGCGCGCGTCATGGAACGCGGCGAGGACGGCACGCCGCTCAGAGTGACCGGGACCAGCGCCGACATCACCGACCGCAAGAACCTCGAGGCGCGCCAGGCCGAGTTCATGGCCACCGTCAGCCACGAGTTGCGCACGCCGCTCGCCTCGGTGCTCGGGGCGCTCGAGATCCTGCGCGAGGACTACCTCGCCGACCTGCCCGAGGACGCGTGCCGTTTCATCGAGATGGCGCTGCGCAACGGCAACCAGCTCGCCGGGCTGATCCAGAGCGTGCTCGACCTGGAGCGCATCGAGACCGGCGTGCACGGCTTCGACTTCGCCGCCGTGCCGGTGAAGGAGCTGCTCGAGCGCGCGCTGCAGGTCAACGAAGCGTTCGCGCTCAAGCTCGCCGTGCGGCTGGAGTTGGACGAGCCGGGCGGCACCGACTGCCACGTGTGGACCGACATGGTGCGCGCGCTGCAGGTGTTGACCAATCTCATCTCCAACGCCGTGAAGTTCTCGCCGGCGGGACAGTGCGTCACGCTGGGCAGCCTCTGCACGACCGACCGCGTGCGGTTATTCGTCGAAGATCGCGGCCCGGGCATCCCCGAGGATTCGCGCGACTGCATCTTCCAGCGCTTCGGTCAGGCCTCCAACCAGGAGCACTCGCGCCTGCCGGGCAGCGGGCTGGGGCTGTCGATCTGCAAGGCGCTGGTCACGCGCATGGGCGGCGACATCGGTCTGCACTCGGAAGTGGGCCGCGGCAGCGTGTTCTGGATCGAGCTGCCGAAGGCGAAAAGCGGTACCGCGTGATCGACCGCGCCTTTCCGCTCACACCAGCTCCCGCAACACCTCGCACCACGCCAGCGCCAGGTTGCGCCGGTCGTAGCCGCCGCCGCCGAAGGCCATCAGGCGCCCGGCGCAGAACTCGTCGGCGAAGTGGCGCAGGCTGCGCGCCGCGTGCCGGTGCACCGCCGGGGTGTAGCGCAGGTGCGCCAGCGGATCGCCGTCGAGTCCGTCGGCGCCGCATTGGAACAGCAGGAACTGCGGCTTGAACGCGCGCAGGTGCGCGATCACGCGCGGCCATGCGGCGAGGAACTCGCTGTCGCCCGCGCCGGGCGGCAGCGGGATGTTGAGCTTGGTCCCCTTGGCCGGCCCCTTGCCGGTCTCGTCCGCGCGGCCGGTTCCCGGATACAGATAGCGCCCGTCCTCGTGGATGTCGGCGAAGATCAGGTCGGGATCCTCCTCGAACGGGTAGAACACGCCGTCGCCGTGGTGCACGTCGATGTCCACGTAACCCACGCGCCGCACCCCGTGCTCGCGCCGCAGCGTCTCGATCGCCACGCCCAGGTCGTTGAACACGCAGAAGCCGGCGGCGCTGCCGCGACTGGCGTGGTGCAGCCCGCCGATCGGCTGGAAGGTGCGCGAGCACTCCGCGCGCATCACGCGCGCAACACCGTCCAGTGCCGACCCCACGACGGTGGCACCGGCCTGGTACACCTGCGGGAAAACCGGCGTGTCGCCGTCGTCCAGGAATTCCAGGCCGTCGCGCTCGGCGTTGCGCACGCGATCGACGTAGGCGGCGGTGTGGAAGCGCTCGATCGCCTCGCGCGCCGCGACGCGCGGCGCGAACGCCTGCGCCTGCCGGTCCAGGCCCTGGCGCTGCGCTTCGCGCAGGAACGCGCCCTGCCGGTCCACGCCCAGCGGATGGCCGAACGGGAACCCGTAGCGTCCGAGCGCTTCGCCGTGATACAGGCAGGCGCCGTGGCTCATGCGCCCACCGGCACGGGCACCGCCCGCGCCGAGCAGCGACAGGCCGGCGACCGCACGCACGAGCCAGCGGCGCCGGCTCGCCGCAGGCGTCGGGTCAGACGCATAGCGCGGCGCCACAGTTCCAGCACACCTGGAAGTTCGCGGGGTTGTCCTCGCCGCAGCTGCTGCAAGGGGCGGATGCGGTGACCCGGGGCGCGCGCTCGAACTCACGCACTACTTCCTGCGCGCGGGTGAAGTCGCGCTCGTCCGCCACCCAGATTTCGGGCAGCGCCTCGGGCACCGGCAGCTCCCCGGCCCCGCTCTGCGCGTTCTCGTTGAACACGTGCGCGGCGATACCCGATTGCTCGAGCAGGCCGCGCAGGATGTGGGCGTCGGGCAGGCTGGCCGCCCGGCAAAGGCGTTTCATGGATGCGCTGATCCCGGATCTCGCACCGGGATGATAAACCGAAGCCTCCGGCGGCGCGGCTCGCCGCCGCGCTACCGTGAGGCGCCGAAGCAGCGCCAGCCCGGATACTTCACCAGGCGCCCCCGCGTCGCATGCCAGCACACACTGGCACTTGCACGGCGGGCCAGACGGTGGAGCGTTTCAGGGGAAAAGGTCGAGCTGCGGCCGGTTGCGCGGCGGCTTGAAGCGCGTGGTGTCGAGCGCCATGCGCCGCTCGCGATTCAGGCCGAGGCGGCGGCAGGCGATGTCGAAGCGCTTTTCCAGCAGCTCGGCGAGCAGGCCCTCGCCGCGCATGCGCGAGCCGAAGCTCGGGTCGTTCTCGCGCCCGCCGCGCATCTGCCGCACGCGGCTCATCACGTGCGCGGCCTTGAGCGGGAAGTGATGCTCCAGCCAGTCCTTGAACAGCTCCTTCAGCTCCCACGGCAAGCGCATCAGCACGTAGCCGGCCGACTGCGCACCCGCCTCCGCGGCCGCCTCCAGCACCGGCTCGAGCTCCGAGTCGGTGAGAAACGGGATCACCGGCGCCACCATCACCCCCACCGGAACGCCGGCGCCGGCGAGGTTGCGGATTGCCTGCAACCGGCGGCGCGGCGCCACCGCGCGCGGCTCCATGCGCCGCGCCAGCTCGTGGTCGAGCGTGGTGACGCTGACGAACGCCTGCACCAGATGCTTCTGCGCCATCGGGACGAGCAAGTCCAGATCGCGCTCGATCATGGCGTTCTTGGTGATCAAGGTGCAGGGGTGCTCGCACTCGGCCAGCACCTCGAGCACCTGGCGCGTGATGCGCCATTCGCGCTCGATCGGCTGATAGGCGTCGGTGTTCACGCCGATCGCGATCGGCTCCACGCGGTGAGCCGGCCGCGCCAGCTCCTTGCGCAGCAGCTCGGCCGCGTTCACCTTGGCGAACAGCCGCGTTTCGAAGTCCAGCCCGGGCGACAGCTCGAGGTAGGCGTGCGAGGGGCGGGCATAACAGTTGTGGCTCACCACGCCGTTGGCGATGAAGTCCCCGGTGCCGGTGGTGATGTCGTATAGGCGCAGCGCCCGGCCAACGGGCTCGACGGCCACGACTCCCAGTTTGGCGGCGCTCTTCACAGCTTGACCCGCAATGCTTCTCTTGCGAGAGATTGCGGAATCGACAGTGTGAAAGAATCTCAGATGGTGGCGCAGACCTCCGTCCAACCGCACAACCTCGATCGGCCGGGCCCGCGCACGGGCCAAGCGCTCAAGCGTAAAGCGGAAACCCAGGTCGCGAAGACCGCGGCTGACCCAACCGATGATCTCCTCGTCCGTGTTGCTGATCCGCAGGATACCCTGGCTGTAGCTGCCCTCGGCGTCGAAGATTCCGGCGAGAAAACCTGCGATCCATTCGCCGGAAGGCTCTGCCGGCCAGGCGACGATTGCGCGAACTCGTTCCACGCTCGGGCGCGAATGGGTTCGAATGGCATGCATCGCCGGACGCCCGGCGACGGCCCTCTGAAACACGAACTCGCTCGTCCCAATCTCGAAGTCGAGCAGATAGTCCTGTGCCCTTCGGAGGGCTTCCACGTCGCACAGCGCCAAGCTGAATTGATGCTGGTCGCCATTCGTTCGGCCTGCGCGCTGATAGTGATACGAGGCCAGCAGACCGTCGCCCCGCACCATGCCGCACAGATACCCGAGCCGGTAATCCCGGTTCTTGGCGGTGGGTTCCGCGAAAGCCCCCGTCCCCATGAGCTTGTTGCGGGTCGTAAGATGGGGCCGCTGTGAGGCGCTGCAGGGATGCGCATCGCTTACGAACTTCCAGCCTCGTTCGGTCAGGAAGCGGTGATCCGCGCCTGCCACTACGCGTGTGCCGTCCTCAAGGGTGATTCGATACGCGGCCTTGATCGTGGACCAGCACGACAGGACACGCGTCTTCACATAGCGCCGGTACCAGCCTTGTCTCACCGTCCCGTACACCTCGTCGTCCACACGCACGTCGCGCAGCGGCCGAACCCGGCCGTCCCCCATCAGGATCGGTGTGTCCCCGGATAGGCAGTACACGCACCCATGCTCGCATCCGCGATAGGGATTGATCGAGAGGCTGAACGGTACGTCGGGAGAGTCGTTGCGCGTGAGAATGCTTCTAGCGTGTTCGGCGGTAACGGTGGTGCGTGGCCGAGACGCCTCCTTCTCGTCGAGCGATGTATCCCAGCCGTCGTCGAACGCCTCGCGCGCGAGCGACTCGAAGCGCCCTTCCGGGTTGAGCGCCGCGCCTCGGCCCTTGACGGGACGGGCGGGTGAGCCGTCGACGGTCTTGAGCGCCATACCTGGTAGCATATACAGGTAGGGACCCGCTGTCCAGCCTCCCGACGGCGCACGCCGGGGCGGCGAAGCTGCAGTCGCCGCCGCGCCAGGCGCGCGCCGGCGGCCGCCTTTTCGGCAGCGCGTCAGGCCTTCAGGCCCATCATGCGCAGCGCGCCGGCGAACAGCGCGCTGCCGGGGTCGGCCAGCCGCTCGAGGATGGTGAAGTGATTGTCTTCCGGGCAAGCGATCTCGTCCGCGACCACCTTGCCCCACCTGCGCTTGATCAGCGCGACCTGCTCGTGAAAGCCTTCCTGCTCCTTGCCGCCCGCGGCGAGGAACAGCGGCGCATCGGTGGCCGGCGGCATGTTCGCCGGGCTGACCCTTCGCGCCATCGCCGCATCGAGCCGCACGTCCACGTTCACCGACGGCGTGTTCATCACCGGGACGGCGTCGAAGATGCCGCTCACCGACAACCCGCCCTGCACCGTCTTGGCGGGCAGGTCCGGCGCGAAACGTGGCCACTGCGCGGCGAGCATCATCGCCGTGAGGTGTCCTCCGGCCGAGTGCCCGGCCACGTGCAGCCTGCCGTAGGGCGCCCCGAAGTTGCCGCCGTTGCGACACAGCCAGGCGCCCGCCTGCAGCACCTGGCGCACGATGTCCTCCACCGTCACCGCCGGGCACAGCGCGTAGTTCACCACGGCCACCGTGACCCCCGCCTCGACGAAGGGCTGCGCGACGAACGAGTGCTGGCTCTTGTCGAGCGCTCGCCAGTAGCCGCCGTGGATGAACATCAGCAGCCCGCGGCTTGCACCCCGGGCTCGGAACAGGTCGAGCTTTTCCATGCCGTGGCCGCCGTAGGCCACGTCGAGATAGCCGTCCAAGCGGCTGCGGGCGTGCTCCGAGCGCTGCGCCCACCGTTCGAAGTGCTGCGCGTACTCGGGCACCGCCAGGCGCGGGTTGTAGCGCGACTCGTAATAGTGCGCATCCTTCTTCATGTTGGGCTTCTCCTTCTTGGATACGCGTATTGTAAGGGCGGCGCCGAAAGGCGCCGCTTGCGTCACGCCCGCCGGTCACGCCTCACCGATCACGCCTTCTCGTCTTCGCCCGCCGCACCCCGTGTCATCCCCGGCAGCAATCCGGGCAGGAACTGGTCGCCGGCCATGCCGTTGATCAACAGACTGCCCGCCGCGAGCTCGGCGCGTACCACGAACTTGTCGCCCTCGGCCTTGAGCAGGCCGCTCGCCTCCAGCCCGGCAAGGGTCTGCTGCGCGATCTGCTGGGTGAGGGCGTGCACGCGCGCCTCCTCCGGCGGCGTGCCCTGCGCGGTCAGCGCGTTGCTCGCCTGTTCGCGCGCCTGCTTCTCGAGCCAGGCCTGCAGCAGCGTGGTGGACAGCTCGGCCGAGCCGCTGAACTTCACGCGCGACAGCATCTCGGCGGGCGCGCCCCCCTGGCCCATGCCGTTGCCGTCGAAGCCGAGCACCGCCGAACCCGACAGACTGCCGTTCGCCAGGGTCATGCCGAGCTTCTTCACGCGCATCTCCGGCGAACTCTTGAGCAGCTCGCTCATCATGCTCATCGCCAGCCGCGCCGCCAGGCGCTTGTGCGCCTGCGGGTCCGTCGCCATGCGCTCGGCCTCGGCCACGTCGTCGAAGTACTTGGCCAGCACCTGTTTGTCGAGGCGATCGAGCTCGATTTCCAGCGCCACGTCCCGGAAGCCCTGCGCCTGCTCGCCGGCGGCGGCGGTCACGCCTTCGCGCACCTTCAGGGTGTAACCCACCAGCACGGTCGCACCCTGGTTGCGCTGGACCACGCTGCTGTCCACGCCCTTGAGGCTGGCCGACCCGAAGGGGCTGGCCAGCGACAGCTCCCCGATCGCCATGCTGGTCTG
>Ga0187892_10007936_pt1 | contig 14830 bp, 11 predicted proteins | sample MA1701073metaG_FD_139345 | JGI IMG/M metagenome (GOLD analysis project Ga0187892, IMG submission 139345) | Bio-ooze microbial communities from a basaltic lava cave in the Kipuka Kanohina Cave System on the Island of Hawaii, USA - MA170107-3 metaG ... | reverse complement strand
GCGCACGACTGCCTCGAGCGAGGCATCGTCGAACACGTTCGTCGTCGCGATACCGACGCGCTTGCCGAACGCGACCTGCACCGCGAGGTTCGCGTCCTCGACGATGCCGCTGGTCGACACCTGATTCAGCGCGTAGCGGATGTTGCCCTGCGTGCCGCCGTTGAAGTTCGCGACGCACTCGTCGGCCTTCGACAGCTTCACGACCTTCTCGCAGATCTCGCGCGCAGCAGCTTCAGTGAACATGCTCATGGTCTATGTCTCCCGATCAGCCGAGGCTGCGCGCGGTGTTGATGACGTTCTGTCCGTCGAAGCGGGCGCTCGACGAGCCGTGCGAGACCGCCGAAACCTGCTGCGGCTGCCCCTTGCCGTCGAAGAACGATCCGCCGATGCGGTAGTCGGACTCGTCGCAGATCGCAGCGCACGCGTTCCAGAACTCCGGCGTGCGCATCTGGTACGCGACGTCCTCGAGCGGCTGCGTGACCTTGCCGTTCTTGATCTCGTAGAACAGCTGGCCGCCGAACTGCGCGTTGTAGCGCTGCTGGTCGATCGAGAACGAGCCGGCGCCGATGATGAGAATCCCGTTGTCGACGCCCGCCACCATCTCGGCCGGCGAGAGTTTCTTCTTGCCCGGCGCGAGCGAGACGTTCGCCATGCGCTGGAACTGCACCGACGACCACGAGTCGGCGTAGCAGCAGCCCTGCGACTCGGCCTCGTCGATGATGTGCGCCTGGTCGCGAATCGCCTGGTAGTTGACGAGGATGCCGTCCTTGACGAGGTCCCAGCGCTTGGTCCGGATGCCCTCGTCGTCGTAGCCCACTGCGCCGAGCGAGTGCGGCTGCACCTTGTCGGCGAACAGCGTGACGTTCTCGTTGCCGTACTTGAAGCTCTTCGACTTCCACTTGTCGAGCGTCGCGAACGAGGTGCCGGCGAAGTTCGCCTCGTAGCCCAGCACGCGATCGAGCTCGAGCGGATGGCCGACCGACTCGTGGATCGTGAGCCACAGGTGCTGCGGGTCGAGCACGAGGTCGTACTTGCCCGGCTTGACGCTGGTCGCCTTGAGCTTCTCCTGCGCCTGTTTCGCGCCGGCGACCGCGTCCTCGACCATGTCGTACGAATACGTGTACGAGGTCACGCCGCCCGGCATCTTGACCTTGTGCTCGGACTTCGGGTCGAGGTACTCGTAACCCATCCCCATCGGCGCGGAGAGACCGGCGCGACTGCGGAACTTGCCCGAGGCCTTGTCGACCGCGGTGATCTGCATCGGCGCCCAGATGCGGTGCACGTCCTGGTCGATGTAGCTGCCGTCGGTCGAGGCGAAGTACTTCTGCTCGTTGACGAGGAACAGCGTCGAGTTCACGAAGCTCGCTCCGGCCTTGAGCGCGGCGGCGTTGACGCCGAGCAGAAGCTCGACCTTTTCCTTGATCGGGACGAGCATCGCGTTCTTCTCGATCGGCGTCGCCCACGACACCTCGCCGACGCCCTTGGTGGACGCGAGCTTGACCGGCGCGCCGCCGATCTTCGAGTTCGCCTTCGCGATCGCGACGGCCTGGCGCGCGGCTCGCGCGACCGCGTCCGTCGTCAGCGCGTTGGTCGCGGCGAAGCCCCAGGTACCGTTCGCGATGACGCGCACGCCGACGCCGACCGATTCGGTGTTGACGACGTTCTGGACCTTGTCCTCACGCGTGAACACGAACTGCTGCAGATAGCGGCCGATGCGCGTGTCGGTGTACGTCGCGCCGGCGTCCTTCGCGGCCTGGATCGCGGTGTCGGCGAGCTTCTTCTTGAGGCCGAGATCGAGCTTCGATCCGAGCTCCTCCGCGGCGATCACGCGCGCGTAGGGTTGCAGCAGCACGGCACCCACGCCGATGCCGGAATACTTGAGGAAATCGCGTCGTTCCATCTCGTTCTCCGCCGGCAGGGATGCCGAAGGGGCCGATCTTGTGCCGCCCGGGCGGCGCGCGCCCGTGACGAAAGGCACGGTCCGGGCCGGTTCCGCAAGAACGGGCCCCGGGCGGTCGATGCGCGTGGGGGAGCGCAGGCCGCGTCGAACTCCCGGGGAGGTCGGGCCCGCTACTTCGCCGCGGCGTACGTGGGCGCCGTCCGGGCGCGGCGCGCCGCACGGCGTCGCTTCCACCAGCGCCGCGCGAGCCACCCCAGCAGCGACAGGACGATGAGCACGATCGCCACGACCACCAGCAGGTTGCGCATCGGATTCACGATGACGACATTCGGGTAGCGCGAGTAGAAGCCGTTGAAGTCGGCCAGCGCTTTCGGCAGCCCGTCGAGATCCGCCTTCGTGAGCGCCATGGCTCGCTCGTCTGGATGGAAGGTGCTGCCGCTCGGAAAGAGCTCGCCACTCGCCGCCAGCTCTATGTGCGCGCCGAGGACGTGGGTCACGGCCTTGTCCTTCAGGAAATCCACGGCGCGTTGCGCGCTCGCTCGATACGCATCGATGTCGTCCACGTACAGGCGGCCCGGCAGCAGGAAATCGCCGCTGAAGACGGTGCCGGTGCGAGCGTCGTAGAACAGCAGGTGTTCGCTCTGGTGGCCGGGAATCGGAAGCACCTCGATCGTGCGATCGCCGAGATCGATTTGCGCGAGACCCTCCGGCCAATTCTCGAATTCGAAGAACGCGTGCATCCCGGCGGCATCGACCGGCACCACTTGCGTCGCAGGCAGCGCGGCGAGCTGCGCATCTCCGGCGCGATGATCGCCGTGGCGGTGCGTATGAACCGCGAGCAACGGCAGGCGCGTGCCATCGACGACGGGCAGCAGCTCCGACACCGTCTTCGCGAGCGGCATGGCTTGCGCGTCGTCGACGGCGCCGGTGTCGATGAGCAACGCGCGTTCGGATCCGATGAGTAGATAGAGCAGCGGCGCTTCGAAATCCGCGCACAAATTCTGGCGCAGGATGATCGTCTGCGGCTCGTAGTGGTGAATCTGCAGCGGCGGCTGCGGGTTCTTCGCGCAATCTTCGGCCCCAGCGTTCCAAGTGACGCCGAGGTTTCCGGCCACGGGTTGCGCGAGCGCCGGAGCGGCGAGCACCAGGGCAATCAACGCGTATGGGACTTTCATGGATCAACGCTAGCGGCTCATACCGCGCCGGTACCACTGACTACGGAGAGTGTCAGGGATCATCCAGTTCGTTTCGCTGGCGAGTGCGCAGGCGGGCGCGAGCCCAAGTCAGCGCCCGAGCGGCACGACGAGCCCCAGGGTGAAGATCCCGTCCCCGAATCCGTTCTGGCCGGGCTGGTCCGTGTCGTTGAGGTCGTAGCGTAGCCTAAGATCGGCGCGCAGCAACACGCGCTCGGGCAGCACGAGCTCCCACTGTCCGCCGATGCCGAGGTTGAACATCGCGTCGGTGCCGCTGTCGAGCGGCTGGCCCTCCGGCGCTTCGTAGCGGATCGCGCCGACGCCGATCAGGAAATACGGATCCCACAGCGGCGCGCGGTTGATCGTGAGGTGGTTGATCCCGATCGCCCGGTGCTCGAGGCCATAGTCGATGCCGAAGTCGTACTCGTCGGCGGTGAGCTCGAGCTCGACGGCGTAGCGCTCGCCGAAGGTGCGCCCGACATGGCCCTGCCAAACCGTGCCGTCGTTGTCGTAGTCCTGGTCGGTCACCGCGATGCCGCCGCGCAGGCCCGCGAACCAGTGGTCGTCGAACGCGTGCGCGTTCGGCGCGACCAGCGCCAGGACGAGCAGCGCGCAGCGCATCATGCCGTGGTGTCGTCCTGCGCGTGCCACGCGGCGAGCACCGCAGCTTCGCGTTCCGGCGCGAGCCCGGCGCGGAGCTTCGCGCGACGCGGCTCGGGCCAGCTGCGGTAGTACGCGAGCGTGTCGCGCACGGTCTCGCCGAGGGGGCGCCAGGTGAGGCCCGCGGCCTTCGCCTTCGCGACGCTGACCTGACCGAAGCCCGCGTTGTCGCCGTGTGCCGGCATCCAGAGCGGCAGGTCCTGCCACGGCGCGACGCCCTGGCTTTCGAGGAACGCGGCCGGTACCCAGGTCGCGGTCGCGTCGCGCCGCGTCGCGGCGCGGGAAGCGTCGATGACCTCGCCGATCGTCAGCGCGCCCGGCTCGGCATCGACGTTGTACGTGCCGACGACGCGATGCTCGAGCGCATGGACGATGAACTGCGCGAGATCGCGCGCATCGATGAACTGGGTCGGATCGCTCGCCGCGTTCGGTGCGAGCACCTCGCCGCCGCGGTCGAAGCGCGCCGGCCAGTAGGTGAAGCGATCGGTCGGGTCGCCAGGTCCGACGACGAGCCCGGGCCGGAGGTTCGTGGTGCGGCCGGGCAGCTCGGCCTCGGCGGCCTGCTCGCAGAGCGCCTTCAACGCGCCGTAGGTGTCGCCGGTGACGCGCTCGGTGGTCGGATCATCGATCGTCGCGAGCGGCGCGGTCTCGTCGAGGCCGGGGCGATCGAGCTTTGCGTAGACGGAGGTCGTCGAGACGTAGAGGTAGTGGCCGACCCGCTGCGCGAGCAGCTTCGCGGAACGCGTCACGTCGATCGGGACGTAGCCCGAGGTGTCGACGACGGCGTCCCAGCTGCGGCCCTCGAGCGCAGCCAGGTCGCCGCGGCGGTCGCCGCGCAGCTTCTCGAGCTCGGGGAACAGCTGCGGGTTGGTCTTGCCGCGGTTGAACAGCGTCGGCACGTGGCCGCGCGCGAGCGCGGCTTCGACGATGTGCGGGCCGATGAAACCGGTGCCGCCGAGCACGACGATCGTGAGCTTGCCGGCCGCGCGCGTCGGGCGCGGAAGCATCGCCCCGGCGAGGGCGAGCGCACTCCCGCGCAGGAATCCGCGTCGGTCGAAGCCGTTCACGATGCGCCCGTCCCCCGGCCCGTGCCGGTGCCGCCGTCTGGCAGCAAGCGTATCAGCCAGAGCACGCCGACCAGCATCCCGAGCGCGACGAGGATGCCCGCCGCGAAAACCGTCGCGGAGCCGAGCCCGAGCACGCTCTTGAGGCCGTGGTGTACCCAGACGAAGGTGACGTCGCCGCCACGATAGACCGCGGTGTCGATGAAGCCCTTGGCCTTGTAGCGGACCTCGCGGTCGACCAGCGTGTAGATGCTGTCGCGAGCGGGCTTGCCGATCGAGAACTCGCCGGCGCGCGTCAGCACCTGCACTGCCGCGATCAGGATCGGCAGCGGCGACAGCGCCAGCACGCAATAGCCCGCGAGCACCGCGAGCGCCGGCACGAGCAGCGTGCGGCTTGCGCCGAAGCGCGTCAGCAGCCAGCGCGTCACGCCGACCTGCACCGCGAGCGTCAGGACGTTGATCGCGAGGTCGAGCTTCGCGAAGTACGCGGTGCGCGCCGCGGGCTCGGGGAACGCCGCGCGTGCGATCGCGAGCTGCTCGTTGTAGAGCAGCGTGCCGACGCCGACGCCGAACACCATCAGCACGCAGATCGCCTGCAGCATCGGCGTGTCGCGGATGAGCCGCAGGCCCGCGAGCATCGAGCCGCCCATCGCCTCGTCGCCGCTCGCCTCGCCGCGCCGCTCTTCGCGAGCGCGCGCGTGCGGCGAAAGCGCGACGATGCAGGCGAGACAGACGCCGAGCAGCGCGGCGGAGACGAGCAGCAGGTTGGCGATCCCGATGCGCTCGACGAACAGCGTGGTGATCGTGGGCCCGAGGAAGCCGCCGACCGTTCCGCCCGCCGCGATCCAGCCGAACAGGCGCTTCGACTGCGCGTTCTCGAACACGTCGGCCATGTAGCTCCAGAACACCGACACCGCGAACAGGTTGAACACCGCGACCCAGACGAAGAACACCGGGCCGCGCCACGCGGCGCCCGTGTCGAACGCGAAATAGAACCCGCCGAGGCACGCGATGAAGAAGCCGTAGACGACCGGCAGGAACACGCGGCGCGGGAAGCGCGCGACCAGCGCGCCGTAGACCGGCGCGAGCAGCAGCATCGTCACGAAGGTCGCGGTGAAGAACCAGCGCACGTTGCCGACCGCGCCCATCGCGTCGCGCACCGGGCGCATCACGTAGTACGCCGACAGCAGCGCGAAGAAATAGAGGAACGACCACGCGAACGCGGTCCACTCGCCGGGCTGCGCGTCGACGAAGCGGAGGTTGCGGCGGTCGGCGAGCATCTCGGCCATCGGCGCCGGACGGTATCAGAATCTTCCGCCGTACAATCGTGCGCGATGCGACTCGCGGCGATCCATCTCCATCCGCTCAAATCCGGCGCGACGCTCGCGCTCGACGCCGCGCGCGTCGAACGGCGCGGGCTCGAGCACGACCGGCGCTGGCTCGTCGTCGACGAGACCGGCCGCTTCGTGACGGGGCGGCAGGAGCCGCGGCTCGTGCTGGTCCGCGCGACGCCGTTCCCGGGCGGCGTGGCGCTCGAGGCGCCGAACATGCCCTCTCTGTCGGTGGTCGCACCGGAAGGGAATCCCGAGCGCCTCGCGGTGACGGTCTGGGGCGACGCGATCGATGCGGCCGCGTGCGAAGCCGCCGCCAACGCGTGGCTATCGGACTATCTCGGCCGTCGCGTCCGACTCGCCTACATGGACCATCTCGCCGAGCGTCCGGTCGATCCGAAGTACGCGCGGCCCGACGACCGCGTCAGCTTCGCGGACGGCTTCCCGCTGCTGCTGCTCTCGACCGGCGCGGTCGACGCGCTGAACGCGAAGCTCGCGTCACCCCTGCCGGTCGAGCGCTTCCGCCCGAACCTCGTCGTCGCGACCGACACGCCGCACGCCGAGGACGGCTGGCGCCGGATCCGCATCGGCGCGCTCGAGTTCGACGTGGCGAAGGCCTGCACACGCTGCGTGTTCACGACCGTCGATCCTGCGACCGGCGCATTCGATCCGAGCGGCGAGCCGCTCGCGACGCTCAAGACGTACCGGCGCGGGCCGAAGGGCATCACGTTCGGGCAGAACGTGATCCCGCGCGGTGTCGGCGAGATCCGATTTGGCGATGCGGTCGAGGTGCTGGAGCAAAGGCTCTAGGCGCGCGCGGCCTACTCCGGTGATCCACCCGACACCCGCCCGCTTGATCCCTTCCTTCGCTTCCCGAACCGCGAGGCCTGCGTGAGCGCCTCGACGTACGACTACGTCATCGTCGGCGCCGGCTCGGCCGGCTGCGTGCTCGCGCATCGCCTGAGCGCGAACCCCACGAACCGCGTGCTGCTGCTCGAGGCCGGTCCGCGTGACTGGCACCCGTTCATCCACATGCCGGCCGGCATGGCGAAGCTCGTCGGCAAGAAAGGGATCAACTGGGACTACTCGACCGAGCCGGAAGCGGCGCTCGACGGGCGCCGTCTCTGGTGGCCGCGTGGCAAGGTGCTCGGCGGCTCGAGCTCGATCAACGCGATGTGCTACGTGCGCGGCCATCCGCGCGACTACGACGAATGGGTGGAACTCGGCGCGGACGGCTGGTCGTGGCGCGACGTGCTCCCGTACTTCCGCCGCTCCGAGCACCAGGAGCGCGGCGCCGATACGCTGCACGGCCGCGGCGGTCTGCTCAACGTCGCAGATCTCCGCCATCACAACCCGCTCTCGCAGGTGTTCCTCGACGCGGCGCGCGCGGCCGGACACGCGTCGAACGACGACTTCAACGGTGCCGAGCAGAACGGCGTCGGCTGGTACCAGGTCACCCAGCGCAACGGCGCGCGCTGGAGCACGGCTGCGGGCTATCTCGCCGCCGCGCGCGGGCGCGCGAACCTCACGGTGCTGACGGGCGCCGCCGCGACGCGCATCGTGCTCGACCGCGGCCGCGCGGCCGGTGTCGAGTTCGTGCGCGACGGCGCGCGGACGATCGCGCACGCGACCCGCGAGGTGGTGCTGTCGGGCGGCGCGATCAACTCGCCGCAACTCCTGATGCTCTCGGGCATCGGCCCGGCGGACGCGCTGCGCACGCACGGGATCGCGGTGGCCGCCGATCGCGCCGAGGTCGGCCGCAACCTGCACGATCATCTCGACGCGTGCACGGTCGTGCGCTGCACCAAGCCCATCACCTACGACCGCACGAACGACGTCGCGATCGCGCTGCGCTACTTCCTGTTCCGCGAGGGCATCGGTACGTCGAACATCGCCGAGGCCGGCGGCTTCATGCGCTCGCGCCTCGCGCCGGACGAACGGCCCGACATCCAGTTCCATTTCGTGCCCGCTATCCTCGACGACCACGGCCGCAACCGGATTCCGGGCCGCGGCTACACCGTGCATGCGTGCGGCCTGCGGCCGAAGAGCCGCGGCTGGCTCGAGCTCGCGTCGGCGGACCCCGCAGCGAAGCCGCGCATCCATGCGCAGTATCTCAGCGACCCGGGCGGCGACGATGTCGCGACGCTCGTCGAGGCCGTGCGTGCCGCGCGCGCGATCCTCGCGCAAACGGCGTTCGATCCGTACCGCGGCGCCGAACTGTTCCCCGGCGTCGACGCTTCAAGCGACGAAGCGATCGCGGCATTCGTGCGGCGCAAGGCCGAGACGATCTATCACCCCGTCGGCACGTGCCGCATGGGCCGCGACTCGACATCGGTGGTCGATCCGGAGCTTCGCGTGCGCGGGATCGAGGCGCTCCGCGTCGTCGACGCTTCGGTGATGCCGCGCCTGGTCGGTGGCAACACGAACGCGCCGACCGTGATGATCGCCGAGCGGGCGAGCGACCTCATCCTGGGCCGCACCGTTGCCGCCGAGCAGACGTCGGCCGACTTGCGGGCCGTCGCGACGGCGTGAGCCGCGCGGCGCGCAATCGGGCACTTCGCCATTCGGGAAGTGGTGGGCGCGACAGGGATCGAACCTGTGACCCCTACCATGTCAAGGTAGTGCTCTACCGCTGAGCTACGCGCCCGGGGTCATTTCGCGCGAGGGCTTGGCCTCGCGGAAGGCCGCGGACTATAGCGGAAGGCCCGGAGGGCAACAAGCGGGCCCTACGCCATGAACCCTGCCGCCTTCACCTTCCGAATCTCGTCACGCACGCGCGCCGCCTCTTCGAACTCGAGGTCCTGCGCATGCTTGAACATCTGCGTCTCGAGCTTCTTCAGCTTCGCCGCGAGCTGCTCGGGCGAGAGCGCGGCGTAGTCGATGCGCGGCTCGGCGACGGCGCCGCGCGCGCCGCGTTTGCCGCCGCGCTTCTCGGCCTCCGCGTCGGCGCGCGCGCCTTCCATGATGTCGGTGATCTTCTTGACGATCGAGCGCGGCGTGATGCCGTGCCGCTCGTTGTACTCGACCTGCTTCGCCCGGCGGCGATCGGTCTCGGCGATCGCCGCCCGCATCGAGCCCGTGACGACGTCGGCGTAGAGGATCGCCTTGCCGCGCAGGTTGCGCGCGGCGCGGCCGATGGTCTGGATCAGCGAGCCGGTGGAGCGCAGGAAGCCTTCCTTGTCCGCATCGAGGATCGCGACCAGCGACACCTCCGGCATGTCGAGGCCCTCGCGCAGCAGGTTGATGCCGACCAGCACGTCGAACAGCCCGAGCCGCAGATCGCGCAGGATCTCGACGCGCTCGACCGTCTCGATGTCGGCGTGCAGATAGCGCACGCGCACGCCGTGCTCGCCGAGGTACTCGGTGAGGTTCTCGGCCATGCGCTTCGTCAGCGTCGTGACGAGCACGCGGTCACCGATCGCGACGCGCTCGCGGATTTCGGACATCAGGTCATCGACCTGCGTGCGCACCGGCCGGATCTCGACCTCGGGGTCGACCAGCCCGGTCGGGCGCACGACGAGCTCGACGATCGATCCGTCGGACTTCGCGAGCTCGAATTTCGACGGTGTCGCCGAGACGTAGATCGAGCGTGGCTGGCGCGCTTCCCACTCCTCGAACTTGAGCGGGCGATTGTCGAGCGCCGACGGCAGCCGGAAGCCGTACTCGACCAGGTTTTCCTTGCGCGAGCGGTCGCCCTTGTACATGCCGCCGAGCTGCGGGAGCGTCACGTGCGACTCGTCGACGACCAGCAGCGCGTCGGCCGGGAGGTAGTCGAACAGGCAGGGCGGCGGCTCGCCGGGGGCGTGACCGGTGAGATGACGCGAGTAGTTCTCGATGCCCTGGCAGTAGCCGATCTCGGCCATCATCTCGACGTCGTACTGCGTGCGCTGCTTGAGCCGCTGTGCCTCGACCAGTTTGTTCGCGCCGTAGAGCTGCTCGAGCCGCACGACCAGCTCGGCCTTGATCGTGTCGACCGCCTCGAGGATCGTGCGGCGCGACGCGACGTAATGCGACTTCGGATAGATCGTGTAGCGCGGCACGCGCCGCAGCACCTCGCCGGTCAGCGGATCGAACTGCGCGATGTTCTCGATCTCGCCCTCGAACAGCTCGATGCGCACCGCCTCGACCTCGGACTCGGCCGGGAACACGTCGATCACCTCGCCGCGCACGCGGTAGGTGCCGCGTCGCAGCTCGAAATCGCCGCGCGTGTACTGCAGCCCGGTGAGACGCTTGATCAGGTCGCGTTGCTCGACGTGCTCGCCGCGCACCATGTGCAGCACGCTGCGGTGGTACTCGCCCGGATCGCCGAGGCCATAGATCGCCGACACGGTCGCGACGACGATCGCGTCCTTGCGCTCGAGCAGCGCCTTCGTCGCCGAGAGCCGCATCTGCTCGATGTGCTCGTTGATCGACGAGTCCTTCTCGATGTACGTGTCGCTCGAGGGCAGGTAGGCCTCGGGCTGGTAGTAGTCGTAATACGAGACGAAGTACTCGACCGCGTTGTTCGGGAAGAACTCCTTGAACTCGCCGTAGAGCTGCGCCGCGAGCGTCTTGTTCGGCGCGAGCACCAGTGTGGGGCGCTGGATCGCCTCGATCACGTTCGCGATCGTGTAGGTCTTGCCGGAGCCGGTGACGCCGAGCAGCGTCTGATGCGCGAGACCGGATTCGAAGCCGTCGACGAGGCGACGGATTGCCTCGGGCTGGTCGCCGGCGGGCTGGAACGGGGCGACGAGCTCGAACGTGGACATCGTGGATCTCGCAGGGGCGGTCACGAGAGATAGGGACATTTTCCTACAGACCCAAGCGTGCATTGCTCGATTCGCGCGCAACACGTAGCTGCGAGCCTTTCTTGCCACCACGCTGGCAGGAGACGCGAACATGAAACGCAGGAAGGGCTACACCGCGGTGGAGACATGCGCCGCGCTCGGGATCATCGGCATCCTCGCGGGCGTCGCGATGCCGACGCTCGGCAACATGGCCGAGAACGCGCGCGTCCGCGCAACCGCGCACGCGATGCTCGTGAGCCTCGCGCACGTTCGCTCGCAGGCGGTCACGGCGGCCGCGCCCGTCACGCTCTGTCCGAGCGTCGACCGCGTCGTCTGCGCGAACCGCTCGATCTGGACCGGCGGCTGGATCGCATTCCACGACCGCAACGGCTCGGGCCGGCGCGATGCCGGCGAGGGCATCATCGAAACCTACGCGGCCGACCCGCGCGTGCTCGTGCGATCGAGCGCGGGGCGTCGGGCCGTGACCTACCGCGCGGACGGCACCTCGGGCGGCAGCAATATCACGCTGACGCTCTGCAGCGCCGGCAACCCCGACGTCGGCCGACGCATCGTCGTCAACAACGTCGGCCGCGCGAGAATCGAGGGGTTCGAGCGCGGCAAGGCTATCTGCGCCGGTTAGTCTGCCCCCGCGCAGGCCCCGGAGTAGGCCGGACATCCCGAAGGGATGGTCGAACGCCCGAAGGGCGTGAGGGCTGGCGCAGGGATGCGCCAGCGGACGCGGAGCAGGGACTGCGCAGCCGGCACCTGATCTTGACGTCCCTACCCCTCTCATGGACACTAATGGGCTCTTTTCCCCGATAGCTCAGTCGGTAGAGCAGGTGACTGTTAATCACCGGGTCGGCGGTTCGAGTCCGTCTCGGGGAGCCAAACACCACAAGGGCTTGCAGCGATGCAAGCCTTTTTCGTTTCGGGCCGCGGTACCACAGCGGTACCAGCCGACTTTCGAGCTGAGAGGCGAGCCGGAATCGGAATCTCGTACCTCTTGAGCGAACAAGGTCGAGACTGATCTTCGGGGCGCGGTATGGACGCGGGCGCACGCGTACCAAGCGTGAGACCCTCGGGCGCGGGCGTGATCGCCCCGTCTAGCGGCGATGCCGAACGACTCGACTCTTTGATCGCACTGCAACGAGCGCTGCGACTAGTAGACCCGCGGCGAGTGCGACCACCCCGATAGGCGACAGCGCCGGCACGCGGGCGATGCTGCCGGTCCCGACCGAGAACTGAGTTGTCAGGGGCGGGTACGTTCCCACGCCGGGGGCGAAATGAGCTGCTTGATATGTCAGCGTGTAGTTGCCCGGCGCGAAGCTCCCGATCGGAAACGCCACGCCCGTTGCGCCAATGCACGTGCCCCCGCCATTCGTGATTGTCTGCGTGACGGTCACTACGTTGCCGGAGACGGAGACCGCTAGCGTGTCCTGATCCCATCCGCCGCAGCCGGTCCATGCCATTTCCAGAACGAACACGCTCTGATTGCCCGTGCTCGGGCGAACCTGCGGGGCCGAGAAGATGTGCTCCAATGTTCGCTGCGCTTGCGCAGACTGCACTACGAGCATCAACGAGAGAACGAACAATCTGGCAAGACTGCCGGGGCGCATGAGCTACTCCTTCGCGTTGCCGTTCACTCGAAACTGTTAGCGAACACGACGTTCTGCAAGCGGTTGCACGTCACGTTCGGACCGACGCATGGGTCGCTTAGCGAGACGCCCGCTTGCGGAAACTCCACCCCGTCTTGGACACCATCATCATCTGAGTCCTTATCGGTCGTCGGGTTCGCCCAGTTCGTGCCGATGATACGTTCCAATCCATCAACGAGACCGTCGCCGTCACTATCGACGTTCGGGTAGGCGTATCCCACCACTGAATCCGCGCCGGCAGGATAGACCGACGTGTAACCGAGCGCCTGGTAGGCGCCAAACTGGCTCTCCAAGAATACGGCGCAGTCGTCGTCCGCAGTCTTGCAAAGCCGATACATGCGCTCTGTACCGGCCGGCTTACACGAAGGCGCATCGCCGGGGCAGCGCGGATAGATGTAGCCCTGCCGGCCGCGAAACGCATAGCCGTCCGCGACCGCGGCCTCGACGTGCGCCGTCGATGCGACAAGTATCGAGTCGCGATGGTAGAACGCGCACCCCGGCTGACCGAGCGAGCACCCGAGAGGCCAAGGACGCGCACGATCCAGCCAGTAGAGCGGTACGGGAGCCACGCCGTTCATCGGCGTTCGCTCAGTCGTCAGGACGTAGGCGTTCGCACGCGGCACCGGGGGCGCAGGCAGCTCCGTGGGAAACGCGGAGTATCCGGGCGTGGTGGGCGATACGGGATTCGTCGCCGTTGAGTACGACGCGCTGCTGTAACGGATGAGCGCGACGGCACTCTGAGGCGTTGCGACGCTCGCGAAGTCCAAGCCCCCTGCGCTGTAGAGCGTGAACAGCGGCGTCAGCCGGTTCTCGACGATATCGCCACGCACTTTGCCCAGCATCCGAGCTGCGGCGTCCACCGCCCTCGGGGAGCCATACCCCAAACGCTCCGTTGAAGGCATCCCGGCAAGGGCGCGATCGGTTGTATCTCGGACCGCGTTTCGCACGCCGTACACGACGCTGCTTGCAGGGTCGCCCTTCGGGACGAGCGGATTGATCGACCGCAGCAGTCCCATGACGCCCGCAACGATCGGCGCGCTCATCGACGTGCCCGTACACAGCCCTATGCCGTCGGCGCTGCTGTCTCCGTATAGATCGCCGCACGAGAGTCGCGCGTTCCACGTCGCGTCGCGATGGAAGGTCGACCGGACATTCTTCGCCGGAGCGACGAACTCCTGAAATCGCTTCGCGAGGTCGCGCGTGTAGTTCGAACCGCATTCGACTTCGTTCGCCGGCACACCTGGCGTGTTGGGGTTGTAGAAGGGGCAGTTCGTTTGACTGCCCGGCGACTCATCCCAGAAGGTGCCCGTTTCGTCGATCCCGCCGACGGAAACGACCCGCTCGTCGGCAGCAGAGAACTGAATATCGGCCCGGTGATTCCCCGAGGATGCCGTAAGGAGCACGTCGTTCGCGTCGAGGAACGCAAGCGCGACGCAATACGGATGCGTCGCACCGCCGTCGCAGTATCCATCCGGCAAGCCATCGGCGAGACTCAGATTAACGACCTGAGCGCCTGACTGTGCGAACGCCGTTATTGCGGGTGGAGTCGCGGTAGGCGTGTAGGCGGACGCCACTGCGAAGTCGGCAGGCCCGATCCGAACACACGCTGTTCGGGCCACGCGGATAAGACCTATCCCGCAGTGACGACACGTGCCCTGCATCGCGTCGCTTGATGCGCCGAAGCGATTCGCGCCCAGCAATCCGAACGTGTGCGTGCCGTGGCCGACGAACGAGCCGACCATGCAGTCGAAGCCGTTGGTGCTGGGTTCGCCAAGACACGTAGGATGACTGGCCGGCATCACGCAAGCAGCTTCGGTTCCAGCGGGTGCCCTGACGGGCTGCCTCTCGTCGACATTGCCGTCGTTCGGGTTCTGTCCGAAGTCCGCGCTGTACGCAGACAGGAAGTTGCCGCCGACGTAACTGCTTCCTGAAAAGCTCTGCACAAGCGGGTGCGTCGTATCGAGGCCCGAGTCCGCCATCCCGACGAGTGCCCAGCCTCCCGCCAGCGCCCATGCCTGCGGCGCCTGAACGCGTTGCAGGTGGTACTGATTCGTCGTGGCTTTCCCGCCCCCAGCGTCGCGGTCTTTCCTACCACCGTTCGCGAGCACAATGGGATCGGGAGCCAGTTCGGCGAACTCTGGATATTCCGGTCATGTGAGACCAGCGTTCCGGACGATGGGAGACCAGCGTTCCGGCGGATGGGAGTCCACGATTCCGGTCGATGGGAGTCCAGTGACGGATGACCGGTTGAGCGTGGAGGC
>Ga0187892_10007935_pt1 | contig 14832 bp, 18 predicted proteins | sample MA1701073metaG_FD_139345 | JGI IMG/M metagenome (GOLD analysis project Ga0187892, IMG submission 139345) | Bio-ooze microbial communities from a basaltic lava cave in the Kipuka Kanohina Cave System on the Island of Hawaii, USA - MA170107-3 metaG ... | reverse complement strand
TATCATGTTAGAGATGAATACCGCCGCTCCTGCCGCAGTTATCCAGGCGCCAACTGTCGAGATCTGGTTCATGATTATCAGCGGTTCCACTGGAATGTAGTCAAACGTCCTCCTCGGCTGTCCGTAAAGCCCAAGGACATGCTGCGTAAGGAATATCATGCTCACCCCCACGAACATCAGCCAGAATGTCAGCATTCCGGCCTTTTCGTTGTACATACGGCCGGTGATGAACGGGAACAGGTAGTGTATGAAGCCAAGGAATGCAAATGTTATCAGGCCCATGACAAAGAGGTGGAAGTGTCCGACGACCCAGTACGAGTCATGGGTGAGAAAGTCAAGCGGCATGGCGGTGTTCACAATGCCGCCAGCTCCCGCGTAAAAGAACAAAATGAGCCCCCCCACTGCAAACGACATCGGAGTACGGAACCGGATCCTCCCTCCCCACATCGTCGCAGTCCAGTTAAAGACGTGCATCGCGGAGGCAGGGACAGCTGCAAGAGTGCCTATCATAAAGACAGTCTTTTCCGTAAAGCTCATCCCGGTCGCATACATGTGGTGTGCCCAGGACGAAAATGAGACGATAGCCAATAGCACAAAGGCAGCCACTCCGGACTGGTAGCTAAAGATGGGCTTTCTCGAGAACTTGGGAATTATTTCGTAAACCATGCCGATGGCGGGGATCGCGAAAATGTACACCTCCGGGTGGAACGTGAACCAGAAGAGGTGCTGGTAGGCTATGGGGTCCCCGCCCATCGCGGGATTGAAAAAGCCGGATACGCCGAGCCTGTCTGTATACAGCATGATAAGCGCGGCTGCGAATGTCGGTATCGCTACTATTATCATGATTGACGTAACAAGGATCGCCCATACGAACAGCGATGTCTTCATCAATGGCAGATCCGGGTGTTTCATCTTTAGAATGGTCACGATGAAATTGATCGATCCAAGGATAGACGAAATGCCCAATATCTTTAGGCCAAAGATCCACATCTCTGCGGCTGGGCCGGGCGCGCTGAGAATGGAATACGGCGGTGTCGCGTACCAAGTAAAGTCCGCCATTCCCAGCCAGACCATTGCCATGGCAGGCGGGATCATCCAGAAAGCAGTGGCGTTCAGCTTGGGCCAAGCCATGTCTTTGTACCTGACCATAATTGGGATGAGGTAGTTCCCTATCCCGGCGGCGAACGGAATCAGCCAGAGGAACAGCATGTTTGTTCCGTGCGTCGTAAAGATCCTGTGGAAAGTATCTGGATCCGGAATTATGCCCTGGTTTCCGGGCAAAAACAATTCGGAACGTATTGCTATCGCAAGAGCGCCGCCGATCATAAAGGCAGTAATTGAAAGTATGATGTAAAGCAGGCCGATATCAGTATGATGAGTCGAAAAGAGGATTTCCCACATGGGACGAGGTTTCCTAACTTCTAGAACCATGCTACCCCTGCTCACCTAGCATGGAATATGCTTCAAATAAAAGTATTTTGGTCTTGTGAAAAAATTACGAAACTGGCGCAGAATTCTTGTTGTCGACTGTCAAGCTGGCCGGCACCAGGTTTTCTCCGGCCTGTTCAAGAGCCGCGTTTGTAATCTCGCCGTCTTCAACGAACAACGTTGCACGCATCTGGTAATGGCTAAAGCCACAGTATTCCCTGCACTGAATAAGGTACTCGCCGGTTGCATCTGGCATGACCCATACCGTATTTATTCTGCCCGGAACGGCATCCATCATGACCGTAAGGTCAGGTATGTTGAAACCGTGGTTCACGTCCGTTGAAGTTACCTCAAACTTGTATGGAACATTTTTCTTTAGATGGAGTTGCCCAATTTCCTTTGTGCCGTCTTCGTGTTCAAATGTCCATATCCATTGCTGACCTGTTACCTTGACCACGACTGATTCCGGTGGGGGGTGATCAAGGAACCTTTCCACATCCCATGACGCGGCGCCCACGTAAACCAAGAGAGCGATAACGACGCCGACGTAGACCCACTCGTACATCGCGTGACCCACTAGTGCTGTCCCTCCATCGGTTCACGCGGAATGTTCTTCTTGTTGGATTCCCGGAACCTGAAAATGATATAGGCGAGCACGCCCATTATCACCGCGCCCACGGTAAAAGCAATCACCATCAGCCTGTAAAAGAGGCCCCAAATTTCTATCCTGTTGATGAAGGTGTTGTCAGATTCCTGAGCGGATGCGGAAAGAACGCCAAGTGCAAGAAAAGACACCGCGAGTGTCGCGGCAATGATCAAGAAAATCATAACTGAAGATGACGCCATTGTGCCTCTTCTGCAATCAAACAGTTCCGAGTTGTTATTTAAGGTTTTGCAAGCCGAGGGCTTTGTGTAAAAAGTCGCTTTTGTTAAGAAAGTCAATCAGTTGTTAAAAAAGTCCATAGTAATGCTGAAGCTAGAGTAGAAAGTCGTTACACTCTCCAAGATATTAGGAAGCCTTGAGTAGAGTATGTATAGTGCCAGAATACTACTTTGACATAGAAACGATTCCCTTCGAGCAGTATCGTGGCGATGAGAGGGCAGGCACTGATCCTTTGAAGGCCAAGGTTATTTCTGTCCAGTATCAGCACTTGGACGGTAGAACGGGTCAGCCATTAAGTGAATTGAAAATCCTCAAGGAATGGGACCCCGGCTCTTCGGAAAAGGGCATAATCGAAGAGTTCAAGAAAGTCTATGTCGATGGTGGCATCTGGAACTTCATTCCCATAGGAAACAACTTGCTTTTTGAATGCCGATTCATGAAGTACAAGCTGAAGCAATATTGTGACATAGATGGTCTAAAGCTAGGACAGAGACCAATGATCGATCTCAAACATACTCTTGTGATTGCCAATAACGGTTCATTCAAGGGATACGATAAACTGCTTGGAAAGTCGAATTTGGCCTCAAACATGACACAATGGTATTATGACAGAAATTGGCAGCTGATTGAACAGTATATCAGACAGGAGGCCCTAGACTTCGTTAAAGTTTATTCTCGGCTAAAATCAGAACTTCCGAAAATCGCATTGGCCTAGCTAACTGGAAGTACGTTAGACCTAGCTCGAAAGCTATAGCTGTCTTGGTGAAAATGGTAGACAGCAAAGGAAATATCAAAGATTGTGGTCTCATAATACATGTCTCTTTATTTCGCTCATGCCATGCCGATTTATCGGACACACGAGGAAAAAGAGCAGCTTTCGCGTATAGGGCGCAGATTTCTTGATGAAGACATCATTAATCCGGCTGCATACAGCAATCATCCGGAAAAAAGGAGAGATACGATGGCTTTTTGCTACAAGCTGATCGATGGTTGTGAAATACTTGTATTTTCTAGATGGAGAGGCATGATTACTAGCGGCGTAGGTCAAGAAGTTAATTATGCATTAGAACATGGGAAAAAGGTTTTCGAGTTGGTAAGCGGCAGATTTATGCAGATTACAAAGCCTGTTACCCATCTTAGCTTCGAGGAAACCGTTAGACTGTATTATGGTGATAGATTCAACAGCCAATCATCGCTATGAGAAACAGGCTACTACTCAAAGATTGAGCATTGTTACCTGTTAGATAAGCTTAAAAGTAAAAACCCATCATGAAAAATGATTTTGTCAGAAGATAGCAAGAGGTCTGAAATATGGTCTGAATTTAACAAGATTCAGCAGTCTGAAGCTAGCCTTCATTGGCAAAGGAATAGCTACTTTTCTGTTGTTGCCAGTATACTGATTTTGGCTGTGAGTCAATTTGATAATTCTGCCTTTCAAATCATTGTGGGGTTCTTAGGATTAGCTCTAAGCATAATTTGGCTTTTAATACAAGACAGGAGTAGTCGATATATTCGGTACTGGAAGAATGAGTCAACCAAGTTCAAGTCAGATCTCGGAACTAATATCTATCCTAGTAAACAGGAACTCGGTGGCATAGGTATCGAAATGCGCATTCTTGCCTATTTTCTGCCTATGGTTTTCTTGGCGATATGGATCGGAATAATAATCATCAGTGCCTTCGATCCGATGTAGCCAACTGTTCTGACAGGGATTTCGGCCAAAAAAATGACACATGCTGGCTGAGCTTATATACGCCCATGAGCGACTAGGTAATCGTGCCGAATCGACCAAGAATGGAATTTAGGCCAGTACCTCTTGCTCAGCTTGAACCTTGGAAAGAAGGTAATGCTCGCAAGACCGATGTATTCAAAGATATCGACGATTTGGCCAGAAGTATCAAGGAGATCCGTCTGCAGGTTCCACTTGTAGTCTATGAAAAAGAAGCGGACAGGCGCTATTGGGTCATTAGCGGCCAGAGAAGATTGGAGGCGTGTCGAATGATAAAATATGATCCTGTTGAATGCCTTATTTTGAAAGATGTAACCCTTGATGAGGCAAAGTTGCTATCGCTCAGTGAGAACCTGCACAGGTTACCTATGAATCCTGACGACATCGCTGATGCCTGTAACTATTTGTTGAAGAAGTATGATGGAAACATTGCATCAGTCGCGAAGCACCTAGGTTATTCAGAATCCACAATAAGGAGGTATCTTGGATGGAAGCACGTACTTCCAGATCTGAAGGAACTACATAGACAACACAAAATAACTTCCACGCAAGCAATGAAGATCCATACCCAGTTCCCAGACAAGAAAAGTCAAGTAGAATTTGCCAAGGAATTGGCGAGTATCCCAGATCGGATGGACAGAATTAAGTTCTACGAAGCAATAAAGGATGCAAAACCTAGTGATGATGTCCCAAAGGTTCGGGAACGTGCTCGACAACTTAAGTCATTGAGGTCATACACCATTCATCTTCCACCGAAATCTTCGACCGTCATTGACAAGCTGGCTCTCGAAAGACATCAAGAAGCAGAATTTGTGATTGTCGAGATTATAGAGCAATGGTTAGAAGGCTACGATGAAGGGAGGCAGAGATTGTAATTGGGTGAGGAGAAGGATGCAGCCATACTCATGGCTAACCTAAAGGGCAGTAAGAAGAATAAACCATCAAATCTGATAGCCGTGGCGCGAGCATGCAGAAGACTAAAGGCGAAATGGGGATTGGCAAAGATGAAGGAGATGTATGACATTTCCAAAACCCAACTTGATTGGATAGATGCGATCAACGATCTGCATGAGGATGCCAAAAAATTTGTTCGTCAAGGCAAAATTGGGATGGAAAAGGGATACCTTCTTGCGAAGCTGAACCGAGACCTACAAGCTGAAGCAGCTAGGGAAATGATCGGAATGAATGGCCGTGAGGCGCGTCAACTCATCCATCTTCTTCGGCATAAAGACATGTCGGTGCCCGAAGCAAGAGAACTTGTAAAGAAAGTATTTGATAAGAAAATCCATCTTTTGGTACTACCACTTACAACCGAGAATTATGTCAAGCTGCAGAAAATCGCGGATTCAGCAAACACGAACATGCATGATTTGGCTCTAAGTGCCTTGGAGGACTTGATCGATGGGCAGTGAGGGAAGTGACTACAATGAAATAGAGGATACTTTAAGAGAGAATAGCAGGAAACGTAGATTAAACGACAAATCTCTAACTAGAGCAAGCGATGACCTAGAAGGCTCATTCGTAGATCTGACCGATTGGATTCACGATGACGTAGTTATTCTTGATGAATTACTTGCTTCGGTTTCAGATTTTTGCGCCGATGACGCTTCTAAAATTCTTATCGAGGATTACAGAAAGGATATTCAGAGGATTGACTCCAAGAGACAGTCGATCTGGACCGGTTCCGGCATTGGTTCACCATTGGATGATCTTTCTATAGTACCAGACAATATGACTAGGTTATCGGAGAAAATCAATGAACTTATACCGCTTATCTCTGAGCTCCATAAAATCCGTAGGAAGCTAAACGAAATAAAAAAAGTCAAGCGCTTACAGACCGACGAAGAATATGATGACTGGGTTCGAGCAGGCGAAGACGAGAGCTTATCCTAAACCATACATTCGCTTCCACAGGGACTATCCTGGTTTGCTAACGGTAGTCGTTTGTAACGCATGGCCTTGGTCAATCCTCTCAGAGTAAGTGGGTGTAATCTCTGCTTTGGCATGTATTTGTTACTTTCTTCCAAAATGATGGCTTTTCTGAACAGGTCAGGATGTTTTTGATAAAGGTTAGACCAATCCTCATTATTCCTGAATGGACAGAAGTAGCACCCACTCTTAATGGGAACAGGCAATCCGGCATCTCTGATTATCTCGATGCATTGTTTTCTTCCCAGCTTATAGTCAATCAATGGATAGACATTAGTAACATAATCGGTCTTGTTGTCTTTCATTCTATGAACTTCATCATAGTCTATTCCGACGTATTGATAAATGCGCGAATTCAGTGATCGATAAAATGCATAGATGGGTCTAATCTTGAGATCTCGTGTGCACCAACGCCATGTTTTTGAGGGAATTACCTTTCGCCTTCTGCATCGATCGTAAAGAGTCTCTCCATTTCTGACTTTAACAATATTAAACGGAATGTCATTTTTTTCCGCGTATTTTCTTGCATGCCTAAGGTAAGTGTACGTCTCCGGTCGTTCGCTCCCCGTGTCAGCAAAAACAATGTAGTTCAATGGAAGTTTCCGTTGCACCAACAAAATCATCAATGCGGTTGAATTGACGCCTCCGCCGTAGCTTAAGACGTAATTTGCTTCTTCGTGTTTTCTCAATTCTTGTATGGCAACTATGTTCATGCCTTTGCCCTGCCCTTTCCCTGCCTAAATATCCGTAGAAGTACTATAAAAGTACCCCTGCCATACTCGGAATTCTCGCCCTGCCGTCGTCATTGACTACGAAATGGGCGATTTTGCAACCAATAACGCTCTATGTCAAAATAATTTGAATTGGCAACTAGCTACCCTGCTTTCTTATCACAATAGTGCAATCCCTGACATCGAGCATCATGATATCGCCCGCCTTGAGCTTTAGGTCTCCTATCACTTGAGAAGGAATTGCAATCATTACGCTGTTGCCTACCCTACGCAGCTTTAGCTTTATTTCCAATGCCAAAAGATATCCAATGGATATACTTAAATATGCTGATATACGTAGGATATCCTAGGGATATCTTTATGCTTACAATTATGTTAATAAAGAGGAATGATCGACAGCTTACGACTTCTCACGAATATCAATACCTTCAGTCAATAATAGAAGATCGCACAAACACACGAGCGATAGCGGAGGGGGTCAAACGAAACTGACCGACTTTGCACCAAAGCGGAAGGTCTCATATCCTCAAAATTGGCAGGCATACGACAATGCTCAATGTGAGGAGCTGACAGTTTTCATGAAACTGTTAGCAGATCTTTGCAAGAACGTCAAGCAGCCACCCTATGATTTCGGTAGGCCAAACCTTCCATTTTCAGACATGATATTCTGCTCGGCTTTGAAGGTATACTCAACCTTCTCGCTGCGCCGTTTCATGAGCCACATGCAAAACGCGCTCGAAGAGAATTATATCCAAAACAATTGCTCTTATGTATCAATAAGTAATTTCATGCGCAGAAAGGAGCTAACGCCGATTCTACACGAGGTGATAAGGCTCTCCAGTTTACCTCTTGCCTCCGTTGAAATGAATTTCGGAGTAGACAGTTCGGGTTTTTCCACCTCACGGTTTGGACGTTACTTTTCTTACAAACACGGAAAAGTGAAGGATTACAAAGTCTGGATTAAGGCTCACGTCGCATCTGGATTGAAAACCAACATCGTTACAGCAGTACGCCTAACTGAGGATGACAGTAACGACTCGAAGTTCTTCATTCCATTGTTGGAACAAACGGCCAAAGGATTCGAGTTGAAGGTGGCAGTCGGCGACAAGGCATACAATAGCCGAAAGAACGTGCAATTCGTTGAGGACCTGGGCGGTACCGCCTACATTCCATTCAGGAAGAATGCCCGTGGTCTAGCAATGGGCTCTCCTGCCTGGAACAGAATGTACCACTACTTCAACTTACACAATGAAGAATTCATGAAGCATTACCACAAGCGGAGTAACTGTGAGACAACTTTCCACATGATTAAAGCTAAATTTCAGAACCACGTAAGAAATAAGGACCCTACAGCGCAGATTAACGAGGTCTTGTTAAAGATCCTGTGCCACAATATCTGTGTAGTGATTCAAGAGATACATGAGCTAGGAATTCAAGCAGATTTTGTGAACGTGGGTGCGGGTACTTGTGGAACATGAACAAACAAACTCTTCATGATTTTAGGGATTCAATCGAAATTAACCAGAGCGGCCGACGGGATTTGTGTCCTGGGAAACGAACTTTCATTGCCATTCTTGCTGATAGTTGGCCAGAATTGATGTTCGCAAGAATCACTTCCCTTACTGGATCTGTCACTACAAATACCTCACCACTTATCTTCTTCTCTATGCTGAATAGTTGGTTCACTGCCAGCGCTATAGGCGATTTAGAATCCAGGTAGTGCACCTCACCCAAATGCACCACTCTTTTGAAAGATAGCTTGTATACAGCGGGCTTGCCAGCTACTTTGCGACTTTTGTTATATCTCTTACAGTATTCATCGAGCTTCCTTACCCAATTCAGTATATCTTCAAAATTTGAGAAGATAAACAATACTCCGTCCCCGATTTCGCGAACAAAGAGAACAGTATTTCTTGGAGATATTGCTTTCCATGCGGTTGTTGTGAATTTGATAAAATTCTTGATACGTTTCGCATTCTCATCTGGACCTATTTTTGTCGAGGCGACAGCCGAACCAACCAGATCGACAAATACGACATAATATAGTCCTGCCTTGAACTTTCCTGCTTTCTCCAGATTTCTGATTTTGACCAGCGCTTTTTGAGCTGCGCTTCGTGCATATTCTGGTATATGTGATAAGTCAATTTCGTACGCTTCATGCTTCTCTCTTGACAATATTGGCTAGCAGAATTTTCTAGTATTAAAATCTCTGCGATATTTAGGGCTGTTTACGGTCACATCTTTCTAAATTTTGACACTGTTCTATCTTGCTCACTACTTGCGCCCATGCAGTTCTATGTATCTGTCTATTGTGGCCTTTGTGCTCTTCCAGACCCTTCCTTCCCGAACTGCATCAAGACTTCCCTTTCTTGCAAGGAGACTTAGATATTCTGGAGAATAGGGGGTTCTTTTTGCTAATACCTTCAAGGGCAATAGTTCTGGTTTTTCGCCCTTCTCATATTAGCGAAGCAAAATCTATTAGTTTACTGGAGGTAGACAGATTGTGGGCTTAGCGCCAAGAAAGATGCTACTATTGCAAACTCCTTCCTCTCTTACCAAGGAGGAGATATGGCTTAGAAAGGCATACCACAATATCGTGCTAAATCTTGTAGAATTTGCGATTAATCCTTCAAAGAGTTTTGACCCCTTCTCGGCAAAGTTCATGGGACTCGATTCTATCGAGCAAAAGAAATACGAGTACCGGGCTTTCATGGAGGTCACATCATATTTCTGGGGTTCCAAAGGAGGGAGGGGCGCTCTTCTTGAGAAGGTCGTAGCTGCAGCTGGAGGGACAACAGCTGCTAATGGCATTTTACTTTCGCAGATACCCCAGTGGATTGGCAACATGCGAGATAACAGGAATGTAAAGGAATGGAAGGTGACCGGTAGTGCCCCCAAACTAAAGTTTGACCTCCTAAACGTTCTCGGAAGTAGGCTGGTATTTCTGGAGATAAAAAATCGAGTCGACAGTGGTGGAACTGCCGCACGTGAGGAGGCACTCGCCAAGAAATTTCTTGCACTGTGCAAAGCGATTCAGAATGCCGAAAAGGTTTACGTTGGGGATGGTGTCGAAATGGACATTGCTCAAGCTTTCCTTGCACTCGGGATTACGAAGGTGGAGATGCATACCGGCTTTCTATTCGGTGTAGACGGTAATGAAGCAACTCTGGATTCAGACAAATCGAAGGGCTTCTTTGGTCAGAGTAGAAAATTGCTTGGAGATTACTATAAGGCGCAAAACCATCGTTTTTCAGTCAAACTCACATATGATGAATCAATTCAGAGATTATCTTTTGAGAAGGACGGTTTATCAGTGGTTCTTGACCTTCTATATGGTAGCGATGTTACGATAGCGTACACTCCAGATCGCGCCGATCTCCAGACTGTATTGCGTAAGGTCTTTGCAAGGCAATGGGATGATGTATGGTTATCGCTGAATGTTGCCGTCTCCGAACGTGCATTGCTACTTGAATTCGCCAACAATCACATCATGCGAATTCAAGAGATATTGAGAACTGCACCACCTGATTCGGCTTTTGTCAAAAGCTTTAGAAACTTTGAAGCCGATCCTAATAACATGGAGATCCTGTCTAATTGCATTTCAATCGTTAAGGATGATGAGAGCATCAGAAGATTACCTTTGCCATCATCGTCACTGGTTGATTCGTTGGAAACGCGTTTGGGAGACTGCATCTATGTTTGCGCTGTGGCGAGATCAGCGCCCAAAAAGGTTAAATCCAGATGAAAGAAGTGACAAAGCGGGAAGGCTTGCCTAGACAGATTTCCTACGACCTGTATGAAGGCGACTCCCGCAATGAACTCATCAGACTTGCGCGCGAGCATAGTGAGAAAGGAAAGTACCGTCTAATTGTAACATCTCCTCCATATTTCGGTCATAGACATTATGGAGACCATTCAGGGGAACTAGGCCAAGAAAAGACCGATGCGCAATTCATCAAGAATCTGGCCGACATCTTTACAATCTGTAGGGAGCTTTTGACAAATGATGGTTCAATCTGGATAGTTATTGGAGATACCCGCCGCAACATGCACAAACTCATGATTCCACATCGATTAGCACTGGAACTAGTTAAGAGGGGTTATACTTTCCGAGAGGACATTGTCTGGTATAAGAAGAACAATATTGCAAGCAGCGCAAGAGCGAACTTTTCACAAGCCTACGAATACATTCTTTTTCTTTCAAAAAATGAGAAGTCATTCACGAATCTTGACGATATTAGAGTGAAGGGGAACGAGGCTAGAGAAGGGAGGAACAAGACCCCGCCTGAACATCTCATTCAATATAGACCAATAAATCCAGATAGGCGTAAGATTGTAGAGCTAGAGGAAATAATCCATGGGGCCAAGCCAAATACTCCATTCAACGATTTGCCTTCTACTCGCGAAATTTCGAGAGCCTATGGTTATGATCCTGAGAAGCATTGTCCAACATGCTATCGAAAATTCAAGAGGCACGCAACGCGAAAGAGGATAGGAGATCATAAGCACTATCCGATATTTGCTGTATGCAATCCTGCTGGAAAGAATCCTGGAAACGTTTGGGAGATTTCGACAAAAGCACACTATGGAAATGAGCATTTTGCCATCTTCCCCGAGGATCTGGTAGCTCGGATTGTCAACTTTGGCTCTCGAGAGGGTGATTGGGTGCTTGATCCTTTCATGGGGAGGGGCACCACTGGGATAGTTTGTGCTCTAACTGGGAGAAACTTTACGGGAATCGATCTATACCATAATAATAAGAAAAATGCCGATCGCAATATTGCTGATGCAATTCATGGTAATTACGATAAGAAATTGGTAGAGGATGTAGCAAGACAAATTGAGCTGATGAGATTGCTACAAGATAGCGGAACGCTAACTCTCCAAAACTTTCTGCTTACCGATGGGACCATATCGTCACGTTAGATCATCATTTCTAAGCGTACTAGTGCTCTCTTGTCAAACTCTAATCGTTTAGGAGCAACCATTCAAGCATTTCAATTCTTCCTTGAACTTCAATCTTGCTGGTCGAGCCAGGTCGTCTGTCGTTAACGGATTCTATCAGAAGATTCTTTTGTTTTTGCAACATCTTGAGTATCCTTGCATCCTTGGATGATAGGGGATTATTCACCTTGCCGCGTCGAATTTTTACCCCCAAGAACCAATAAAGAATATCAATCCTCCCGCGAATAAGGATTGTTGTTAGCGGTCCAGCAGCTACCGTCCTGTTACCCTTTTCACATTCCAGTAGCATTTCATGTTGTTTTTTCAACATTGTCAATATTTCTTGCCTCGACCTCAATTCACTCTTGCTAAATTAGGTCTGCAGGTTGTTAAAAAAGTCGGCCTCTTGTTAAATAAGTTGTTTACAAAACAAACTTTTTGCACAAAGCCCAAGCCGAGGGCTTTGTGTAATAAGTGCCATTTGTTAAATAAGTCCAGCCTTTGTTAAGAAAGTCATCGGCTTGTTAAACAAGTCGGCTGGCATATTGCCCAAAAAGTTCGGCACTCCCAGAAAATCCGATTCCGAATGCATTACCTTCAAAACCTTCAATACGTACTTTGAAACTATCAATGCGTGTCAGAGGCTTACGGCGACGCCCCTGCGGTCATAGCTGGTCTCGTATCGGGATGTGCGTTAATTGTTGCAATGTTTCTGGTTCAGACACCCACGTTTTTGTTCCCAGCTAGTGTGGAGACAAACGGCCAGTGGGACGAGAACGAGCAGAGGAAGGTAATCGAGATTCTGCTTGAAGATACAGAGATAAGACAACTATTTGCGGGTGAAGAGCTGCGCGTTTGGTCTTTTGGCGCGAATAACTCTGGAGGGTATGATTGTCGGCCGAACGACTGCTCCATCATAGGTTTGGAAAAAACGGGCTCCTCAGCAAAAGAGGGACATGCGAGTTTGCTGGCTCTTGTCAATACCGAAAATCGCGCGATAGAAAGGTTAGACTATTCTGGAGACTGGAGAAAATAGGGTGAGGGCTCATGAGTAGTTAAAAGCCCTCGCGGCGAACTTGCTAATGCAGTCTTTGCCCGCAGGTGGAGGATTCGGAAAGTTTTCGCAGGCATCATCTAGTAATGGAGAGGTCCGGTACCATACGACTACATCTTGACCATCGATATTTTGAGCTGGAGTCGTATAGTCCCATGGATACGTGGTTTGTTCCAGGCCTCCTTCGCCTCCATCCCACTCGTAGGCGTTATACTGCAATGCCCAAACTCTTGGCCTGTATGAAGAACTTGTAATTTCGTCTCCTGTGTCGACCTTTATCCTGACTTCCTTGTTCGTAGTTTTCCTTATTACCTTCCATTCATATCCACTGCAGTAGGAACCATCGCTCAAATAGGCACCTTCGATGGTCTTCAGCTGCCATACACCACCAACGCACTGATATAATTGATTAGGAAGGTTGACGACTACGTCTATGTCGTAACGCCAATAGAAGAAGAAACGAGGTTGAATACTGTCTGCCTGTATCCCCGGACCATAGGATCTAATTTCATTTTCAATTCGACCGTCGCTATAGAACCAATCGGTTTGATCCCAAGAGTATCCTGTGATTCTGTAAGTAGCTTTTAGCTTACTGTTAGTTGCCGTGTTTGTCTGAGCAATACCATTTGTTCTCTCGTCACAAAAGAATTGACTGATGTTGATTGGAGGTTGCGGAGGTGTTGTGGGCGGTTCACCCAAGTCATGGGGCATGCATAAGTGATCTATTATAGTTTCGCCGTTTGGATAGACTACTATTACATATTGTAGGGTTCCATCTGTTGCAACCGGATCATATGTCGCATCAATGCCTTGATAATATGCGCCAACAAATTGGATTCCATCGTGGTGTGATTGGAACCACCCCCATCCGAAGTTATTCGGATCTAGCTTCCATTTCGCGTTGTTAAGCTCACCCTGGTCGACATCCACTGCATTCGCGGACTGAATGCTGGAAAACAGCATGAGAATAGATGCAAAGGCGACAGCAATCATCCATGTTGGCTTTTTGCTTCGAGTGCTCACTATGACCTACCCCAATTGGACACTGCCTGTACGGCTTTACTGGACAGATCAACCTGTACTTTTACCCCTTTATTGTTACTCCCTTTCATAAGAACGTCTACCCGGCTGTCACTCCCCTCTATCGGTTCTAACTGCACACTGAACGCAGGAACTTTTGAGGACATTTCAATTACTGCAGGATGCTCTAGTGCGACCAAAGCAGCCTCCTCTGCTTCTTGAACACTTATTCCCGATATACATGGATTTCCTATCAACGATGAACCTGTTTCGTCGATCACAGTGCGCACGTAGTCCCTGAAGCTTCCACCTAAATCAAGATAGAGCCAAGTTGAGGCAGTTATACCCTGGTCTAATCCAGCACTTAGAACGAGAAGATGTGTCTTATCTTTAAGAGAATCCGAAATGGCTGGGTCCGAAAAATACGTCTTTGCGGCATCTCGTATCTCATCCAATCCGATAACTCTGTTTCCTTCAAAATCTCTAATGTCAATACCCGCGAAAGCCATTCCGGGCACGGGAAATCCTAATGCTTCGGGGGCGAGATGGAGGGTTTCAACCCTCTTCGAATTCATGTTCACGTTGGTGTATGCATAATGATCGTCGTAAACTGGTTTTCCATTCTCATCGCGAGAGCTTACGACGTCCAAGCTTACCAGGAGACATCTAGAATCTGAACACGGATGTGCAGGATCGGTGTTCGTAACTTGATGGATATGGTATGCATATTCCCGACCCGCAGCAAGTGATTTTATTCTGGCATCCTCTGACATTACTTGGTAAGCCTCCCATCCTTCTCCCAGTGTAGGAATCCCGCCTATACTGTTATCTGAAATTATGACATCCAAGACTTCACCTGTAGCCGTGTCAACGGGGATAGAAATAGTGCGAGAATCATCATATACGTATACACCGACTATTCGATCGCCAGGAGCCTTCCCGCCGACGATCTCAGTGATCTGAAGTACTCTGTATTCTTTCCCTTCCAGCAGGTTTTGTTAAATAAGTGCGATTTGTTAAATAAGTCGAGACTCAGTTAAGAAATTTGGATACAAAGTTGCGATTCGACGAGATGGTTATTATTCTTGTCTTGAACCCGAGATATTATTTGTTT
>Ga0187892_10007934_pt1 | contig 14834 bp, 13 predicted proteins | sample MA1701073metaG_FD_139345 | JGI IMG/M metagenome (GOLD analysis project Ga0187892, IMG submission 139345) | Bio-ooze microbial communities from a basaltic lava cave in the Kipuka Kanohina Cave System on the Island of Hawaii, USA - MA170107-3 metaG ... | reverse complement strand
GCAGGCGAAGGGGCCGGAGAGGATCTGCGACACGTCCACGATGCGAACGCCAGCGAGCGGTCCGGGCATCGGTCCTCCGGGGTCCGGCGATTCTACCCGCTGCGCACCCCGACCACGCCGTCTTTCGCGAGCGCCGCGATCTCGGCCTCGGCGTAGCCCGCCTCGCGGAGCACCTCGGCCGTGTGCTCGCCGTGGAGAGGCGGTGCCCGCCGGATCGCGCCCGGCGTCTCCGAGAGCTTCACCGGGAGGCCCGTGGTGAGGAAGCTCTCGCGCTCGGGGTGCGGGAGGCGCACGAGCATCTCGCGCGCGAGCACCTGCGGGTCGGCGAAGACCTCCGCGAGCCCGAGCACGGGGCCGGCCGGCACGCCCGCGGCGTTCAGCTTCTCGACCCAATGGGCCACGTCCTCCGCGGCGAGCGCCTCCTCCAGGGCCGCGAAGAGCGCCGGCCGGTTCTTCATCCGCGCCACCACGTCCTTGAAGCGCGGGTCGGCCGCCCACTCCGCGTGGCCGAGCGCGAGCGCGAGGCGGTCGAAGATGGCGTCCGTCGCGGCCGCCACGATCAGGTAGCCGTCGCGTGCGCGGAAGCGGCCGGCTGGCGCCGTGAGCGGATGGTGATGTCCGGCCGGGCCGGGACTCTTCCCGCTCTCGAAGTACATGCCCGCTCCCCACGACAGCACGCCGAGCGTGGCCTCGAGGAGCGAGGTGTCCACGAGCTGGCCGCGGCCCGTCTTCGCTCGCGCGAGGAGCGCGAGCTGGATGCCGTGCGCCGCGAAGATCCCGGCGAGCAGGTCGGAGATCGCGATGCCGACGCGCGTCGGGCCGCTCTCCTCGGTGCCCGTCAGGCTCATGAGCCCGCTCATCGCCTGCGCGATCGGGTCGAAGCCGGGCCGCTCCGCGTACGGGCCGGTCGCGCCGAAGCCCGAGATGCTGCACACGACGAGGCGCGGGTGGCGCGCGAGCAGCTCGGCCGGCGCGAAGCCGAGCGCGGCGAGCACGCCCGGCCGGAAGTTCTCGACCAGCACGTCGGCCGTCGCGAGGAGGCGCGCGAGCACCGCCCGGCCCGCCGGCTGCTTGACGTCGAGCGCGAGCGAGCGCTTGCCGCGGTGCGCGGAGAGGAAGAAGTACGAGTCGCGCCCGCCCGGCGCCGCGAGCTCCCGCCCGCGCGGCGACTCGATCGAAACGACGTCGGCGCCGTAGTCGGCGAGGAGCTGCGTACAGAACGGCCCCGCGAGGAAGCGCGAGAGGTCGACGACGCGGACGCCGGCGAGAGGGGCGCTCATCGAGGGGAGCTTCGCGCGCCCTGCTCGTTCCGGCGACCGACGGCTCGGCCCGCGCGAGGAGCGCGATCCGACCCGAGAGAGCAGCCGCGGTGTGCGGCTATTCGCCCACCACGAGCGTGCAGAAACGCGAGTAGACCCCGAACACGCTCCAGGACTCGTGGTCGACCACCGAGACGTTCGTGATGCCGCCGTGGCGCTTCGCCTCCTGGATCGACGCATCGCCGAGCGCCACCGCGCCGACGTAGTTGGCGGCGCACGCGCGCCCCTGCTTGGTCGCGCCTGTCGCCGCCTCTGCCTCGATCGGGCCCTTCACGTCGGTGTAAAACACTCCGTTCCCGACCGGAGACGCAACGAAGGCACAACCCGTCGCGGCGAAGGCCACCGCCGAACAGAACGCCAGGGTCCGGATGCGCTGGGGCAAGGGATCCTCCTTTCAGGGGGCCCGATGGGGCCGCGGCGCCTTTGTACCACCTCCCGGCGCGCGTCGCGCGACGGGAGAAGCCCGCGCCCTGCCCCTACCAGCGCTCCCAGTGGATCACGTCCTCGACGGGCTTCCGGCTCACCGGGCCGTGCGAGCGCGCGGGCCAGCCGACCGCCACCGACACGCCGAGGTACACCTCGGGCGGGATCCCGAGCACCTCGCGGAACTCCTGCTCGGCGGCGACGTGGAAGGTGGTGAAGGTGGCGCCGAGGCCGAGCGCGCGCGCCGTCACGATCAGGTTCTGCCCGGCCGGGTAGACGGTCGACCACACCATCGCCTCGCTCGGGGCCTGCGGCGGATAGACCTTGCGCCCGCAGATCACGATCCAGGCCGGCACGTCCGCGAAGTGATCGAGCAGGTGCGCCGCGCCCGCGAGCATGCGCCGCTGCATGTCGCTCTCGCTCGGCATGGCGCGGATGCCGCGGCCCATGCGCTCGCGCACGGCGGCGCCGAGCCGCTCCTTGGCGGCGCGGTCGCGCACCACCACGAACTCCCAGCCCTGCGAGTTGCCGGGGCTCGACGCGCGCGTGGCGCCCCAGACCAGCTTCGCGAGCAGCGCCTCCGGCACCGGGTCGGGCTTCAGGTAGCGCATGGCCCGCGCCGTCTCGAGCGCTTCGAACGCCTCCATCCCAGACCCTCCTGCGGCTTCTGTATCGTCCGGCGCTCATGAGTAGCGCGAAGGGAGACCGCGTGTTCGACCTCAGCGGCCGCGTCGCGGTGGTGACGGGCGGGAACGGCGGAATCGGCCTCGCCATCGCGCGTGGGCTCGCGAAGGCCGGCGCCGCGATCGCGATCTGGGCGCGCGATACGGCCAAGAGCGAGGCAGCGGTGAAGGAGCTCGAGGCGCTCGGCGTCCGCGCGCTCGCCCTCCCCTGCGACGTCGCCGACGAGGCCCAGGTGGCCGCCGCCGCCGAGCAGACCGTGGCCGCGCTCGGCCGCATCGACGTCGGCGTCGCGAACGCCGGCGGGAGCGCCGTCACGGCCTTCCTGGAGACGACCCTCGCCGACTGGCAGAAGCTCACGAGGGTCGACCTCGACGGCGTCTTCCTCACCTTCCGCGAGATCGCGCGCCACATGGTCGCCCGCGGCGGAGGCGGCCGGCTGATCGCGATCTCCTCGATCGGCGAGATCTTCGGCATGCCCAGGCAGGAGGCCTACGCGGCCAGCAAGGGCGGCCTCGGCGCGCTGGTGCGCTCGCTCGCGGTCGAGCTCGCGCGCCACGACATCCAGGTGAACGCCGTGCAGCCGGGCTGGATCGCCACCGAGCCGCTGAAGCGGGCGATGAAGTGGCAGCGCTTCCACGACACCATCGTGCACCGGACGCCAGCCCGCCGCTTCGGCACGCCCGACGACCTGGCCGGCGTCTGCGTCTATCTCGCCTCCGACGCTGCGCGCTTCCACACCGGCGACACCCTGCGCGTGGACGGCGGGTACTCGGTGTTCTAGTGCCGTCCCTTCCCGAGACCGGCCTCGTGCGGCTCCACCCCCGCGACGCCGCGCAGCTCGAGGCGTTCGCCGACCTGCACGAGGCCACGCTGCCCGAGAGCGTGCCGGTGAAGTTCGGGCGCCGCTTCATGACCCGCTTCTACTTCCCGAAGCTGGTCGCCGACGGGCTCGCGGCCGGCGACCTGTTCCGCTTCGAGGGGAAGTGGGCCGGCTACAACCTCTACACGAAGTTCCCGCACACGATGCTGCGCGACGCGATCCGCCGGCACTTCTGGTTCCTCTGCGGCTTCATGCCCGGCGTGCTGCTCGCGAACCCGCGCGCGCTCGTCGCGATCCCGAAGATGCTCGCGAACCAGGGCGGCTTCCCCGTGCTGCCGCGCACCGGCTACTTCCTTACGTTCGGGGTCCATCCCGACTTCCGAGGCCGAAGGGTCGGGCCCAGTCGAATCTCGTCGCTCTTGATGCACGGGATGTTCGACTACTTCCGCGAGGCGCACTTCGATGCAGTTGAGGCCACGGTCGACACGGACAATGTGCGAGCGCTGCGCTTCTATGTCGGCTGCGGCTTCCGCGTCGAGAACCGCGGGCTCGACCGTGGGAGGCGTGTCCAGGTCCGCCGGGAACTTTGAGAAGGTTCGGTCCTCCTTCAGAAGGGCACGAGCCACGAATAAACAGGCTCGCAGCCAATACGGATTACCTCGTTGCCGTCGAGGTTGTTTCCGGCGGTCACGTCCACCTGAAACGCCAGCCGCTCACCTGTAACCGTCACCGGCGCAGCGTTGATCTTCTTGATCGCTACTGGGGTTCCCGACCAATCGACGAACGGCTCCAACGTGAGCGTCTTCACGACCTCGACCTGCGAGTAGTTGTTGATCTGAGCCTCGAGGGTAAGTGAGTCGCCAGAAGCCCAGCCCGTCGGTACGGCCAAGCCCTCAGCTGACGGGTACCAGCAGGTGAGAGCGTGAAACCAAGGGCGTGGTGTACCCCCGAGACCAAAGGCCGGCATCATCAGGTTCGAAGTCTGATACTCCGCATGTGGCATCGTGTTGCAATTTGCAAGCAGACCAATTGACGAGATGGACGCGTGCCAGCCGTTGTTCAAGCAACCGCCTGTAGCCAACGGCGTCGCTATATCTGTATACCCGAGAGCGCTGACACCGCCGGTCGGCTGTACGGCTGCCGTTGCACAGTTCGGGCAGACCAGACCCGCATAGGTCGGCGCCCCCAGGTACTCCTTGTAGTAGTCACTATCGCTGGGGTCAGTGCTCTCTGCAGCCTGCACGCGAAGTCCATAGATTGCCAGCTTCCGAATGGTACTCCCCGAAGTGCCGCACCAATGGGCACGAGCTGGGTCGCTCTCCTCGCTTCGGTCGACCAAGGACAGGCCCCCGCCGTGCTGTTCCATCCACACGTCGTTGACGAATACGGCGCACTCGTTGCGATGCTCGTTGTTGCCGCCCGTCGGGGTCCAGTTGACGCCCGTCGCCGTGACGCGCGCCTCGTGCCCGCTACTTCCGAGGATGGCAGTGAGGCCACGATCTGGGCCTCCGCTCCCCGAGTTCACGTCGCCACCGATGTCGATGTCGCGGAGATTCACGAACGCTCCTATTATTGTCAGCGCCGGGCCGTCGTTTATCCCCTCCAGTGAGCCCGTGAGGCTGATGGGGCCGATCTTCGTTCCTCCCAAGTTCCCGATGTACACACCGCCACCGTGGGTTGTGTACGCCCTGATCTCCACATCGGACACGTGCGAGTTCCGGACCGTGTAGCTGTGCGAGGTACCGAAGTTGTCCGTGACGATGTCGGTCAGCACCACCTTCTTGCCGAACGAATCAGCGCCAGACAAGTCGGAGTCGCCTTTCCCGAGGTCCACGCATATGTGGCCCCGGTCGGCTCCTTGCCCCGCCGAAGCGTTGCAGTACACGCGCTCGATCGTCAGATCCAGGAAGCCGCCTGTGTTCCCGGAGCCGTACCAAGTATCCCCGCGAATAGCGACGTACCGCGTTAGGTCCGGATCTGGGGAGGTGAAGAATCGGAACTTCAGATCGTGGATTCGGAGGCCGTCGATGTAACCCGCTGACACACTGGTGTCGTTCTTGCCGCCGATGTTGATGCCGACCCAGCCAGGAGCCCAGGAGTGGCCGTTGCATTCCGCGGTGAGCGCCGCTAGCCGGAACGTTCCACTCGTGGACGTGCATGTCGTATCGTCAGCCACTGTGATGAAGAACTCGTCCGTATCCTTGACGCCCTTCACCAGGTAGTTGCCGTCGCACTGGTTGTCGCCGGATCCACTCCAGGTCACGAGATCTCCCTGGCGAGAAGGAAGGCCGGCGGAGAAGCCATGAGACGTGGAGGTAGTGATCTTGAGCGTGTCGGTACCCCAGTCGCAGAGGCCCAGATTCGCCCCGGTATCGCATTGAGGGGCATCCGTCTCGTCAGCCTTCGTCACGCCGCTCACCGTCTTTGCGACGGTTCCGCCCGTGGTCGTATCGTCGAGAGAAGCCGGGTCGATAATGGTTCGAGTCGTCCCGAACGCAGCCTCGTTGCACGTCACGCCCGACAGGTCGGTTGTTCCACTCGCGTTCACGATCTCGACGTCCGAAGGCGTCGCGGGGTTCAGGTACACGGACGCTCCTCCACCGTCGATGTCGACAGCGATCGGTATCGACTTGTTGAGGGCCCCGACCGCGGCGCCGCGGAGGTTCAACCGTGCGGTGTTGGTGAGTTTGTAGACCCCGGCATCGAGGGCGATGCGCCCTCCTGGGAAGCTGATGGAGCCTGCGGAGTAGTCCAGTAACGGGTTGTCCGTCCAGTAGAACCAGGCGATCTCCAGCGGCTGCTTCAGGTCCAGCTCGTCGGAACTGGTCGATCGGGCGGGTGAGATGACGACCTTGCTCGCCATCGTATAGCCGGGACCCGAAGCGCTCTCGCACGCGAACACGCGGGTCCCGATCGGCACACCTGACGTAGTCACGGTCTCCGCTGGAGCGGCGACGTTCTCCAACGGAGCCCCAGAGTCGAACCAGCCGCGCCCTTGGAGAGCGTCCTCGAAGGCCAGCACGATTCCGTTCCCGGCCCCCGTGCCGTAGTCCATCAGGACCCAGCCGAACGGCTCATCGGTGTCGAGGGCATTGTCGGAGTCCCGGTCCCAATATAGCTGGTCGCCGACGCCGACGTTGGCGTGCTTGGTCGTGTACTCCCACCGGTGGAGGTGGTCTTCCCACAAGCCCGCGGGGCAGACCTCGTTCTGTGCGAGGCTGGGCATGGAGCTGAAAACAAGCGCCACAAAGGGAAGGCTTAGCTTCCACATGGCGTTCTCCGGGTGCTCGCGTGTAGCGGCCGCGAGCGGCCCCCCGCCCTCGCCCCTCTCATCGGCCAACGAGGAGGGCACGCCGTGTGCTGCTGGTCACGGGATTTGGGGAGTAAGGCCGCCAAAGGCAACGCTGTGTCGTTGCCCCGCTGCGCGTAGGTCCCAAGGCACTGCACCCCATGCTCGACCGACGGTACGTGGCTCGAGCCGGACCACCGAGCCCTCGCTGTCGGGCGCCGGCGTCGGCCGGAGCACGCGTGCGCGTACCGCACGACGTTCGCCGAGCTGGAATTGGCTGGCGGTCTCATCCAGCGCGCCCATCGGAGACGCTCTTCCCGCGCCGCACCCACATCCGCCCGTCGATCGCGTCGAAGCCGCCGGCCCTACAGAGCGAGTGCGTCGCAGTGAGCCCGGGCTGCCAGACCGGGTTCACGCGGCGGACCGGCGTCTCGCGGTAGCCCTCGGCGTCGAGGCGATCCACGCGATGGATCCAGAACGCCGAGCCGTACGCGCCCGAGCAGTCCTGCCCGGGGCGGTAGAGCACGGCACCCTCGTGGAAGAGCGGGCCCGCCGGCCGTGCGTGGCGCACGTCGGAGACGACCGGGTTCTCGGGGTGCGGGCGCCAGTCGCCGGTGAGGTCATCGGCGGAGTAGAGGAAGAGCTCGTCCTGTGCGGCGCCCCCGCTCTCGCTCACGCCCGCGAAGAGCCAGAGGCGGCCCCCGTGCTCGAGCAGCGTGGGATCGACCGCGCGCACGTCCGAGAGGAGCTCCCGCTCGAGCTTCCACTGCCAGGGGAACTGCACCGCGCGCCAGAGCTCGACGCTCCGCTGCGCGGACGTCTCGGGCAGCATGAACCACGCGCCGTGCCGCTGGAATACGAACGGGTACGAGAGGTGGTAGGCGCGCTCGAGGACGACGTGCGACTCGCCGAGCGCGCCGCCCGGTAGCACCTCGCTGCAGCGGATCACGCCCTTCCCCGTCGCCCGCGCGGCGTCTTCGAAGAAGAGCCAGAGGCGCTCGCCGTCCGGCACGAGGAAGGGGTCGGCGTAGAAGCGGTCGCCGGGCATGGGGATGGGCGTGAAGCCGTGCATCGGGCCGTCCACGAGCGAGCCCTGCGACGGGCGGAGCGCCACGAACCAGGGCTCCTCGTGCGTGCGCAGCCGGAGCCGCTCGCGCGCGACGCGGAGCCCGAGCGCGCCGGTGAAGCGCGCGACCTCGAGCGCGCCCGGCTCGCGCGCCGGCGCGCTGCAGGCGCCCGCGGCGCCGCTCGGCCCTTCTTCCCGCGGCGCCGTGGCGTCGCGGAGCGCGCGCGCCACGAAGCCGGCCGCCTTCCACAGCGGGCCCTGGCGGCCCCGCGCGAGCGAGGTCGGATCCGTGGCCGCGAAGCCGCGCGCGAGGAGCCGCGTGCCTTCGGGCGTGTGCGCGCGGAGCGCGAGCTCGGTGACGGGATGGCGGCGCGCGATCTCCCAGAAGAACGGCGCGCCGCCCTTCGCCTCGCTCTCCAGGTGATCGAAGCTCCAGACGCCGAGGGGCGCCGCGGCGAGCCAGTCGGGCGGGAGCGCCGCGCGCGTGAGCTTCAGCACGAGGTCCGCGCGCGCCTCGCCCGGGGTCGCGGCGCGGGCCACCGGCGCGAGCGCGGCGGAGACGTCGACCGGGGCGAGCGGATCGGCCGCCGGCGCAAAGAGGCGCCGGTCGAGCGCGAGGTAGGCGCGGAACGCGAGCCCGGCCCGCGGCGCCGGCCCGCGGCCGATCACGCAGGCGCCGGCGAGCGTCGCGGCCGGCGCCGCCGCGACCGCGTCGAGGACGCGCGCGATCCAGACCGGCACGACCCGGTCCTCGAGCACGACGAAGACGCGCAGCGGCTCGCGCGGCACGGGGCACCCTCCGCAGCGCGCGATCTTCCCACGAACGCGGGCGCCGCGTCTAGCGCTCCAGCCACTCCGCCGGGTACGGCACCAGCGTCTCGTCCCCCCAGTGCTGCCCGAACACGACCGGCGCCTCGAGCGGCGCGCCGTCCTTTGCCCAGCAATGGATGGGCCCGTCGCCGATGGGCCGGAAGCGGTTCGCGCGGAGCCCGGCCTCCACGAGGGGGCAGCTCGTGCCGGCCGAGAGCAGGCCAGGGCCGAGGCGCGCCGCGAAGACCGCCGCCTCCGAGACCAGCCAGGTGTAGCGCGCCGCGCTCGGCTCGCGGGCGCGCACGTCGAGGAGCACGGCCTCGCGGCCGCGCGCGCCCTCGTGGACCCGGAGGAGCGCCCAGCCCGCCAGCGCCTCACCGATCCGGAAGCGGAGCGGCAGGTAGCGCCCGAAGGCCGGCGAGCCGGCGGCGAGCCAGGCGAGGTAGGCCGCGGTCCAGACCGGGGCGCTGCCGCGTCCGCCGGGCCGCGGGTCGAGGGCGAGCGTCTCCTCGTCCAGCGTGTCGGGTGTCTCCACGCGGGCGCCCGGCGGCGCCCCGCGCACCCGCGGCGCGAGGAACGGGCGGCCGAGCGCGTGCGCAGCGCGGCCGAGCGCGCGCGGGAGCCGGGTGCGGCGGGCGAGCGCGTCGGCGGTGCGCTCCGCGTCGAGGAGCAGCGCGTAGCGCTTCACGCTGGCCGGCACCGAGAAGCGCATGCGCGGCAGGAGATCGCGCGTGTCGGCGCTTCCGCCGGTCACGATCACCGGCTCCGGGTCCTGCATCATGCGCTGCATCACGCGCACGCCGAGGCCCGAGCGGCGGAGCTCCGGCAGGCAGAACCAGTCGAAGGAGTCGGAGATGCGGAGCCGCCGCTCGCCGACCTGATACGGGCGGCGGAAAGCGCTCACCAGAGCGAGGCACTCGTCGCCGCGGAGCGCCAGGTAGGCAAAGTGGTCGGGGTGCGTGAGGTAGCGCCAGCGGAGGTAGGCCGCGCTCCGCGGCCGCGTCCAGACCTTCGCCGAGAAACGCGCCACGACGTCGAGGTGCTCGGGCCGGAAGGCGACGATCTCGCTGCGCGTCGGCGAGGAGGCGGCCACTGCGCGCGCCATCCTACGCCAGCCGCGCTGCGCGGGCCGCTCGCTCCATCTGATACACTGCCGCGTTCCGCCGGCCCGGCGGACGCGTCGGAGGTGCCATGGCGGCGAGCGCAGCGGCGGCGGAGAACTGGGTCGAGGAGCTGCGCGCCCTGCTCGTCGAGGTGTCGGACGGCAAGCTCCAGGCAGCTCACATCGATCCGGCCGCGAACCTGTTCGACTTCGGCTACGTGGACTCGCTCTCCGGCGTGATGTTCCTCGCGCGCATCGAGGAGCAGTGGGGCGTCCACATCGAGGACTTCGACCTGGTGGAGCGGCTGAACACGCTCGAGGCCATCGCCGCCCACCTGCGCGAGAGCCTTTGAAGATCGCGAGCCGCTACACGCCGCTCGGCCCCGGAGAGAGCCGAGCGCGCGCGGACGGCATGCTCGACTGGCTGCGCGACTTCTCGGAGCGGCGCCTCTCCTCGCGCCTCATGGACGAGCGCCGCTCGATCCAGCCGCAGGTGCTGCTCGAGCTCGGCAACCACGGCTTCCTCGGCGTCCAGGTCGAGGAGAAGCACGGCGGGCTCGCGCTCCGGAACCGCGACATCTACCGGCTCCTCGACCAGGCCGCCGCGATCGACCTCTCGCTCGGCACCTTCCTGCTCGTCTGTCTCTTCCCGGGGATCCGCCCGCTGGCGGCCTTCGGCTCGCCGCTGCTCAAGGACGAGGTGCTCCCGGACCTCGCGCGCGGCCGCACGCTCGCCGGCTACGCGCAGACCGAGCCCGGCGCGGGGACGCACTTCAACGCGATGGAGGCCACGGCCGTCGAGCAACCGGACGGGCGCTGGCGGCTCCGCGGCGACAAGGTCTGGATCGGGAACGCGCAGTGGTCGAGTGTGCTCACGGTCGTCGCGCACGACGTCGACGCGGGCGGCCGGCGCCGCGGCCTGACCGCGTTCGCGGTCCGCACCGACCAGCCGGGCGTCCGGCTCGGGCGCGAGCTGCCGTCGATGGGCATGCGCGGCGTGGTGCAGGGCGAGGTCGGCTTCGACGACGTGCTCGTGGACGCCGACCACGTGGTGGGCGAGCCGAAGCGCGGCCTCGAGGTCGGCGTGGACTCGATGAGCTGGAGCCGCTTCGCGATCGCCGCGACCTGCGTGGGGACGCTCCGCCGCTCCGTCCAGCTCCTCGAGCGGTTCGCCGCGCGGCGCGAGATCGCGACGGGGCGGCTCCGCGACCACCCGCTGACGCGCGTCGCGCTCGGGCTCGGCGCGGTGCGGACCGCCGCGTGCGAGGCGCTGCTCCTCGTGATCGCGGACGCCCTCGACGCCGGCCGCGAGGTCGATGCGGAGCTCTTCGCGGTCGCGAAGCTCGCCGGGAGCGAGCTCTGCTGGGACAGCGTGGACCGGCTGATGCAGGGCACGGGCTCGCGCGGCTACGACGAGGCGAACGGCATCCCCCAGCTGCTCCGCGACGCGCGCGTGACGCGGATCTTCGAGGGCGCCTCGGAGCCGCTCGCCGCGTTCGTGGGTGCGGCGGCGCTCGCGCCGAGCTCGGACCTCCACCGCGCGCTCCGGGACGAGCTGACCGCGCCCGCCGAGGCCGACGCGCTCGGCGAGGCGGTCGCGCGCCTGCGCGCGCGCACCCTCGGCGGCGAGAAGCTCTCGCGCGCCTGGCAGTGCGCGCTCGCGGGCCGCGCGGGGATGTGGGCCGTGCTCGCGGCGGCGCTCGGCGCGACGGCAGCGGGCCGCCCGCGCGCGCTCCACGAGGCGGCGCTCGCGTGGGCGCGGGCCGAGCGCGCGGCCGCGTGCGACGACGCGGCGCGCGGCGTCCGCGAGGAGGCGTTCCTGCCGGCCGGGGCGGCGCTCGACGAGGCCGTGGCCGCGGCCGTCGCGCCGATCGGCGACGTGGACCTGCAGCTCCCCGCCGAGCGCTGGGAGCTCGACCCGCTCCTCCGCCGCTGACAGCGCCCCAAAACGGGGACGTTCTTCAAAACATCAAATTGGTCACGGATCACGTTTTGACGTTTTGAAGAACGTCCCCGCTTGCGCAGCTCGCCGCGCGGCTCGCGATCCCGACCCCGCGACGCGCCTGGCGGACGACGTGGCGGTCGTGCCCGTTCGTCACGTAGCCGAGTGAGAGGCCCGTCACCGGGTCCGCCCACGCGAGCTGGCCCCCCGCGCCGTTGTGGCCGAACGCGAGCTCCGAGTTCGTGTGGCCGAAGCCGCGGTACGTGCGCTCGGCATCGCCCGAGATCACGATCCCGAGCCCGCGGTGGACGCGCTTCCCGAACACGGGATCGCGGAGCTCGCCGGTCCGCACGCGGCGCGCCTCGGCCAGCGTGGCCGGGCTCCAGACCTCGCTGCTCGCGAGCGCGCGCCCGCCGTCGAGGAGCGCCTGGTAGAAGAGCGCGAGGTCGGCGGCCGTCATCGTGCCGCCGCCGCCTGGGATCCCGGCGCGCCGCACCTCGGGCCGGTTGAAGCCCTGGATCGCCTCCTCGGTCACCTCGGTCACCGGCGGCGGCGGGAAGCCGAGCCGCCGGAAGTCCTCCTCCGTGAGCGCCTCGCCCACGTGCACGCAGTCGGCGAGCCGCGGATGGAGCGCGTCCGGGAGCCCGGTCCAGAGGTCGCGGAGCCCGAGCGGCTCGGCGATCCGGCGCCGCACGAAGTCGCCGTACGCGAGCCCGCTCCGCCGCTCGATCAGCTCGGCGATCACGTACATGCTGGACGACGGGTGGTACTCGAAGCGGCTCCCCGGCGCGAAGGAGAGGTGCCACTTCGCGAAGCGCGCGAGGCGCGGCTCGCGGTCGAGGAACTCCTCCGGCTTGAACGGCGCGTGCGGGAAGCCCGCGGTGTGCGTGAAGAGCTGTTCGACGGTGATCGCGTCCTTCCCGTGCGTCCCGAACTCGGGGACGATCGTGGCCACGCGCTCGCTGGGGTCGAGCTTCCCCTCCTGGATCAGGAGCCAGGCGGCGGCCGAGGTGATCGCCTTCGTGGCCGAGAAGACGACGTAGAGCGTGTCGTCGGTGGCGGGCGCCGCACGCCCGCCGTGCGTCACGCTCCCGAACGTCCGCATCCCCGCGATCCGGCCGTTGCGCGCCACCGCCACCTGCGCGGACGGCAGCAGGCCCTCGCGCACCTCCTTCTCGACGCGCGCGAAGAGCGCCTCGAGCTTCTCGGGATCGACGCCCACGCTCTCGGGGCTCGCCGCGAAGTGGCCGGCGTCGGGCATCAGATCCCCTCCCCGAGCTCCGGCAGCGGGCGCTGGTGCACGTGCAACGTCGGTGCCTCGATCGTGACGCGCGAGTAGCGCGGCACCGACTCGGTGAGCCACACGTTGCCGCCGATCACCGAGCCCTCGCCGATCACCGTGTCACCGCCGAGGATCGTCGCGTTCGGGTAGATCGTCACGTCGTCCTGGAGCGTGGGATGGCGCTTCTTCCCCGCGTCGAGGCGACCGCTCTTGTTCGTGAAGGCCGCGAGCGTCACGCCGTGGTAGAGCTTCACGCGGTCGCCGATCAGACAGGTCTCGCCGATCACCACGCCCGTGCCGTGGTCGATGAAGAAGTGGCTCCCGATCGTGGCGCCGGGGTGGATGTCGATGCCGGTCGCGCTGTGGGCGTCCTCGCTCATGATGCGCGCCACGACGCCCTCACCCTGCTCGTAGAAGACGTGCGCAATGCGGTAGGTCGCGACCGCGATGAACGAGGGGAAGGCGGCCACGATCTGGCCGTAGCTCCCTGCGGAGGGGTCCTTCTCGAAAGCGGCCTCCACGTCCGTGGCGATGTAGTGCCGGATCTGCGGGAGCCGCTCGAGGATGCGCATGGCCTTCTCGCCGCCCACCAGCGCCGAGACGATGCCGTGCACCACGCGCAGATCGCTCTCGAGCTGCGGGGTGGGGCTGTCATCGGTCACGAGCGCGCGGAGCGCGCCGAGCGCGTCCTTCACGCGCCGCGCGTAGGGGAGCACCTCGCGGCGGGCCTGGCACACGGGATCGCACTGCTCACGCAGCTCGCGCAGGGCATCGGCGACGAGGGGGATTCCGTCCGACATGGGGTCCTCCGGGTGCGCTGGCCCCGGAGCATACTTCACCAAGGGACGGACCTTTTCCTTCACGAAGCGACCCCCCGGGCGACTCGTGAAGAAAAAGGTCCGTCCCCTCGTGAAATCAGGTCCAGCGCCGGAGCAGGCGCTCGCACTCCATCAGCACGGCCTTGGCGGCGCCGGGCACGTTCAGGGCCTTCCGGACCAGGGAGGTCGCCATCAGCACGTTGTCGGAGCTCCGGTAGAGGTCGAGCCGGAAGCGGAACTTCATGGGCGTGCGGTGCGGGCGCGAGGCCGGCGGCGCCGGGAACGAGCCCGGCGGCAGGAGCTCCGCGGTGACCCGCACGTCCACGTCGTCGCCGGGGCTCGCGTTCGCGAAGAAGTAGGCCTTCCGGTGCTCGGTCGAGAGGCAGGCGACGAGCTCGTTCGAGACGGGCAACTCGAGCTGCCGCCCGAAGAACTTCCGCTCGCCGTAGTTCATCATCGCCTCGTAGCGCGCGAAGTAGACGAGGCCGGCGCCGTTCAGGTCGCTCTCGTGCACGATGTGGTAGAGGATGGGCTCGGGCCGTACCGGGCGGAGCGGGAGGCCGGGCGGGCCGTCGTCGAGCGACTCGATCTCGCCCCCGCCCTGCACGTGCGCCTGGAGGCGCACACCCGACGGCGGCGTCGCGAGCTCCTCGATCTCGCGCTCGTCGATCCCGGCCGGCTTGTAGACCTTGAGCCGCGTGTTGCTGCCGGTGGGCGCGATGAAGGCGTTCGTCATGCAGGCCCACGACACCGGGAGCGAGCGCAGGTCGTCGCGGGTCTTGAGCGTGGCGAGGAGCGAGTCGGGGATGTCGTGATCGTCGATCACGAAGAGCCCCTCCACGAACTTCTTCGCGTAGGAGGCGACGCGGTTCCGCACGCGGATCTCGGCGTCCTCGCCGAGCACCTCCATGCTGTGCTGGGGCGCGAGCTTCGTCTCGACGTCGATCACCGAGCCGTAGAGGCGCTCGCGCGAGTCGTTCGTGATCTCGGAGGGCTTGCGGCCGAGCATGTGCGCGATGCCGGACCACTGGTAGGCGGCGAGGATCTTCAGGAACTCGACTTCCGAGAGCCGCTCGCCGGGCGCCATGTGCGGCATCTGCACCACGAAGCGGTTGTCGTGCCAGGGTGCCCTCATGGGATCCTCCGGGGACCGAGCCGTCTCATCGGCGGACCCGGCAGGATGCCACAGCCCGAGCGCGGGGGGGACGGGCTAGGCTGGCGGGGCGCCGCCGCCCGAGGTCCCCATGACCGACGCGTTCGATCTCCGCACCCTCGACGT
>Ga0187892_10007933_pt1 | contig 14835 bp, 9 predicted proteins | sample MA1701073metaG_FD_139345 | JGI IMG/M metagenome (GOLD analysis project Ga0187892, IMG submission 139345) | Bio-ooze microbial communities from a basaltic lava cave in the Kipuka Kanohina Cave System on the Island of Hawaii, USA - MA170107-3 metaG ... | reverse complement strand
CTGTTTCACGGCCGAGCCGATCGAACTGCCGGCGTATGGTGTCTGCGGCCGACAGCCCGACCTCGACGATCCGACCGTGCGGATCGCAGCGATAGGTCGTATTGGTGCCGAGGCTGGAACGCCTGACAACGCGATTGCCCAGCGGATCGTAGGCAGACTCAACGCTGTGTCCGCCGAACGATTCGCGCACGCGATCCCCGGTCAGGTTTCGTGCGATCTCGACTGCACCTTCAGTATTCGTTGCTTTCACGACCATGCCGATCGCGTCGTATGCGAAAACGACCTGCGACATGTCGTGAAACGTCGCTTTGAGGATTCGGCCGACAGGGTCCCGCTCGTACACCGTCGTCTCACCCGCGCCGTTCGTGCGTTCGGTGACGAAGCCGCAGAGATCCCGCTTGTAGGTCACCGTCCGGCCCGACGCGTACCGTTCGGCACTGAGATAACCATCATCGTCATACGTAAACTCATGACGGCCGCCCAGAGCATCCACAACGGCCAGCAGCTGCTCGGGCTCACTACCCCAGACGTAGCTGGTAGTACTACCGTCCGGCCGCCTTTCGAGCGTGACTTCGTCACAGCCCACGCCGTACTCGTAGGCGGTCACTGCTTCGCCGGATTCCTCAACGCTCACGACGCGTGCCCTCGAGTCGTGGTGGATCCTCCGTGTTGAGCCATCGGGATAGGCGATCAACGTCACAAGATCAGTCAGGTCGTGCTGGTAAGAGGTCGTGCCATTCTCCGGATCGACGATCTCCACAACATTGCCTCGGGCGTCAAAGGCATATCGTGTGGTTGCGTCCGTCGCATCGGAGATCGCAATCAGCTGCCCGTACTCGTCATAACTGAAACGCCATTGACCTCCAGCCGTACTCTCGATTGCGACTGGATCACCCGCCGTATTCAGCCGATGGAGCCAATGCACGCCCGTCGGATAGCGGACCTCGCTGACACCCTGAGTCACCGCATCATAGACGTACTCCCAGGTGGCGCCGAGCGGGTCGGTAATCGCGACGAGCCGATGTGCATTGTCGAATCGTGACGAAGTGACGGCGCCGTTCGGGTACGTGATGGCGGACCGATTGCCAGCCTCGTCATACGCATACGCTGTCTCTCGGCCAAAGGCGTCCACCAGGCCGACAATGCGACCGAATTCGTCGTATTTTGTCAGATCGAGGGCGCCGCGCGGAGAAATGGCAAAGCTGACCTGACCGAGGGCGTTCCAGTGATAGCGCCAGGTCTTGCCCCGACTGTCCTCAAGTTCCGTGACCCGCTGGTGGTCCAGGAATCTCAGCCGTTTGTGATCGTAGCCATCAGGCCCGTAGGTCTCTACACAGCGCCCCCACGCGTCATAGCCAAAGAAATACTCCTCACCGCAACGCGCCAGCTCGTGCGTGAGCCGCGAGTCGCGATCGTACTCGTAGTGCGCGCTGCGCCCGTGCGCATCAAAGGCCGCCGCCAGGTGCCTTCCATCTGCGTAGGCGTACTCGACACCCGTGTGACGGCTTCCATCCGATGCCTGAACCTGGATGCGGGTGATGAGATCGGCCGAGTACTCGATCACCAACGCGCGCCGCTCGCGCTGCTGCGTGATCGTGATGAGCCGATTCGAGCTGTCGTAGCCGAGCACGAGGCGGTTGCCCCAGCCATCTTCGATGGCCGCAAGACGCAGTTCCCCCGTGCGGCCTACCGGCGAAAATCGGTACCGCTCGACGCTAAGCTCCTCGCTGTCCCAGTTCGTGACGACGTAATCCTCGGCTTGCTTCCGCACCTCCAGGCACATCAGAAAGTGCCGCGCGACGCCACCTCGCTCAACAATGTGCTCGGTGTCCTCGAGATCGACCGCGTCCGAGGACCCCGTACTGAAGCGGTACGCGCCCGCACCGGCAAGCAGTTTCGCGTGAAAGCGCGTGCTCCAGCCTGGACCCAGCGCCGAGGAGGAGCCGTTCGCCGGCGTCGAAAAATGCCGCTCCCAGAGAATGGGCAAACGGCCGTTTACATGAATGTCCGTACACGACGACGTGACCACTCCGGTGGCAACGTCCACGGGATGACCGGCTGTCCGGTGACCAGGTCGCATCGATCAGGCGCGGTTTACCAGGTTGAATGCATGCATTGTATACAGTGTGCGCCGCTGCTCGGCGCGCCGGCGAATGACGGCGCGCAGTGGCATGCACAGCGACCAGCGTGTTGTCACTGCCCGTTTCATGGACCCGACCGGATCCCGGGGTTCACCTTCAGCCGGCACCTCGCTTGCCCAGAGCCTTCACGCCCCGACCGACTCCGGCGGAAACCGCACCCTGCGCGGCATTGACGGCCAGACCGCGCGCCATGTCCGCGAAGCTCACGCCGACGAGCACATTGCTGAAACCCAGAACGACGGCGTTCGGAACAATCGGGATGTCGCTGCAGCTCGTTCCCATCAGCGGCGCACAGAAGCCGAGTGGCCCGCCATTCACCGTAACGTTCGGGCTACCCACGGCCGAGGAGCCCTGCGCACCCGGATAGGGAATCGGCGGGATCAGCAGCTTTACCCACGTCTGCCACTTCGTGAATGCCGCGAAGCTGCCTTTCACGGTTTCCCACATCGAGGCCTTGCTCGATGTGTCGATCCCCGTGACATCCTTCAAGAACCGCTCGGCCGCCGGTGGTTTCGGAATCAATGCCGCAATCGCCGCAATCGCGATGTTCGCAAGAATCGTCAGCGCCATCAGGCCGAGCGCCATCGGAATGTTCGTCAGGTATCGCTTCCAGTAGGAAGGTGTGTTCGGCGGCATCACCGGCACGCCCTGAGGCACATGGAAGAAGTACCCCATCGCACCCACGCCAACGGCCGGCATGCTGTTGACCAGGACGTTGACCTTCGGAAACGCCGGCGTCCACCACAGATAGATCGGGCCGAAGTACGGATGCACAGGAATGCCCGGAATCGGCGTGACCGCATGCACGTCGATCCCGATCACGGAGTCCATCAGCTTGGCAACAGGCCAGTTCGGCATCCGCTGCTCCGGTCAGCGCGTAATGTCCAGAACCTGCAGCGCACCGGTGATCCGGCGGCGCTGGTAGGCTACGCTCACCGAATCTCCCGCATTCACCGCATCGTACAGACTGCGCTCCGCAAAGCCGTACGCGTCACGGCCATCCACTGAAAGAACGAGCACCCACACCTCCGCCGTCGTCTGCGGCAGCGTCACTGTTCGATTGTTGATCACGGTCCTCGTATACGTCGTGCCGGGCGGCCGGTGCTCCTTGCCGATCACGGCGGCGCGCGCGTCCCGGACCGGCAACGCCGAGCGGTCCAATCCAAGGAACGCATACCAGGCACCCACGGCCACCAGAACGACCATGCCGAAAAGGTACATGAAACGCGCGCCGCCCGCGCCAGGTCCGGTTCCGCTCATTGCAGAAACACCTCGCATCTCCGCATCTGCGGCAGCCAATCCGGGCCGTCGTAGGGAACCGCGCCACGCCACACGAGATCCACCTGCCGGTCCTCCATTCGGATCATCACTGTGTGCAGAACGACGTCGAGTTCCTGCACACCCGAGCCGGTATCCAGCCCCATGCGCGGGCGGTCGCCCGGCAGCTGGAACGCGAGCTGACCGCTGTCTGTCAGGTTGTACGTGTAGACCGGCTCGTCGCCGTTCAGGAACGGAAACACGAGGCCCGGGGAAGCACCGTTGAAAAAACGAAAATCCATGTCCGGCAGCCCGGTCTGATCCCACATCGCCTTCTGGTCCTCGGGCACCAGCTTCGCATAGACGGCGCGCAGCTCCTGCTCGGCCTGGCGATCCGCGGGCAGCACGCCGGCCAGCGACGCACGCGGCTGCCAGTACTTCAGGTACCAGCCGAAATTCGCCGGCACCGGCAGCTGCTCCCAGTACATGAAATGACCGATTGTAAGCGTCTCCGGCGTCAGGATGTGTGCCGGATCCTCCAGATTCGGCAGCGCCAGCTTGTCAATCGCGCGCTTCGTGTTCGTGACCGCGAACCCCTTGCCCAGATGGTTGCGCGCGTAACCGCACGGCACTTTCGGGTCCGAATAGATGTCGACGCCGCCAAACGCGCGCTCGTACCGCAGCTCCATTGTGGTAAACGCCACAGGCTCCGTGAACAGCGGGGGCGCTCCGTCCTGGAACAGGCAGTGCCGGTCGCCCACCACCACGACGTCCTTGATCGTGCTGCCCACCGCCAGCCGCGCCGTGAGCGCCTGCACCGGCTGCCCGCCAGGCGCGTACGCTGCGCCATTGAGCACCACATCCGTGCCCAGTTTGAACGGCACGAAATCGCTCTCGAACCGGACCGACGTGTTCATGGGATCGTCGTAGTGCACGTCACCAGGCCACAGTTTCTGATCCTCCACGGCCCGCCTGCACTGGCCGCCATCCACGAAATCGTACGTACGCTTGTGCAGCACCGAAAGCACGTGCATGCCGTCGGGCGTCTGTCCGGGGAGCACGACCTTGCGCAGCTCGCGCGCCTCCGCAGCAACCGTTGCAGCCGTCGCGTTCACTCGCTCACTCCACGCGCGCTTCGAGCCGGGTCATCTTCGGGATCCAGTCCGGACCCGGATACTCGAACGCGCCTCGCCAGACCAGATCGACCTCGCGCTCATCCATACGCACGGTCACAGTGTGCAACACCGGCTCCAGACGCTGCTCACCCTGACCCACATCGAGCGTGATCTGCGGTGCATCGCCCGGCAGCGTGAAGTCGAACGCACCCTCGGGCGTAAGTCCGTGCGTGCGGATCTCCTCGGTTCCCTGGAGCCCCGGGAATACCTGGCCCAGCGAACCGCCATTGTTGAATCGAAGATCGAAGCTGGGCAGCTTGAACTGACGAGCCAGCGCGATCTGGCCGCGCGGCACCAGACCCAGCTCCTCCTCACGCATCACCGTGTCCGGATCCATCAGACCGGGAACGGCGCCAACAAAGGACGCACGCGGATACCAGGTTCGCTGGAACCAGCCGAAACCTGCCGGCAACGGCTGCGCGTTCCACTGGTCATACGCGCCAATGATCACGCGCTCCGGCGTCAGCAGATCCGACGGGTCCTCGATGTTCGGCAAGGCGAGGCCATGCACGACTTCCGGAATGTTCCGGATCGCGACACCTCGGCCCCGATGATTGCGCGGATAGTAGAACGACAGGTTCGGATCGCTGATCACGTCCTGGCCACCATAGGCGCGATCGTATCGGATCTCCATTTCCGTGAACGGCGCCGGATCGGTGAGTTTCGGCGCAGCGTCGGGCTGAAACAGGCAGAAGCGGTCGCCGGTCACGCGCAGCGTCTTCGCGCGGCCTGCTATCTGGATGCCTGCATCCATCTGGTAGACGGGCCGGCCGCCGGGGGCGTACGCCTTCGCAATCACGATCACGTCGGTTGCAAGCTTGTACGTCGTGAGGTCCGTTTCGAACAGGACTGTCGATGTTTCGGCGTCGCCGTCATCGTAGTAGACATCGACCGGGACGAGCGGCCGGCTCTCGACCCGCACACACGGCCCGCCACCGGCGATCGTGTACGTGCGCTTTGTGAGCACACAGAACACGTGGCGCCCATTCTCCGCAGTGCCCGGGAGAACCGCCAGCTCTTCCTTCGCCATGACCGGCGCCTCGCGCGTCGCCATCGGTCGCTACGGATTCAGCATGACCATGCCGCCCTTCACCGTATTCGTGCCGGAGCCCTCCGACATTACGAGCGCGCCTTTGATCGTGTGATTCGCATCGGCCTCCGACATCACGTTGCCACCCTTGATGCGGACTTCGGCGGAGCCTTTAATGGCAATGGCAACGCCCGACAGTTCGATGCTGCCATCCGCCTTCATCAACAGCTTGCTCGAGCCGACCTCGAGCAGAATCTCCGTGCTGGCCTTGATGTGAACATGACCGGACTGCGACGTCGCGTCGATGTCGTTCTTGACGGTCGTACTCTGCTTGCCCGCCGTGACTGACACGGTCATGTCGTTCTTGATGGTCTGCGTGTGCTTCGCGTTCTCCGTGATCGTGACATCCTTCTGGATCGTTTCCGTGTGCGTGCCGTCTACCGTGATCGTGCGGTTGTTCTTGATCGACTGCGTATCATCGTGCAGCACGGTGGTCGACATGTCGTACTGGGCATGGATCGTCATCTTCTCCTTGCCCTTGGTGTCCGTGGCCGTGATCTCGTTGTGGCCACCGCCGCCGGGCGAGCTGCGTGACTTCATGCCCATCTGAATGCCGGAGCCGGGCAGCGTGAAGGGCGGAGCCTGGTCGGCGTTGTATACGCTGCCAATGATCAGCGGACGGTCCGGATCACCCTCGAGGAACGCGACCACGACTTCGTTCTCAATGCGCGGAATCGTGACATTGCCCCAGCCCTTGCCGCCCCAGGGCGTGGCCACGCGCACCCAGCACGAACTCTTCTCGTTCTTCTCGCCCTTGCGGTCCCAGTAGAACTGGATCTTCACGCGCGCGTGCTTGTCCGTGTGGACTTCCTCGCCGGCCGGCCCCACGACCAGCGCGGTCTGCGTGCCGTGGATCATGGGCTTGGGCGTGCGCCGCAGCGGCCGGTATGGCCTGGCCACGGGAATCGACAGGAAGTCGTTGTGATAGTCGATGCTCGATTCGCCCGAACGGTAGTCCGCGCCTTTCATGAAATGCTGCACGCGCAGCAGCAGGTAGCTGTCGTTGATGTCCGGGCGGTAGTGCTCGGTCAGGTCGAAGGCGTGGCCGGAGACCAGGTCGCGGCAATTGCTGCTGCCGCGCAGGGTCTGGTGCGTGGCTTCCTGCGCTTCCAGCTGGAGCCGCGCATAGCGGTCGCCGTCCTCCAGCTTCGTGTAGAGGCCCGGATAGTCGTACACCTCTTCCGGGTACTCGCCGGGCAGCGTGTTCTCGAGCGTGAGCGCCGGCTGCAGGTAGTCGTAGTCACGGAGCGTGATCACACCCGTGTGCAGCGTGTGCTCACGCTCCAGCTCGAGCACGACATCCTCTTCCTGGACCCGCTGCCGGTGGAACCGCTTGGCAGGGAGCGTGTTCGTGGCCGCGCCATTGTGGTCCGCCAGAATCAGCTGGTGCTTCTCGGCGTCATGCTCGAAGAAGTAGAAGATGCCCTCTTCTTCGAGAAGCCGCGACACGAAGTTCAGGTGGCTCTCCCGGTATTGCACGGTGAACTCGCGCTTCGCCGGCTTCTTCTTGCAGCGAATCTCGAAATCGGAGTAGCCGTGATCCTTGAAGACCTGCTCGACGATTTCGAGCGGCGTCATGTTCTGGAAGATGCGACAGTCCTGGGAGAGCGAGAGGAACCAGAGCCAGGGCACGACCTCCGCATGGTAAATGGTGAGATCGTCCGTCTGGCCGAGCTGCACGAAACGACGGACGCAGCCGTGAATCCGGCGCGGCTCCGCGTCCGGATCCGGCATCGCGATCGTCAGCAGCATCGGCGAGCGCAGCAACGCGCGCGTGTCGATGTCGGCCTTCTCCGACAACAGGTCCACATGAAACGCGAAGGGCATGGAAACGCCTTCCACGCCATGGAATCCGTCAAGCAGCAGTTCATCGGTGGGAAGGATGGTATCGACCCGGATCGGACGAGTGTCCTGCGTGTACTTCGGCATCGGGCCTCCGGACGCGGGCAGTGAATGTCACGCGCGGGGGTCCCCGCCCCGCGGACAGGGACCCCCCTGTTCTCTGATGCGCAGACGGCTAGGTGGTAGCGGCCGCGGCCTGCAGTGCGTCCAGGCCGCTGCCCGATGCCGCGATCGGGCCGGCCGTCGTGTACGTGAAGTCACCCGACTCGTTTACACCTACCCGGATGGCCGCCGGACGCGCACCCGCGACCAGCGACTCGAGAAGCAGCCGCGAGACCGCCGGCAAGAGCGTGTTCGTCAGGATGTTGTCGATGTTGCGCGCGCCGCTTTCCACTTCCGTGCAGCGCGCCGCAATCTGATTCAACACAGCCTCGTCCGCTTCCAGCCGGACTCGATGCGTGTCCCGGAGCCGCCGCTCGATCTTGCCCAGCTTCAGCCGGATGATCTTCTTCAGCGCTTCATCACGAACCGGAAAATACGGAATGATGAACATGCGCCCGAGGAACGCCGGCTTGAAGACCTTGTCCAGCTCCGGCTTCAGGGCTTTCACGAGCCCCTCGTGGTTCGGCATTGTCTCCGGGTCCGCCGTCAACTTCATGATCGTTTCCGTGCCCGCATTCGTCGTGAGGATGATGACCGTGTTCTTGAAATCGATCTCGCGGCCTTCACCATCCTCCATGCGCCCCTTGTCGAATACCTGGAAGAACAATTCGAGCACGTCCGGGTGCGCCTTCTCGATCTCGTCCAGCAGCACCACGGAATACGGGCGCCGCCGCACCGCCTCCGTCAGCACGCCGCCTTCGCCGTAGCCAACGTAGCCGGGAGGCGAACCTTTCAGCGTCGAGACGGTGTGCGCCTCCTGGAACTCCGACATGTTGATTGTGATGACATTGTGCTCGCCGCCATACAGCAGGTCCGACATGGCCAGCGCTGTTTCGGTCTTGCCCACACCGCTCGGACCTACCAGCAGGAACACGCCCACCGGCTTGTTCGGATCCTCGATCCCCGCCTTCGACGTGCGAATGCGATGGCTGATGATTTCGAGCGCGTGATTCTGGCCAATGATGCGCCTCTGCAGATGGGACTCCAGCTCGAGCGCCGCCGTGAGATCATCCTTGAGCATCTTGCCCACCGGTATGCCCGTCCAGCCGGAAATGACCTGGCCGACCAGATCGCCATTTACCGTTACCGGCACCAGCGGCGTTTCCCCCTGCAGCGCCGAAAGCTCGTCGTTCAGCTTCTCCAGCTCGGCGCGCAGCGCTGCAGGATCTTCCGTGGCTGCGCCGGCCGGTGCGCCGGCTGCGGCACCATCGCCGGACGCCGGAGCGGTACCCGTTGCCGCTGCGCCAACGCCCGCAGCGGCCGGGGCGCCCGTCGCCGCCGCGCTCCTGGCTGCGGCGATCTCCTCCAGCTTTTCGCGCAGTGCGCGAACTCGCGTGACCAGGTCACGCTCCTTCTCCCAGCGTTCGGTCAGCTCGGCCAGCCGCTTCTCCGTGTCCGAACGCCGCTTCGCGATTTCGGCGAGCCGTTCGTTGTGATCGACGCCGGTCGCGGCTTCGCGCTCGAGCACGCGAGTCTGCACGGCCAGGTCCTGGAGCGTGCGCGTCGCATCCTCGATCGCGGCCGGCGTCGCGTTCTGCCCGAGTGACAGCCGCGCGCACGCCGTGTCCAGCACACTCACGGCCTTGTCCGGCAGCTGGCGGTCCGCGATGTAGCGATGCGAGAGACGCACGGCGGAGAACACGCCTTCATCCAGAATACGCACGCTGTGATGCTTCTCCAGACCGGCCACGATACCGCGCATCATCACCATGCACGTCTGCTCGGACGGCTCCTCGACCTTGACCAGCTGGAAGCGCCGCGCGAGCGCAGGATCCTTCTCGAAGTACTTCTTGTACTCGGACCACGTGGTGGCAGCCAGCGTGCGCAGCTCGCCGCGCGCCAGTGCTGGCTTCAGCAGGTTCGCGGCATCGCCCTGGCCAGCCTGGCCGCCGGCACCGATCATCGTGTGGGCTTCATCGATGAACAGGATGATCGGTGTGGGCGAGTTCTTGACTTCCTCGATCAGGCCCTTGAGCCGGTTCTCGAATTCGCCTTTCACGCCTGCGCCCGCCTGCAACAGTGCGAGGTCGAGCGTGCGGATCGTGACGCCGCGGAGCGGCGGCGGCACATCGCCATCGACCACGCGCTGCGCGAACCCCTCGACTACCGCCGTCTTGCCCACACCGGCTTCGCCGACCAGGATCGGGTTGTTCTGACGCCGCCGGGTCAGGATATCGACGACCTGGCGGATCTCGAAGTCGCGGCCCAGCACGGGATCGAGTTTGCCCTGCTTCGCGCGCTCCGTCAGGTTGACCGTGAACTGATCCAGGTTCTGGGTCTTGCCGCGCGCCTTGGGCAGGCCCGGCTCGCCCGCTTCGGACGCGGCGCCCGGCGCCGCCATCGTCTCGCCGGACTCCTCGACCGATTTCGCGCAGATCGTGTTGAACTGCGCGCGCAGGTCCTCCACCTTGATCTTCTGAAGCTCCCGCGAAAACTCCGGCACGACGCGCTTCAGCTCCTCATCCGTGAGCAGCGCCATCAGGCAGTGCCCGGTCCGGACCGCGGTCGAACCGTATTCCAGTGAGCCGAGCAGCCACCCGGACTGGAACATCTTGACCAGCGTGGGTGCAAACGAAGGGACGCGCGCGTTGCCCGTCTTGAACGTGTCGATCGCCGCCGTCAACTCCGCGGAGAGCCGCGACCGGTTGACGCCGAACTGCTTCAGGATCAGCAGCAGGTCGGTGTCCACGGGCGCATCGAGCACCTTGAGCAGGAAATGCTCGACCTCGACGTCATAGTGCGTGCGCGACATGCAGAGCCCGGCTGCCGCGTCCAGCGCGCCGCGCGTCCGGTCGTTGAGCCTGGCGATCAGGGATCGGAGATCGACGTTCATGTGCGGTTCCTCTGGGAATTGCCTTCATTGGAAAACTTCGATTCCTGCAACCGCAGGATCGTCTGATCCGCGGCCTCGGGCCGGGGCGCCGTGCGGATCCAGGTCGACCAGCCGAGTCGCTCGCCCGAATCGTCGGGGTCGCCCAGCTCGAGCCCGGGCACATCTTCCCGGCGCAATACGAGCTGTGCCTCGAACTCGAACTGATCGTGCGCAAACAGACGGACCAGCTGGCACAGTGCGTGGTGCGCCTGGCCCGTCGGCAGGAACGCGTCGAACTGCTCACGCCTGAGCGGGCCAATGCGCACGCGCACGCGCGCCTGCGGATCCCAGATCTCGTCGCCCACCAGCGAACCATGGCCCAGCTCGCTCGACACGGCATCCTCATCCAGCGCGCATTGGTCCTGCGCGTGCACCGCATACCAGCCGCCCAGAAACTGCTCGACGGACACGCTGACGCCAAAATAGTCGGAGAGAAGCTGCTCCAGCGCCACGGCGCTGCGCGGCTCCGGTCCGAGCAGGCCGGCGTACCCGGCCAGCGATTGTGCCTTGACGTGCGCGAGCCGCTGATCGTTCTGGAGACCCAGCCCGCCCAGATCGAGCAAGTGCTCGGTCAATGGATCGGAGCCGTCCCGCTCGTAGCGCCGGGAGAAACGGTGCTTCTCCCACGCCACGAAGAACAGCGAAATCATGCGATGGTGGAACAGATCCAGGAACGCAGCCGGCGACGTGTCCTTGGACAGCATGCGCTCGTGCACGGTCTGTGTGTACACGTACGGCAGCACACCAACCGGGCCCGTCAGCCCCATGAAGTTCACCAGCATGGTTGCGGGCTGACCCTGCGATTCCTCGAGCGACTGGATCTCACTCGCCGGGAACGCGAGCGCGTTGTTCACGGTGAAGCGAACGACCTCTTCCGATGGATCGGAGTAGCCGCCGACGGCCGTCCGGCCCGGCCGCACCCGTTCGAGCGCGCGAACCGCCGTGAAGAACTCGAACGAGTTCGGGTCCTCGAGCAGCGCCCGCTCGAGCAGGCCCAGGTTCAGAGGAGTGCCTTCCATCCCGAACGCGGCGCCCATTCCCGCAGTTTGTCTTTTCGCTGGCGAGTGCGAGCGGAAAGAATGCAGAAGCTGTTCATGGACACGTACAGGCCGAGAAACCGTTCGAGCACACTGGCGAGGAGGTAGACGCCGCCACCGGCAAACTCTTCTTCGTCGAACTCGATTTCGACACGCTGGCCGCGCGCGTAGGTGCGCCCGAAATCGGAGTCAATGCCCGCGTGGCACGCCCGGCCCGTCACCGACAGGATGCCCTGGATCTGACGTTCGCCGGCCGGCGACTCCATTACGTTGTGAAGCCGGAGCAGCTCGCGCAATGCATCGGCGCCATTGTCAGCCAGCGATATGTAATTCAGCGAAAGCTGCGAGATCAGGCGCCAGAGCTGCGGCCGGCCGAGCGGCGGATGGATGGGCTCCGTCGGCTTGGTCAGCGCCATGATCGTCTTGATGGGGCCGCCACCCGGCATCTCGAAGTCGCCTCGCGGATTGCCGAACGGCAAGCGGGACGGCAGGTCCTCGTTGTGACACAGCAGCTTGGCCGTGACCGCATCCCCTTCCGGATAAACCGTGCGCGAGGTCAGATCGAGAAACGACAGGTAAACGTCCGTGCCCTTGTCCTCCCGCCACGTCGCCGGCCGCCGCCTCGCCGTCCAGTAGATCGACGGCTTCGTCTGGTCCATTGCATGCCGGAACGAGTGGAACGGCTCGAACTGCAGCACCTGCTCCGCACCCGGCGTCGTCGCCAGGACTTCCTCGACCGAGAAGATGCCCGTCGAGGTGCGCCGCCGCGCGTCCGGTATCACGACGTACTCGTGCCGCCGCTGGTTCAGCAGGATCGGTTCCGAAACCTGCGGAAACAGATTCACCACCGGCGTGCATCCCAGGCGCAGCGTCTCCGCCGTCACGCTGTTGCGCAGCGCATCACTGCGGTCCGCCCGCTCGAACGGCGAGATCAGGAAGACGAGCTCGGCCCGGCCCTCCGGACACGCCTCGCGCACACTGGCAAACGACTCGACATCGATGAACAGAAACTTGTCGGGAAACGTGAAGTACTCCTGCAGCAGGCGGTACCCGAGGAATGCGCGGCGCGGCACCGGCAGCAGACCTTCGTCCTCGGCAAAGCCGACCGGCCGAACCGTGCGGCCCGGCAGGACGGCTGTCTCGCGCTTCGGGTTGCCCGGATCGCGCGCAAGCACGCGCACGCAGTTGTTGCAGAGCAGCTCGTACAGCGTCGAGGCCAGCGCCGGCTCTGCCCGCAGGTGCAGCCGCAGCCGATCGATCTCGAGCGTCTTGAACGTCACATCCGGCGCGCACGTCAGCTCCAGGCGCAGCGCAGCGACGGCATCGGCCGAGCGCACGGGCGGCGAAAGCTCGTGCGGCGAGAGCCAGCGGGTGGCGCTCACGTTGAACGGCCAGAGCGTCGTGTCATAGCATGTCTGGAACCGGCAGGCCGCACCCGCCACCGGCCGCGAGTACAGAAGCGTCCGCCGCGGCACGGAATAGCCCGTCGTCAGCTTGCCCTGCTCCGGATCGATCTGGAACTCGACGAGCGATGTTGACGGGATCGGCCGCGTGAACAGCGGATACGCCTGGTCGAGCAGCGCTTCACTGAACTCCGGGAAATCATCGTGCAGCCGCAGCTGCACGCGCGCGGCGAGGAACGCAAAACCCTCGAGCAGACGCTCGACATGCGGGTCGTCGCACTTCGTCGGCTCGAGCAGCAGCCGGCCCGCAATCCGCGGGTACGCCTTGGCGAAGTCCGCGCCGGTCCGGCGCAGGTAGGCCAGCTCGCGCTCGTAGAAGTGGAGCAGCTCGTCACGCATTGGCGTCGCCCGCCACGCTGAAGCCGCCATGACTCACGTCGAGCACGGTATCGAAGACGATGCGCTCCGGGTTCGGATCCATGCGCAGGATCGCCTCGATCGTGAAGCGAAGATCGCGCTTCTTCTCGCCGGTCGAAGCAACAGGCGTCACGGTCACGGACATCAGGCGCGGCTCGAAAAGGCGGATGCACTCCTCGATCTCGCGCTGCAGACGCCGGCGAACATTGGGATCGTCACCCGACAGGGACGTCGTGTCCGGCAGGCCGTAGTGGTAGACAGACCGCTGCAGCTCGGGATACGCGTCCGGCGCCGGCTCAGGAATGCGCCGCGTGTTGAGCAGCCACTCGACATCGCGCAGCAGAGCCAGCTTCAACTGCCGCACCGACTCGCCGAACGTCGATGGCTGTGTGTCGAAGCTGCTCCGCGGGTCGCGATCGATCAGCCGGTCGAGCACCGACTGACGGACCGTCCGCTCAGGCCCCCGAATCGTCATTGTTCGCGAGCTGCATCGCCATCAACGGGTGCAGCCGGCAGACCCGCAGGTAGAGCGCCTCCCGCGCCGCCGTATCCGCCTGCAGCTTGGCCATGCAGCGATGCAGCAGGGCCATGGGCAGCGCAACGGTCTCACTCGCTTCCCAGTCTTCGAGCTTGTGATCGTCGATCAGCGCGAGCATCTCCTCGAGAATCGGGCTCGCGACCCCCTCGAGCCCCGAGTCCACCATGATCCGAGCCGCTTCCGCCTTGCGCAGGAACCGCGCTCGCTCGCTCTTCTCCTGCGCCGCTGCACGCATCAGCATGTCCACTGCGCGCTGCGGATTCGCAACGCTGCCGCGCGAGATGCGATCGACCGCCTCTACCGGCAGGGTCGGCGCCGCCTCCGCCTCGGGCTCCTCGCCATCGCCGCCCTGCAGCCCCTGCGACTTGAGCCACGCGCGCGTCTCCGCGTTCGCCGTCGGCAGGTCATCCATCAGCGTCATGTCCGGCAGTGCCGGCACATCCCGCAGCAGCGAACGCAACGTCCCGCGAATCGCCTTGCCCGCGACTTCGAAGTCCGGACCCATGTTGTCGATCGCGGTCACCACGTATCGCTGCAGATCGAGCCAGCCCCGGCCAAACGGCGTGGCCATGACATCCTCTGCCGCATCGAGCAGCTCGTTCCACTGCATCCGCAGCATCAGGCCCTTGAGCCGCGTGCGAACTTCCGTGGGCGGCGCCGCAAGAATCATCGGATCGACGTTCGGCCCGCCAGCGCGCAACTCGCCCCAGCGGAACCCGCGCAACAGCAGATACGACGACGGATCCGTCGGCGTCTCCGCCCGCAGGAACTTGGCGACCGCCGCAATACGGCGCGACGCATCCTCCCGGTTGCGCGGTGTGATCGGGATCTGCCCCGTGCCGCCCGCGGCCAGCTCCGCTTCCGCCTGCGCCGCTTCCGCCGCCGCCTGCTCCTCCGGCGG
>Ga0187892_10007931_pt1 | contig 14835 bp, 14 predicted proteins | sample MA1701073metaG_FD_139345 | JGI IMG/M metagenome (GOLD analysis project Ga0187892, IMG submission 139345) | Bio-ooze microbial communities from a basaltic lava cave in the Kipuka Kanohina Cave System on the Island of Hawaii, USA - MA170107-3 metaG ... | reverse complement strand
ACCGGGATATGTCGTGCGGAGGGCCCTAGCAGCCCACCTAGGCCAGGCCCCGCCCAAACCCAAAGCTTTGCCCGTCAGCGCGTCGCCGCCAATGAAGAAAAGCCCTATGGGCCGTTTTCAGTCGCGTCAGGCACTTTATTTGAGGCAAAGATGCAGAGCAATGGCTCCAACGGCGATCCCGATCTCTACGTGCGATTCGGGGCCAAACCACGGCGCAGCAGTTACGACTGTCGGCCCTATTTGGCCGGGGCCAATGAGACCTGCTCGGTGAATGTGCCGAGTGGGAAGAATCAGGCGCATGTCATGGCGCACGGTTATAGCGCAGGAGGCTACAAATTGACCGTCACCCACACGCCACCCTCCCAGTAGCGTTGGGCCACGGAGGTAGGCGCAGGTGCAGGTACGTTGTCTTGTCCGCAGCTAGGGTTCAACGCCATTGAGCATTGAGCTTGAGGAACCGATCCCTCGCCCGGACCCCATGGATCGGTTGGTCGATGAAGAACCCGTTGACTCCTAAGCCGAGCAATTGAACGACCTCACCGGCGATCGATTGCGCGAGACCGTTCGCATGCAGGGTAAGAAGGCGTTCCTCGGCTCTCAGGGTGTAGGGATGCACGAGCAGTCCCGCCTTTATCGCCCGGAATAATAGTGGATGCAGCTCACCGGTAAGTTGGCTGCCGATCTCCGCTTTACCATCGCCGTTGCCGTCAACCGGTTCTTCCAGCGCCTCTCGCAAAAGAAAACTGTTTTTCCAAGGGCCGATACCTTCGGCATAGGTGGTGGCGATAAAGGCAAAGACGTCCTCCGACACTAAGTCGCCATACCCGGTCTCGGGTGTAATGCCGCCATCGACTTGGTCGACCAGATCGCCGTAGATGGCGCTGAGGTCTGCTCCCTGGCTTGCATTGAAAAGCATGTCGTAAGGCCGCGAGAAGTTGTCCTCAGGCTGGAGGAAGGGATCCGTAATGTCGCCATAGAGCTGCACTAAGGGGAGATCGATCCCTTGCGAAGGCATGCTCTCTTGTTGCAGTTCGATCAGATTTTCAAATTCAAAAAATTGGATAAAGACGCGTTTCGGATCTGCAAACTCTTCCTCAACCAGGGTTTTGATCAGCATTTCGCCGAGCGACATGTTGACTGCCGTGCCGTTCAAGAATGTTCCCTCCTTCTGGAAGTAAGTCGGATGCTTGGTCTCCGGATAGATGCCGATCCGCTGGCCGGTTCTTTTTTCTGCGCTCTTCACGAGCTGCAGCACCTCGCGCAAAGTCGGGATCTCGAATAGACCATCGAACCGCGTATTGAGCGGACGCACATCCGGGATGCGCTCTTTAGCTCGAAGCGTCTTTATCTCCTCTAGCGTGAAATCCTCGCTGAACCAGCCCGTAAAGGCAACGCCATCGATCAGTTTTGTCGTCTTGCGATCTGCAAACTCCGGTCTCGAGGCAATGTCGGTGGTGCCGCTTAACTCATTTTCATGACGAGCGATCAGATGCCCGTCTTTGGTTGGGACTAAATCCGGCTCGATGAAGTCGGCGCCCTGGGTTATCGCGACCCGATAAGCGACAAGAGTGTGTTCGGGACGAAAGCCACTGGCGCCGCGGTGGCCGATGACGATGGGAATCTTATCTGCGGCAGAGCTCAAATCGCTCGCAAACACCGCCAACACCAAAAGGAAACCGAAGCCAAGCTTTAAGATCTCATCTCGCATGCGCCGCTCTCCCGATCAGGTGTTGAAGGAATTTGATTCGCAGCAAATGTTATGTTCTGGATGTGACGAGACGTTGACGCTTGAGTAACAGCGCTGTGACAGTGCGGCTGTCATTGCCCTCTCGAGCCCTCCGTTCTGAACGGCGGCGAAGGTTCTCGGGTGCAGTGGAGCAATTGCCTCAATCAGAGGTTCCGGAGTGGCACGAAGTACCAATTATAGAGTTTGTTGACTTATAATTCCGTGGTAGTTATAAATGGGGCTTGTAGGCCTCGCCGCTGCGAAACGCCGCCAAGGAGAACGCCATGGATCGGGACTGCCGAGAAACATGAGCAGCCTCTGCCGGTTCAGTGATGCTGTCCACTGAAGCAAGCAGGTCCGTTGACACGATTTACCGTTCCCGATCTGGTTTTTCTTCCGTCAATGAGATGATGGGGAGCAAGCCGCCGGTAGCAGAAAATCGCGAGATGAGCCTCAAAAAGGGCTGCCTGAGGAACCAGTGCCTGGCGCACCGCAGAGGCGCGTCCTCTACGGAATGCCTGTCATGACCGCGAGTAACGAACCGGATATCCCCCAGCCGCCCAAGTCCGCGGTAAAGGGCCTCAAAACCGGCAGCACTATTCTTGTCGTCGATGATGACGAATCGATGCGCCTATTGGTCAAGACGGCTCTGGAGAGCGACGGTTACGCCTTCTTGGAAGCTAAAAACGGGCGCGAGGCGTTGCGGCTCTTTAAGCGTCACACGCCGGACCTGGTGTTGATGGACGCCGCTCTGCCCACGATGGATGGTTTTGAGGCCTGCGCGAAGATCAACGAGCTGCCGGGTGGTATGGACACCCCAGTCATCATGGTTACATCCTTAAACGACGACCCCTCCGTGGAGAAAGCCTTTGCCGCAGGCGCTGTTGACTTTTTAACCAAACCGCTGCACTGGGCGGTGACCCGCCATCGCGTGCGTCGTATCCTCACCGCGGCCCGCACCGAAAAGGAACTGCGCCAACTTGCCTATCACGATCCACTGACCGGCTTGCCTAATCGCTTATTATTGCTGGATAGGGCGGGGATCGCCCTTAACCGCTCAGATCGCACGGGTCGCTTGCTTGCCGTGATATTTGTGGACGTCGATGGCTTCAAGACCATCAACGATAGATTTGGCCATGAAGCGGGCGATAGCTTGCTGTGCACGCTTGCGGACTGCATCTCCGGTTCGATCCGAAAGAATGACACGGTATCCCGTGTGGGAGGTGACGAGTTTCTCGTTCTGCTTGAAGATCTCGGCTCGCCGCAAGATATACGCCGCATCGCCGAAAAGATCCTGACCCAGATTCGCCGCATTTCCGATGTCGCTTTCGCAAGACGCCCGATGACGGCCAGTGTCGGGATCGCGCTTTTCCCCCACGACGCCAACGACATCGGCTCGCTCATCAAGCTGGCGTATGCGGCTATGTATCGTGCCAAACAAGCAGGGGGCAATGCTTATCGGTTTTGCGGGAGCGCTAAGGGTCCTGGGTCATGACAGAGCGACCGTAGATCCAAAACGATCGACTGCCCAAAGAGTTGGGAGCCGGTTTAGGCGGGTGCGGGATGCCAGCCGGCATCCGCCCAAAGCTCGCCGCTGACAGCGGAATTGGCGATCATGAAGCAGATGGCATCGGCGATTTCTTGTGGCCGGATGAGCCGTCCAAGCTGCGTGTCCGGCAAGATGAACTTCTCGATGTACTCCTCACCCAAAGCCCTTACCATTGGCGTATCGGTAAATCCGGGGTGGATGACGCCGCAACGCACACCGTGAAAAATGGCCTCTTTCATCAAGGTTGCGGCGGCGCCTTCCAGGCCTGCTTTGGAGGCTGCGTAGGCGACTTGTCCTTTGTTGCCCTGCGAAGAGATCGACCCAATAAAGATCACGGTGCCCTGGAGCTTTCCCTCTTTCGCATCCCAGCGGCGTAAGCCACACCGATGGCGATCTTCGGCTATTCGCGCCACCATCTCCATGGCCCAGTAGACAGGGGCGATTAAATCCACTTCGGTAACGAAGCGGAACGTGTCCAGGGGATACATGTCGGCTTTGCCGGTTTCTCTATTTAGCTTGACCGCCAAGGCGTCGCGGGTGATCCCCGCCGCGGGCACGCAGATGCGTACCACTCCCTGCCGCTTATGCATCTCATCGTAGACCTGGCGGCGAAAACTTTCGTCCGTCACATCGCCCGCAAATGGCAATGCGATGGAGCGTTTTGTCTCTGTGTTGAGCTGTTCGGCAAGCGCGCCCACCTCCTCGCTGCGGTCGACCATCCCGATCCCCAGGGCGCCGCGCTGCGCCAGCTCAGCGGCGACCGCACGCCCGATGCCGCTTGCCGCTCCGGTAACAAGAGCCACTTTGCCCCGAATATCCATGAGTGCGATACCTTCTCTCTTTGCCCTAGGGGACTATAGCGCACCAGCTTGTGCGCCGCAACAACCGGATGGGCGGTTTGTGCCTTTTTGGCGAAAAGAAACTAAAATGACCAAAGACCCCTTAAGCAGCAAACTCCACACGACTAAGTTAAGATTTGAATAGTACCCTGACGGCTTCCTCCTTTATCTTTTGCGTTCGTCATGCTTGAGGCAACACCATGCTAGATTGCATTCTCGTCGTCGAGGGGGAATCGCATCTCAGGTTTCTCGCAAAATACTGCACGGCCTCAAGATGGCCTGATGTGCGCATAGAGCTGTATAAGCCGGCGCGGGGATTGCCTGGGGGCGACTTCGCTTGGCAACGGTATAACCTGCTGTTGCTAGAATACGACTTAAAGGTTCCCGGCGTTACAGGGCTGGACTGGTTGCGCCATATAAAAACGGTAACCGGGGCGCCACCGGTGGTGATGGTGCTTTCCGATAGCGAAAAGCTGTGGGAAGACCAGGCACTGGAACTTGGTGCACGCTGCTGCGTCCCCAAAGCAGACCTCTCCCCCCGCGCCTTTGATCAGGCCCTTTCCACCGCGCTGCAAGGCCGGATTAACCGTGCACCCTCAGGGATCAAGACCCAAGCCGGGGTAGATCTTGAAGCGACCGTGACTCTGAATCCCCTGAAGGCACAAACGACAACACAGCAACTGGAGGCAGCTACGGTGCCAACGCTCGAAACCAGTCTCGAGTCGGCCGATAGAACCCAAATCTTGCCTCACATGTTTATCGGTGCCGATAACCGCTCCCCCATCGATACGCTTTCCGCTTCTGGCAGCGCTGTCACTCGGCGCTCGGATATCGAGCGGACCCGGATCAAGATCCCCGGATATAGAGTCACCCGCGCGCTCGCGCAGGGCGGCATGGCATCCATCTTCGTGGCACAACGTAAAGGCGATGGGCTTCAGGTAGCGCTCAAGATCCTGCATTTGCAAGAAAATAAGAATCAGGAGTTGCTCACGCGGTTTATGCACGAGTACGAGCTTATGCAAAAGCTCGATCATCCGCATGTCGCAAAGATCTTCGCGCGCGATGTACTGGATGATTTCGCCTACATCGTGATGGAATACTTCCCCGGCGGCGACCTCAAAACGCGTGTCAAGGAGGGCATTTCCCCCGGCCAAGCCGTGGAATACCTGAAACAGATCGCCAGTGGGCTAGGAGCCGTGCATGAGCTGGGTATTGTCCACCGGGACATGAAACCCGCCAACATCCTGCTGCGAGCAAACGGAGCCTTGGCCATTACCGATTTTGGGATCGCGAAAGATCTCGCCGCGAGCCTTGAATTGACCGCGGCGGGCGCCCTTTTGGGAACGCTGTTTTACTCTAGCCCGGAACAGGTTCGTGGCGAAAAGGTAGATAAAAGGACGGATCTTTATAGCTTAGGTATTATTTTTTATCTCATGCTCACCGGTGAACAGCCGTTTCTCGCTAAGTCCGCCATGCAGCTTATCGAGGCCCACAAGAATTCGCCCATTCCGCGCCTGTCTTCCAACTTGGCGAAGTTTCAGCCGGTGTTAGACCGCTTGCTGGCGAAAGACCCTGAGAAACGCTTCCAAGACACTCGCGAGTTGATAGCTGATTTACCCTAGAAAGCGCTATTGGCACGGGATACCGGAGGCTCTATACGATCAAGGGCCCGCGGGGCGCCTTGCCCAGGGGTCTCTGATCTGACTCCCAGATGGGTTCCCAGCCCGATTCATCTGCGCCGGCGGAAAACGGATGGCACACCCAAAGGCCCGACACCGCAACCAGCTCTCCTTGCAGAAATATCAACGGGATCCGCTCCCGCACCCACGGTGGGATGCCGGCTTCTTGGAGCAGCTTTTTCAGCGGCTTGTGGTGGGCGCGACCGGCTGGGCGACACCGTTCTCCGCCCCTTCTGAGCCTGACTTCTAAGCGGCCCCCTTCGCAGGCGCTAGCCTTGATCCCGCGGCCTAGAGCCCGAACTGCGTACAACCTGCCCCCCGCGATCGAAAGCGTTTCAGCCGGTGTCCACGTGCAAACGGAGGGCGGGCCAAGCTCACAGCTCGGAGCCAAAAGATAAACCTTGTTGCGGTAGCGTCGCACTTCCGCCTGGTGCCAGCGGACGCATGGCGAGGCATCAGGCCGTGCCCCCAGCACCGTTTGTACGATTTGGTCCAATTTTGCTTCCGACGGCAACGAGAACTGCAGCCGGTGGATCCAAAAGCGCAGGGCGTTGCGCAGGCGCGGACTCCCCAAGGACTTGAGAGGCGCGACCTCGAGCACGTTCGGCTGCTCGACTGCACCCTGCAGATCGCCTTCTGCAAGGCGGTCCAGCAACATCGCCGCCTCGGCCTGTCGTTTGGCCGCACGCGCCAAAGTGGAAGCACAGCCCGGCCAGCGTTGTTTCAGGGAAGGCATCACCCGCTGGCGCAAAAAATTGCGCGCGTGCCGAAGGTCCCGATTGCTGGCATCGTCTATCCACTCCAGGCCATGCCGCGAGGCGTAGATCTCAAGCTGATCACGGCTGTAACAAAGTAACGGGCGTCCTAGCCAGCCACCATCGAACGAACGGCACTCCGGCATGGCCGCCAAACCGTGCGGTCCGGCCCCTCGCAAAAGCTGCAGCAACAGTGTCTCGCAGTTGTCGTCTCGGTGGTGGGCTGTCAATAGCATGTCGTCTGGTCGCATGACGTTTTCCAGCGCGGCATAGCGGACATCGCGAGCCCAAGCTTCGGGGCTCTCTCCCGGCGGCGGGCGCGCGTCGATCTCAAGCACGGTTATCTGAACCGCCAGCCGCGCGCACACCCGTTGACACAGCCAGGCCCGCGCCTGGGAATCGGGGCTGAGGCCGTGGTTGATATGGATCGCGCTGAGCTTGCGCTGCACGTGCGGCAATGCGACCAATGCATGCAGCAGCACCATGGAGTCTACTCCCCCGCTGATGGCCAGCAAGTATCGTCCCGTGGGGGGAAATCTTTGCAGAACCTCGATCAACTGCTCTGATCTAAAATCGGCCACGGGGCGCGAGAAGACTGCCTAATGGGTTTCGCCGTAACGCCCGAAATCCATAAGGCGTTGGTATCGAGCAGCAAGCAACGGCGCCATCTCGACTTGCCGCAGTTCGGCTAGGATCCGCAGCAGCACCTGCTTCAAAGTCGAAGACATCGCGTCCACATCGCGATGGGCGCCTCCCAAAGGCTCGGGCACGATTTCATCGATTAGACCCAGGGTGAGCAGGCGGTCCGAGGTGATCCCCATCGCCTCTGCCGCGGTTTGGGCCTTTTCTGCGCTCTTCCACAAGATAGAAGCGCACCCCTCGGGTGAAATCACGGAATAAGTCGCGTACTGTAACATCAGTAGGCGATCGGCGACCCCTATCGCTAATGCGCCACCCGAACCGCCCTCCCCTATGACCGTCGCTAAAATGGGGGTTCGAAGGCGTGCCATCACGAACAGGTTTTTTGCAATCGCTTCGCTCTGGCCTCGTTCTTCCGCCCCGATCCCAGGATAGGCCCCCGGGGTGTCGATAAACGTCAACACAGGCAATCCGAATTTTTCCGCTAGTCTTATTATCCGCAAAGCTTTTCTATACCCTTCCGGGCGCGGCATTCCGAAATTGCGCTTGAGGTTTTCAGCAGTATTGCGCCCTTTTTGGTGCCCGATCAGAGCGACCGGTGCGCCTTCGAGCCGTGCGATACCGCAGACGAGGGCGGCGTCGTCGGAAAAAGAGCGGTCGCCGTGCAACTCGTCGAAATCGCTGAAGATACGCTCGAAGTAGTCTAAGGAATACGGGCGCTTGGGGTGCCGAGCGACCAGCGAGATCTGCCAAGGCGTCAAAGAGGAGAAAATGGATTTCGTCAGCTCATTCGAGCGCTTTTGCAAACGCCCAAGCTCGTCATTAATATCGATGTCCGAGTCTTTGCTTAAGAAACGAAGCTCCTCGATTTTTGCTTCCAGATCCGCGATAGGCTGTTCGAATTCTAGATAGCTTGAATTCATAGACATTAGCCTGTCAAAAAAATTTAGTAAATTACCTTCCGCGCTCTTACTTGACAAGCTGGCACACCCTGGCGTTGCGGGGACGGCTCGACTCACAAGCGACAAAGGCTTAAACTCACGGAGGAGGCTAACGCCATGTCACCCGCTCCCGACACTGCGAAGGGGCATAGGAGAAGCCGCATGAGCGGGGAATTGATACCCATAATACAAATCATCGGCTCAGCCGCTTAGTCTAATTCGAGGAGGCCAATGATGATGCTAGAGCGAAAAATCGCCTTTGTTGGCGCGTTGGTCATGGGATTGGGATGTACGCCCATGGCTTACGCCTATGGCGGCGGCGGCAAATCCCCAGAGAGTTTTGCTTGCCAAGCCCCCACGTTTACCGTGCTTTCACCCGAACGCGAATCGGAGGTCGCTTCCTTTTCGGAATTTTCGTTTATGACCTCAAAAGACGTAAAGGTGCCCACCTTGGTGGTTAAGGTCAACGGGCAGCCCGTTCAGGTCAGTACGGAAGATAAAGCGTTAGGGCTGCAAGTTAACGCCACGCTTGCGCAGCCCATTACCGAGCCGGGAATGGTGGTGGTGAGTGCGGCGATAGATAATGCGGCGGGCGGATGTCCGGGGCGTTTGGCCTATCGGGTTAAAGTATCGAGTGGCGCCCGTTAGCAAAACGCAAGACGCACCCGCCAAGGGCGAATGATCAAGACAGCGGAGCGTCCTTAGGCGCGTTGTGTTCGGTTTAGCGCCCCCAGCACAAAACAGCAGCCGAGAGCCGCAGACAGGTGTTTGAGGGTGTGGCCGCTGATAGATCCACGCGTGAGCGTGTAGACTTCATAGTCCAAGTGCTCGAAGGTCTTCGCAAGGACATAGCAGAGAAACAGCCCGATGAGGTAACCCGCACTTAACCCCGTTCGGTTCGGGAAAAGGACACAAATCAGCGGGATAGCAAGCGGGGGGTAGAACTGGACTAACCCGTAGAAGCGCAGATCGCCGTGGCCGGCCCTTTCGCTGAAGTGCCAGTAAAAGACCGAGGCAATGCCCAGCATAATGAGCCCGGGCATCGCCCAGTAGGTCCCGATAACGGGGTGGACGCGTTCGCTCATAATCAATGAGAACAGAGACATGAAGGCAATCGTCATAGGAAGCCGGTCCCACACCAGACGTTCGTTGTCTGGGTGATAGTGGTAATAAGCGGAACCTGCGGCAACGAGCCCGACAGCGGCGAAAAACACTGCGTAAGGGAGCAACGAAACGGAATGACCCGCCCGATTAATCGAGCGGGCGCGGTACACGGCGCTGAGGCCCAAGACAGCCACCAGCAGGAAAGCAAGGTTGCTCACGACGTCCCCAAAGCGGGGCACACCGAATAGCCGTCGCTGGTCGGCAAATGCGTGATAGCTTGGATCTTGCGGAATGGGATCTAACAGAAGTAACACTCCGCTCGTGGCCAGTACGGCAGTGGCGATAAGCCCACAAAATGTGATAGCGGTTTTGCTGTTAAACGGTTTGTCCATGCGCCCCAATCGCCTTGTGAGGTGCCCGCAAGCCTCGTTTTCGTACCCGGGTCACAGCTTTCTGGGTGCCCTTCAGTATAACGTGAGCGCTTTTAGACGCTAAGCGATCTTGCACGGTCGCCATAGCAGGAAAGGAGTTGGTGAAGCAAATGAGCGGTTCGATCAAGAAAGCCGTCTTCCCGGTAGCGGGTCTAGGGACACGGTTTCTACCCGCGACCAAGGCGAATCCCAAAGAGATGTTGCCTATCGTCGACAAGCCTTTGATCCAGTACGCCGCGGAAGAAGCCGAAGAAGCCGGGATCACCGAGTTGATATTCATCACCGGACGCAACAAGCGTTCGATACCCGATCATTTCGACAAGGCCTATGAGCTGGAAGCAGAATTAGAAAGAAAGGACAAACGGAAGCTGCTCGAGGAGATCCGCAACGTTTTGTCGCCCTCGATCTCGTGTGTGTATATACGTCAGCCCGAAGCGCTGGGTTTGGGCCACGCGGTTTTATGTGCGAGACCCGTGGTCGGAAACGAACCGTTCGCCGTGTTATTGGCGGACGATCTGATCGACGGCGGCGCTAAGGGCTGCCTCGCCCAAATGGTCGAGGCCTACGACAGGCACAATTGCGGCGTCATCGCGGTCGAACCGGTACCGCCGGAGGACACGGATAAATATGGGATGGTCGAGGTGCAGCCCATAGAAAAAAACTTAAGCCGCATCCGCAGCATCGTCGAGAAACCGTCCCCGGATAAAGCGCCGTCCAATCTCGCGGTCGTCGGCCGCTACATCTTGCCGCCTGGGATCATGGATTTGCTCGCAACCACCGAGCGCGGGGCCGGCGGAGAGATCCAGCTGACCGATGGCATAGCGGCCTTGCTGCGGCGTAAGGAGATCCTTGCTTTGGAATTCAAAGGCAAGCGCTACGATTGTGGTTCCAAGCTGGGATATCTGCAGGCGACCGTGGAGTACGCCTTAAAGCATCCGGAGCTCAAAGACGATTTCAAGGCCTATCTTCGCCAGTATATCCAAGAGCTTCCCTTCTCCGGCGATTCCGTCGAAGAACCGCTGGTCAGTTCGCGCGCTTTTGGGTAAAGCGTAAAATTTGGCGGCGACCGCGTTTTGTGGGGCGGCCAGGGTTATCGGCGGCCTCCGCGCGCAGCTGCTCCGCTATCGACTCCCGACGCGCCACGCTTTGCGGATGTTCCAAGTACAGTCTGGCAGCCGCTGTAGCGGAAGCCCGCTGTGCCGACACGCCCAGAACGATCAGCTCATACTCGAAAGCGCCGCGATGTAGCCGAAGCTCATCGCCTGGCTGTATGTTTTTCGAGGGTTTGGCGCGAACGTCGTTGACCAACACTTTCCCGCCCTTAATGGCACCGGCGGCTAGGGCCCTAGTCTTAAAGAAGCGCGCGGTCCACAGCCACTTGTCTAGCCGTAATTGTTGCGGGACCGCAGTTGGACTCATCACAATGACAACCTTGTTGGATGATTGGGTTCCTATATGCTACTGTGCCGTCACGGAGTGCGGAAGCTGGCGATGAGCGAAGTTACCTTGGATAGCGCACGCGAATTCCTTTCGTTAAATATCGCGGTGCTGACGGTATCCGATACCCGCAATGAGGAGACGGATATCTCGGGTAAGCTATTGCAGACGCGCTTGGGCGAGTCAGGTCACCGCTGTGTCGCAAAGCGCATGGTCGCCGATGATGTCTACCAAATTCGGGCGGTTGTTTCGGAATGGATCGCCGATCCCCAAATCCAGGTGGTGTTGATCACGGGCGGAACCGGCGTCACCGGGCGCGACGGCACGCCCGAGGCGCTCATGCCCCTGCTCGATAAGACCATAGACGGCTTCGGCGAGCTGTTCAGGAGCTTGTCCTATCCGCAGATCAAGACTTCCGCGGTCCAGTCACGCGCGCTTGCCGGGGTTGCGAACGGAAGCTATTTGTTTTGTCTACCCGGTTCTTCCGGCGCCTGCGCTCTGGCATGGGATGCGATAATACGGCATCAATTAGACTACCGCACCCGTCCCTGTAACCTCGCGGAGCTCATCCCCCGCTTGTCAGAAAAAATCACCTAGGAGCCTGTCGGAGTTAGCGCTCAGCGCTTCTGATAGCGGAACTCTTTCGCCGCGATCACCGCACCGCTGGAATCGGCGATGACCACCCGCCAATTCCCGGTCATGTTCGCAGGGAGGCGTTTGTTTGAATAAACTCGCCAGCGGTTGCTGCCGATCTTAAACGGGATAGAAAGCACGGGCTTGCCTTGATACTCCCACCGATGTCTCACGGTCTCGCCCTGCAAGCCACGCAGCTCGGTGAAAAAGTAAAGAGACTTACTGGCATCTCCCTGGGAAAAGATGACCGGCCCTTCTGCGTCTGTCGGTTCTCCGCCTCTGATTGCGTTTGTGAATAGAGCCCGCGCGATGCGGGCAGAATCGCTTGTGAGCGACACCGTGGCCGGTTCGTCGGATCTCGGCGGCGGCGCCGTGGCAGCAAGCTTTTCGGAAGGTCGCTGTGGTGGCGCAGGCACATCCGCCCGAGTGTCCGCAACTTGGTCAGGTTCGGCTTCTGGGTGCGCCACGGATCCGATCCCAGCGCTGGCAACGATTTCTTCTGCCACGGGGTTTGCCTGGATGGGTGCGTAGGCGGTTTGGGGCGGGGCAACTCGGCCGACGGGCTCCGTTTTAGGTGCTGGTTCCGCTTGGGGTGATTCACTCTCCTGTATGCGTTCCAGCGCAGGTTCGTCGATCGAAGAGGCAACGGAGAGATCTTCCCTGTCCAGCGTCGCCGAGTGTGTGCTCGGGCTGGTGTCGGGTCGCTCCAACGTCAGCTGTGCATCCAGTGGAGCCACCTCTTTTCCCGCTCCGTCTGTCCTCCCACCGGCAAATCCCCACCAAGCGAGAACAGCGCCTAGACCCAACACAACGCCTACAAAGGCGAGCAAAACCACTCGCGGCTCCGATTTCTGCGCTTCACTACTCTGGGCAGGCGCTTTCGGGCTTTGCATCGTGATCTTAATCTTCAGGGCTTTCTTGTGTTCTGCCATTTCGCTCCTTTGACGGGTTGGGTGATGGCAAGATCCATCTTGTGCTAAGCAGCGAGATTTATCAAGCCACCTAGCGGGGTGCATCGGACGAACATCCGCGCTATGCTATTTTGGGCATCTCGCTTAAGGGCACTTCGATAAATTGCAAGGAGCAGTTTATCGAAGTGCCCTAATTCAACGTGCCCCGCGGTAGGATGTCTTAAATACAGAGCATAGCAAACCCACGCTTTTTTGCTTTGCGATTCGAGCCTTTTATTTTTCTCCACAGAAACATCGTGACTCGAAACATGGTGAATTCTTCTAGGGCGGCGCCCTGGTTTGTTGCTTTAGGCGCGATTGCCGCTTTTATAGGGGTGGGCGCCGGAGCGTTTGGCGCGCATGCATTGAAGGACGCCCTTGCTCCCGATTTGATGCGCAGTTATCTGACAGCGGTTCAATATCAATTGATTCACGCGCTGGGCTTGATCGCCGTGGGCGTCAGCGAGCGTGTGTTCGGTGGATCCGTGCTAATCAAATTATCCGGTTTTATGATGCTTCTTGGGCTGGTGCTTTTTTGCGGCAGCCTGTATGTGCTTGCGCTCACGGGGTTACGTCGCGTCGGGCTGATCACTCCCGTAGGGGGCATTGCTTTCTTGGTGGGCTGGCTTTGTCTCGCCGTGGGTATCGGCTGGGGTACGCTCCGTGCAAAGGCCTTGTAGAGTGGGGCGCTGCGGAATGTCCTGTCTCATCGGGCGAGGATTGGCAGATCACGACGCTGCGCTTTTTCGCGAGGGCGCTATGCGTGAAAGTTTGTTCGTCGACCCGAATAATCGCTGGACGAGAGCTAGCGCGATCCCATTCCAGATCGTCGAAGAGCTCTTCTAGGATAAATTCGCTGAGCAGCTTCTAAAAATGGTCAGATCGAGCGCCATGATCACGCCCGCTGCTTTGCGGGGGTTATGACTCTATCTTGCCTGTTCCGCCTTGCGCCTAGCCCGGAAGGCATCAATCTTATCTGCTAGCTTAGCCATTTCCTGCGCGTGTGCCCTCACGGCCGGGTCGGGATCCTCAAGCGCCCGTGCCAGAGTTGTCCTAACAGCCCCACCTCTTCTCTCCACCAGGATCTCCAACGCCCGTTTCCTAAGAGCGGGCACGCCATCCGCAAGGGCAACCTCGGCGGTCGCCTCGACCGGGAGCGTGTTCGAGTCTTCCATCCCTCCCAGCGCGAGCTCACGGACCTTGCGGTCCGGGTCCTTGAGCGCCTTGGCCACCGATTGGTAATCGGGTTGTTCCGCCTCGTTGAGATACTTCTTCAACGCGGCGATCCGATCGGCCGCTTGTTCGGACTCCAGCGCTTTCGCCAGCAAGACTGCGTCGGCGCTTTCAATATCCGCCCGAGGTTGCTCTGGACTTGGATCCAACCCTTGGCCTGTCGTCTGGCCCACTTGCTCCATGCCATACGGTTTGGTGTCACCGGAGGCGGGTGGTACTACGTAGAGCTCCGCGATCCTTGGGTGAGCGTCACCCGATCCGTTCGCCTCTCCTTTGGCTTGGGCGTAGCGCAGCGCATAGCCCCTGTTCCCGAGCAAGCGCTTGATGGCCGCATCGAGGCGCAGCTTAGTGAACGTAGCGCTCAGTTCATCGTTTGGTACCGTGCTGGCCACGAAGACCTTGATCCGGGTCTCCTCAGCCACCCGAGCCAGAACGGTTCTCAAGGGAGCCTTGGATATTTTAGCGCTCAGTAGATCGCCCTCCACGGTGAGCATGACAGGAGTTTGTCCCGTCGTTGCAATGGCGTCCGGGCGTACCTGCACCGCGTCGCCTGCGACCGCCTCCCCCGGCTCTGCTGCCTGAGCGCGGTGGCTGGGCATCGAGGCGATCATGGAGGTACCGATCACGATGATCACGATGCGCGCGATCGAATTGCACCACAGACGAATGGGGGTAGACGAGACACGGTGCCTGCCCCCACCCGCGTCGATCTCGTTGCTGGTGCTGACGGGGTCAGAGTTATAGATGGTCATAGCGATTCTCCACAAAGGTGTTTGGTTGCCCCGCGACGGCACGCTCGCGATCGCGGGGCATCGTCCAGATCGGACCGGACCGCTGCTAGTGCTTAATTGCATAAGTAATAGATACTTGATAACGTCTTGGGCAAAAGGAGGTTCCTGTGCCCAAGACAGCTCCGATT